>WPCH01088148.1_pt1 | contig 395056 bp, 373 predicted proteins | sample 5399881 | NCBI WGS metagenome assembly WPCH01 (sample SAMN12869468, study PRJNA574797) | sludge metagenome | isolation source: wastewater treatment of pH5 | place: China:Beijing | collected 2019-05-20 | reverse complement strand
ACGACAAGAATTTATCTAGTTTTGAGAGATGTCTGGTGACGATGGCGAAGTGGACACACCTGTTCCCATTCCGAACACAGAAGTTAAGCACTTCAGCGCCGAAAATAGTTCTAAGGAGCAAAGATAGGACGTTGCCAGGCAAACCTCAACTTAATTTTAAAATCATGAAAGAGCGCCTAACAGCCTACATAGCTCAGTCGGTTAGAGCACCTGACTGTTAATCAGGGGGTCCTAGGTTCGAGTCCTAGTGTGGGCGCCACTTCATTACGTTTCGGCTTGATAAAGCCGTTTTTTTATTTATAATAGACCGGTTCATTACATTTTTTTAAGAGATTTAGCGCACAAAATAAACCGATATTTGATATACTATAATGGGGAGTGTGATGATATGAACTTTGTTTTTGATAACCATGAAGTGAAGGTAACAGACGAATCCGGCAAAATCCTTGTTCGAGCGACGTTTCCTGTGATTAAAGAAGGCGTGGTTAACATTAATCATACCTATGTTGATCCAAGTTTGAGAGGCCAAGGAATCGCATCTATCTTAATGACAAAGGTATGTGATTTTCTTGTTGAAAAGAACATCAAATGGGTGGCTACATGCCCATATGCTGTGGTTTGGCTTAAAAAGCATCCAGAATACAATTCGATGATTGATATAGAGACACAAACAACGCTTGCTCCTGAGTGCCAAATCTAATGATGACCAAACCTTTGTTAATTTTAGTTGCTGGAGGATCTGCTTCTGGTAAAAGTACGGTTGTAGAAGAAATCTTAGAAAGGGCAGGTCTTGACGATGTCTTAATCATCAAACACGATGACTATTATCTCGACCAACAAGATTTGCCACTGATAAAACGATACCAAACCAATTACGACCACCCGAGTTCTTTGGATAATGGGTTGCTTTTTGAGCATCTAAAGACACTGTTGTCGGGTGAATGCATCGAAAAGCCTACGTATGATTTTGTCTTGCATACCCGTGCTCAAGAAGTTGAACATGTCTGTCCCAAGCCCATTATCATCGTTGAAGGAATCCTTATTTTAGAAAACGAGAAAATCCGTAATCTTTCTGATATGAATCTCTTTGTTGAGTTAGATGACGATACTCGGTTTATCCGTCGTTTGCTGAGGGATATGAAAGAACGTGGAAGAACACTGGAAAACATCATTCAGCAGTATGAAAACACGGTTAAACCTATGTTTCATAAGTACATCAAACCGACCAAGCGCTACGCGGATGTCATCATTCCCAATGACCGTAAACACGATATTGCGGTGGATTTGATTGTCACAAAGATTAAGCAATGCATAGGGGATAAAAGATGAACGTGCTTTGTGTGATTGCGATGACAAGTGAGGCACTTTTGATTGAAAAGAAGCCGCCTGTTGAAAGGGTTTTATTGACTGGAGTTGGGAAAGTCAATGCCGCGTTTAAATTATCAGAATACCTTGCTAAACATTCTGTCGATTGGATTTTGAACTTGGGATTCGCAGGGGCAACGCCAGGTTACCAAATCGGAGATTTAGTGCTCATTACTGAAAGCAGCTATCACGATTTTGATTTATCCGCTTTTGGGTATGCAAAAGGTCAAGTTCCTGGTTATCCAGAGGTGTTTCTTTCGGATTATCAACACGTCAAACGCCTCCAAGAAGCCTTTCCAACACTGAAACAAGGACGCCTTTTAACGGGAGACTATTTTATGACCGATCAACGAAAAGGGGAATTTGTGGTGGACATGGAAGGGGCTGCACTTTATCAGGTGGCTTATCATTATCAGATTCCTATTCTTTCCATTAAAGTGATATCGGATATCTTAGGGATGGATCATCATCTTGAATCGTTTAAGGTGTTTGCTGAAGAAGAAGGAGCAAAGCGCTTAAAATCGGTTTATGATGCCGTCATTGATTTGATGAAGTAAGGAGGTTCTTATGAAAGGATTGTTGATTGTCAGCCCCAATATCGAAGATGTTGAAGCGTTAGCGACCAAAGCACTTTTGGTTCGTGCTGGACTTTCAGTTACAACCATCACGTTTCATGCAACGCGTGAGATCATAACCGCGTTCGGCACACAAATAAAGGCGGATATGTTTGGATGGAATGTTCGTTATGACGATTATGATTTTGTTGTGATTCCTGGTGGCCGATATGTTCATGAAATCATTGAAAAAGACCAGGATATTCAAAACTGCATCAAAGCCTTTGATAAACGAGAAAAACTGGTGGCTGCCATATGTGCTGCACCTCGATTTTTAGGTCGAGCAGGGGCATTAAACGGAAGATCGTATACGGCTTTTCCAGGTTCGGAAATCGATGTTCCTAAAGGCATTTATCTGCCTTCCATCAAAGCGGTAAGAGACGGACACATCATAACAGCACGGAGTGCAGGAGCAGTTTATGAGTTTGCTTATGAAATCGTGACATATCTAATGGGAGAAGAAAAAGGGAAAGCACTCTTAACGTCTATCTTGTTTTAGAAAAAAAGCAGTTAATTTAGGCTGTTTGCAAGATAAAAAGGGCTCCCAAAGGCAGCCCTTTTACGTAGTAAAAAAGACCATCATAAAAAATACGGATTTGGCGAGAATTTGTATTGACTTTTTATGATAAATTGGTATAATTATATATGCGCTTGCACAGTGGCCCGTTGGAGAAACGGTTAACTCACATGCCTTTCACGCATGCATTCACGGGTTCGAATCCCGTACGGGTCACCACTATTTTCAGCAAGTTTAGATATGAGTTTCAATGAAAACTCAAGAGAAGTACCCATAGCTCAATTGGATAGAGCGTTTGACTACGGATCAAAAGGTTAGGGGTTCAAGTCCTCTTGGGTACGCCATCGTTCGGGAAGTAGCTTAGCTTGGTAGAGCGCCTGGTTTGGGACCAGGAGGTCGCAGGTTCAAATCCTGTCTTCCCGACCATCAATTCTTTGCGGGTGTCGTATAATGGCTATTACCCCAGCCTTCCAAGCTGGAGACGTGGGTTCGATTCCCATCACCCGCTCCATCATTTAATGGATATCCAGATTAGATGCTAACCGCTCTAGTTGGATTTTTTTTTAAAACCATCGTAGGGATTCACTTGAAAACGAGTAAGATTCCCATAGGGCTATGTTATAATAAAATGAAGGAAGTGACAACAATGAAAAAAATCAAAATGGTGTTATGGGTAGTGATCTTAGTCGTCACACTCATGGCGTGTGGTAAGAAAGAAGACGGCTTCGCATTTGTAGAAGAACATGTCACCATTCAATCTGGAGAGTATGAACTGGCTGGCATTTTAACCATTCCGAAAAGCAATCAAGCTGTTCCAGCCATTTTACTGGTATCTGGATCTGGTCCTAATGATATGGATTCCACAACGGGAAAACTAAAACCTTTTAAAGATTTAGCCGAATCGCTTGCCAAGCAAGGCATAGCTACCTTGCGTTATCACAAAGTATCCTATCAGCATTACCTGGTTGTTCAAAAAGATGTTCTTTTTACTCTGCAGGATGAGTACATGGATAGCGTAAAAGGTGCCTTGGATTATCTTGTTGCTGACCGTCGCATCGATTCAAACAATCTTTATGTCTTGGGTCATTCTCAAGGCGGTCAAATGGCACCCTATTTGGTTAATCATGACACAAGAATTAAAGGCTCAATTATTATGGCTGGAACCTCCATGCACCTCATGGATCTCATTATGGAACAATACTTGGTCTATTACGGAGAACAGGAGTACAGCGACAATCTTCTTTACGCGTTGACGGTGAAAAACATCAAGGAAAATGACCCTAACAAATCCGAGTATTTCTATTTTGGTGCGTATTACGCCTATTGGCTATTCTATAATCAAATCGATTTTGTTAGTGAACTTTTAGAAGCGGCTAATAAACCGATGCTTATCATGCATGGTGGGAAAGATTTACAGATTAATCGCTCTCATTTTGACACCTATCAAACATTGTTAAAAGACACAGAAGGCGTCTCATTCTCGTTTTATGAGACATTAAATCATTTCTTTGTCGATGGGGTTTTGGAAACCATTGAAAATGCTTATCAAACTGAAGGCAAGATTCCAGATGATGTGATCGAAGAGATCGTAACCTTCGTTTTGGGATAATCCATCATCACGCTTAGAAATCAAACATTCGGATTAAATGGGAACCCGTTTAGCCCAATGTTTTTTTTCTAACAACCTAGCAAGATGATGAATAATAGGTCATATCCGCCCTGTTTTTGTGGTCTTTTTCATGATAAATTGGTAATAGAGAAAGAAGGTTTAGCGGAAAGTCTTCCTTTTTTCATCCTTATGGAGGTCGTATCATGAACCCGGATATGTTACAGCTTAGTGTGATCATCCTTGGACTGTTAGGTGGGTTTTTCATGTTGCTGAAAGAAAGGGATGACCAAAAGGTCTGGTTTGTTGAGCATGATTTCCACGGGTGGGGACACAAAGACGTCATGCAAACTGTTGCCTCTTATGAGGAACAACATCCACAGGCTAAGCACTATGTTTTTTCTCTAAATCGTGAAGTGATCATGGTCAATGATATGGGGGTAAGATTATCATTGTATGTTGAATACGATTTGACAGAACAGGATCGACCAAGCGATCAAATGGACCAACTCATGCGACGTATTGTGATTGAAGTTGCACGCCGGTTTGTTGCTACTTTTGGCACATCGTGCATCTCTGATCAGAAGATTGCCCTGGAGACGCGAATCAGGGGGGCTCTCCAGGCGGAATCTTCGAATTGGGGTTTTTCAGTTAAATCGTTAAGAATTATTCGAATGGCAGCATTGCCGAAGGCATGAATGTATCTTTAATTTTTTTAAGTTTTTTGTGTGACTCCTAAAGCACCTCCTTGGTGTTTTATTTTATGATGACTTAATATTTTGGAAAAAATGGTGTCATAATGTATCATTAGAGTAGAAAGACCTTACGAAAGGCATGGAATACGCACATGTGGCTAATAGTGAATGATTTGATTAAAAATGCGATTTTATTGTTTGGTTTGGTTTTTATCTATTCGGCAACAAATTATCGTCATGTGACTAAAACGAATGTTCAAAATGGATTGATCGGTTTGGTTTTGGGTGCCGTGGCTATTTTAATTATGCGCTATCCCTGGACGTTGGTCCAAGGCGTTTTTTTTGATACACGAAACATTTTATATACTGCGATTGGTCTTTATTTCGGTCCGGTAGCTACTTTGTTTGCTGCAATTGTTGGAATCGTTTATCGAACCATTGTTGGTGGAAGCGGTGTCTATTCAGGTGTATTGACCATCTTAGTCAATTCCGGTCTTGGATTGTCTTGGTTTTATGTGAGAAAGAGAATTAACATCTCTAATCGATGGTTGGAGTATTATCTGATGGGTGTGACATCCACGGTTTTAACATTAACTTGTTTTTTAACCATTCCCAATCCTATTTTTGTTATTTCACAATTGGTTTTACCCATGCTATTGATTTTCCCAGTGGTGTTTATGTTTTTAGCTAAATCATTCGACAATCAAAAGGAAAGAATTGAGTTTTCTAAAGTCAATCACAATCAAAAGTTACTGCTTCAAGCCTCTATCGATTCATCAAAAACCATGGAGATTTTCGCATTAGACACCCACCTTCATTATTTGTCCTTTAATCAGTACCACGCTTTCGTAATGCGAAAGCATTATCAAAAAGACATCCAGATTAAAGAAGACTATATGTCCAATCTAAAAGATCAGCCAACGATTGAACGAATGAGGCATTACTTGCAAAAAGCATTAAACGGACAAACTGCTTATTGTGTCGCAGAATTGACGCATCAGCCTGGGCATTATGTTGAGCAGCATTTTGCTCCAATCAAAGATGAATCAGGAAAAATAATCGGTTTAACGGTTTTTAGTCAAGACGTCACGGAAAGAAAACAATATGAAAAGTCCATATTGTATTTAAGTTATCGCGATCCATTGACCAATCTTTATAACCGTCGCTACTTTAACGAAGAACTTGAACGTTTAGATCAACCCCAATCGCATCCACTGGTCTTAATCTCTGGAGACATCAATGGGCTTAAGCTCCTTAATGATGCATTCGGGCATGATGCCGGAGATTTACTGCTATGCACCATCGCTGATGAACTCATTGCTGTATTTAAAGATGACAGTAAAATCGCTAGAATTGGAGGCGATGAGTTTGTCATTTTAATGCCCAATTCCACGCTGGAACAAGCCGAGTTAAAAGTTGAACAGGTGCGAAAAAAACTAGAAAAACATCAAATTTATGGAACCAAGATATCGGTCTCATTTGGGTTCGCTGTTAAAGATGAAGCACACCCGAACATGAATCTTTTAAAAGATGCTGAAGATAACATGTACAGCCACAAGCTCTTTGAGTTTTCGTCGCATCGTAATGAAACCATCAAGGCCATTATTCATGCTTTACATGAAAAAAACCCAAGAGAAGAAGAGCATTCCAATCGTGTCTCCTCTATTTGCCGAGCAATTGGTGAAAGATTAGGCATGAAACAAGATGATGTAAATAAACTAGAAGCCATCAGTCATCTTCATGATATCGGAAAGATTGCAATCGATGACACCATTTTAAACAAACCAGGTAAACTGAGCACGGAAGAATGGGAACTCATCAAAAAGCATCCCGAGATTGGGTATCGCATCTTGTTAAATTCAACCGAGTATGCGGATATTGCTGAAGACATTCTAAGCCATCATGAGCGTTTTGACGGCAAAGGGTATCCAAGAGCCATCGGTGGCGAAGACATTCCCTTAAGGGCGCGAATTATAGCGATTGCAGATGCTTATGATGCAATGGTTTCTGAACGTCCTTATCGAAAACCATTGACGCACCAAGAAGCCATATTAGAGATTCTTATCAATAAGGGGACACAGTTTGATCCCGAAATCGCCGACGTATTTATCCATCTTTTCTCAGATGAAGCCTTTTGACAAAACGATCCATTTCATGGATTGTTTTTTTGAAATCGTTTTCCAAACCGATAAAGCCATAGCATTGAGTCTTAATTTCATGTATAATAGATGTGGTTATGTCAGGAGGGTTTTAAAATGAAAAGAAAAACAAAAATCATCTGCACCATCGGACCGGCAACGGACAATGAAGTGATGATTGACAAACTGATTGATGCAGGAATGAATGTAGCACGTTTAAATTTCTCACACGCTGACCATGATGAACATGGTCGCCGAGTGGATATGATTCGAAAAGTAGCTAAGGCTAAAAAAAGACACATCGGTGTTCTTGCTGACACAAAAGGTCCAGAGATACGAACAGGAAAATTTGAAAACGATATCGCTTTTTTTAAACGTGGTGATTTGATCGAGATTCATAAGGAGCCCATTTTAGGAACCAAAGAGCGCTTCCATATTGATTGTCCAGAACTCTTTTTAGACATTCACAGTGATGATTTTATCCTGATAGACGATGGAAAAATGAAGATTCGAGTCATTGAAAACAAAGGCGATTATCTAACAGGCGAAATCATGAACTCTGGCAGCATCAAATCAAAAAAAGGTGTCAATGTGCCAAATGTTAAACTCTCGATGCCATTTGTTTCAGCAAAAGATTATGATGATATCGTATTTTCTATTGAAAAGAAAGTGGACATGATTGCGATGTCATTTGTCAGAAGAAAAGAAGACGTGCTTGAAATCAGAGAGATTTTAAAGACGCATGGTAACCCCAATATTGAACTCATCGCGAAAATAGAAAATCAAGAAGGCATGGATAATTTGGATGAAATTCTTGACGTGAGTGATGGTGTCATGGTTGCCCGTGGTGATTTAGGAGTAGAAGTTTCCACTTCTTTGGTTCCTATTTATCAGAAAGACATTATTCATAAAGCCAATGAAAAAGGGAAACCTGTTATCACAGCTACCCATATGCTTGAATCGATGATGCATTCACCAAGGCCCACACGTGCGGAAGCATCCGATGTGGCTAATGCCATTTTAGATGGTTCAGATGCGATTATGCTTTCGGGAGAATCGGCTGCAGGTGAATACCCAATTGAGGCCGTTTTGACCATGGATACGATTGCTAAAGCCATCGAAGATAAGATTTCTTACCGGGATAAACTTCAAAATGCCATTAACACAAGCAGTCAAAACATCAATGATGCGATAGGTATCGCGGTCAGTCAAACCGCATTGGCTTTGCCAAAAGCAGAAGTCATCATCGCCTTTACCGAAACTGGAGGAACCGCAAGACGGATTTGCAAGTTCAGGCCATCCGTACCCATTATCGCGGTCACAGACAGCCTTGAAACCGCACAGAGACTCACGTATTATTGGGGTGTCTTTTCAGCCATAAGAAAAAACGTGACGGATTATTCGGTCTATGATAAAGTTGCCATTGAAGTGGCTTTGGATTTTGGATTTACCCCAGGAACCACACTCATTACCACATCCGGTTGGGCCCAAAAACATGGATCCACCAACACCTTGCGGATTATTGAAATTCCTGAGGCTGACGAAACCACTTAAAGAGTGGTTTTTTTTTGAGAATGACCGCTTTCATTTGTGATATAATGAAAAAGGCTGAGGTAAACCATGAAACAATTGATCGGAACTAAGCAATTTTATCGTACCATCATCGCACTTGCAGGTCCTTTGGTCTTGCAACAACTTTTGACATCGGCTGTTCAATTGGTTGATAATTTTATGGTTGGACGGCTTGGCGAAGTTGCCATGGGATCTGTGGCCATCGTCAATCAACTCTATTTCATCTATATTTTAGTCATCTTTGGTATTTTAGGTGGAGCTGGTGTTTTTGCTGCTCAATACTACGGAGCTAAAGAGTATGGAAAACTGAAAGAAACATTTCGTTTCAAGGTTGTTGCAGCCGGATTTGTTTCTCTTTTAGCCATTCTGATTTTCACCGTTTTTGCTAAACCGCTTTTTATGATTTTCTCAGATGACCCAACCATTGTTCAAGGGTCCATCGATTACATGACCATCGTTAAATTCGGTTTTTTACCTTGGGCAATTAGCACCGCTATTGGATCTACCTTTCGTGAAACCGGGGTCACTAAACCGTTATTTGTTATCTCATTAATCACCATTTTAACAAATACCATTTTAAACTATTTGCTTATTTTTGGTTCCTTTGGATTTCCAGAGTTAGGCATCGTTGGTGCAGCCATTGCAACCTTGCTGGCGCGTGTGCTTGAATTGGGGTTGACCATTGGGTTGCTACTGCGTAAAGGCGCATTGTTTAATACACGGCTTTCCGATTTGCTTGTGATTGAGAAAAAACTTTTGGGAGCCATTATCGTGATGACATTGCCCTTGATGCTCAATGAGCTGTTATGGTCCAGCGGAAACACTATCTTTTTCTTCTCCTACAGCAGAAGAGGGACAGATGCGCTTGCAGCGATGACCATTACGAGCAGTGTTTCTTCGCTAGTGTTTGTTTTCTTTGGCGGAATTGCAACAGCCGTTGCAGTTTTAGTCGGCAATACGTTAGGTAAAAACCAACTTGAATTGGCCAAAGAAAACGCTAAAAAGCTAATCGCGTTTTCCGTTATGATTGCACTTGTTGCAGGCATGCTGCTGTTTAGTCTCAGTTTCTTCATTGTTCATATCTATAATGTTTCTCAGGTAGTGAAAGACATTGCACAGTTCAACATCCGAGTCCAGTCTTTCTTAATTCCAATCTATACCTTTAATGTTTGCTTATTTTTCACATTCCGAGCGGGAGGAGACACCAAGTCCACGTTTATCTTTGATTCAGGATTCATGATGCTTGTATCGGTTCCTGTTGCGTTATCTTTATCATTTTTCACAACCCTTCCCGTAACCTTGATGTTCTTAATAGTCCAATTAACGGAATTTCCCAAATTGTCGTTTGGATTGTGGCGTTACAGTAAAGGACATTGGATACGTAACCTTGCATTAAAACATGCTCAATAACATGCAGATCGAAGATTTTAAGACCAAGAGTGAGCACTTGGTCTTTTATTTTTCAAGGCTTGATAGTAAAATGAAGGTAAGATGGAGGACAAACATGTGAAAAAAGCGAAAAAGACGCGCATCAATCATCCCACCCAAACAGCGGCTTTTATCATCATGCTGTATTGGATTTTCGGTTTTTCTTGGATCGTTGTTACGGATTGGTTGGCCGATTGGTTTTTGTCTGATGTCGCGATTGCTCCATGGATTCAGACCATCAAAGGGCTTCTCTATGTTGTCCTATCAGGTCTTGTCTTTTATGCCATTATTCATTATCATCTCAAACTCTATAAAGATTCGTTTGACCGGTTGGAGTTGGCGTATGGCGAGTTGGATATGGGGCACAAAAAATCGCTTTCTCTCGAAGAGAAGTTGTTTGACTTAGCGTATTATGATCCTTTGACAGGATTAGCAAACAAATACTTAATTGAAGAACGCATCAATGATCAAATTCTTAAGCATCCTGATCAATTTATCGGTTTAATTTACTTTGACATTGATGAATTTAGAAGCATCAATGAAATCAAAGGCCATTCACTTGGAGATGAGTTAATTCGCGATGTAGCGGATGCGTTAAAAAACGAAATCCAACCTCCCAATGTGTTTTCTAGAATGGGTGGCGATGAGTTTTTAATTGCGATTTTTGATTTGGATCATCTTGAACTTTTGATTCCCAAAATCGAAGGTTATTTCAATACCATTCGAAAAACCTATTTTCTAGAAAATGATGCGTTTTATCTGACGTTTAGCTCAGGTGTAACCTTGTATCCTGATCATGGGAAAGATTTCATCACCCTGTTTAGACACGCCGATGCTGCTATGTCGTTAGCCAAATCAAAAGGCAAAGACCAATACGTCATCTTTGATGAAGAAATGGTAACGATTGTCAAAGAACAAACCGAGTTATTGAACAGTTTAAGAAAAGCCATTCATCATGGGGAGATGAGCATTCATTATCAACCCATTATCGAGTTATCAACAGGCAACATACACAGCGTTGAAGCGCTGATTCGTTGGTATCATCCCGAAAAAGGGTTTATCCCGCCGCTTGAATTCATTTCTCTTTCTGAGAAAAACGGTTTGATTCGTGACATCACGGAGTTTGTCTTGCAAGATACGGCCGACCATTACCATGCATGGAATGCCAAACGAAGTAACTTTAAGGTTTCTATCAACCTCAGTGCCACCATGTTGATGCATGAACGGTTCATTGAAGACTTGTTTAAATGGATTGACCAACATCAAATCGATTGCAAACGTTACATTATCGAAATCACAGAAACCGCGATCATCTCAGATATCCAAAAAAGTATTCATGTTCTCAACCAGCTAAGACGACTCGGTTTTCTGATTGCGCTTGATGACTTTGGAACCGGATATTCGTCTTTAACGTACCTTCAAAAACTGCCCATTGATATCATCAAGATTGACCGCAGTTTCATCAGTGGAATCAAAGAAAACACTGAGGAGTTTTATGTGTTAAAATACATGATTGATTTAGCCCATCATCTAAAGCTTAAAGTCGTTGCTGAAGGAATTGAGACGCCCGAACAACGACAAATGATTGTCAAATACGGAGTCGATTTTGCCCAAGGCTACTATTTTTGTAAACCTTCGACACAGGATCGAGTCTATGAATACATTGCAAAAAGTGAAGCCATCTCAATTTAAAAAATTGAGTGGACGATAAAAAAATCAAGAAACGTGCTGTTCTTGTTTTTTTTATGCTATACTTATAACGAATAAGGAGAGTGAAATCATGCCAAGCAAAAACGTAATCAACAAACTAGCGAAATTGGCCGTTCAAGTCGGAGCTAATGTTCAAAAAGATCAAGTGGTTGTGGTCAGAGCCACCACAGAAACGAAGGAAATTGCACGTGAAATCGCAGAGGAAGCTTATCTTGCAGGGGCTAAAAAAGTTCATGTTCAATGGAGCGATGACTATGTTTCAAGAAGTGCCCTAAAGCACATGACCGTTGAGAATTTGGAAGTTGTTTCCCCTTGGATCATCGAACAAAGCAAAGAGTTCGTTGAACAAGGCGCATGTTTTATTTCGGTTGCATCCCCAATTCCAGGTCTTAATCAGGATGTTGATCCTATGAAAGCCCAAAAAGCGGGCATCGCGGTTCAAAAAGCGCTATCGTTTTTTAGAGAACACATGATGGGAAACAAAGCCCAGTGGTCCATTATCGCTGCACCTAACCCAGTATGGGCAAAGATTGTTTTTCCTAATTTAGAAGAAGAACAAGCCGTAGAAAGCCTTTGGAATGCCATTTTAAAAGCGTCTAGAGTCACGGAAGATAACGATCCGATTGATGAGTGGGCAAAGCATAATGAAACCCTGCTTAAGCACAATCAAATCTTAAACAACCTTAATTTTAAATCGTTGCATTTTAGAAACAGTTTAGGAACAGATTGCGTGGTTGAACTCGTCGAAGACCATATTTGGTCCGGTGGTGGTGAAATAGCAGCTAACAATGTCTATTTTAATCCCAATATTCCGACTGAAGAAACGTTCACTATGCCATATAAATGGGGAACTAGAGGCAAAGTGGTGGCCACTAAGCCGCTCAATTACCAAGGGAAACTGATCGAAGATTTTTGGTTAGTATTCGAAGAGGGGAAAGTGGTTGATTTTGGGGCTAAAAAAGAACAACAAGCCCTTGAAAACTTGCTGAATACCGATGAAGGAAGCCGTTACATCGGTGAAATCGCTTTGATTTCTCATGATTCACCCATTTCGAACACCAATATCTTATTTTATAACACCTTGTTTGATGAAAACGCATCTTGCCATATGGCCCTAGGTCGTGCGTATCCTATGAACATTAAAAACGGAATCGGTGCTCCGATTTCGGAACTGGAGAAAAAAGGATACAATAACTCAATGTCACACGTGGATTTTATGTTTGGAAGTGCGGACATGGAGATTATCGGAACGACACAAGACGGAAAAGAAATCATCGTATTTAAAGAAGGAAATTTCGTGATTTAATGGCTTCGGCCATTTTTTCATAGAAGAAGGAGACACTATGATAGAAATCAAGTTGGATGATTTTATCCAGTTCACCTATTTGTCTGGGTTGACGGCGAATAGCAGTCAAAACCAATTAGCGTATATCAGATCCAAAGCTAGCCTTAAAAAAAATGAGTACCATCACACCCTTTACGTTTTTGATGGAGAGAACCATCAAAAAATTCAATTTCTAAACGATAAAAGTCATTATCTATGGGACCAAGATGATCTTATTTTTCAGTATGCCAAAACAAAACAAGACGAAAAACTCTTCAAGGATGAAAAGCGAACGTTGTACTATCGATACGATGCGCAAACCCGACAAGTTCACCCGTATTACACCCTTCCTATACCGGGACAGATTGTTAAAATATTGGACCCTAATACGCTTTTGGTTTCCTCTTTTCTTAAACCGGATGATCATCAACTTTATCAATTAAGCGGTGACGAAAGAAAAGCCTTTCTTAAGAGAAAAAAAGAAAACGAAGCGTATGAAGCGATTGATGAGATTCCCTTTTACTTCAATGGACAAGGCTTTGTCAATCAAAAACGCAATCAATTGCTGCTTTTGGATATGAAAGAGATGCGCCTTTTTCCTATGGTTGATCTTTTGTTTAATGTCGGTGTGACCCGTGTGTCAGCTGATAAGAGGAAAATTTACTATACCGGTCAGACCCACCAAGCCATTAAAGATTTGACACACGGCATTTACGAATACGATGTGCTTAACAAAGAGACGAAAACCTTGCTGTCTCAAGGTGAATTTTCAATTAAAAACATCTATTTGGTGAATCATAAAGTGGTGGTTGCTGCATCCAAGATGGATCGGTTTGGTATCAACCAAAACCCAGATTTTTATGTGTGTGAACATGGGGAACTCCGTTTGTTATCCACATATGGGAACACCTTAGGCAATACCATAGGCTCCGATGTTCGATTGATGGGCTCATCTTTGGATATCATCCATAATCAACACCTCTATTTCGTGACAACAGTAGATGATCACTCCGAGGTTTTAAGACTCAATCAAGACGGTCATCTAGAAAAGTTTATCGCTTTCAATGGGTCTATTGACGGGCTTGCTGTGATGAATGATACGTTTTATGGCATTGCGCTTTATCAACAAAGACGTCAGGATCTTTATCAACTCACATCCAAAAAACCGATAAGAGTGAGCAAGCATAATCCGATTCTAAAAAACCATTATGTTGCCAAACCCAAAACGATTACAATTAAAAAAGAGGGACATCACATCAAAGGTTGGGTCCTTTATCCAAAAGACTATCATCCAGACCTTAAATACCCCTGTATCTTAGATATCCATGGTGGACCCAAGACGGTCTATGGCCCCGTTTACTATCACGAAATGCAAGTATGGGCAAACAAAGGATATTTTGTTTGCTTTGCTAATCCAAGAGGCGCAGACGGCAAAGGCAACCTATTTGCAGACATCCGAGGAAAATATGGAACAATCGATTATCACGATTTGATGGATTTTATGGATGAAGTGCTTAAGAAAGAGCCCAGCATTGATTCTTCTCAGTTGTTTGTCACAGGGGGATCCTATGGCGGGTTTATGACCAACTGGATCATTGGACACACCCACCGCTTTAAAGCTGCAGTCACTCAACGAAGCATATCCAATTGGTTGTCGTTTCATGGCACTTCGGATATCGGGTTTTATTTTTCCAACGATCAAACCGATGGACACCCGCTTCATGACACTGAAAAACTATGGGACCAGTCGCCTATCAAGTATGTTCCATTGATGAAAACGCCGTTATTGATTATCCATTCTGATCAAGATTATCGGTGTCCGATTGAGCAAGGCATGCAGCTGTTCACGCATCTAAAAGAACAAGGCGTTCCAACAAAATTTGTTTGGTTCAAAGGGGAGAATCATGAACTCTCACGAAGCGGAAAACCATTGGCCAGAATCAAGAGGCTTCATGAAATCACCCAGTGGTTTGAGGGCTATCGAAAAACGAATGAATTCGAAGAATAAATATGGTATAATGAGGTATACAAAAACTATTTAGGGGGTCATGTCGATGTGGTGGGAAACACTGAGTTTAGTCGAGCAAATTAGTTTTTCGGTTGCGCTTGCAGCAACCGGCATTATTGTGATTTTTTTGGTGCTTATGCTTTTAGGAATTGAAGGAACCGATTTTGATGGTGTAGATACTGGTTCAGGTCTTGATTTTATAAACGATGAGCCACTCACAGGGATTTCAGGGCTAAGATTGCTTAACCTTCGTAGCGTCATTGTGTTCTTGGCTATTGGTGGCTGGTTAAATCTCATTTTTTTCAGCCTTGTGGGTCCGATAGGATCGTTGATTTTAAGCATTTTAGGCGGTCTTTTAGCGGCGTATCTTCAAGCACTTGCCTTTAGGGCATCCATGAAACTTGAGTCCTCAGGTAACCTCGATTACCATCATGCGCTTCACAAAGAAGCGACGGTCTATTTAAGAATTCCTAAAAAACACCAAGGAAAAGGCAAAGTGACTTTGGTCATCCAAGAGCGCTATGCCGAGATTGATGCGGTGACCGATGAAGACGAAGACATTATGCCCAAAACGTTAGTCGAAATTGTTTCACTCGAAGATCAAGTGACCGTCAAGGTCAAAAGAAAATAAGAATTAAAGGAGAAAAAAGATGATGTTTATGATTTTCAACACTGGGGTAACCGGCTTAATTGTCACGCTAATCCTTATTTTGTTCTCGATTCTTGTGTTTATTGTTTCAAGAATCAAAAAATGTCCTTCGGACAAAATCATGGTAATCTACGGAAAAATCGGCAATAACAAAGACGGTTCCAACCGATCAGCGGTTTGCATCCATGGGGGTTCTAAATTCATTTACCCCTTTATACAAGCGTACCAATACCTTGATTTAACACCGCTTTCTATTCAAGTGGATTTAACGAAAGCCTTATCACGACAAAACATCCGTATTGATGTCCCCTCACGATTCACAGTCGGGATTTCTACCGAGCAAGGCATTATGCAAAATGCTGCAGAAAGACTTTTGGGGCTTAAACTTAGCGAGATACAAGAACTCGCAAAAGATATCATTTTCGGACAGCTTCGTTTGGTTATCGCAACCATGGATATTGAAGAAATCAACACCGATCGCGACAAATTTTTAGAGGCGGTTTCCTCCAACGTTGAATCCGAACTCAAAAAGATTGGCTTGCGTCTGATTAACGTCAACGTCACCGATATCAACGACGAGTCTGGCTATATCGAAGCTCTTGGAAAAGAAGCTGCCGCTAAAGCCATTAACGATGCTAAAAAATCAGTCGCTGAGAAAAACCGGGATGGATCCATTGGTGAAGCGAACGCGCTTCGCGACCAACGGATTCAAGTAGCAGAAGCCAATGCCAATGCAATTGAAGGTGAAAACAAATCCCTTGGATACATTTCTCAAACCAACGCCCAACGCCGCGAAATCGAAGCCGAAGCCTTAAGACGGGCAGTTGCTGCTGAAAAGATTGCAGAAGCTAAAGCACTCGAAGAAGCATACAATGCGGAGAAAACAGCCGAATTGGCGCGTGCCAGCCGTGAGAAAGCAACACTTGAAGCAGACATCATTATAAAAGCTGAAATCGAGAAAAACAAAAAAGTTATTGAGGCTGAAGCCATTGCTGAAGAGACTCGCCGCAAGGCTAAAGGTGAAGCGGATGCCATTTATGCAAAACTTGAAGCCGAAGCCAGAGGGGCTTATGAAATTCTTTCAAAACAAGCCGAAGGATTTAGAGATATTGTGAGTGCATCTGGAAACAATACGGATGCAGCTGTCAAACTGTTAATTGCCGATAAACTCGAGCGTTTAGTCGAAATTCAAGTGCAAGCCATTCAAAACCTCAAATTTGATAAGATTACTGTTTGGGATAGTGGAAAAGAAGGAACAACATCCACAGCGAACTTCGCTTCGTCCTTGCTTAAATCCATTCCACCCATGAAAGAACTGTTTGATATGGCGGGAATGGAACTTCCTAAATTTCTTGGCGAAGCCAAACAAAATCCTGCACCCGAAGATCAAGAAGAAAAGAAATAAAGATTAAGACACGTGATGGTTCACGTGTTTTTTTATGCAAGGGCTTCGTTTGCAAAACATTCATGAACCGATTATAATGGAATTAGATAGGAGGGATTTAAAAATGTGTTTCTTTAAGAAATGGCGAGAAAAAAGAAAAGTAAAAAAGGTGGATGATTTTGTTCCACATGTTGAACCAACTCCCTTGATGGAAAAAGACGTTATGGAAGAACCCGTTGTGACACCTGAGCCTCAGTTAGAACCCATTGAAAAACCAACCCCTAAGACCAAAACGCCTAAATATCATGTGTCTCAAAACAAAGATAGTGAAAGCCCCCAGTTTAAAAAATGGCGTGTTCGAAAAGAAGGGTCATCTAAAACCATCAAGTATTTTGATACCCAAAAAGACGCTATTCTTTACGCACAAGATTTAGCCGATAATGCCGGCTCATCCATCGTCATCCATAAAGTCGATGGAACGATTCGTAAGCAGACCTACATCAAAAAATAAAAAGGCTACGCCTTTTTTATTTTAGAACCATTTTGATTAGGGTTATGATAAAATGATAGGTGGAGATGACACCCTATGGACACGTTTTTATTTGCATTAAACGCCATTTTTCCCATCGTACTTTTAATCATGTTAGGGTATTTCGCCAAACGGATTAAATTTTTTGATTTTATCTTTTTTTCGAACTTGAACAAGTATGTTTTCAGGATTGCTTTGCCAACGCTTATGTTTTTTAACATTTTGCAGATGGACAGCCTTTCCGATATTCCATGGTCGATTATTCTATTCGTGATTCCAGCGCTTTTCGTTGTTTTTTTCCTTTCGATTCCTTTGGTCAAACTGCTTATTAAAGATGACCGAGAAAAAGGTGTGGTTTTACAAGCAGCCATCCACACCAACGCGTTATTGGTAGGGGTTCCACTCATGCAAACGTTAGGGAACCCAGGGTCGATTGTGATTTTATCGATTTCTCGAGCGTTTTCGCTTCCTTTTATCATCATGCTTTGTGTCATTGCTTTATCCATGTTCCAAAAAGACATGATCGGTCAAAAGATGTCCTTTTCAATCATGATGAAAAACGTGATGAAAAATCCATTAATCATCGCAGTGGGTTTAGCTTTAGCCGCTTTGTTTTTTAGAGGGTTCATCCCCATGTCCCATGGTGAGCGTGTCTTTAGTTTAGAGCGTGATATTAAATTTCTCTATGATGCGATTAAGATGATCAGTCAAACCGCATCACCCATGGCGTTATTGGCTTTAGGTGGGCAGTTTGAGTTTAAAGCCATTTCCACTCAGTTTAAGCAGATTACCACCGGTGTGATTCTAAGAATCGTTTTTGTTCCATTGCTGGTTCTTTCGGTTGCCTATCTTCTTAAAGACCGTATAACAGGAATGGATATGGCGTTTGCTCCACTGATTGCACTTTATGCTACGCCGATTGCTGTGGCTTCGGTGTTCATGGCAGAAGAAATGCATAGCGACACCAAGTTAGCATCGCAATTGGTCGTTTGGTCCGCTATTTTCAGTATTTTCTCACTCTACATCATTATCACGACGTTTCGCTTTTTGGGGGTGCTTTGATGTACCATCATCTGAGTCACCATTATGACCGTATCTTTCCTGAAAATACAGTCCTTAAAAATCTGATTTTATCGTATGCTAAAGGCGGACGAGCCTTGGATTTAGGCTGTGGAACCGGAAGAATGGCGAATGCACTTTATGAAAACCATGATGACGTAATAGGGGTTGATTTGGATTTAGGCATGATTGAGGTTGCCGCTAAGCGCTACCCGCATGTCACATGGGTTCAAGCGGATATGGTCGCTTTTTTAGAGACCAGCATGCCATTTGATACCATCCTATGTTTAGGAAACACGCTTCCTCATTTGGATGTTTATCGGTTAAACCAATTGGTAGAAAAAATAGCCAGAAAACTGAAACCTGACGGGCATTTTTTTATTCAATTACTCAATTATGATTCTATCATGTCCGATAAACCCCGCTTTCTTAAAACCATTGAAACCGCTGATTGTGTGTTTGTGCGCGAATATCGGTATCAACCGCATTGGATCGATTTTACCACCTACCTTATTGGCGATGGAACGGTTCAGAAGGAAACCAATCGTATTCATCCATATCGAAAAAAAGATTTAGAAATCATCTTGGAAAGTCATCATCTCCATTATGAATTTATGGAGACAAGCAATCCCTCTAACACGCATTACATCATTCATGTGACCCATGAGCAAAAAGAAGGCTAAGTCAGCCTTCTTTGTTTTCTTTAATGACCAATTGGTCATCATGAACCATCATGTGATAAGGAACATGAGGCACGATGAGACCTTCAATGATGTTCATCGCAATCAACGTTTCGATATCCCGTTGAATCAAGCGCTTTAAGGGTCTTGCTCCATATTCATCATTAAATCCTTTTTGAATCACATACTTTTGGATGTCATCTCCGAAAACCATTTCAATGTTTTTTTCTTTCAAGCGAAGATGCAAATCTGAAAGCATTTTTTTAGCGATCTCGATTTGTATTTTTAAGGATAGCGCATTAAAGATGACCATCTCATCGATTCGATTGATGAACTCAGGTTTGAATTTGGTCTTGACTAAATCCATCACGTGTTTTTGGGCGTTATCCTCATAGGAAAGAAGGTATTCGCTTCCAATATTGGATGTCAAAATAATGATGGTGTTCTTAAAGTCAACGATACGACCTTGATTGTCTGTCAAACGTCCATCTTCTAGAATCTGCAAGAGCACATTGAAGACTTCTGGATGGGCTTTTTCGATTTCATCGAACAAAACAATCGAATAAGGTTTTCTACGAACCGCCTCCGTCAACTGTCCGCCCTCATCGTACCCCACATACCCAGGTGGAGACCCAATCAAACGAGACACACTATGCGATTCCATGTATTCGCTCATATCCAGACGCACAATTTGGTTTTCACTGTCAAAAAGTGCTTCGGCAAGTGCTTTAGCCACCTCCGTTTTTCCAACACCTGTGGGCCCTAAGAAGAGGAAGGAACCAATAGGACGATGTTCGTCTTTGATGCCAGCCCGTTGGCGAATGATGGCATCACTAATCAGTTTGATGGCGTGATCTTGTCCAATGACCCGTTTTTTAAGCGTCGTTTCTAGGTGAAGCAGTTTTTCTCGATCGCCCGACATGAGTTTTGAGATGGGGATGGACGTCCACTTGGAGACTATGTCAGCTATGCTTTCTTCATTAACGACTTCCGTTAATAACCGTCCTTCCTGTTGAATGGCTTGGGTTAATTGTTCCAAGGTTTTTTCAAGTTCAGGAATCTTGCTGTACTGAAGCTCAGCTGCCTTTTGATAATCGCTTACGTTAAACGCATTTTGAAGTTCGAGGCGATAGTTTTCTAAATCGTTCTTTTTTTGTTTAATTAGGTTCAGTTGATCTTTTTCAAGATTCCATTGATTTTTCAGTTGGGTTTCTTCTTTTTTTAAGACCCCAATCTCTTCTTTAATGTGGGCTAGTCTCTGTTTGGAGATGGGATCGGTCTCTTTGTCTAATGCTGTTTTTTCAATTTCCAATTGCATCAAACGTCTTAAAACCGTATCCAATTCAACAGGCATTGAATCAATTTCCATCCGAATAGATGCACAGGCTTCATCAATTAAGTCAATGGCTTTATCCGGTAAAAAGCGATCGGTGATGTAACGATTCGATAAAGTCGCAGCAGCAATAATCGCTGGATCTGAGATATGAACCCCATGATGGGCCTCAAATCGCGATTTAAGCCCTCTTAGAATGCTAATGGTATCTGTAACCGAGGGTTCATTAATCAAAACCTTCTGAAAGCGTCTTTCGAGGGCCGAATCTTTTTCAATGTATTTTCGGTATTCATTTAGTGTGGTTGCTCCAACACAGTGCAACTCTCCGCGGGCTAACATGGGCTTAAGCATGTTAGAAGCATCCATAGCGCCATCGGCACGACCGGCTCCAATGATGGTGTGCAGTTCATCGATGAATAGAATGATTTCTCCGTTGGACTGTTTGATCCGGTTAAGAACAGCTTTTAAGCGTTCCTCAAATTCACCTCTGAATTTAGCGCCTGCAACAAGTTGGGCCATATCGAGTTCATAAAGGGTCTTGTTTTGGAGCCCTAGTGGAACATCTTTATCCACGATACGGCGGGCTAAACCCTCAACGATGGCCGTTTTTCCTACACCGGGTTCACCGATTAAGACAGGATTGTTTTTGGTTTTTCTGGATAAAATTTTGATCATTCTGCGGATTTCATCTTCACGACCAATCACAGGATCAATTTTTCCCGCTTTAATCGCATCATTGATGTTTCTTCCGAATTTTTCTAAAAGTTTGGGATCGTTGTTATAATCGTCCATTTGCGTAAAGTTCATGGTTTCCCTCCTATTGGCAGTCTTAATAGCAGATTGCCAAAATCATTATATAGCATTTCGCCTAACGTGTCAACTCAAACCATTTTCGATTTCGTATAAATCGTGATATCATGGAAAAAGAAAGGATGGATGACATGAAGAAAATCGTATTTGTGTGTTTGGGTAACATCTGTCGTTCGCCAATGGCAGAAGGCATGTTCATTCAAATGATTCAAGAAAAAGGATTAAGCCATGCGTTTCATGTTGAGTCAAGAGCGACCTCATCGTGGGAAATTGGAAATCCACCGCATCGCGGAACACAACAGATACTAAATCGTATCGGTTATGACTGGAGAGGGAAGAAAGCCCAACAGATCAACGCATCCGATTTTGATTCTTTTGATGTTGTGATTGCGATGGATCATCAAAATGTGAACGATTTAAAACGCATCGCGGGCAACAACAAACATAAGATTCATCTTATGTTGGATATTGATCCTAATCGAAAAGGCGAGATTGTTCCCGATCCTTATTACGATGGAACACACGAGGAAACCTATCGGCTGTTATCTGAGGCGTTACCCCTGTGGTTTAAGGCATTAACCACATGATTTGGATGAATCCATATTGACTTTTTCATTCGAAAAACGGTATAATGATAGGGCGTGTTTAAAAGGCCTCATAGCCAAGTGGTAAGGCAAGGCACTGCAACTGCCTGATCATCGGTTCAAATCCGTTTGAGGCCTCCAAAATGATATTTATTTGGTTTAAAAAGACGGAAAAATGCTCATTTAGGAGCATTTTTTTACTTTTTTATACAATCCTTTATGTAGTTCAAATCCGACAGAGGGAAAGTAGATGATTTTTCTGGGTTGGCCGTTACAAGAGTTTGAACCGATTGAAAAGGTACAGATTGTATATCATATGATTAGATACAGATAATAAATATCGATTCAATTAAAAACAATCAAATTAGTATTGATATATACCTAATCAATAATTTTATCAAACCAATCAAGTGCATAGGATAATAAGGTGTAGTTTTCATCAGTGATATTCTTTGCATGGGCATCAGCTCTGAAATCACTTATAACATCAATGTACAAGTGAAATTTTGATTTGTCTATAAACAATTTATCGAATAGTGGCCATTCTTTTAGAATAATAGTCTTATAATCTGAAAAGTAATAGTTATTTTCAACTATCTCTGTTATGGTACCACCTTTTATTTTATCTCTAAGGGAAGTCTCCTTTACACCTAAAATAATGTTTTTTGTTGTAGCTTTACCCTTTTGACTTTCCAGGGCATTAATTATTAATGAGCGTAATTTAACTTCTAACTTATTTCTTCGTTTGCTAATTATTGCCCACTTTTCTTCGATTTTTTTAGGTACTTTTTTTCTAATATAATTAGTTTGCAGATACTCAGAAATTGCATTAATTGTTATGCTATAATAATTATTCTTGTGAGCCAAAATCCCATAACCTATCAAATGATTAATCTCATCTCTGTTTGTTATTTCATCTAAAAACTCATCATTTCCCTCGTTTGCTAAAACAGAAATGAGGTCAAACTCATGGCTGTAGGAGTTTTTTAATACCCCAATAATCTGTTCGACGTATGATGATAACTGGTTATCGAAGTTTTTTTTCAAAGATTTATAAGTTATCTTATCAATCGTAGCAGGTTTATGTTTAATAGATTTGTTTAATAAACTGCATACCTGACGGATTAAAAATGGATGACCACCATAATCCTCTACTAGATAAGTGTAAATTTCTTCTTCAAAAAACAATCCCATGTATCCTCCAATTCGCGAAACCATTTCTTTCACATTTTTAATGTCAAAGAAATTAAGGTAAATTTTTTCTATCATAGAAAATATTGGATTATCTTGTCCCTTGATTAGACTCGTTTCAACAACCTTTGGATTCACACCTGCTAAAATAAAACAAAAGATCTCTGGATTTTTTTGGAATGTAGAACGTATAGATTGCCAAAAATAGAGAAAATCGGAATCACTATTCCAATGTTCACTTGGGGATAACTCATATGTTATGTTTTCAATTTCATCAAATATAAAAAGGATCCTTTTATTATCAAAATATTTGTACAGTTGCTTAATATTGTTTTCAAATTGTATTTGAGCATTTTGCTCATTAAAATTTAAGTTTCTAAACAATGGACTCAAATCATACTTTTCAGCCAATTGAATAATTAAAAGTTCTAACAATTTATACCATCGTATTCTATGAATCGATGGTGAATCACATCCAATATATAGAGAACGACCATCAACATGTTTCAATGTTCTTTCTAAAGCATATAATACGGAGGTTTTACCAATTTTCCTTAAACCAAACAACCCACTTTGTTGCCCAAAACTATATTTGCTATATAGTGTTTGTACAAGTTGACTTCTGCCATAAAAATACTCATCCGATTTAAGTGGCGATTCAAAGGCAAATAAATCTCTACTATATAGATAACTTCGTAAGCGAGTATGAAGTAAATTTTCATCCAAGTTCGATGATAGTATTTCTTCATATGTGAAAGGTACAATTAAACGAAAATCCTTTTGTTTTTCGACATGTCGAGCGATGGTTTCAGTAAAATTTGAATCAGCACTAACTATAAATACACAAAGTTTATCTAATCGATTGGAGTAATCATCCATTGTCTTATCAATGAAATCGAAGGTTCTAGTATCGAACGAAGGATAATTTGAAAAGAGGAGTAGCACCTCATTAAATAGATTATAGTTTCGCTGCAGTTCAATATTTGGCTGTAAAAAATTCAATGTATATGCGGAAAACTTAAAATTTTCTTCTCTAGAAAAGGTGATTCCGAAGAATTTTGAGAATTGTTTAGTTATTTCGATTTCATCAGAACTCCCTCTTAATACTACATCTTTTTTTACACCGTTAGTAACTCTATATTTATCAACATCCATAATTGGTCCTCCACACTTATTAATACTATTATACTAAGAATATCATTAGTTTATCAAATTAGTTTTAAAATAATAGTTTTCATGAACAAATAATGTGCACTTTAATGCACACTCATGCTATAATTTAAATGGTGATAAAATGATACTTACAGCATTTGGAGAAAGAATAAAAAGTATAAGAGAGTTTCAAGGAGTTTCACAAATAAAACTTTCTGATTTAACGGGTATTGTTAGAGAACAAATATCTCGTATTGAAAATGGTCAAATTAATCCAACACTAGAGACTATTGTGAAAATTAGTGCAGCCTTTAACATGCCGTTGTCAGAACTAATGGATTTTCCAATTGAGGAAATTAATCTAGTAAAGAAACACTACAAAGTTAAACCATTTGTGAAATGGGCAGGTGGAAAGACACAAATAATTGATAAGATTAGGGATCTTGCACCTAAAAAATACAACACTTATTTTGAACCTTTCTTAGGTGGTGGTGCAGTATTTTTTGATTTTGCACCAACAACTGCAGTAATTTCGGACTCAAATAATGAATTAATCTCATCTTATATGTGTTTTCAAAATAGCAATTACTTTAATCAATTAATAGAGGAACTCGTTAAACATCAAAACAATCATAGCGAGACATATTATTATGAAGTTAGAGAAATGGATAGAACTGAAGGATATAAGGATTTACCAATATATGTTAAAGCAGCTAGAATGATATATTTGAATAAGTCTTGTTTCAATGGATTATATAGAGTTAATTCTAAAGGCCATTTTAACGTTCCATCTGGAAAGTATCAAAAAGTTAATGCTTACGATGAAGTGCTATATAACAACCTTTACAATTACTTATCCAAAAGCAAAATAACAATAATGAATGATGACTTCGAAAAAGTAGTATCTACTGCTAAGAAGTCTGACTTTGTATATTTTGATCCCCCTTATGATACGTTTGATGAACAAAACAATTTCACTGCCTATTCTAAGGAAAGTTTTGGTAAAGATGAACAAGTTAGACTCTCAGAAGTATTTAAGCGATTAAGTAATAAAGGTGTATTCGTGATGCTCAGCAATCACAATACAAAACTGATTAATGATTTATATAAAGATTTCAATATTCATGTTGTTCAAGCGAAAAGAAGCATTAACTCTGAAGCTAACGGCAGAGGTAATGTCGAAGAAGTGATTATTACAAATTACTGATTGAAGGTTAATATGATAAACAATAATGTTCAAAATACATTTTTTCATAATAATGAATATCACCTGATGTTGGGTGATTCTTTCAATTTGTTGAAGTCTATTGAACCAAAATCGATAGATATGATTTTCGCAGATCCTCCATATTTTCTATCTAATGGTGGTATATCAGTTCACTCCGGAAAAATGGTTTCAGTCGATAAAGCAGATTGGGATAAGGGAATGACAACAGATAATAAGTTGTCATATTCTAGAGAATGGATAAGACTATGTAGAGAAGTCTTGAAAGATAATGGGACCATCTGGATTAGTGGAACTTTTCATAATATATACTTCATTGGGGTTGCTCTTGAATTAGAGGGATTCAGCATAATCAATAACATAACATGGAGAAAGTTGAATCCACCACCTAATATATCAACACGAGCGTTTACTCATTCGACGGAAACAGTTTTATGGGCTAGAAAACAATTGGCAGCTAATAAAAAAGGGAAACATAACTTTAATTACCAAGATATGAAGATTATTAATGGAAACAAGCAGATGAAAGATGTATGGGAGTACTCTCTTACAAAACCTTCAGAAAAAAGACAAGGAAAGCATCCCACACAAAAACCTCTGGCTTTACTAGAAAGAATAGTGCTGGCATCAACAAAAGAAGGTGACCAAATACTTGATCCTTTTTGTGGTAGTGGTACTACTGGTGTTGCTGCGATAATGCACAAACGTAAATTTATAGGTATTGATTCTGAAATTGAATATCTTGAACTTTCAAAAAGAAGGTATAATGAAATAAGGGGTGACAAGAATGAATAGAAGTTTCTCAGAATGGTTGTCAACATTTAAAGATAGTATTGCTGACTGGAAATATTACACTGACTTTGACAAAGTATACAAAAATGTTAATAGAATAAAAATTGAACTAAATTTGTTGAACTCATTGATTAATTCAAAAGATATAGAAAATGACTTTAGGTCATTGGTGAAGCAATATCCTAACGTTTTAAGTGCTGTTCCTTATTTAATTGCAAAAAGAGAGATAGATAAGCAAAGTAAAATTCAGATTGTAACAGCGAACGGGCTAAAGGAGTTTAACTTTGATAAGCCAAACTACAGTTTAGATGAGTATGTAGAATTTCTTGATAAAACAGGTATATTTGACTTACTTTCAAAACACATCATATCAGATTTAACTGATTATGTTAGAGGTGTTGAAGTAGGACTTGACACTAATGCCAGAAAGAATAGAACTGGTACTGCAATGGAGAATCTTGTTGAATCATTTCTTTTGAAATATGGATTTAAGAAAAATAGCACATATTTTAAAGAAATGTATGCATCTGATATACTTCATCAATTTGGAGTGGATGTTACAACCGTTGATAAGAAGAAAAAAGCTAATAAAAGATTTGATTTTGTTGTTAAAACATCAAAATGTGTCTATGGAATTGAAGTTAATTTTTATTCAGGTGGTGGATCTAAACTAAACGAAACTGCTCGAAGTTTTAAAATGATTGCACAGGAATCCAAGAATATTGAAGGATTTCATTTTATTTGGATTACTGATGGTTTAGGATGGAATTCAGCAAAGAATAACTTGGAAGAAACCTTTAATGAACATAGTGGTGTATATAACATACACGATATGCAATTTGGTGAATTAGAAAAAGTATTAAAATAAAAAAGTAAAATCACTCATTCATAAGTACTATATTATGAGGAGTGATTTTTATTATGTTGTATTTAGGTGATTGCATTCAAGTAATGAAAGAGTTTGAATCAAACTCAGTAGATTTAATATTCGCAGATCCACCGTATTTTTTATCGAATGGCGGTTTAAGTATCAAGAGTGGTAAAGTTGTTTCAGTTGATAAAGGTGAATGGGACAAGAAAGAAAATTATAATGATACTGCAAAATTTACAAAAAGTTGGTTAACTGAATGTCATAGATTGTTAAAACCAACAGGTACGATATGGGTATCTGGAACATATCACAATATTTTTGATGTAGAAAAAGAACTAAAGGAACTTGGATTCAAACTCATTAACATGATTATTTGGCATAAAAGTGATCCACCACCTTTGATATATAAGAATAAGTTTAGATTTTCTTACGAGATGATAATTTGGGCTAAGAAAGATGCTAAACACACATTTAATTACAAAAAAATGTATGATGTTGCTATAAGTGAGATGGAAGATGTGTGGACACTACCGGCAGTTCAAATGTCTGAAAAAAAACACGGATACCATCCAACGCAAAAACCAGAGTGTTTAATAGAACGAATAATTGAAGCATCATCTAAAATAGGAGATAAAGTACTAGATCCATTTATGGGAAGTGGTACAACCTGCTATGTCGCAAAGAAACTAAAAAGGCAATTTTTGGGAATAGAAATGGATGAAAGGTATTTTAACATTGCTTCAAAGAGGATAATGAATAATCTTTGAAAAAGTGGAAAAATAGGAAAATTATTTATACATGATTCCTTGAATTTAAATTGATTATTCAATAGAATCATTATTCATGATATAATTATCTAAAATAATATCAAGCTTACAATTTTTTGGGGAGGAAAATATGATGTTGGCAAATTTGTTTCGAATCTCTGCAATACTTTATGAGGATTCATATGGTGTAAAAGAAAATAGTGTTAAGAAACTTGCAATGCTACCCTTTTTAAATAATGAGAATAAGAATTTGACCTTAAAAGAATTGAGGGAGATAATTAAGAATGAATACGAAATGAATTTTAATGAAGACGAGATTCGTTCTGTTATTATTGAGGATTCAAGTTTTATCAAAACAAAAACTAAAAATAATTTACTCATTAGTTTAAATGAAAGCACTTATTTATCCCAAAGAGCTGTGTACTCTGAAGATAAAATAATTAAGTATCTAGAGGAGTACTTTCAAAAATACACAACTGAGTATGGAAATGAAATACAGTTCAAGGAATTTAAAGAACTCTTAATTGGCTATCTTTATGATATGTATAATGGAGAGAAAAAAGAACTGGATATGCTATTCAACATAAAAAAATGGAGTTTAAAATCTACATCCTATACTGAGGAACAAGTTAGACTAATCAATGGTTTTTTTGAGTGGGATAATGAAGATAAGAATTTCGAGATTTACAAAATTGCATCGTTAGCGTTAGAGTATTTTTTGATTACAACTAACATAATGCCTGGTGAAGTTAGTCAATTATTTTCTAATAAAAAGTTTTACTTGGATACGAATGTCTTAATAAGACTACTGGGAACGGATGGTCTTTACTATGCAAGTCAAACAAGAAACTTTTTAAATAGAATGGTAGAGAAGAAGGTTCAGATATTATTATCGACAAATGTTTTGACTGAATACAACAACTTAACTGGGTCGATGATCAAAAAAATTCGTAATTTTATTAATGAGGGTAGCATTGTTCCGCCAGAGGCTTTAGATGGACAAATAGATGACTCATTCCTTGGTTTTTATAGATTGTTTTACACATGGTTTCAAGAAAATGGCACAAAAAACTTAAGTTTATTCCAGTCCACAATAGAGGTTTTTATTGAAGAATCAATTGAAAAATACAATGTTATTGTTGAAGAATCGGATGAGTTAGACACAAGCAAAGCTTATATTAATGAGATGTGCGAGTCATTATCACAATATAAGCGAAAAGAATATTCGCTGAATGATATTGATAGAGCAGTATATGTTGACGTTTCATCTGTTGCCAATATAGAAAAAAAACGTAAGAAGCAAAATACATCAATATTTGAAGAAGAATATTTCCTGATTACTTTTGATTCCTTTCTCCTTAATTGGTCAAGAAAAAATAAAAATTTCAAGATACCTGTAGTGACTAAACCTTCAACATGGTTTACTTTATCACTAAAGTTTGATTCAAGAGCAAGTAAGAGTGACTATGCATCATTTGTAAGTTATTTAACCAAAGCAATACCAAATGTTGAAAAAGTTGCAATTGAAAAGAATAAGATTATTTTAAATGAGATAGTTAAATACACAGATTTAGCCAATGAACAAAGGAGAATACTTAAAAATACTATTAACAAAATAGGAATTAGTATTATTAATAGCAAACCAGATGACGAGTTAGAAGTTGAGTTGGCAAAGACCGTTAAATCTGAATATAAGGCTTTGATAGATGATAGAATAGGAGAAATAGAAGAACAAAAAAATGCTGAGATTCAAGATAAGGATAATGAAATTAAAGAGTTACGTGATTTCGTTATGAAAACAAATGAGGTTGTGAACGATCTCAAGAATGATAGAATAAATGAGAGAAAAGAACAAGAGGATTTCAAGAATTTTTACAATCGATTTTGGAAATACATTTTATTCATTCTCTACTTTCTGGCATCAGGCATGATTACCTTTTCGGTTTATTTAATTATAAGTCAAATGATTTCTGATAATCAAAAATTATTTCCATTGAATGAATTTGGTCTATATTTGGCAAGTGAGAATAAATACATATTGTATCTTGTATATTTAATACCAATGAATTTTATTGCCTCTCTAATTTTTAAATATGGTATTAAATGGACTGTGAGCAAATTCAAATAAGAAAACTGGTCAACTAAATTCTCGATTTTTCCACTATTTTCTACTTTAGGTCATTTTCTTACCAGTTGTAGTAGGTTAACCGTTTTCCATTATTTACTCACGGACACCACTACTTACTTGATTTTTCTCGATTCGGCAATTTCTTACCAGTTAAGGTTAAAGAGCTCCTAAAAACACGAATCTTTAAGGTTAACAGAGACTCCAAAAACATCTTGAATTGGTTCGATAAAACGAGCTAATTAGACAAAATTATGCCCTAACTGGGCATTTTTGTTAATAATGGTCTTTACATGGTTCTTGCTTTGCTAGACATGGCCACAATTCTCGTTGTGATGCGGTCAAAAAATGGCTTATGATGTTAAAATAGTTCTAAACAGAAAATAAAACAAAAAAGAGGAATTTTATTTCATGCAAGAACTTATCAATAAAGATGTAGAAATTATGGTAGCACTGAGTAGTTACACGGTATCTGGGGGATCCATTCCAGAAAAACATAGCGGTCGTTTAATGTATGTCAATGACGATTTTTGTAAACTTCAACTGACTAAATCTAAAAAGAACATCCTTATTGCCATTAAGTTCATCATTTCGATTAAAGAAATGGGTTGAGGTATATAACAAGGAGATAAAAAAGATGATTCATAAAATGCACCTTCATGATAGCCCTTTTGTCGCCATAAAATCAGGTAGCAAAACGATTGAACTAAGGTTAAACGATGAAAAGAGACGGTTAATTAAGACAGGTGATCACATTTTGTTTTCGATGTCGTCAGATGAACATGAAACCGTCCTTGTAGAAGTGATAGGAATTCAGATTTTTCAGAACTTTAATGAACTCTATCAAACAGTACCTTTGGATCAATGCGGTTATCAAGAAAAGGACATTCATTTGGCGAGCGCAAAGGACATGTTGCCTTATTACTCAATTGAAAAACAAACACAGTTTGGTGTGCTGGCGATCGAGATTAAACTGCTTGGTCAACGTGAAGATCTTGTTTCATTTAAGGATATCAAGTGATGTGCTGGATTTAGATTTTTTTGATGCCATCATTAAATCCTATAAGTCGTTTGTTCAAAAGCAGTTTAGCACACTAACATGACGTCAACATCTTGAGCAACGTGAGTTTATCGAATATGAATCGGAGGAATTCAACCATGGAAAAAGCAAGTTGGTATCAACCAGTAAAAGGAAAAGCGGACCATCTGGTTTACTTAAATAGCAAAGCAAATGAACTTATCAAACTGATAAATCGTGAAAAAACCATGATTATTAGAGGCGCAGCTGGAAAGAAAAGTCCACTTGGAGGACGAGCAAAAGTAGGCGATCATGTGTACTTTGTGGAAACGGGAGGGAACTTCTTAGTCACGCATAGGGGTGTGATTGACCAAGTTACTGAAAGTCATAAAATGACACCGGAGGAATCCATTGCTTTTATCAAAACCTATGAAAAGGAACTTAATCTATCAAAAGACCAATACAATCGATGGGCAGGAAAAAAGTTCTTAGCTGTCTATGCAATAGCTGATATCGTTGAAATCGAACCGTTTTTTTACAAGCGAGAAAACAATATGGATGATTGGATTATTACAGAATCGATAGATTCGATTAAACGTTAGTCAAGCGGGGTTACTTAATCAAATTCTGAAAAAGAAGGGATTGGCGGATGTTGGATAAGTTGCTGGGTATTTTTGTGTATTTTTTGATTGTTGCTTGCCTGGTTGTTATACACGAGATTGGGCATTACATGTTTGGCAGAATGTTAGGGATACCTAAGGATAAAATGACATTTGGTATCCAAAAAATGACACCTCATGTAGCTTTAATGAATGATAACTTAGAAAAAATTCCACCATCCAATTTGGATGCTTATGTTCCTATTTTGGAAAAGCATCTAAAATCGGATTTCCACATGTTTCTTTTTGCAATTGGAGGTCATCTGACGGAGTTGATAGGGGTTTTTACCCTTATCCTTCTTTCATTCGTGATTGACAGTTCAGGGTTGACATTCATCGCGAAATCTGTAGCATGGATTGCCCCGTTATTAGCCTTAAACTATCTGTTCATGGACTACATAACATCGTATAGGAGAGGCGCCCCATCAGGGGGTGATTTCTCGGGTTCATGGAGTATTTCTCCAAAAGGAGCTTATTTGTTTTATGGATTCTATTTTTTCTTTCTTTTAAGTGCTGTTTTTTTAACGAGATAAACCAATGTTTGAGGATTCGATTAAGAAAAAGATGTTTAATAGGACCATCCACCTTTGATGAAAACAGCGTGAGTAGAAACGCATTTTCATGGTATAATTGAAGTGAACGAAAGGATGATTCCATGAATTTACCAGAATATAAAATAGCCTTACTCATCGACTCTGAAAATGTTAGACACCAGTACATTGAGCCGGTACTAAATGAGATATCCAAATATGGAAAGATTGTTATTCAACGGTTTTACGGTAATATCAACCAACTTTCCAAAGAGTGGGAAGAAAAATCAAAGAACTTTGCGATTAAACCGGTGCATCAATTTAATGTCGCCTCAGGCAAAAACGCTGCCGACATGGCGCTTGCACTGGATGCACTCGAGATGATGTATCAAGGAAGAGTTAACGCGTTTTTCCTTGTCACATCCGATAGCGACTTCACCCCGCTTGCTACAAAACTCAGAGAAGGGGGCATGCATGTCGTTGGAATTGGAGCATTGAACAAAGTATCCAAAGCCTTCACTTCAGCATGCAACCAGTTTAAGTACTTTGAAATTTTGATTGATGATGAGGATAATGGCGCAAAAACCGAAAAGATTTCCTCGCATCAAGAAATCAGCGATATCATCAAAAACATCGTCATTGAAAAGGGAGAAGACAATGTAATCCAACTCTCAAGGTTGGGAGATATCCTGGTCAATCGCTATTCAGACTTTGATTCCAGAACCTATGGTTCTAAGAACCTATCCAACTTGGTGAGTACCATCAATGGGCTTCACGTGTATACTGAAAAATCGACCACCTATGTTAAACTTATCTCGAATCTCTCTTATAAGGATGTTTCGCTTCTCATTATTGAACTTTTAGAAAAGACCTCTAAAAAGCAATTGTTGCTGACCAGTTTGATCAGCAAAATCAAAGAGATTCATCCGGATTTTCATTATAATGAATTAGGGTTTTCTAAGTTCGCTAAACTGGTTTCCTCTATTGATGGCATCATCGTTAAAGACAACTCAGCGAAGCTTGATAAAAAGTAAAACCATTATCTAGAAAAAAGGTAAAGAAAACGATGAAAAAACGTTTTCTTTTTCATTTTCTAAGCATAAACCTTGACAGGTCTTTTTTTTTAAAAAAAAGATGTTATAATGTCTATGGAATAAACGATACATTGAATAAGGAGTCATTATGAACACCAACACGTACCTCACGCCAGAGAAACTTGCTCTTTTTCGTGAGCATTTAGAGCGCAACAAAAAATTACCAGGACCTTTAATGCCAACGCTACATGACGCACAGCATATTTTTGGTCATATTCCCATACGCATTCAAAAAATGATTTCAGAAGAACTGAACGAAAGCATTTCTAAAATCAACGGGGTTGTGACCTTTTATGGCAATTTTTCCATCACCCCCAAAGGCAAACGAACCGTCGGGGTTTGCATGGGAACGGCATGCTACGTCCGAGGCGGACAAAACGTTTTAGATGCTTTAGCCGATGAACTTAAAATCAAAACCGGTGAGACCACCAAAGACGGTGAGTTCACGTTGGTTGCGACACGTTGCATTGGAGCATGCGGGCTTGCGCCTGTCTTTTCCGTTGGCGATAGCATCCACGGCAATGCCAATGTTGCGAAGGCCAAGCAAATCTTAAAAGAGATTAAGGTATCCCTCGATGAAACTCACTGAAATCATTGAAAAATACCACTGCACCTGTTTTACCCCGACTACGTTAAGAGATAAAACCATCAATTATGCGTTTTGCTCAGATTTGATGAGTGACGCTTTGATGGTCATGAACTCCATCAAGGATCCTCGTATTTTAGAAAACAGCATCTTAATAACCGGCTTGGCCACCAACCAGTCCATTCGGACAGCAGAGATGTTGGATGTGGAAGTGGTGCTGCTTGTTAGAGGAAAAACACCATCACTCAAAGTGATTGATTTAGCCATTGAGTCGAACGTCATTTTGCTTGCGACTGAGCATACGATGTTTAATGTCAGCGGCATGCTCTATCAAGAAGGCGTCAAAGGCATCATCAGCAATCTGCAATGGTAAAAAAAGAGTATCAAATTATCGCGAAAAACTATGATTTAGCCGGCAGAGCCAGTAGCGATATCAAACGAACCCTCAAGCAATTCAATTTGGAATATCATTTGGCTAAAAAGATTTGTGCCGCATCCTACGAAGCTGAAATCAACGTGGTCATCCACTCATTTGGAGGATATGCCGTCTTTTCAATGGATGAAGACAAAGTCGTCTTGGATTATTTTGATGATGGTCCTGGAATTGAAGACATTGAACTTGCCATGAAAGAAGGGTATTCAACAGCCTGTGAAGTCGCCCATATGAATGGGTTTGGAGCTGGCATGGGCTTATCAAACATCCAACAATCCGCAGACCAACTTCACATTGAATCGGGACCTTTAGGAACCCATCTGAACATGATTTTTTGGTTGAAAGAACGTCATGAACATTCGTGATTTTATTGAAGGACCTTTTGTCCTTTTGACGAATCCTCAAACCTTAGATAATACGTTCTTAGGCGTTTATGCTACCGATTTGTTATCAGCGGCTATCAAATCAGCTCAACCAAACGATTTACTTATTACAATTATTTCGCACGCCAATACCATTGGAGTTGCGATGATGTTGGATTTATCAGGCGTCATTGTTGCAGAAGACCGTCCGGTATCCGAAGCGATGCTAGAAAAAGCGAACGAAGAAAACATCGCCATCCTTAAAACACCTTTAATGACCCATCAAGTGATTCAGTGGATGGTCCATCGAGGCTTGTTATGAAATATTACTATGACTTGCATATTCATTCCGTTTTATCGGCTTGTGCCGATGTTCTGATGACACCGAACAATATTTTGAATATGGCTTCATTGAAGAAACTCGATATCATTGCTGTCACGGATCATAATTCAACCAAACAACTTTCTGTCATTCATGAAATTGCCCAATCATATGACTTTTTAATCATTCCTGGTGTTGAGATTTCGGTGAAAGAAGGGTATCATGTGCTTTGCTATTTCAAGCATCTTGCGGATGCCTTAACGTTTGATCATTATTTAGTGGAACACGCCAACCCCCTCTATTATGATGAGGAGCGCTACGGTGAGCAGATCTTGACAGATCTTTATGATGAACCGGTGGATTATGTTCACTATTTGTTATCAAACCCGTTAAACAAGACATTAAATGAGATTGTTGAAGCCTTGAAACCGTATGACCACTTGCTGTTTTACGCCCATGTTGATCGCGATCGACAAAGCGGGTTAAGTGAGGTTCATCAGACCCCTCTTGATGGAATTGAACTTTCGAAAAAGGCACCACCAGACTTTATTGAAAACCATGATCTAAGCGCCTATCGTTGCCTGTATAACTCCGATTCTCATCAACTCATCGATCTATTTGAACGAGGAGAGAAGAACCATATCGAATTGCCTGAACTCTCCATTGACGCGTTTTTTGAGGCCATGAGACATGGATGATTTAGCGACTTATCTTTTGGATTTGGTCCAAAATTCGATTGCAGCAAAAGCCCAAACGATCCGTTTAACCATGAAGGAAGAAACCGTGTTAATGATCACACTCGAAGACGATGGTGTGGGCATTGAAGAAGCGATTATTCCTAAAGTAACGTCGCCTTTTTACACCACGCGCAAAACGCGTAAAGTGGGTTTAGGGTTATCGATGATTAAAATGCTCACTGAGCAAACCCAAGGTGACTTTCATCTTGAATCCGTGATTAATCAAGGGACTATCTTGCGGTTTTCCATGGACCATAACCATGTCGATATGCCGCCCATTGGCCATTTAGGTGAGATGGTTTACATGATTAGCATTCATCAAGATGTCCAAGAATTTGTTTTCACGTATCAGACAACTTTAGGAACGTTTTCTTACGTCCTTTCTGAGATAAAAACCCTGTTTCAAGAAACCTTATCTACCCATGATGTCATGAAGGGCATCATTGATTATATCCAACAACAAATCCAACATATACGAGGTGAATCATGAAAACTCTAGAAGAATTAAAAGCATTGCGCGATGAAGCCATGAAAAAGATGCAAATGCGCTACATAGAAGGCGGGTTTCGCATTCAAGTGGGCATGGGCACATGTGGCATCGCTTCTGGCGCCAAACAGGTGCTTCAGGCATTTTTAGAACAAGTCGATGCCCATCAAATGAAAAATGTGGCCGTTACGCAAGTGGGTTGCATGGGCGAATGCGCATATGAACCGATGGCCGAAGTCATTGATACATCTGGACAGTCTTTTGTCTATTGCAATATCAGTTTACCGAATGTGAAAGAAATCGTGGAAAAGCATCTGATTGGTGGCACCCCCATTGAACGTTATTTGCTGGTCACTAAGAAAGGATAAGCCATGTTAGAGAAAATTCAAGTATTGATATGCGGCGGAACGGGATGTTTAAGTTCCCAAGCCAAGCAAATTAAAGAGAAGTTTGAAGAAATCCTTGACCTAATGAACATGAAAGACGATGTCGGACTTGTTTTAACCGGGTGTTTTGGGCTATGTGAAAAAGGGCCGGTTATCGTGACCTATCCGGATGAAATCTTTTATTCGCATGTAACCGTACAGGATGTTAAGGCGATTTGTGAAGAGCATCTCCTCAAAGGTCGCCCTGTTGAAAAACTATTAATTAAAAACCCACAAGATCGCACCAAGATTAAAAACATGAGTCAACTCAAGTTTTACTCTAAGCAACGCCGGATTGCGTTAAGAAATTGTGGCAACATCAATCCGATGGATATCCATGAGTATATTGCGAAAGATGGGTATTTAGCCCTTGGTAAGATTCTTACATCAATGACCCCACAAGAGGCCATCGATGAAGTCATCAAATCCGGGTTAAGAGGCCGTGGGGGCGGTGGATTCTTGACCGGTAGAAAATGGCAGTTTGCGAGAAACTCAGTATCGGATCAAAAATACGTCATTTGTAACGCGGATGAAGGCGATCCAGGTGCATTCATGGACCGTGCGATTTTAGAGGGCGATCCCCACTCCGTCTTAGAAGCGATGGCCATCAACGGATACGCTATTGGCGCAAATATGGGTTATATTTATGTGCGTGCAGAATACCCAGTCGCTGTTGACCGGCTTAAGATCGCGATTGATCAAGCCCGTTCTTTAGGGGTCTTAGGTAAAGGTCTTTTTGGCACGTCGTTTGATTTTGATATTGATATACGTTTAGGCGCTGGCGCGTTTGTCTGTGGAGAAGAAACCGCCTTAATCGCTTCGATCGAAGGCTATCGTGGCATGCCCCGCCTAAAGCCGCCATTTCCAGCGGTTCGAGGGTTATGGAATAAACCAACCAACGTGAACAACGTTGAAACATTTGCTAACATTCCTGTCATCTTCCTTAAAGGTGCGGATTGGTTTAAATCCATTGGAACCGAAAAGTCGAGTGGAACTAAGGTGTTCGCCTTAGGTGGAAAAATTAACAATACCGGATTGGTTGAAGTTCCTATGGGAACCACCCTTCGTGAGATTGTGTTTGATATTGGAGGCGGCATCCCCAACAAGCGGAAGTTTAAGGCCATTCAAACCGGCGGTCCATCCGGTGGATGCATCACTGAAAAAGATTTGGATACCCCGATTGACTTTGAAAATCTAACCGCGCTAGGTTCCATGATGGGATCCGGTGGGATGATTGTCATGGATGAAGACAACTGCATGGTTGACGTCGCTCGGTTTTATTTGGATTTCACGGTAGAAGAATCTTGTGGAAAATGCACCCCATGCCGTGAGGGAACCAAACAAATGCTCACCATCCTTGACCGAATTTGCGAAGGGAAAGGGCGTCTAAAGGATTTAGAAGAACTCGAGCGTTTAGCGTTCATGATCAAAGACACCTCCTTGTGTGGACTGGGTCAAACCGCTCCAAACCCTGTCATTTCTACTTTAACGCATTTTAAAGATGAATACTTAGCCCATGTCGTAAATAAAGAGTGTCCAGCTGGTGTATGCCGTGAGCTGACTCAGTTTGTGATTGCGGATAACTGTATTGGGTGCACCAAGTGCGCGAAAAACTGCCCAACCAATGCGATTACGGGTTGGCCTAAACAACTTCATGTCATCGAAACCGAACTTTGCATCGGGTGTGGTGCATGTAAGAAGGCGTGTCCTGTTAACGCCATTTATACGAAATCCCGTTTGGAGGTACCTGCTCAATGATTAAACAAATACCCATCACCATCAACGGTAAATCCATAGTTGCTAACCCTGGGGATACCATCTTAAAAGCTGCGGAAGCCAATGGGTTCTTTATTCCAAGATTGTGTTTCTTAGAAACCATTCACGAAGAAGGAAACTGCCGGCTTTGTTCCGTCAAGGTCAATAATCAAAAAAGCCTTAAACCAGCATGCAGAACCCTAGTAGAAGAAAACATGAACATCATCACCGATGACATCGATGTTTATGAAACCGTAACAACGAACCTTGAACTTTTGGCTCATAAACACCATTTTGAATGTTTCAATTGCTCGCGGGAAAACAATTGTGAATTTTTAGATTTGTTAAGAATCTACTCGGTTGAAAACGAACTTACCCATCTTTATGGTTACCATGATGCTCCAACCTATTATTCAGACACATCTGGAGCGTTGGTTTTAGATAGCAGCAAGTGCATTTTGTGCGGACGTTGCGTTTCAGCGTGTGATCATTACACAGGATTAGGAATTCTAAATTTCAACCAAAGAGGTTCTGAAACGTATGTGGGTCCCGCTCAATTTCACAATCTTGAAGACGCGGGATGCATTCTGTGTGGAAAATGCATTCAAAGTTGTCCAACAGGCGCGCTTCGTGAAAAAGACGATATCAGAAAACTTGAACATGCCTTAAGGGATCCAAGAAAAGTGGTCATCGCTCAAGTGGCCCCTGCTGTAAGAGCAGCGATTGGCGAAGAATTTGGTTATCCAATGGGAACCAATGTAGAAGGCCAAATGTTTGCTGCCCTCAGGGCATTAGGCGTTAACGAAGTCATGGATACCAATTTTACAGCCGATTTGACAATCATTGAAGAAGGCACTGAGTTTATTAAGCGGCTACAAAATGGGGGTCCATTCCCCATGTTTACCTCGTGTTCACCCGGCTGGGTCAACCAACTCGAACAATATTTTCCTGAATACATCCCCAATCTTTCATCGTGCAAATCCCCTCAACAGATGGCAGGAGCTTTGATTAAAACCTATTATGCTGAAAAGCTGAATTTAGACCCAAAGAACATTGTTTCCTTATCCATAATGCCCTGCATCGCAAAGAAATCTGAAGCCATGCGTCCCGATATGGGAAGGGATGGGTATCGGGATGTGGACATCGTCTTAACGACCCGTGAATTTGCACGAATTGTTAGAAGACATAAGATTCCCTTTAGGGATCTTGAACCCATGAAACCCTATGGCATGTTAGCCACCTATACCGGAGCCGGCTCCATTTTTGGTGCAACCGGAGGGGTGATGGAAGCGGCGTTAAGAACCGTCACCGAAATCTTAGAGGAAAAAACGACCCCCATCGATTTTACCAATGTTCGTGGAACAACTGGCATCAAGGAAGCCACATTAACGATCAAAGGACAACCCATCCATATCGCCGTCATCCATGGTGCGAAAGAAACCAATCAATTTATTCGTGACATGAAGAAAAACAACAAAACCTATCATTTTGTTGAAATCATGGGCTGTACCGGCGGGTGTGTCAACGGAGGCGGACAACCCATCGTCCCATCGTATATTGTCGAAAAAGAACCGGTACGTGCCATTCGGGCATCGGTACTCTACGACATCGACAAAAACGCTCCAATGAGAAAATCGCATCAAAACCCGTTTGTGATTGAAGTGTATGAAAAATTCTTAGGAGAACCAAATTCCCAAAAGGCCCATGATTTGCTCCATACCCATTATCACGAAAGAGAACCGTATAACAAGGTATGACCAAGCGTTTATTTGCCTTAATGATTCTCATGGCTTCGGCCTTTCTTATGGTAAGCTGCAAGCCTGAAGCAAAAGCAGAAATTCCGATCTCCATGATGGTCCCCTTTGGGAGCCCTTCCCTTTCGGTTGTGCACCTCATGGACCATGACGATTACTTAATCGATGTTGTTCAAGGCCCCGACCCTTTGGTTTCAGCCTTTGGTTCTTTGTCTCATGACGCGATTATTGCGCCAACAAACCTAGGAAGCCGGATGTATCAATCCAAACCGGATTATCTCCTTTTAGCGGTGATTGTCTGGGGAAACACCTTTTTAGTGACGGAAAACCCATCCATCCAATCATTTGATGATCTATCGGGTCAAGATGTGGTTATCTTTGGACGCAATCAAACCGCAGATATTGTTTTTCAATTCCTTTTGGAAAAAGCCGGGTTATCGGTCATTCCGCACTATGTGGAAAATGTAACGGTTGCGACCGAAATGTTTTTAACCAACCCACAGAAGATTGTTATGGTTGCCGAACCCTCTCTTTCTAGAATCAAATTAATGCATCCACAGGTCACTGTCATTGATCTTCAAGAACGCTATGAAATGGAGCAACAAACGTCCTCTTACCCTCAGGCGGGTCTCTTTGTCAAAAGCACCATGACCGAAGCGACAAAAAAACGGTTGATTGACGATTTAAAAAAAGCAATCGAGTTGACGAACCTCGACCCAGACTTAACAGCAGACCGTGCCATTCATCACGGCATGAATCTGCCAAAAGCGGTTTTGGTTTCCGCGATTTTCAACTCAAACCTTTCGTTTAGAACCGCTAAAGAAAGCCAATCACTGATTGAAGACTACTTTAAACTGCTTTTAGCGAAAAACCCACAACTCATTGGCGGAGCATTGCCAGATGATGCGTTTTACGGAGGATAATGCATGAAAAAATGGATTTGGATTGGAAGCTCGATCTTTGTCATGTTTTTGGCATGGATGGTGCTCCACGCACAAATCAATCATGCATTAATCATGCCATCTTTGGGCGATGTGCTACGTGACGTAATTAATATTTTAACGACGTTATCGACGTTATCGATTTTAACAAGCACGTTAGTTAGACTATTCATCTCCATCGCCTTATCGCTAATGATTGCGGTCATATTAGGCATTCTTGGAGGCTTGTTTCATTCTTTCTCTCTTTTTTTGAAACCATATGTCGCCATCTTGAGGACGGTACCCGTTATTTCGATTACGGTCATCCTTTTTATTCTCCTAGGATTTAAGATGGCGCCATATGCCATAACGTTTTTAATGGTCTTTCCCATTGTCTATCAGGCGACAGAAGAAGGCATTCGGTCCATCGATAAGGAATTATTGGATGTTTATCGGTTAGAAGAGCATCATCTGTTGATGAGTGTTCGAATGCTTTATTATCCCATGATAAAGCCCTACATTTGGTTGGCCCTGCTACAGTCCTTTGGATTAGGCATCAAAGTGTTGGTGATGGCAGAATACTTGTCTCAAACCAAAGAATCCATCGGCAATGCGCTTTATCTGGCAAGAATCAATATTAATTATTCTGAGGTTTTTGCTTGGACCATGATTTTGATTCTCCTTTCCCTTGCTTTTGAAGGTATTTTAGCGTTTTATAAGGTCAAAAAAAGACGGTTTGATGAGCAATAATTTCCTTTAAAAAAAACAATACTTTTAAGTTCAAAATATAGATAAAAAGTGTTGACTATTGCATCATAATTGTGTATAATCAAAGTGTTCCATCGACCCTTTGTTGATGGGACGCATGAGTTGGTCCTAGTGTCTACATCCCCCCCGGACATTAGGACTCTTTTTATAGCCAAAGGAGGATGAATCATGGGTTTAATGACGTACCAGTTTACATCAAAAATGCTCGAATTATCCGTAACCGTTAATGTTCTTATTCCAGGAGAACTTAAAGAAGGTAAGAAGTATCCTGTCCTTTATCTTCTTCATGGTTACATGGGAAACCATTCGGATTGGATTCGATTTACATCCATCGAACGGTACTTATGGGAATACGATTTGATTGTGGTCATCCCAGATGGGCATCAAAGCTATTACACCGATTTTAAACACGGCCTTCCCTATTTCACGCATTTAGCCGTCGAACTTCCTGAGCACTTAGGACGCTTGCTTCCCTTATCAAACGATCGTAACGATCATAGCGTTTGTGGGTTATCCATGGGAGGCTATGGCGCTATGAAAATGGCACTGACTTATCCCGAATATTTTGCCCGAGTCGGATCGTTTTCAGGTGCTTTAGATCCAGATCGAATCCGTACGAACATTGAAAATAGAAAAGGTCTTTTCCAAGCCATGTTTGGAGACGAACCGGTAAAGGGAACCCCCAATGATTTAAAACATTTGATTGAAACCATTATCGAGCAAAAAAAAGACATGCCTGATTTTTATCTGGCATGTGGAACTGAGGATTTCCTTTATCCGACGCATGAAGATTTTAAATCATTTTTAGAACAAAAACACATCAAGTTTACCCATTATGAGACCAAAGGCGCACACACATGGGCGTTTTGGGACATGATAATCCAAAGGTATCTCAGGTACATCCATCAACAAGGTCGCTAGACCTTTTTATCTATCCAAGCCACGAAATCGACAAAAGCTTTTCGCCAGGTGGACTCATGGTGAATGCCGCTGATTTCTTGAAAATAGAGATCAAGAACACCTTTTTTGTGAAGCAAATCCCTTAGATTTCGTGAGTTTTGAATGTAAATCTCATTAAAGTTGGGAACCTCATCGGACGATGATTCTTGATCGCCCACTGAGATAAAGTACCGTTGATCATAGGGAATAGGGGCTTTTTCCATATGGTTCAAAAAAGACGACTCATTAAACCAAGAAGCCAAAGAGAAGACCCCAACCCCGCCAAATAGATCAGGACGAAGGGTAGCGATGTAGCAGGAAATATAAGCACCAAGTGAGCTCCCACCAATCCATGTGCCTGAAGGCTCTTTTTTTGTGGGATACTGTTGATCGATAAAGGGTTTTACGGTATGGATGATAAAGTCGGCATAACGATGCCCTTTTCCTCCGATTTCCCCCTTTTTTCCAGCGACTTTTACGGAACATGGCCATGGGGAATATTCGAAAGTTCGATCGGGTGAATTGTCGATTGCAATGACCATGAGATCGTTTTTATCAAAATGGTCCAATGTCTCAATAACCCCCCAGGAGATTTTTCCATAAGATTCGTGATCAAAAAAAAGATTCTGGCCATCCTGTAAGTAAAGACAGGCGAGTGGACCTATGATTGTTTGAGGCAGTAAAACACGAATTCTTCTTTGTGTTTGAGCATCTCCAAAGGGTAAGTAATGCGTGATGATGGAACGTTTCATGGGGTGAGTCACCTCCTCTTTCTTTCATTTTATCACAAGCCATAAGCGAAAATGCTGTCGTTTTTTGTTGAAAAAACGCTATAATAAGAATAGGTTAGATCAAAGGAGCATCAGGTATGGGAACCATCATCAACGTTGTTGCTATCATCATCGGAACATTGATAGGCGTGATCTTTAAAAAGGGATTACCAGAAAAAATTCAAAAAATGGTGATGTTGGCCTTAGGGCTAGGACTGATTGCCATTTCTTTGGGGTATTTCATGAAGGACTTTTTTGAGATTGTTGAAGGCGTGATTAAAACCCGATACGATCTTTTAATCATTATCTCTTTGGTTTTTGGATCCCTTTTGGGAGAATGGATTGATATCGACGAACGATTGAACCAATGGGCTCATCGGGTCGAGACCAAATATAAACTTCCCCCTTTAGCGAAAGGCTTTATCGCTGCAAGCCTTATTTTTTGTGTTGGGGCGATGGCCATCATCGGTTCCATTCAAGATGGTATCTACGGGGATTCGAATATCTTGATTATCAAAAGTGCGCTTGACTTTGTGACAGCCATGGTGTTAGCTTCTGTTTTGGGAATTGGTGTTATTTTTTCAGCCGTGAGTGTGTTGATCTATCAAGGCAGCATCACGTTACTCGCCACTGCAGTTCAATCGTTTTTGACTCAGGATATGCTGTTATCACTATCCGTTGTCGGAAACATTCTTTTGGTGGCAATCGGGATCAATTTCACTGAAATTAGACGAATCAAAGTGGCCAACATGTTGCCATCATTGATTCTTCCTATTCTGTATTTCTTGATTGTCTCTTGGATTCGAGGTTAATCATGACATGTCCAGTATGCGGGGCAATCACCAGCCCACATCAACACCCTCGGTTTGATTGGCTGTTTCATGTGTGTCCATGGTGTGAACTCATTTTTAAAGACCCAAAGCATTTGCCAAGCGAATCGGAATCGTTAAAGCAATATGGGTTTCACCAAAACGATTGTTCCAATCAGGGGTATGTGGATTATTTGCTGGACTTTATCCATCAATCGGTCATGCCTTTCATTCAATCTGGATTTGTTTTGGATTATGGCAGTGGACCCAACCCCGTACTCGCAACACTTTTAAAGGAGCGCTATGGGTTCGATGTCCAAATCTACGATCTTTTTTATGCTAATCAAAATCAATACGATCATTACCGCTACGACTTAATCACCTCAACCGAAGTGATTGAGCATATCAGCGATCCCTTATCAACTTTTAAGGAGTGGCACGCTTTGTTAAAACCGGGTGGAATTTTGTCGGTGATGACGTTGTTTCATAGCAAGGATTTAGAAGTTTTCAACGGTTGGTTTTATATCCGTGATACAACCCATTTAACGTTTTATACGCCCAAGACCTTTGAGGTTTTAGCCCAAAAAACAGGATTTAAGGTGATTTGGACGAACCATAAACGTCAAATTGTTTTAAGAAGAGGAGAAGATGCATGAAAAGAGCCATCGTAACAGGCGCTACATCAGGAATCGGTCTTGAAACGTGCCGTATGTTGCTTTCCATGGGTGTTTCAGTCATTGGTGTTGCTAGAAGTGAAAAAAAAGTGAACCAAGCACAAGCGTATCTGTCTTCGTGCTCAACCCCTGAAACCCTTAAGTTTGTTATGGGAGATTTATCCTCCATCCAAAAAGTCCAAGCGCTTTCCGATCAGTTAATTTCGTCCATCCATGAGAGATTTGGGGGTTCTTTTGATTTACTGATCCATGTCGCTGGAATGGTCTCATCTGCCTATCATGAAAACGAAGATGGAAATGAACTGACGTTTCAAGTCAATCATCTTTCGGTTTTCCAATTATCGTTGGCCCTTGAACCTTATTTAGCTAAATCTAAGGATCCAAGAATGCTTGTTGTTAGCTCTAAATCGCATTATAAAGCCACAATCAATACGAATAATCCTCAAAGCAAGCGCTTTTATAACATCATTAAGGCATACATGCGTTCAAAGACGTATAACGTTTTATTTGTGAAAGGATTTCAAGAGCGCTACCCGCATATTTTAAGTTTTGCGATTGACCCTGGATTGGTTAACACCGATTTAGGTTTAAAAAACACGTCTAAGCTTGCCTCTTTTGTTTGGTCACTTAGACGAAAAAAAGGTACCGATGTTCACTATCCAACCCAGTTTTTAGTGGACGTTGCAACCCAAGAGAACTATAAGCAATACCCAGGTGCTTACTTATTAGAAGGAAAACCAAAAGATCCCAACCCCATCACGATGGACCCTCATCTTATCCAATGGCTTTGGAATTATTCTGAGATGCTGATTCAAAAGAAACATGCGAAATAAAGTTGAATTATTGGCTCCAGCAGGTGACATGGAAAGTTTGATTGGAGCAGTGAACGCAAAGGCAGATGCCATCTATTTAGCAGGCAACCGATTTGGGGCTCGGGCGTTTGCTCAAAACTTTGATCTAGATCATCTATCTAAGGCCATTGAATATGCCCATCTGCGGGATGTTTTGGTCTATGTCACGGTAAACACCCTCATTTATGACCGTGAGATAGCCGATTTTATTGCGTTTACCGATGCCCTTGTTTCAATGGGGGTTGATGCCTTAATTGTGCAAGATTTAGGCATGATGAATCTCATGCTTAAGCGATACCCCAAAACGGAAATCCATTTATCGACTCAAATGAACATTGACCATATCGATCAAATCCGTTTTTTTGAAACATTAGGGGTCAAACGCATTGTTTTAGCACGCGAAGTTAATATTGAACAGATTAAACAGTGGCGTTCATTCACCCACATGGATTTCGAAGTGTTCATCCATGGGGCGTTATGCGTTTCTCGTTCTGGACAATGTTTGTTCAGTTTTTTCAATGGAGGACGATCCGCTAATCGAGGAGCGTGTGCCCAACCGTGTCGTCTTCCGTATCGTTGGAATGATGAAACAAAAGAGGATTACGCACTTTCCATGAAAGAATTAATGACCCTTGAAAACATCAGTGAACTCATGGATTCAGGCATCGCTTCATTCAAAATTGAAGGCAGAATGAGACGACCTCAGTATGTGGTTCAAACGGTTTTATCCTACCGTAAAGCGATTAACCATCACGGCAAACAACCAAAAATAGACTTGAAAGACGACATCAAGCGACTCAAAACCATTTTTAATCGAGATTTTACTAAAGGCTTTATCTTAGATGCAGAACAAGACCATAAAATCAGTCACACGTTTTCTAATCATCAAGGCATTCCACTGGGACAGGTTGTGGATGTCAAAGGAAGACGAATGGTGATTAAACTCACCGAATCTTTACGCGTTCAGGATGGGTATCGCATTTTAGACGAACAGTCTTCAGGTGATTTAGTCTCGCGGATCTTAAAAAACGGAACAAAAGTGGATGTGGCTTATCCTGGCGATATCATCGAATTGGACTTAAAAACACCCACCCAATTAGGTTCCTATGTGATTAAGACGAAAGATTCTTCACTTGAAAATGAACTCAGTCAGTATTTAAAACCCGCCCGTATTCCAGTTATTGGAAAACTTCATGTCGAAGTCGGTCATCTGGCTTCGTTGATGCTAAAACGAGAAGACCAATCGGTCACGGTCTTTTCTAAAGAGGATGTCCGACTAGCGGTTGATCATCCCCTCACAGAAGACATACTGAAAAAACAGATTGATCGATTGGGAGAGACACCTTATCAACTACACGAGTTAGAGATTGTGACGGATGGAAAAAGTTTTATCCCTGTCCGAGAGTTAAATGACCTTAGACGAGAGGCCATCAACCAGTTGACAGAACAGCGTTTAAAAAAAGAAGTAGCCATTGTTGATTTTCAGTTCAATCCTATTTCTATCCTACCTGAACCCGCCATCCAATGTTTGGTCTCTAATTCCAATCAGTTCGACATGATCACATCTCTATTAGAAAAACACCAAGAAAGTGTGAAATACCCGTGTCAGGTGTTTCAAAAATACGACGCACGTTACCCCTATAAAGACGCCTCTTATCCGATAGGTTCGCTTTCAAAATCACACGCTTTTTCGAGCGATTCTTCGTGGAATGTGACCAATCATCAAACGGTTCATTTCCTTCATGAACATGGATTTAATCAGGTTATGATGTCTTTGGAGACAACGGTTCTTGAAGCCATGAACACCTCAATTGCGTATCAAAATGCTTATAGAAGCACGCCTCAACTGGCCTATATGATTTACGGAAGACCCAAAGTGATGACCATAGAATCCCACATTTTACCACATGAAACATCGAAGGATTGGCTCATTGGAAAAGATAAGAATGCTTATCCTGTTCTTCAAATAGGTCAAAAAACCTTTGTTTATCATCATCAGATTCAATCCGCCATAGAATCGGCCGATACCCTTTTGCAAAACGGATTTGCCGTGTGTCTTGATTTTACTTTTGAGACACAAGAGGAGATCAAACGCGTGATGAATCGATTCTTCTTATTGCTCCAAAAAAACAAGGAGGATGTCTCATGTTAAAATGGATAAAAAAAGGACTCATTGTCATCACATGGATACTCATCGTGTTTTTTGGATTGGTCTTAAGGCTTTATTTGGTTCGACTCAATGACTTCCGCTTGCATCAAGCGCATTTGATTCGTTTAGAAAAAGGGTATGCCAATCAAAGCATCACCCCAGTCGATGATCGCCTATTTTATGACTTTGATTTAGATCCATCGGTTAAATTGAACGAGATCCAGATGCTTGCTACGCACAATTCGTATAAGAAAAAAGGGGTTCTATTGGGAAAACTATTGGTTGGTTTAGGGGATTCTTTTGATGAAGCCAAAGCGTTAAATTATGGGTATCAATCGTTGCATGACCAACTGATGTTAGGGATTCGCAGTTTTGAATGGGATGTTCGTTTGCGCAAAACAGCATTTGAACTGAATCATGTGCCTCTGGTGGATAATTCAAGTGTTGCACCTAACTTTGAAAAAGCGCTTCAAGAAATGTTGATGTTTACGCACCACAACCCTAACCATTTGCCAATCATCCTGTTAATCGAAATCAAAGACGATTGGATGATCCTAGATCACGCCCTTCAAACCATTGGTCTATCAGAGTTAAAACACTTAAACCTCATTATCGAACAAACCATGGGTGATCATGTGTATCGCCCATCCGAGATGATCGGAGATTACCGGTCGCTTAAAGAAGCCATTCAACAACAAGGTTGGCCTTCGGTCTCTGAGCTTTTAGGTAAGTATCTTTTCATCCTTCATCCAGGCAACAAGACGGATCTTTATCTTTCCATTGATCCAACCGTTTTCGATTTAGTCATGTTTCCTGGAATCTATAAAGATCGAGCGGAAGAAGAGTATGCTGCATTCGTCGTTCATAATGAGGTGGATGTTTTATCCATTCAACAGCTTGTCGATCAAGGACTCATCGTAAGAACTCGAATCGATAGTGGTCTAAGTTTTGATGCCCAACGTTTCCTTTTGGCGATGGAAAGTGGAGCCCAACTGTTAACATCCGATTTCTTGATTGGACGAAGCGACTTACCCATCGATCAAGTCATCTATTTTGACGGACAAAAAACCGTGCGTAAACGATCATGACAAAAGGAGGTTTTTATGGAAAAAAATCATCCACATAATATGACTCTATCCTCGTGGTTAATGGAAGTGGTGACGCATCCACTCGAGGGAAATATCTTATTATGGATTCAGGATTTGGCTTGGTTGATTTCAGCAGAGCACTTTTACTACGTCCATTTGGATTTTAAGCAAAACAAAATGATTTTAAAACACGCCCATCCCGTTATACCCCCTAATTGGCCAACCTTTTGGAAACTCAATCGGGGACCTTCTTCACGATGGGATACGTTAAGCGATCATGATTTTCTCATCATGGATAGCAAAGAAACTGATATGTTTATCCCCATTGAGTTTTTCAATCAAAAGACGATGGTTTACGGAATTCCACTGAAAACAGATAACGACATCACGGGTATCGTTCTAATTCCCATGAATCAAGACATATTAACCAATACAGAAAAAGAATGGTTAATTTTAGCTGTTCGCTGGATGCATCATATGACCACATGTCAAACGTTGCTTAATGAAGCATCTAAAGTTAAGCAACACATGCTTTCTAATGTCAGTCATGAACTTAGAACCCCGATTTCAGGGATTCAAAATGCCTTAAATTTGTTAAATGCCACCGATTTATCTGCTGAACAGAAGAAATACTTAAGCGTAGGTCAAGATTCGCTACACCAATTATCCAAAACCATTCATCAGTTGCTCGACTATTCGCAAACGCATTCCGATGTCATTCAAATTGAACGCGATGTCTTCCTTTTGGAGGATTTGGTGGTTTCCCTCATTCATCAAGTCAAAGTTCAAGCAGACGAAAAAGGCATTGATGTGCAATTGGATTTTGATTATCGCATTCAACACAAGCTGATGGGTGATCACGAAAAACTCAAAGAGATGCTCATGCATCTTTTGGATAACGCAATCAAATACACCGCCTCAGGTGAGGTGAAGTTAAAGGTGTCGTTGATTGGAGAATCTGGTTCCACACTATCCACCCGTTTTTTGATTTCTGATACGGGGATCGGCATTTCGAAAGAGGAAATAGAGCACATCTTAAAGCCCTTGCATCAAGTGGAGAACGAGTTCACACGAACGTATCAAGGATTGGGGTTAGGTTTATCCATCGTGGCACAGTATGCGGCGTTGTTTAAAACGGAATTGAAGATCGAAAGCACCCCTAATCAAGGGAGCGAGTTTAGTTTTGATCTTTCTTGGGTGATTGTTGAAAAAGATGTGTATCCCTCGTTGGATAAGCCTATTTTAATGCTTGGGAACCGTCTTAAGTCAATGGCCGATTCGATGGGATTGGTCTATCATTCAGATAACGAGTCCCAGCCACTCACCTATCCTATCATTTGCATAACTGAACCGATTCATCCCTCAGATCTTGGGCCACTCAAACTTAAATATGGACAAGAAAATACGGTAATGTTGATGGTATCCAATGCGTGTCACGAAACACCAGGGATCGATGCGTGTTACCTGTGGCCGTTAACACGACGAGCGTTTCTATCAATCGTGGAAAAACATCTTAGCCAAACCAAAACGGTTTTGGAAACGTATCAACCGTTTTTAAGTGGACATATCATGATTGTGGATGATAACCGACTCAACCGTCTGGCTTTGGAAAGCATTTTATCCAAGATGGGCTTGAGATCTACCATGGTGGAAAGCGGTTTAAAAGCGTTAGATACCATCACCAAGGGGCATATTGATCTCATCTTAATGGACATTCAGATGCCTGGCATGGACGGCATTGAAACCACGCGAAAAATCCGTCATTTGGGCCCTGATTATGAAAAAATACCGATAATTGCAGTGACGGCCAATCATTATTTCAAAGATTATGATCTATTAAAATCAGCAAAGATAAACGACGTTTTAATTAAACCCATCCAATGGGATGAACTGAACCATTTGCTTCGAAAACACATGCCAAGTCAACGCAATCTGCGTGTTCCTTCCCATCTCATGGTTTTTGACGAGATCGAGTTCAATAAACGCTTTGAAGGGGCTTTGGATATTGCTTTAGAAGTGGTCTCCACCTTTAAGGTCGAACAAGAAAACGATTTGATTCGGATCAAAAAAGCGATCATGGCTCAAGATGGACCCGCCATAATCGAGGCTACTCATTATTTTAAAGGGTCTTGTTCGTATTTATCAGCCAAACGAGCGGTTTGGGTGTTGAATCGAATGATGGATGATGCCAAAAAATCCAATATGAGTCAAATGAATCAACTCATGGAACTCATGGAAATTGAAATCCGTGATGTGATGAGAGTACTCAACACAAAATATCAAGACTAACAGGGGGCATTATGAAACCATATCAGTTACACGAAGACTTGATTTGGATGGAAAAAGTGAGGATAAAAAAATACACCAAACTCCGTATTGGGTTTGCTAATCTTCTTTTTACCCTCTCCTTATGGTTTTTTAAAAGAAACAAAGCACTTAAGCGGATCACCTACCGGATCAGTGGGCATCATAACAAGCCGTTTAAAATGGTCTCATATCAAGAAAAGCAAGAAGAGAAAAGAGGTGCACTTCTTTACTTTCATGGCGGAGGCTTTTTCCTAAAGGGAACCGGTGTTCATTTGAGATTGGTTCAAAAACTGGCTCTCATGACCAACCGTAATGTCTTTTTTGTTCATTATCATCTTGCGCTTAAACACCCATTTCCACATGCGTTAATGGACTGTTATCACGCCTTAAAATGGGTGAGGGAACACGCAGAATCCCTTCATATTGACCCTAACAAAATAGCACTTATGGGAGACAGTGCGGGGGGGAACTTAGCTGCAGCAACAGCGCTTTATGCCAGAGATCATGGGGGACCCATGATTGAAAAAATCATGTTGTTATACCCTGTTTTAGATGTTCGACAAAACACAAAATCGATGGAAATGTTTGTGGATGCTCCCATATGGAATAGCACACTTAATCGGTACATGTGGGAGAAGTATTTAAGAAAAGGGGATTTTGGTATGTTGCCTTATGCATCCCCAAGTCTAGCTTCATTGGATCATCTTCCGATGACCTACATTGAAACAGCCGAGTACGATTGTTTAAGGGATGAAGCCATCCTTTTTGAAGAGGGGTTAAAAAAGGCAGGAGTTCCTGTCACCAGTTACCACACCAAGGGTTCTGTCCACGGGTATGACGCGTTGTATAAGTCAGGATTTGTGCTTGATATGGTGAAAAAAAGGGTTGATTTTTTAAACCAATAGGATGATTCTTTCATCCTTTTTTGTTGGCCAAAAGCTAGCATTTATGGTCTCTTCAAAAGGCTTAAAAGAAAATTTTTAATTATATGATTTTATCATATAAATTTGACACGTCTTATGTTATAATACTAAATGTAAGCGCTTTAGGTGGTCTCAAACAAAAGGGTTGTGTCCGTTTATCACGATTCATCCTTAAAGACTCAAGAGATTTTGTCTAAAGCAAGCGCGTTTAAGAACATTCAGATAAGGAGCTAAAATGTGAAAAAAGGAAGATTGACTTTTGACAATGAATCATGCAAAGGCTGTGAATTGTGCATCGGTGTATGTCCAGTTGACATTTTGTATTTGGACCATGACCGCATTAACAAAAGCGGATACAATCTCATTTCGGTCACCGATATGGATAAATGTATCGCTTGTGCACAGTGTGCGATTATTTGCCCCGATTCAGTCATTAAAGTGGAGGCGATCGAACAATGAGCAACAAAGTGTTAATGAAAGGCAATGAGGCTATTGCAGAAGCTGCAATCCGCGCAGGTGTGGATGCATTTTTCGGATATCCAATCACGCCTCAAAACGAAGTACCTGAATATTTTTCAAAACATATGCCCATCCATGGACGTGTATTCGTCCAAGCAGAATCCGAAGTAGCCGCCATCAACATGGTGTATGGAGCGGCAGGAGCAGGCAAACGTGTGATGACCTCTTCCTCTTCAGTAGGAATTGCTTTGAAACAAGAAGGCATTAGTTACATTGCTGGAGCTGAGCTTCCTTGTGTGCTTGTATCGGTGATGCGAGCAGGTCCCGGATTAGGTGGAATTGCCCCTTCACAAGCGGATTATTTTCAAGCAACACGTGGCGGTGGAAACGGCGACTACAAAGTGATTGTCTATGGACCAGAAACGTTACAGGAAACGGTTAACATCATGAAAGAAGCGTTTGATGTGGCCGATCAGTACCGTAACCCTGTCATGGTTTTAGTGGATGGTCTCATTGGTCAAATGATGGAAGCCGTTGATTTTGATCAACCGATTCCCAAACGCGATTTAAAAGAAAAGACATGGGCATCCATTGGAACAAAGTTCCACGAAGGAAGAAACGTTATTTCCAGTATCGGACTTGACCCCAATTATCAAGAGCAACGGGTCTTGGCGCTACAAAGAAAATACAAAGAAGTCATCGAAAACGAAGTCCGTTATGAAATGATAAACATGGAAAACCCCGATTATGTGATCGTTGCTTATGGCACGGTGGCTCGGATTGCACGTTCCGCAATTGAATCACTGAAAGCCAAAGGCATTAACGTTGGGATGATTCGTCCGATTACGTTATGGCCTTATCCGAAAAAGGCGTTTGACTTGATTCCTAAGACAACCAAAGGTATTTTGGTTTCTGAAATGAGTTTGGGTCAAATGTTGGATGATGTCTTAATTGCAAACAAAGGCCGATTCCCTGTTGGATTCTTTGGACGCACCGGTGGTGTGGTCCCAGAACCAGAGGAAATTGCAGAAGCAATATTGAATTTTGATGACAAGGTGGTAGAAGCATGATCAGATACGAACGTTCGAAAGGATTGACCCCTGTTAGAACCCATTATTGTCCAGGGTGTACACACGGTATCCTTCATAAACTGATTGCAGAAGTGCTTGAAGAACTCGGATTGACCGATACCGCAGTTGGCATCGCATCTGTCGGATGCACCGTGTTTTCCTATGATTACATCAACACCGATTATCAACAAGCGCCACACGGTCGTGCCTGTGCGGTTGCAACCGGCATTAAGCAAGTGTTACCAGAAAGCACCGTATTTACCTACCAAGGCGATGGAGACTTAGGGTCCATCGGGATTGCAGAGACTATCCATGCGGCTAACAGAGGAGAAAACATCACCGTCATTATGGCAAACAACGCCATTTACGGGATGACGGGCGGTCAAATGGCCCCCACCACCTTGATTGGTCAAGTCTCATCCACTTCACAAGACGGAAGACGCATCGATTTGCACGGACAACCGTTGATGGTTTCCGAAATTTTCTCAAAGATTACAGGTGCTGCTTATGTTGAACGGGTTTCTTTATACGATATCCCAAACATTAGAAAAACAAAAAAAGCGCTGAAAAAAGCATTCACGTATCAAATGGAACGCAAAGGTTTTACCTTAATTGAAGTCTTATCAACGTGCCCAGTAAACTGGGGTCAACGTCCTCAAGAATCGTTAAATTGGGCAAAAGAAAACATGGTGCCGGCGTTTCCGCTAGGTGTCTATAAGGATGTGGCTAATCATGACTAGAACCATACGAATCGCCGGTTTCGGCGGACAAGGGGTCATGTTGACCGGACAACTCTTGGCTTATGCAGCGAACAAACAAGGGCTCTATAGTCTATGGGTACCAGCGTATGGTCCTGAAACACGAGGAGGAACAGCGAACTGTTCCATTACCATCAGCGATGTTCCCATTTACTCACCGGTTTTTAAGAAATCGGATGATCTAATCATTTTCAATGAACCCTCGTTAGCCAAGTTTCAAGAACGCGTCAATGACGGAGGGAATATTTTCTATAATTCATCCTTGATTAAAGGTGAGGTTCAACAACCTAATGTCCATGCATTTGCCATTCCCATGAACGATATTGCTTTGGAACTTGAAAAACCTCAAGTGGCTAATATGGTGATGTTAGGCGCTTATTTGAAAGTCGTTGGCATCTTTGATGAACAAACGATTGTGGATTCGTTAGAATACATGTTAGGTGCTAAAAAGAAAAACATGATTCCGATTAATAAGGAAGCCATGAGTCGCGGTCAAGCCTTGGTTTAATGGCAAGCAAAGATAACCGTCATCTACTTGAAGATGACGGTTTTTTCATGGGATTAACCGGTTTAAAATCATCATTTCAATGCTATAATAGAGAAAAGTGTTAAAGGAGAAGTCTATGAAACTCGATTACAAAAAGGTTTTTTATGTGGGTCTTGCTTTTTTCATTATCACCATTTTTTGGCAGACCTACGATTCCATTATCACCAAAATTTTGATAGACAAGTTTGGACTTAATCAGTTTTGGTCAGGGGTCGTAATGGCACTTGATAACATCTTAGCCTTGTTCATGTTACCTCTTTTTGGAGCCATCTCAGATCGGACCAACCACAAGTTGGGTCGAAGAACCCCTTATGTGATCATCGGTACCGTGGTGGCGGCATTCGCGTTTATAGGTCTCAGCTTTGTCGATAACTATCAAACGCAACTGGTGAAAGCCTCAGACAATCAAATTGTAGAAAAATACGAGGTCATCGTCGACTCAGATTCATCCTTACGCTTCTCTCAAGCCTTCTGGCAAGAACGAATGGATGAGATGAAATTAGAACGACAAGAAGCCCTTCAACAAAACGTCATTACCCAAGAACGGTACACCCAATGGGAGTCCTCGGTTTACACAAAGATGGATGACATCGTCTCGAAAGCCAATGACGGAACCATTACCGCGATTGATCTGACCTATTTGGATGGGTATTATCACCGGTATTTAAGCGATTTAGCGTGGCAAGTCACTCTTGTAAACCCCCTGAATTTTGTGGTGTTTATTCTTGTCTTATTGGTTGCTTTGATTGCCATGTCCATCTTTCGATCTCCGGCAGTTGCCTTGATGCCCGATGTGACCATGAAGCCATTAAGAAGTAAAGCTAATGCGATTATTAATTTAATGGGAGCAGCTGCGGGTGTAACGGCCCTCGTCATTTTAACCGTTTTCGGATTAGGCGGCCGATCGTATGTCGTTTACAGTGCAGCCTTTATCGGAGTCGGTCTCATCATGATGCTGGTGATGGTGATTTTCCTGTGGAAAGTTAAAGAACCTAAACTGGTTTTAGAACGTCAAGCAGATGATCTTAAATTTGGCCTTTCAGAAGACGATGATGATGTCCACGACATGCATGAACTTCCGAAAGACAAGAAAATGTCTTTGTATTTGATTTTATTCTCCGTTTTCTTATGGTTTATGGGGTATAATGCGGTGATGACCAAGGTCTCTGATTACGCGCCAAAGATTCTTCAATTGCCTTCCTTCACCCTTCCGCTTTTAGTGGCTAACGTTACAGCGATTATTGCCTTTATTCCCATTGGCATTTTGTCAACCAAGTTTGGCAGAAGAAAGACAATTTTAGCAGGAATTATTTTATTAACCCTTTGTTTTGGTTCCGTCTTTTTCTTGACTAAGGAAACAGGAAGCCTTATGTTTGTCATCTTTGGATTAACGGGAATTGGTTGGGCAACCATTAACGTTAACTCCTATCCCATGGTCGTTGAGTTATCCAAGGGAGCGAATGTCGGGAAATACACGGGGTATTATTACACCTTTTCGATGGCTGCTCAAATCTTAACACCGATGCTATCTGGGTTTTTAATGGACGCACTCCATCCCAAAGCGTTATTCCCTTACGCAACCTTCTTTGTTGCACTGGCCTTTATCACAATGTTTTTAACTAAACATGGCGATGCCAAAGCAGAAAAGAAGACGTTATTAGAAAGCTTTGATGTGGACATGGACTAGAAAAAAATAGGCTAGTTAGCCTATCGTTTAGGAATAAAGTGTTCAAAAACCACATTATCATAATGATGAATAACATGATCAAACTCGGCTTGTGTCTTTGCGGCATAACTGATGATGGTCATGTTTTTTTTCTTAAGCCGATTTAAGGTTCGATTGGGCAAATCATGGATGCCATAGCTGACAAAATCCGGTTGGGTGAAACGATTGAAAAACATTGTCCTTAGCAAATAACGAATCAACGGATGCATGCTATCGTTTCTAAAGCATTCAGCAATCTGTCCTCTAATGACATTTGGGTGATACTTTTTGAACCAACCGACCGCTTTTGGATGAAAGGAAAAAACCGCGTATTCTCCTTGATAACTTGATAAATCACGCATGACGGCTTCGCATAATCCGATGATATCCCCTTTGGGTTTAAGTTCAATTAACAAGGGAACTTGTCCAGAAACTAACGCTAAAACATCGGTAAGCCTCGGTATTTTTTCTTTCGTTTTAAACACGGTCAAGGATTTGATTTCTGAATAAGTGACCTCACTTAAAAACACATCTTTTCCACAGGCTCGATAAAGATGATGATCATGAAATGCAACCACCGTTTGGTCTTTGAGAAGGTTCACATCGAGTTCAATCCCGTAACCATGATCCATGGCTTTTTGAAACGCAAGCATCGAGTTTTCAGGTACACTTTGATCGCTTTGATAAAGCCCTCGATGCGCAATGAGTCGTGTTTTTAACCACGTTAAGTCTTTCATAAAAGGCTCCTAAAAGAGTGAGTATAAAATGATGCCTAAAACGGCGGATATCAAAACGATTCGAAACGGTGTCATTTTTTTAACAAAGATCGTTAAGAGAATCATCACGATGAGGATGGCCAAGCCAATTAAATCAAACCCAGTGACATCAAACACCCATTCTTTAAAGTTGATGTTCGGAAACAAGACCCAAGTCACCAAGCGAACCGATACACTTGCGATTAATCCAATCACGGCGGGCTTGAGGCCAATAAAAGCACGGTTGACTGGTTTGGATTCAATCCATCTAGCGCCTAGACTTGCGATAAGCAAGATCACGATGAATGAGGGGAGGGCAACACCCAATGTTGCAACCACAGCCCCTAAAAATCCGAAATTAGACATCCCAATAAAGGTGGCCATATTCACTGCAAAAGGCCCCGGTGTGGATTCGCTGATGCCAATGAAGTCATACATCATCTCAAGGGTTACATACCCCCCATCAACGGCCTCTGACTTCATTAAAGGAATCATGGCGTAGCCGCCACCAAAGGTAAAAAGACCAATTTTAAAGAACATATAAAAGAGTTTAAGGAGTTCAATCAACATGACGAGCCTCCTTCATTTCCTGATAAGCACCATAGAGAATCCCAAGACTGGCACTAAGGATAAGGATTAAAATAGGACTGATGGAAAAAAAGAGGACAGCAAGCATTGAAAAGAAAAAGAGCAGAAGCGCTAACCCCCCAAATTGAACCTTTTTACTGAGCTTAATAGCGGCGCGTGTAATCAACACGGCAACACCGGCTTTGATGCCATAAAAGGCATATTGAACCCAAACCAATTCTTTGAATTGCACAATAAAAAGTGAAATGATGGAAATGATGATAAGTGAAGGCAAAATGACGCCAAGGGTTGAGACTAAGCTGCCTTTAAACCCCATGATTTTATAGCCAATAAACGTGGCCGAGTTGACCGCAAGCACCCCTGGTGTGGTTTCTGAGATCACCAAAATCTTTAAGATGTCATCGTCATTGGCCCATCCTTTTTTTTCAACGACTTCTTTGCGCATGATAGGCATCATGGCATAGCCGCCGCCAAAAGTTAATGCACCAATTTTCATAAACGTTAAAAACAATTCTAAAAGTGTAGGTTTTTTCATAAGCATATCCTCAATTCATGATTATATCATATATTGACAAGGAAGCGACCTTTCTATGTTATAATACCCTTGCAAAGGTGGTTTTTAACATGAAGAAACGATTGACTTGGATACTCATCCTGCTTTCAATCCTTGCATTATCCGGCTGTTTCAACTTAGGAGAAACACAGCCTAATCCTACCCAATCGGTCACTGAACCGTTTGTTGGTGAACTTGTCATTGTTGGTGCAACCGATCTAACGTACCAAGTGGGGGATCCCTTACCGAATTACTTAGAACGAGTCGAAGCATTCGACCGATTTTTTAACTCGTTAACTGATCGTATCTTAGTTGATGACCATGACGTGGATTATCAACAGGCTGGAACTTATACCGTTACTTATTCCGTCACCGATGATCAAGGCGACACCGTATGGGTTCAAATCACTGTCACTGTGGTGATGGATTTAGTGGTTCCTAAAATCGATCATGTCAATATTTTCTACTTAAACGACACCCATGGAAACATTTTACATAGTGGAACCCAAATGGGGTTATCACGAATCGGGAATCTCATCTTAGATGAGCAAACGAAAAATCCGGATAACACCTTGTTTATCACCGGTGGCGATATGCTTCAAGGGGCGTTAATTTCAAACTATTTTAAAGGTGAATCAACGATTGCAGCACTCAACAAAATGAACGTAGATGCGTTTGTTATCGGCAACCATGAGTTTGATTGGGGGCTTGAAGAAGTCACCAAGTTTTTTGATCCAAATTATGAAGGACTCAAAGCCAATTTCCCGCTCTTAGGAGCCAATGTCTTTTTCAAAGGAACAACCAACCGCCCCGATTTTATTGATGCCTATACCATTGTTCAAAAAGCCCAAGTCAAAGTCGGCATCATTGGGTTAATGGGGTACGGTTTGGAACGCTCGATTGCTGAATCACTGGTGAGAGATTATCAGTTTGCTGATCCGGTTTACTGGGCGGAATATTATGCACGAAAACTTCGACGTGACGATCAAGTCGATATCGTCTTAGTGGTGATCCACGGGGCCAACCAGATGGACAATCAAGCCATCGGATCGTTTCCAAGTGATGCAAAAGTGGATGCCATTTTCAATGGACACACCCATCAGGCTACGGTGCAACTCGCCGGGACGAACAGTGTTCCTGTCATCCAGTCAGGGGCAAACAGTCAGTTTTTAGGCCGTGTAAGGTTGAATTTATCCGAACAAAATGAGGTTATCAGTTACAGTTTAGTTAACCTAAAAGCATCCGGTTCCATCTCGTTTGGCGTTGAGCTTGATGCCAGGTTACTTTCCGCTCATTCCGCGATTGATGCCGTGCTCTTGCCGTATTATGAAGTTGTTTTTAGTTTGATGAACACCGTGATTACGACGTCAAAAGCGTTTTATTCTCAAGATCAACTCACGGTCTTTATTTCAGAACTGATTCGTGCTGAAACAGGAAGTGCTATTGGGTTTCATAACCGAGGAGGGACACGTATTTCTTTATCGAACCAGCAAAACATTACCATCGACACCATCTATAAACTCTTTCCTTTTGATAACACGCTGTTTACGGTCTATTTAAAGGGTTCTGTCATTGAAGCGTTCAAAGAACGATCGGATGGAGAACATTTCAGTCAAGATCCATCCATTGTCTTCGAACCAGATCTTTATTATAAAGTGGCAGTAACCAGCTACATTTATGAAAAATCAAGCAACCCCTTTTTAAGTGGGGAGGATGGTGTGGATACTGAAGTTCTCGTTAGAGACCTCATAATTCAAGAAATGATGGAACGAGCGGAAATGTATCACGTTTTCGATATTCAACACCCTATCATCGTATCCTCAGTTCCACCGACACCCATGTGGATGATGGACACAAAAAAAAGGCCTATTGGCCTTTTTATTTTCGCTTAATGAAGATGAACCACGCGGCACCTAACAAGAGGAGAGATCCCAATGTCGAAACAGCAATGACAGGAAGTGGACTATAATCGCCAATTGAGGCATCTTGATAGAACACATAGGTTGCGTTGGGTTGAAGTCGGATGCTTTGACCGCCTAGATAGGTTCTGATTTCATCGCCTTTGGCTTCTTCACCGTTAATGACCATGACCCAACCGCCCTCTGTTGGAAGTTTGATGCGTGTGGATCTGCGGTTGGCATTATGGATGATGAGCATCCGCTCAAAATCATCACCTGAAGCTTGATTGCTAATTTCATAAGCCAGTAAGCCGGTGATATCCTGATAAACAAAACGGAGGTTCGCTTCAATATCCCTTGCAGACGTCATTCTCAAAGATGGATGGTCTTTTCTAAATGCAATCAGTCCTTTGAAGTACTCAAAAACAGCCATTTCAGTTTCCTGAGCCTTTAAATCCCATCGCATTTGATTGACAGAATCGGGTGATTCATAACTGTTATGATCAAATCCCTTGCCACTAGCTGAGGGTTTAGAGCGCATGAACTCATCCCCAGCATGCAAGAAAGCAACCCCTTGTGAAAGAAGAACAATCGCATTGGCTTGTTTGATCATTGCGGGAATGAGGTGGAGTGCATTTTCGTTTTGTAGCGATATATACAGTTTATCGTGCAACGTATTGTTATCATGTGCGGTGACATAATTAATGGTCTTTAGAGGGGATGTATGCCAAATGCGCATATTGGATAATTGGGTTGGAACAACCGTTTCATGGGCGATGCCTCCTAAGACACCATACCGCATACGGTTCATGATTTGATCAGAGAAAACTCCTTGAACAAACCCTTTATCTTCACGATTGAAAACTGACCCTTTGGTAGCATCCCTTAAATCATCGTTAAAAGCGCCCACGTTTCCAATTTGACTGAGGTTGGTTTTTCCAGCTTGCATGGAGGCAGGAAGCGGAGTTGATCCCCCCATCCAAGGTTCTCCATAAATCATAATGGTCGGGTCAATGGCCAATAAGGCCGCTTCAATTTGAAGCATGGTTTCCACATCATGAAGCGCCATTAAATCAAAACGGAATCCAGAAATGTTGTATTCGGTGGTCCAAAAGACCAAAGAATCAATCATGAATTTACGCATCATAATGCGTTCAGAAGCGGTTTCGTTACCGGTACCTGACCCGTTACTAAACGCCCCTGTTGGGGTTTTTCTAAAATAATACCCCGGAACAATAAGGTTAAAATTCGAATCAGCCGTTAAGCCTGTATGATTATAGACCACATCCATGTTAATCCGGATGTTGGCGTTGGTAAAGCCTTGAATGACGTGCTTCATTTCTTGAATCCGAACCAACCCATCGTATGGGTTTGCCGAATAAGAACCTTCGAGCACGTTAAAGTTAATCGGCATGTAACCCCAATTAAACGAGTTATAGCCAGGCTCGTTGATTCTCGATTCATCCAAGACTCCAAAATCAAAGAAAGGCAACAATTGGACATGGGTAACACCGAGCTCTTTAATGTGATCAAAACCGGTGGTCACCCCTTGGTAACGGGTACCTGGTTCGATAAGTCCCAAATAACGACCACGATGAAGATTGGGCCCATTCCAGCTTTCATGAATGGTTAAATCCCGTACATGCAGTTCATAAATGATCGCATCGGTTGCGTGGACCATGTTGTTGGGGCGATCGCCATATGTAAAGCCACTTGGATTGGTTTTAGAAAAATCGACGACCAATCCACGAATGCCGTTAATACCCGAACTTTTAGCATAGGGATCAATGACTTCATAGGTGTTAGACCCGTTGGTCACGCTAAAGGTGTAATAGGTCCCGTGAAGGTTTTGGTTAAACGAAATCCAAAAGGTCCCTTGAACATCCCTTTCCATTACATGGGATGAAAGTGCGGTATCCGTACCGCCAAAATTAGCGGGAGTTCCTGTTGCATATAAGTTTAAAACCACGTGGTCTGAGATGGGAGCCCATAGCCTAAAGGTCGTTTGATTGCCACGTGCTATAGCTCCTAAGTCATCTCCTAAATAGCCAAAGGCATTTTCGAACTCATCCGAATCATAGATGCCATCATAGGTAATGGTTAAACGGCTGACAAACTGACCAGAAAAAGTTCCTTCAATCTCATACCGTTTGGAAAAGTCCAAAGTAACATTGATGACCAAAGTGCCAGTTGACCCTGAAGGCTCATATTGCACAATAGGAACTAAGACGTTATCAGCATAGACTTTGATTTGAGATAAGGCTAAGGGTTCTGTCGCTGAAAAGAAAATGCTATCGACAGAAGAAAAATAGGCCATTCTAAATTTAGGGTTCTTATCGGGTCCATCCGGATCGGTTTTGCCGTATCCAATTCGGCTATCGCCTTCCACTAAATAGATGTGCAACTCACCGTTTGGAGCCGTTGCTGGAATGTCAATAAAACGATCGATATCAACATCTTTTTCAGCCCAATCTCCGCGTCTAACGATAAACCCAAGACGTGTGGTTCCTTCTAGGTCACCCGTAAGAGAAACTTTGGTGACAACCCCCCCATAGTTGAAAATGGAAGCGGTATCATCTTGTTGGAATGCATAAGGTTTTCCAGCTTCTGAGGTGGGTTGGTTCCGCCAAACCCATAAATCCCAACCGGCATAGTCACCTTGATATCGGTAGTAATGGATGTAAACATCTTGAACGTCTTGGTTGGCTGAAACCGTCATAGGGACGAGAACAGTTAAGAGCCATACCAGGACAAATAACATGATTTTTTTCATAGCCTTCTCCTTAGTTTAATGTCACTTTGACATGAAAAAACACGTGATAAATGCATCATTTTATGAGGGGCGGCAAAACGATTATACCCCTTCGATTTCTCGCACTTATCATACCTTAAAACGTTTAAAAAGTAAATCGTTATACCGTTACCATTTTCTTGCAATATAAGGGTTAGAATGATAGAATGAGGGTAAAGTTGATAATCTATTTATAAGGAGAAGAATATGAGCAAAAAATGGTTCATCTTATTCATTGCTATTCTGTCGGTATTTTTATTGGCAGGATGTAAAAAACAAAGCCCATTGACCATTTGGGTTGGAACCGAATCGGTTGAGTTCTACCAAGAAAAAATGGTTGAATATGTGGCACTCTACAAGGAAAAACATGGCAAAGATTTTCCTCATGAGATTGCAGTTAAAGGGGTCGATACCGGAACTGCAGCAGCGACTTTCTTAGAAGATACTGAAGCGGGTGCGGACATCTTTACCGTTGCCCACGATAATTTAGGCCGTTTGACACGAGGTTCAAGCGCGATTGCTCCAGTGACAGATCCTGCCTTATTGGCACAAATCCAAAGGGATAATCCCCAAACCTTTTTGGATGTAATTGATGCCACAGTAGGCGGAACCAAGTACACATTTGGTATCCCTTATGTCGCTCAATCGTTGGTTCTTTACTACAACAAAAAGTTTTTAAATGAAAACGATGTGAAGACTTGGGAAGGCATTCTCGCTGTCGCTCAAGCCAACAACAAGCAAGCGGTATCTTTGGCTGGAACCGATGGATTTAATAACTCGTTCATTTTGTTAGCCAAAAATGCTCAAACCGGAGCCACCTCACTTCGTCTTTATGAAGATGGCGACATCAATGCAAACTATGCATTAGGCGACGATACCATTGCTAAAATGAAATGGGGTCAATGGTTCTTCACGCATCCTAATGGAGCTAAACGACCAACCGAATCCGGATGGACCGTCGAATTGACCAACGAAACATCGCTGTCTTTCATCAGTGGTGCTTGGCATTTTAACGGTGCTCGTTCAGCTTTAGGTTCCAACTTGGGAATTGCCATTTTACCAACCTTTACCATTCAAGCCTCTCAAGCGTATGGCAGTGTTCCTGCCGGCACGGTATTCCAATCCGGCACGTTTGCCGATGCTAAAATCTTCGTGATGAAGAAGAATAGCGATAAAGCGGATTATTTGCAAGAAATCTTGATGTTCTTAACCAGCAAAGAAGTGCAAGAACAATCCTTTGTTGCGGCACAAAACTTGCCAGCGTATAAAAATGCTGCGACTGAGTTTACTTCCATGTCTGGCGATTCTTTAGAAAATCAATTGGCACGTGCTCAAATCCAAATGTTTGAACACGGGATTCCACAACCTTTTGGTTTTGACAACCGGTATAATTTCTATTATTATTCTAAAGGCGGTCCTGATTTGATTTTGGAAATCTTGGAAAATGCAAACAACAGTTTTTCCACCTTCCAACAAATTAAGGATCAACTAACTATAGTACAAAACATTTGGATTACAGGGAACCGAGACTAAACGATAGGAGAAAAGTATGAATGATCAAAACCAATCTTCTTTAAACCCTAACGGGGTGAAGAGGGTCGCGTCATTGAAACAGTTTTCTCGCTTGATAAGAAAAACCTTCATTGCTTTTGTCATGAAGGTTTTTGTCCATCCTGTCGTGGCGTTTGCTAAACGTTTCAAAAACGCGAGTGTCCAAACAAAAATCGCCCATGTCATCATGGGATTTGGTAATTTTACACGTAAACAGATTATTAAAGGGGTTTTATACCTCGTATTTCAAATCGGTTTCTTGTTTGTTTTGATTACTTCTCCTGAAGTCAATCGAACGCCCATAGGCTTCAAGGCTATTGGCAATTTCTTTACGCTTGGAACCGAAGAAGGCGATATTTTTAATCCAACAGATAACTCCATGTTGATGCTACTATTTGGGGTCATCACTTTTGGTATCTTATTTGGTTTTTGGATGCTTTATAACTCCAACATTAAAAGCTCCATTAACCTTGATTTAGAGTTGGCTTCGGGTAAGAAACCCAACACGTTTAAACAAGATTTAGCATCCCTGCTTGATGAGCGTTTCCATATCACCATGTTGACGCCTACCTTTATTGGGGTAGCTACCTTTACGTTGTTGCCAACTTTGTTTATGATTTTGATTGCTTTCACCAATTTTGATGCGAATGTCACCCCAGGACAACAACTGTTTGAATGGGTTGGTTTTCGGAACTTCGCAGGCATTTTTGGCGGAACCGGTGAAATAGCTGTCCGTTTCTGGCCAGTGCTTTCATGGACCATGACCTGGGCATTTTTTGCAACGTTCTCCAACTATATTGCTGGAATTTTGCTCGCGTTACTCATCAATAAAAAAACGATCAAATTAAAGAAACTTTGGCGAACCATTTTCATTATGACGATTGCGATTCCGCAGTTTGTGTCGCTTCTTGCGGTTAGAAACTTGTTATCTGAGTTTGGACCCATCAACGGCATGTTACTTAATCTAGGTGTCATCGATAACCCTATTCGTTTTCTTTCCACCGCAACGAATGCGCTAACCCCACGGGTTACCGTCCTGGTGATTAACCTTTGGGTAGGGATTCCTTACACCATGCTGATGACATCCGGAATCTTAATGAATGTTCCACAGGACCTCTATGAAGCAGCTACTGTCGATGGCGCAAACAAACGGCAACTGTTTAGACACATTACGGTTCCCTATATTATCTTTGTGACAACCCCTTATTTGATTACCTCGTTTGTCGGAAACATCACCAGTTTCAACATCATCTTCCTGTTGACTGGAGGAGGACCAAGCCTAAAGGCTGGCTATGTTGCGGGTTCTACAGATTTATTGGTCACCTGGCTTTATAAACTGACCATCGACAACAACGAATACAACATTGGTTCGGTTGTGGCCATTATGACGTTTATCATAACGGCTACAGGTACCCTTCTATCCTATCGAAAGAGCAAAGCGTATAAAGAAGAGGAGGCGTTTCAATAATGACTAATACCATCAATAAACCCACTTTCAAAAGTTCAAAAAAAGCTGAAAGAACGTCGACCATCATTGCTTATATCACGCTGATTGTTTTATCCCTTATATGGATTTATCCGATTTTATGGATTATCTTAAGTGCTTTTCGAAACGAATACAACGATTTAGGTGAATTAAGAGGCATTGTTGTTTCCCATTATTTCCCTAAGCAAATCGGATTTGAGAACTTTAGATTATTACTCACGAACACCAAGTTTCCGATCTGGTTTTTAAACACCTTGTTTGTCTCTTCCATTACGTTTGTGATATCCACCTTTATGGTCTTAAGCGTGGGATACGTCATGAGTAAATTGAAGTTCCCATCACGAAAGACGATTTTAAACGTCGCCATCATTTTAGGGTTGTTCCCTGGCTTTATGTCGATTATTGCAATTTACTACATTTTGAAGTTCATGGGTCTAACCCAATCCTTGTTTGCACTCATCTTGGTCTATTCTGCAGGCTCTGGCCTTGGATTTTATATTGCTAAAGGATTCTTTGATTTGATTCCAAATAGCCTTTTAGAATCCGCGAAACTGGATGGTGCGACAAACTTTCAAACGTTTATCAAGATTATCTTGCCGCTTAGTAAACCCATTATCATTTACACAGCTTTAATGGCGTTTATTGGCCCTTGGATGGATTTCATTTTTGCAAGGGTCATCATTGGAGAGACAAACCCTGACCGGTGGACGGTCGCGGTCGGTCTGTTCATGATGCTCTTTGGTTCACAAGCAACGGCAGACCCCAACCGATTTACCATTTTCGCAGCCGGTGCTATTCTTATTGCGGTTCCAATTGTCATCTTGTTCATCTCCATGCAAAAGTATTACGTTGAAGGTGTGACAGCGGGATCGGTCAAAGGATAAGTTATGAAAAAATGGATGATAAGTATGATGCTGATAGGCCTTATTTTAGTCCTCTCAGCATGCAAAAGCGTAAAGGAATATGTGATCGTTGTGGATGAACAACTCTTTTCATGGCCTGTAACAGATAATCACCGTGTTTATTACGAAATTTTTGTCGGTGCTTTTTCCGATAGCAATGGCGATGGCATGGGCGATTTAAATGGGTTAATCAATCGACTTGATTACTTAAATGATGGCGATCCCAATTCCGGTAAGAGCCTTGGCATACAAGGCATCTGGCTGATGCCCATCATGAAATCACCCAGTTATCATAAATACGATGTGGCCGATTACCAATCCATCGATTCCAAGTATGGAACCATGCAGGATTTTGAGCGTTTGGTTGAAGAAGCCAGCAAACGAGGCATTGACATCATCATTGACTTGGTCATCAATCATACCTCGATTTATCACGACTGGTTCAAAAAAGCTAAACAAGCGGTTGAACAAGGCGATATGACCAATCCTTACGTGGATTATTACACCTTGGTGACGGAAGCCACGAAAGAACCTGGAAAAACCTATTATCCGTTTGCAAAAGAGTTTTTCTATGAAGGCAATTTTTCAAGCCAAATGCCTGAACTGAACATGGATAGTGAACATGTCCGTGCAGAAATCGTCAATATCTTACAGTTTTGGTTTGGCAAAGGCGTCCATGGCTTTCGATTGGATGCAACCAAGTACATTTATTTAAACGATACCCAAAGAAATATTGAATTTTGGAACTGGTTCATGGATGAAGTAAGGAAAATCAAACCCGATGCGTACGTTGTTGGAGAAACTTGGTCTGGGGATACGCTTATTGCTCCCTATTACGAAAGTTTTAGTAATTTTGATTTTGGGATGTCTCAATCCCTTGGGGCAATCGCAACCACCGCTAACGGATTCGATAGTGTCCACAGTTTTGTAAGATACATCAACTCCTATCGGAACTTGATTGAGTCGGTCAATCCCAATGCCATTTTGACCCCGTTTATTTCAAATCACGACATGAACCGCGCAGCCGGCTATCTTCCGCTTGTTGGGCATCACATGCATATGGCAGCTACGCTTTATCTATGGACCTATGGAACCCCCTTTCTCTATTACGGGGAAGAGATTGGTCTTTTAGGAAGTCGAGGAACGGAACAAACCGATGCCAATAGAAGGCTTAAGATGCGCTGGGGCGATCGCGATAAAGTGTCGGATCCAATCGGATCAACATTCCCGGAAGATCGTCAAGTCAATGGAACGGTGCGATCGCATTTAAGAGATCCAAACAGTTTGCTCAATCATTACAAGAAAGTCATCATGATTCGAAACGCCAATCCTGAAATTGGAAGAGGATTCTACACAATTTTAGACTTTTCAAGCTTTTACTACTTTGGAGGGTTCCTCTCCACCTACCAAAACAGCACGGTTGGCGTCTTTCATAACACCGGAGAAGAACCCATCACAGTGGATTTAAGTCAGTTTACATCCCAACGGTTTTCAATTGTCAGAGGGTATGCTGGAAAAGGGTCAGCCAGCTTAAATGGACAGATTCTAACACTGGATCCCATGACCAGTGTGGTAATAAAATAACGGTTTCACATTCATTTTATGACGATTTTATTGTCGTTTAGGGGAACCTATGATAAAATGAAAGCGCTTATAAATAAAAGTTGATAGAAAAAAAGGAGAAGAAAATGAAGAAAGTATTGGCATTATTTGTCGTATTATTGTTCGCAGTTGCCCTCGTTGCGTGCGGCGACAGTAACAAAATTCTTGAAGATACCGCACACGATTATTATGTGACTGGTAATTTCGCAGGTTGGGGCGGCGCTGCTGGTAACCCAACATACAAGATGGAAGCCATTGCTATCGGTGATGCAAGAGTTGCTTCAATTAAGGATCAATTAAAGGATGCTACTGGCCTTTACATCATTGAAATCGTTCTACCAGCTGATGATGCAGGTTGGGGCGTAACGTACAAAATCAATGGCACAGTTAGAGAATTGAATGGAAACTTAACCGTTAAGGTTATCCAAACAGAAGTTGGCGATGACATTCCTAATTTCTGGGCACAAAATCCAGAATCTGGAAAAATTGACAATTTGACTCCATCAACCCTATACATCCCACCATTTGTTGAAGAAAATGTTGACCAAGCAGGCACTTGGAACGACAATCCAGTGGCTATGCAAGCTGGAACGTACTATTTAGTGTTTGTTCTTTTCCAAGGCTCTAAAGCCATGGCTTTAATTGCTAAATAATTTTATTCTTCGCTAAGAGAAAGCATTTCACTCGAAATGCTTTTTTTCTTGGTGTGTGATTTTGCACATAATCCCACTATGATAACGGTGTCTTATCAAAAAAACCCATTTCCTATGATAAAATAATGATGAAAATCATTATTGAGGAGCTCTTATGTCACAACTATTCGCAACATCTCATTCATTTAAAGACGCTTTCATTCAAGCCCTGGAAACCCAGTTTAACGTCAAACCAGAAGAATCCTCTTCTTATCAGCGTTATTCGGTTTTAGCCAGCATGATTAATGAAGCATTAGACTCATCTTATCAACAAACCACACAAAAAGTAGAAGCCGACAACATGAAAAAGACCATCTATTTCTCTATGGAGTTTTTGATGGGACGATTGATTACCAACAACTTGCAAAATGCAGGTTTTTATGCAGTTGTAAAAGCAGCGTTTGATGAATTAGGCTTTGATTTAAATGAAGTCGAACACCAAGAATCTGATGCCGGTTTAGGCAATGGCGGATTGGGCCGATTAGCCGCTTGTTTTTTAGATTCAGCAGCCACACTGGGGTTACCGCTATATGGAAACAGTTTGCGGTATCAACACGGCTTTTTTACCCAAACCATTGAAAACCATCGTCAAGTTGAACAACCCGACATGTGGCTTAATCGTCCTTTTCTTTGGGAAACGAAAAAAGAAAATGAGGCCATCCAAATCCCTGTTTTTGGCTATGTTGAGCACACGAAGTTGGTGCATCCACAGTGGATTAAAGCCGTTCCTTACGATGTCAAAATCGTTGGCCACAATAACGGAGTTGTTACCAACCTAAGGCTATGGCAAACCGTACCATCCGATAAGCAAACCGTTCAATCAACTGAATATTTAGAATTGGTGCATAGCATCACCGATTCGCTATATCCTGATGACTCCACAGAAAGCGGCAAGACCTTAAGGTTGCTGCAATCCTATGTGTTCAGTGCTGCAGGGGTTCAATCCGCGATTAAGGAACACAAAAGGCTGAACCGCGACATTCGTGATTTCCATAAGTTTTACACTTTCCAAATCAATGACACACATCCAACGTTAGTCATTCCAGAGATGATGCGGATTTTAATGGATAACGAAGGCATTGGCTATTCAGACGCGTGGCACATCACCACCATGACGTGTGCCTTTACCAATCACACGATTTTATCGGAAGCACTTGAAAAATGGGATATCCGCATTTTTAGAAATTTACTGCCCCGAATTTATGAAATCGTTCAAGAAATGAATCGCCGGTTTAAGTTTATTTTGGAATCCGACGGTCGTTTCAATAAAGAGCAAATCTATTTAATGGGCTTGATTGGACACAATCACGTCCGTATGGCGCACATTTGCATTTACGGGTCATTTTCTGTTAATGGGGTTGCAGCCCTTCATACCAACATCTTAAAAACCATTGAAATGAAGAACTTTTATCAGCTTTATCCCACGAAGTTTAATAACAAGACCAACGGGGTGACCCATCGGAGATGGTTGATTCATACGAATCCGGAGCTTGCCGATTTGCTGGATCAAAAAATCGGTACTGCGTGGAGAAACGATCTTTCGAAGATTGCCATGCTCAATGATTTTATCGATGATCAAGACACTAAGGAGAAGTTGGATCGGGTTAAGCGAACAAAGAAAATCGCGTTAGCCAATCGTATTTATCAACTTCAAGGTATTCTACTTGATCCCGATAGTCTATTTGATATCCAAGTGAAACGCTTGCACGAGTATAAACGACAACTCATGAATATTTTGCACATTATCTATCTTTACCAACGGTTAAAAAAGGATCCTGTCTTTAAGGCGAATTATTATCCGCATTCATTTATCTTTGGTGCTAAGGCAGCCCCCAGTTATCACATGGCCAAAGCGGTCATTGAACTGATTGACACGGTTGCATCGATCATCAACGACGATGAAGAGACTAATGCACTATTAAAGGTTGTTTTTGTTAGAAATTATAACGTGACCTATGCTGAATACATCATGCCTGCTGCCGATTTATCGGAACAGATTTCAACCACAACCAAAGAAGCATCAGGAACCGGCAACATGAAGTTCATGATGAACGGCGCCATTACCATTGGAACCTTAGATGGTGCAAACGTGGAAATTGTCGATTATGCAGGCGAATCAAACGCGTTTATCTTCGGATTAACCGCCGAACAAGTGACCTCAATATATCAACATAACGGCTACAAGCCCAGACAAATCTATGAGGGAGATCCGCGGCTACACGACGTTTTCGCCTTTATTCGAAAGCTCAATCCGAATCCCCAGCATTTCGATTACATATTAAACCACTTATTAAATAGCGACTATTTCTTAGTGCTTGCAGATTTTGATGCCTATGTGATGGCTCATGAAAAAGCCAATGAGGCTTATAAGCATCGCTCCAAATGGTTAGAGATGGCGATTGCTAATATCGCCAATTCAGGGTATTTCTCATCCGATCGAACCATTGAACAATACAATCAAGAGATTTGGAAGCTCGAAAAAATAACGTTTTAAGGAGGTCCTATGGCGAAGCAGACCGATATTAATTTACGATCAACTGTTTTTTATCAGGTGTTTCCAAGGCAACATTCGAAAACCCATGATTTTCAAGGATTGATCCAAGATTTGGATCGCATCCGCTTCATGGGAGTCGATGTGCTCTATCTTTTACCGATTCATCCGATTGGAGAGGTCCTTAGAAAAGGAAAGACGGGGAGTCCTTATTCCATTAAAGATTATTATCAAATCGATCCTGCCTATGGTACGATGGATGATTTTCATCAACTCATCGAAGAAGCACGCAAAAGAAAGATGAAAGTCATGATGGATATCGTGATTAACCACACCGCTAGAGATTCAGTGCTAACAAAAGAGCATCCAAATTGGTTTTACCGAAAACCAGACGGTTCTTTAGCCAACCGCGTGGGTGACTGGTCGGATATCACCGATTTGGATTACCGAATCCTAGACATAAGGCACTACATGTTGGACATGCTTGCGTTTTGGGCCGCTAAAGTGGATGGGTTTCGCTGCGATGTTGCTCCGATGTTGCCGATTGATTTTTGGCTGGAGGCCAGAAACCGTATTCAACACATTAACCCCAATTTCATTTGGCTATCCGAATCGGTTCATCCAGGGTTTATCCGTTATTTAAGAGGACTTGGATACGATTGTCACAGCGATTCTGAGATGTTTCAAGCCTTTGACATCTGTTACGATTATGACATTTATGAAGCCATGGACGATTACCTTCAAGACGGATCTAAACTCAGTTTGTGGTTAGAAGCGATTGAAAGACAAGAATCGATTTATCCCAAAAATTACGTCAAACTTAGAAGTTTTGAAAACCATGATCAACGTCGATTAAGAAGCAAAGTCAGAGATGACAAGCATTTTGAAACCATGGTAGCCTTGAGTTATTTTCTTAAAGGGCCAATGTTCATTTATGCTGGCATGGAACATCAAGTTGAACAGACACCCAGTCTGTTTGAAAAGGATTTGATTCCTTGGAATCAAGCCCGTTCCATTGAGTCGTTGATTCGAAAACTGTCCGATATCAAACATCGTTCGATTTTTACCTACGGACATTTTGAGATTCACCATAAAGATCAGGTAGCGGTTTTGTCTTACACGTTTGAACAAACGTTTTTAGTCGGTCTGTTCAACTTGGAACCCACAAGCCAAATCAACGTTCCACTTAAAGATGGAACCTATACCGACATCTATTCAAATCGAACCCATATCGTTAAAGAGGGTCGATTAACATTAACCGATACTCCCATATGGATTGAAACAGAAAAAGGAAACAGACGATGAAGGTTTACCTGGATGGGTTTTTTCTCCTTCGCATTGAAAGCGATGCTTTTATTGAATCGGTCCGAATCAGTGACAACAGATTAAACTGGTTAAAAAACGAAGGCTTTAATCAGTTTTTTGTCTCTGAGCGACCCATAGACCCTCACAAAGATGAAATCGTCTGGATTAACGAGCAATCGCATCCTATCCAGATTGGCGTCATTACCTTAACCAAAGAGTTTGAGCATAAATACCGCTACGATGGCCCATTAGGGTATCGTTATCACCCCTCTCATACCGAGTTCTTTGTGTTTACTCCAGTAGCTAAAGATGTGATTCTCATTTTGGATGAGAAACCTTTTCCAATGACCTATCAAGAACCCATTTGGACCGTTTCGGTTCCAGGGGATTGGGATGGCAAAGCGTATCATTATCGGGTTCGTTTGGTAGAAACCTATAAAGAGGTTAAAGATCCTTATACCAACGCAGCCTCTTTGGAGCGTTCGCATGTGATGGACTGGAACAAACTATCCCCCATTCATCCCTCTCCAATTCATTTAAAAAAATACGTGGATGCTGTGATTTATGAAGGCCATATCCGGGATATGACCATTGGCTTGGATGTCCCATCTAAAGGCTTATATAAAGGGTTAAGGGAAATCAGTGTCAAACTTAGAGGGTCTCTTTTACAAACGATTAAACGATTAGGAATGACCCATTTGCAACTCTTACCTATCTTTGATTTTGAAGGCGTTGATGATGTCAACAAAGACCAGTTGTACAACTGGGGATACAATCCGAGTCAGTATTTTGCCGTAGAAGGCTGGTATTCTAAGCATCCTGAAGATCCCTATCATCGCATCAACCATTTAAGAAAAGTCATCAATGAAGCTCACCGAATTGGACTTGGAATCAACATGGATGTTGTCTATAATCATGTCTATCAATATCGGACTTTCCCCTATGATGATTTGGTACCCGGTTACTTTTACCGGCATACGAGTCAGCATAAGATGACGGATGCTTCCTATTGTGGAAACGATGTTGAGACGCGTCATTACATGGTAAGAAGGCTCATCATCGATAGTCTGGTCCATTTTGCGACGCAGTTTCAAATCGACGGGTTCCGTTTTGATTTGATGGGGTTACTGGATATAGAAACCATGCATCAAATCGAAAAAAGACTGAAGGCCATTCGGCCTTCAATCATGCTTTATGGCGAAGGCTGGAACATGCCATGTGAACTTCCATCTAAACAACGAGCCTCCATGCAAAACCATGCGTTACTGCCAGAATACGGGTTTTTCAATGACACATACCGCAACGTCATGAAGGGTGAACTGCATGGCCCGGGTTTAGGGTATGCCATGGGAAACAAAAACCTATTGGGGAAAGCCATGGAAGCGATAACGGGGTCGGCCCATCTCTTTTCTTCTTTTAACCAATCCATCAATTACGTGGAATGCCACGATAACCTAACGTTTTATGATAAAATGCTCGTTTCAAAAGGCAGTCCTGATTCCTCGTTTAAGATATATCAAGACTTAGCCAATCATGTGCTTGCAATCTCACAAGGGGTACCCTTTTATCACGCGGGACAAGAACATTATCGTTCGAAAAAAGGCATTGATAATTCTTATAATAGCCCGGATCTCATTAACAAAATCGAATGGGACACCCGAAGTCAAGGAACGAAGAAATTAAAAGAGATTCTAAAACTTAGGAAACGTTACTCACTTTATCGACAAGACCATCTAACCCCTTCAATCCAAATTGAACGGGATGGTCACTTGATTCAATACCGTCTATCCAATGACACCGTCACGTTGCTGCATTATATTAAAAACACCTTTGAAATCGAAAAACGATCTTTGGAATCGGGTAAGCTCATTTTTGCTTCCCAGAAAACATTGATTTCCAATGGCCATGTCTTTTTCGATCAACCCGGGGTCTATATCATCCTTTTAAAAAAATAGGAGAAAAACGATGAGACCATTAGCTGACCACGATGTAAATGATTTTTTATTAGGGCGTTGCTCACATGCGCATCACTTTTTAGGGGCCCATCTGATCAAAGATGAAAACGGTGAAATAAAAAGCACCGAGTTTTCAGTTTATGCGCCCAATGCCACAGAAGTTAGACTAGTTGCAGACTTTAATCATTATGAAGGTTGGAAACATGTGATGACCCAAATCCATCCCATGGGGTTTTTTAGAATCGAGATTCCAGGAAATTTCATGTGGGCCACTTACAAATACGAAATCCATACTAGAAAAGGCATATTGTATAAAGCGGATCCCTTTGCATTTTATGCAGAAATAAGACCGGGGACCGCAAGCAAAGTGGTTGATATCAATGGGTATCCGTGGCGTGATCAAACGTGGATGGAAACTAAGAAGAAAAGTTATCAAGAAGCGACATTGGTCTATGAGGTCCATTTGGGATCATGGAGACGCAAATTTGGAGCGTATAAACCCTATAACGAAGTGGTGGATGAACTCATTGATTACGTTTTGGATCAAGGCTTCACCCATATCGAATTTTTGCCGATATATGAGTACCCCCTAGATGATTCTTGGGGATACCAGGGCACCGGTTATTTTGCAGCCACTTCACGCTTTGGAACCCCCATGGATTTCATGTATCTCATTGATCGATGCCACCAAGCTGGCCTTGGCGTGATCATCGATTGGGTTTTGGGACACATCTGCAAAGACGCTCACGGACTTTCTTATTTTGATGGTACCCCCCTTTATGAGTTCGAAGACAAGGAACGCCGGGAAAACGTAACCTGGGGTACCAACAACCTTGATTTTGGAAAAGGCATCACCCGTAGTTTTATGTTATCAGCTCTTTCCTTTTGGATGGAGTATTATCATGTTGATGGGTTTCGCATTGATGCCGTGTCTAATTTGATTTATTATCTTGGGGATCGCTCAAAAGGGGTCAACCATGATGCGATTCATTTTATTAGGCAACTCTCGTATCATCTATTTGGAAAAGACGATCGCATTTTATTCATGGCTGAAGATTCGACCGATTATCCTTATGTCACCCACCCAGTCGATCAAGGCGGTATGGGATTTAATTATAAATGGAACATGGGGTTTATGAACGATGTATTGAAATATTTCAAAGAAGACCCCATTCACCGGAAGTACCACCACAATAAAATCACGTTTGGCCTGGTTTATGCCTTTAATGAGCAGTTTATCTTGCCGTTTAGTCACGATGAAGTCGTGCACATGAAGGGCAGTTTAGTCAATAAAATGCCTGGAGATTATTTCCAAAAAATGGCCCAATGGAGACTTTTATTAACGCTTTGGATGACCCATCCAGGTAAGAAACTTCTGTTTATGGGTCAAGAGTTCGCCTCCTTTTCCGAATGGGATTGTAACAAAGAGTTGGATTGGCACCTCTTTGATTATCCAGCTCATCAACAGGCGAACCGATACTTTAAAGATCTAGCACGCGTTTATCGCCATCACCCTGCTCTTTTCCAATACGATCATCATCCCAAGGGGTTTGAATGGTCCATCGTGGATGATAAAGATCAAAGCGTATTTGCTTACTTAAGAAGAAGCGACGATGAACTGCTGATTGTTGTGCTTAACATGACACCCAATGTCCATCAATCGTATGAGATAGGTGTTCCCTATCATGGCTATTATTATGAGATATTAAACAGTGACAAGGCGATTTATTACGGATCTGATCAATACAATGGGGCTGCACTTCGTGCAAGCAAACAACAAAAAAACGCATTTCACTACGTCATTAAACCCAAATTAGGGCCTTTTGCTGCCATGATCATTCGGCATAAAAAAAGCATATGACATCATATGCTAGCGGTTGGGTTTGGTGGTTTCTCGTTCAATGAGCCTGACATCAATGATGTCATGAAGGCTATCTAAATGGGTGTTTCGGATTAAGCGGGTCAGGTTGATAAAACTTTGTTTGCCCATAAAGTTGATGGATTGATGAATGGTTGAAATCGAGGGTTTGACCCAATTGGAGTAAGGCGTATCGTCGTATCCAATTAAGGAAACATCCTGTGGAATCTTTTTCTTCAGTTTTTGCAAAACATTTAAAGAAGCAAAAGCCAGCGTATCCGAAAACGCAAAGATCCCATCAATCTTCGGATTATTGGTCAAGATTTCTTCAATCATGTGGATGTCTGGACTGAGTAAATCAAAATCAAAGATATCGGCAAATAACCCGTGTTTTTTTAAAACATTGAGCGCACCGATGGTTCGTTCCATGGTGGTCAGCAAAAACGAGGGGCCACGAAAGATCACAATGTTTTTAGCCCCAGATTCAACAAGTTTGCTCATCGCAAGCGTCCCACCCTTTACGTTATCGGATGTAATCGAAGGGATGGTTTCATCCAAAATGTGATCCACCGTCACAATCGGGATGTTCAGTTCAAGCAGTTTATCGACATTGGAAAAATTGGAAGCGACAATTAACCCTTCCACGTTGTATTGTTCAAAGAATTTCAAGTATTCCAGTTCGCGTGTGCTGTCATCGTTGGTATGACAAAACATGACCTTGTAGCCATAAGCACTGGCTTGAGATTCAATGCCTTCTAAGAGTTCTCCATAAAAGGCAGGTCCAATATGGGGAACAATCACACCGATGATTTTGGAACTGCGATTGGTTAGACTCCGAGCCAATTGATTGGGGGTAAACCCTAAATCATCAATGACTTTTTTGACCAAAATTTTGGTTTCTTCATGGACGTATCCTTTTTGGTTGATGACCCTAGATACCGTAGATACACTCACATTGGCTTTTTTAGCCACATCACGAATGGTTGGTTTCATGAAATAACTCCTTTAATGCATTATCCCTAATAGTTTACCATAGAACAGAAAAAACAAGACAGCATATCAAAAGGTATGTAAGGTGAAAAGAAGCATGCAAAAAAAATGGTGGATGGAATCGGTCGGTTACCAGATCTATCCCAAAAGCTTTTTTGATTCCAACGGCGATGGAATCGGCGATTTAAAAGGAATCGAAGAAAAACTTGATTATTTGGATCAGTTAGGCGTTGATCTGTTATGGATCTGCCCCTTTTATGATTCACCCATGGACGACAACGGGTACGATGTCAGAGATTTTAGAGAAGTCTCGCACTTTTTTGGTTCGATGGAGGATGTGAAAAGCCTCATCGCCAAAGCGAAAGAAAAAGGCATGCGCATCCTATTGGATTTGGTGCTTAATCACACCTCTGATGAACACCCATGGTTTATCGAATCCCGCAAATCGAAAGACAATCCTTATCGGGATTATTACTTATGGCACGATGGAAAATGGGTGGATGGTCTTCGCAAAGAACCGACCAATTGGGGATCCTTTTTTGGAGGTAGTGCTTGGGAATACGATGTTCAATCGGACAGTTTTTACATGAAGATATTTTCCAAAAAAATGCCGGATTTAAACTGGAGTAACCCTAAAGTTCGAGATGAGATGGCCAAAATTGCATCGCTATGGATCGACGATGGCATCGATGGTTTTCGAATTGATGCGGTCTCTCATTTAGACCGAGCACCTTTAGAAGATTCAACCTATGAAGGAGAGTTTCCCTTAGACTGGTTCAAATTTTCCAATTTACCCAAGGTCCATCTTTATTTAAACGAACTTCATGACAAGGTGTTTATCAAAAACGACGTGGTGACCATTGGTGAAGTCGGAGGAGAAGCCTCTATTGAAGAAGGTCTCAAATACGCTTCGTATGATTCACGTGAGCTATCCATGGTGTTTCACTTTGATCATAATTGGTGCAATAACCTTCATGATGTTCATCAGACCAAAGAAATCAAGGTCAATCTCCCCTGTTTAAAAAACGCATTTTTTAAATGGCAAGACGCGTTTAAAGATAAAGGGTGGCTCCCGCTTTATTGGCTTAATCACGATCACCCCCGACTGATTAGCCATTACGGCAGTGAAAAAGACCGAACGCAATCTGGCAAAATGTTAGCGACCTTGCTTCATTTTCAACGGGGAACCCCCTTTATTTACCAAGGGGAGGAAATCGGCATGATGAATTACCCATTTGAAGATATTAAAGAGATTAATGACGTTTCCACCATTGCAGCATACCGGAGGTATTTAATGGAAACACCGGATGACCCGGTTTTAGCGTTAAGGAAAGCCGTGATTCGTTCAAGGGATCAAGCAAGAACCCCGATGCAATGGTCCGAGGGACCTTATGCCGGGTTTTCGACATCAACTCCTTATTTGAGTCCCCATCCCAACTACAAGAAAATCAATGTGAAAAAGGAAATGAACACCAAAGGAAGTCTTTGGCGTCATTACCAACACTTGATTCAGTTGCGCAAACATTCCGATTTAAAAGATCTCATCGTTTATGGGGACTTTCATCCTGAACTCGTAAGCCATCCCGATCTCTTTTGTTACAGGCGAACGTATCAGAACCAATCGCTTTTCATTCTGTGTTCGTTTTCAAAAAAACGCATAAACGTGGACCTTAAAGCGTATCAGATGGACCATTTGATTGTGTCCAATCACCCAAAAAACACCATTCGACAACACACCCTTTTCCTTGAACCTTATGGTGCTGTTGTTTACCGTCTAAAGGAGGAACTATGAGAAAAAGTGGCGTTTTACTTCATCTTTCGAGCTTGCCAAGCCCTTATGGTATGGGAAGCTTTGGCGAAGCAGCGTATCGTTTTGTTGATTTTTTAGACCGTGCTAACCAATCGTATTGGCAAATTTTGCCATTGGGTCCGACATCCTATGGCGATTCTCCTTATCAAACGTTTTCTGCTTTTGCCAATAACCCCTATTTTATTGACCTAGATCGTTTGATTCACGAGAGTTTATTAACGCATGAAGACATCATAGCAACCGTTCTTGATCCTCGATATGTCGATTATGGTGCGCTCTATCATGAGCGGTTACAAACACTCAAGAAAGCATTTTGGCGGTTTAATCAACAAGATCCTCACTTCTTACGATTTGTTGAAGAAGAAGCGTTTTGGCTTTTAGATTATGCCTTTTTTATGGCCCTAAAAAACCATTTTAACGGTGCGCCTTGGTCCTCATGGCCAAACGATATAAAAATGCGTGAGGAGCACGCCATTCTTCGTTATCAAACCATGTTGAACGAAGACATCATGTTTCAAAAGGTCATTCAATATTGGGCGTTTGACCAATGGGCATGCCTAAAGGCTTATGCGAACCAAAAAGGCATTTCAATTATTGGAGATATGCCCATTTATGTGGCTTACGATTCTGCAGACGTCTGGGCGAACCCTACATTTTTTGACTTAGATGCCAATCGAATGCCCAATCATGTTGCAGGTGTTCCACCTGACAATTTCTCAGCCGATGGACAACTTTGGGGAAACCCCTTATATAACTGGCCTTATCTAAAAAAGAACGGGTATTCCTGGTGGATTGACCGTGTCAAGTCCGCCATGCGTATCTTTGATCAAATCCGAATTGATCATTTCATTGGGTTTGAGAATTTTTACCAAGTTCCGTTTGGAGACACAACCGCCGTGAACGGTGTTTGGAAAAAAGGACCAGGCTATGCGCTTTTTAAAGCCATTAAATCCGCTTTAGGCGATGTCAAAATTATCGCAGAAGACTTAGGTGTGGTCACCGAAGGGGTTAAAAAACTGCTTAGAAGAACCGGATTTCCGGGAATGAAACTCACACAATTTGGATTTTACTCCGCTTCTGACAACGACTTTCTCATTCATCATTATGAAAAAAACATGGTGGTCTATACCGGTACCCATGACAATGAAACGTCCCATCAATGGTTTGCATCGCTGTCTGAGCAAGAACGTCATCGATGCTTAAACTATCTCAACCACGGTTCCGGTAACCCGGTTGATAGTTTAATCAAAGCCACTTTAGGGTCGGTCGCGGATACCGTCATCATTCCGATGCAAGATTATTTAGGGCTCGGCAAAGAAGCCCGGATGAATTTCCCTTCAACGACCGGTAATAACTGGAAGTGGCGTATGCTCGATCATGAAACGAACGAAGACGTATGTTCAAAGATTCGCTATTTTTCTGAGCTTTATGGTCGAAATATTCACCATAAGTAACCAAATATTTGGTTAACTCAGCGGTTTTTCTCCCATAATTTCTCATTCATTTTAAATAGTTTGCTATTCAAAGTAAATAATGGTAAAATGAAAAAAAATGAATCTGAAAATTGTGTGATCCAAGCATCACACCCGGTAAAAAAACATGAACAAACACGCGATTATTATTGACAGCACCGTGTATCTGCCCAAAGAAACCATCTTAGAAGAACAACTGGAAGTCGTTTCACTGAATGTCCTTGAAGGAAGCAACACCTATCGAGAGTTGGACATCGATAATGCCTTTGTTTTTGACACCCTCAATCAAGGAAAGCATTTGTCCACGTCACAACCTTCTCCCAATGAGTTTTTGGAAACCTATCAAAAGCTTGTTGATAAGGGGAGCGAATTTATTTTTGTCTTATGCTTATCCAAAGGGGTATCTGGCACGTATCAAAGCGCGATTTTAGCCAAGAACATGTTTGATAAACCCGAGATGATCCATGTTTTCGATACCGAAAACGCTGCCTTTGGAAACGAACTCTTGGCTCTTGAACTGATTGCACTCCGCAAAAAGAACACATCCAAGGAAACCATCATCAAAACCATTGAAACCAACATTCAAAACGCGCATCTTTATTTCACGGTTGAAAACCTTTATTCGCTGCAAAAAGGCGGTCGACTTTCAAAAACCCAAGCCATCATTGGCACCCTGTTAAAAGTGAAACCAGTGATTAAGATGATTGAAGGAAAACTTAAACTAGTCAACAAAGAGCGCACCTTTGGAAAACTTTATGATTACCTCCTAGGGGAAATCAAAAAGGATGAAAAAGAAGGAAAAACACTCTATGTCCGGTTGATTCAAATCAACAGCCTCGAAAACCTTCAAGTCATGAAACAACGCATTGAATCCATGTTTTCCAAAGTGGTTTTATCGATTACGGACTACATCGGACCCGTCTTTTCCATCCATATTGGCGACAAAGGCTTTGGCGTCACCTGGTATTTTGCATAAGCCATGTTCCGTATTAAAGGTTTGATGTTCAAAAAAGAAAAACGAACCAAATTGACAATTGATTGAAAAAACCGTATAATGATACTGTTGAAAAATAAGGAGGATACAATCGTGGTATTTGAACGCATTAGAGAAATGATCAAGGAAGAACTCAATGTTCCAGAAGAAAAGATCACCATGGAAGCCAGATTAGCAGAAGACCTTGGTGCAGACTCTATTGATGCCGTAGAACTCATCATGAATATTGAAGACGAGTTCAATATCCAAGTGAGTGACGAACAAGCACAAAACATCAAGACCGTTGGCGACATCGTCAAGTATGTCGAATCCGTGAAATAAAACTCGAAAAAGGGAAATGTTCCCTTTTTTTTATGGCAACTGTTCTAAAGTTTGATATAATGATTTTAGTACTGGAAGAGAGGATTTATATGGATTACGACTTTAAACGCATTGAATCAAAATGGCAAACCCATTGGTATGAAAACAAACTTTTTAAAGCGCACGATGACCGACTTAAACCCAAATATTACGCTTTAGATATGTTTCCTTATCCATCGGGAGATGGCCTTCATGTGGGACACATCGAAGGGTACACCGCCACTGACATCATCTCACGCTTCAAGCGCATGCAAGGCTATAACGTCCTTCATCCCATGGGATGGGATGCTTTTGGCTTGCCTGCTGAACAATACGCTTTATCGACGGGTAACGACCCCAAAAGTTTTACCTACCGGAACATCGAGAAATTTAAACGTCAAATCATTCAATCCGGTAAAGGCATTGACTGGGACAGAGAGTTTGCAACCTGTGATCCCCAATACTTCAAATGGACCCAATGGATCTTTAAAAAGATGGTTGAGCATGACTTGGCCGTTTTAAAGGATGTTGAAGTCAATTGGTGTGAAGGATTAGGAACCGTTTTAGCGAATGATGAAATTGAAATCATTGATGGAAAAATGGTGTCTGAACGCGGGCATTATCCGGTCTATAAGAAAGCGATGAAGCAGTGGGTTCTTCGAATCACCGAATATGCCGATCGTCTTCTTGAGGATTTAGAGCTTTTAGAATGGCCCGAGAATTTAAAAGAAATGCAAAGAAACTGGATTGGCAAATCCGTCGGCGCGATGATTACGTTTTTAGTGGAGGGCTCTTCGTTCGCTTTTGATGTGTTTTCAACACGCCCGGATACCATTTATGGTGCCACCTACTGCGTGCTAGCGCCTGAGCATCCTTTGGTGTTAGACATCACCTCAGCCGATGAATTAAACTCGGTCCAACAGTATATCCAGTTGACCAAAGCGAAAAGTGAATTGGACCGGACCATGGATAAAAGCAAGACCGGTGTTTTCACAGGAGCTTACGCGATTAATCCACTCAATAAAAAACGGATTCCAATATGGATCTCCGATTATGTGCTTCCGCATTATGGAACAGGCGCCGTTATGGCGGTTCCTGCACACGATGAACGTGATTTTGAGTTTGCTCAAAAACACGGATTAGACATTGTTGAAGTGATTCAAGGGGGAACTGAAGGTGCCTACATAGGCGATGGCATGCACTATAATAGCGGCATCATCGATGGGCTTTATAACCAAGAAGCGATTCAAAAAATCATTGATTATTTAGAAAAATCCAAACAAGGCTATGGCCACTCCACGTATCGCATTAGAGACTGGGTCTTTTCAAGACAACGGTATTGGGGTGAACCGTTTCCGGTTATTTTTGATGACAAAGGACACATTCATCTTCTTGAAGATGATGAACTTCCTTTGGAACTTCCTTTCCTTAGAAACATCCGTCCTAGTGGAACCGGAGAATCCCCTTTGGCCAACGCAAAAGAGTGGCTTTATGTTGAAAAAGAGGGCATCAAAGGCAAACGCGACACCAACACCATGCCGCAGCTTGCAGGAAGTTCTTGGTATTTCATCGGATACATTTTGAAAAACCATTTGGGCATCGTTCCATTAAACGATCCAGAAGCCAAACCGTTGTTGGATCATTGGTTGCCGGTGGATCTTTACATTGGTGGCACCGAACACGCGGTGGGTCATTTGCTTTACGCTCGTTTTTGGACCAAGTTCCTTTACGATATCGGATTGGTATCGGTGAAAGAACCGTTTACTCGGTTGTTCAACCAAGGCATGATTTTAGGGGCTGACTCCACAAAGATGAGCAAATCCAGAGGCAATGTCATTAACCCTGATCAATTCATTCAATCCCATGGGGCAGACGCCTTAAGGTTATATGAAATGTTTATGGGACCACTCGAAAGCGAAAAACCATGGAACACCGACTCCATGAATGGAGCCAAAAAATTCCTAGACCGTGTCTTTCGGATGTTTGAGTTTCCTATGGCTAAAGACGAGGTCATTGAACTTAGAAAACCCCTTCATCAAACCATCAAAAAAGTGACTGAGGACTATGAAAAACTCGCGTTTAACACGGCCATCAGCCAAATGATGATTTTTGTAAACGAGGTTTATAAAGTTCAAACGATTGGAAAAAAACAAGCGAGAGACTTTTTGAAACTGCTTAATCCGATTTGCCCGCATTTAACAGAAGAACTGAATCAAACGGTGTTGTCTATCCATGAAGAGTTGATTTATTCGGAATGGCCAATCCATCACGAGCCGTATTTAGTTGAAACTGAAATTGAAATGGTGGTTCAAGTCAACGGAAAACTTCGTGCCAAATTTATGGTGGACGCGAAGGAAGAAGAAAGCACATTAAAAACCATGGCCTTAAATCATCCGAATGTTGAAAAACACATCGAAGGGTTGACCATCCGAAAGATCATTGTCATTCCGGGTAAATTGATTAATATTGTAGCAAGTTAATGAAAAAGAGGAAGCGCGCTTCCTCTTATTTTTTGATTAAAGTCCAAATCATTGGGGGTTTGTTGGTCTGATATGGCATATGGGTTTGATAAACGGCATAGCGTTTGGAATCCAAGGTGGATAAATGGGTTTGAATCGCTTCGGATTCTAAAAGGCCTTCAGGATGCCCTTCATAGACCACGAGTTGAATGAACCCACCAGGGGTTAACCGTTCGATCAGCTTGACTAATGTTCGGAGGGTGACTAAGTGATCCGTTTTGATGGATTTATCGCTCTTTGGAAGATACCCTAAATTGAAGATGGCTCCTTTAAATTCTGTAACATAGGTATGAAATTGTTCGTGGCTGTCATGAATCAGGGTGACGTTTGTGACATCGTGTTCCTTTAAAAGGCGTTTTGTGCTGGCTAAAGCCTCTTCTTGAACATCAAAGGCATAGACATGCTTGGCATGCAAAGCCAAAAACAAGGTGTCATGCCCATGACCCATGGTCATGTCCAAAACAGTATCTTGGTCGCTTATTAACGGGATTAATTGCTGATGAGCCCATTCAATCATGCGATGATGCTTCATAGAAGTCTCCTTGATAAGCGGATAATGCCCGCATCTTCTTATCGATTTCGTTGGTCACCACAAACTTCTTTTTGGTCCACAGAGGAGCGATCAATGATGCACTCGGTGAATCCCCGGTTAACCGGTGGATGATGATGTCTTTTCTAAGATAACGAATCTGATCCACCACAATCGAGACATAATCTTCTAACGTGAGAAGTTCCCAAGGGTTTTGAAGGTATTGATGCCCCATTTGGGTCTTTTTCATGAGATGGAGCATATGGATTTTAATCCCTTGGATGTCTTGAGTATTTAAAAATTTAACGGTATCTATCATCATCTCTTTTGTTTCAAAAGGAAGCCCGTTGATGATATGAACGACCACAGTGATTTGCCGTTTTCTAAGTTCTTTTACAGCCTCAATAAAGGAATCAATGCCGTGTGCTCGGTTAATTAAATCCGCTGTTTTTTGATGAATTGTTTGCAAACCCAGTTCGATTTGAACGGGCATCCGTTGGTTTAAATCGCTTAAGTAATCTAAGACATCTTCAGAAAGACAATCCGGACGTGTCGCTATCGAAATCATCACGATGTTTGGATCCAATTGGATGGCTTCTTCAAAAAGCGTTTTTAAGGTTGAAAGAGGGGCATACGTGTTGGTGTTTGCTTGAAAATAGACGATATAAAAGCCGTCTTGCCATTTGGTTTGCATCATGGCCTTTTGCTGGTCAAACTGCTCCCTTAGAGAAAGCTCTTTTTTGCCTGCAAAATCGCCTGAACCCAACGCCGAACAAAAGGTGCACCCTTTGGTTGCTACTTTCCCATCGATGTTTGGGCAAGTGAAGTTTCCATTTAAGGCGATTTTATAAACTTTTTTTTGATAAATGTTTTGGTAATACCTTGTCAAGGTATTGTAATGCTTTTCATGATCGATTAGATTCATCATTTTCACCAGTTTCATTTTAACACACAATCATTCTTATGTTATAATAAAAGGCAAGGAGTTGAAGGCATGTTGCATCGTATTTTACAGAGTCTAACCAAGCCACCTCACGTTGTTTTTTTTCTGAAAGATTCCTGGCTTAGAATCGCCCTTTATTTTTTCATGATGCCTTTTATTTTAATCCTTCCAGCCATTTTAGATGTTTTCATTAACCCAGGAATGCCCATTGGTCGCTACAGCCTTATGACCCAAACCATTTATCAAGATCTCTTGGAGACGGATGCTAAAATAGAAGAAGGACGTCTTCTTTATACGACGCCAACATCCGTCACCTTTGATACCATTGATTTAAACATTGGAAGAAGGAATAATCCACGGGAAATCATCGCTTTTACCTTCACAGAAGATGCGTTGGTCTTATCCATCGGACAAATGACGTATCTAACCAAAACGTATGTTGAACTCGATTTAGAATCGTTTGATTTTAGCTTGAAAACCATAGAAAATGCCCAAACATTGTCTCAAACCATTCGGTTGTTTTATAACGAAGCCACGATCATTGATACCTTTGAAGTGATTTTGCTTTATTTTCTGCGAATGATTGACTTTTTAATCATCGTTTTAATCGTTCCGTTGGCGATGCTACTGATTTTTAGACACCATCCCTTAACGTATTTGAACCGACTTAAACTTTCCATTTACTTATCCACCATTTGGGTGTTTGTGGAATTGTTTATAACCTTGATTGGACAACCCGCGTTAGGCTTTCTAAGCCTACTTGCGCTCTACATTTACCATCTTTGGGCATACCGCTCAATCATCGTCATCGATAAAGGAGGGAAGACCGACTAAATGGATAAATATCAACTGTTCTTGGAACAATCCAAATTCACGGTTCCAGCCTTGAACCAATCGAAACTCAAACATGTCTTAATTGATACGAAGAAAAAACTTTGGGAATTTCATATCATCATGGATGAGATTGTTGAACCGCATGTCATGATCCCCTTCATCCAACAGATCAAAACGTATTTTAGAGTTCCTCGAGTTGTTTCTAAAGTTGAAGTTTGGATCGAGTATACCAATCTAAACCAACTTCATGAACGCGCATTATCCTATTACGATCAAGTCGTTTTGGATTTAGCCAACGAAAAAGCAAGCGCTTCGGTTCTTAAGAACTTTAAGACCCGCATCGAAAACGATGCGCTTTTGATCTTAATTGATCTCGATAGCGAGTACATCCATAGCTATGTTCCAGAAATCAAACGCATTTTCGAACGGTTTGGGTTACCGATTGATATTAAAACCCATATCGAAGACACGATTCCACGGATTAGCGAGTTGATTGAAACCTCGATTTTGGAACAAGAAAAAGTGATGGAACAAAAGCAGGTGATTGCAAAAAAGACCCTCACCAAAGAAAAAAAGATGTTCACCAAAAAATCCAGTCCACAAGCGATTTCCATCAAGGAAATTCCTTTGGATCAATACCGCCTTGACCAATACAAAAACCAAAAAGGCGATACCAATTTCTTAATTGAAGGCATCGTTTCAAAACTCGAGCTCAGAAAACTCACCAACACCACCCTCTTAAGCTTTGTCTTAGGGGATAGCGATGATGCGATTTTTGTCAAACGCTTTGTTCGAAGCGATAAAGACATGATGCTAGCTGAATCGCTAAAAGATGGGGCCAGGGTTCAAGTCCAAGGAAACGCGAATTTTGACACCTTCCAAAAGGATGTTGTGTTATTTGCAGATGCCATCAGTTTCCTTGAACTGAGCAAAAAAGAAGAGCGCTTGGATAAAGCAAAGGAAAAACGGGTTGAATTTCATATTCATACCAAAATGTCCAACATGGATGGGGTCACGGATGTCACCGACTTCATCGATCAAGCCATCAAATGGGGACATCCCGCGATTGCCTTTACCGATCATAACGGGTTATATGCTTATCCCGATATCCATAAAGCGACCAAAGGAAAAGACATTAAACCCATCTATGGGGTTGAACTTGAATTCGTTGATGAGAAAAAGTTTCGAATCACGACACCCCATGAAACACCCGTTCTTTTAAAAGAAGCCAAATATGTTGTTTTTGATATTGAAACCACCGGCTTATCCGCCACCCGCGATAAGATCATTGAAATTGGCGCGGTCAAAATTGAAGGCTTAAATGTGGTTGAAAAATACCAAGCGTTTATTAACCCAGAAGAAGAACTGTCTCAGTTTACCACTGAACTCACCGATATCACGGATGACATGCTTTTAAACGCGCCTAAAATAGAAGAAGAACTTCCCCGTTTTTTAGCCTTTATTGAAGGGGCGGTGTTGGTCGCGCATAACGCCATTTTTGATATGGAACACATCAAAGAAAACGCGAAACGCTTAGGGCTTAATCCGCCACAAAATCCGGTCATTGATACCTTGAATTTGGCGCGTTATTTTTATAACAGCCAACTCAAACGGTTCAATCTTAAAGCGGTTGCGAAACACTTTAAAGTCAAACAAGAGCATCACCACCGTGCCGATGATGATGCCATGGTAACGGGGCAAATTTGGTTATCGATGATTTCAGATTTGATGAAACAAAACATCAAAACGTATCAAGAGATCAATCGTGCGGTTGATCCTAACGAAGCCTGGAAACACATTAAGCCTTATCACATCACCGTTTTAGCCCAAACCCAAACAGGGTATAAGAATCTTTTTAAAGTCATCTCTGATGCGCTAACCGATCACTTTTATCAAGGGCCTAGAACCTTAAAATCGGTCTTAGAAGCGCACCGAGAAGGCCTTTTGATTGGCAGCTCCTGTGTCAATGGAAACGTCTTTGAAGCGGCACTCAATCAAGGCGATGACGCCTTAATCGACGCCATGTCGGATTACGATTACATTGAAGTGCAGCCGCCTATGGTCTATAAACATTTAAGAGAAAAATTAGGGGCTTATCCGGATTTAACGATTGAAGCGGTCATCGCCAAAATCGTTCGGATTGCGATGCAAGAAAATAAACTCGTGATTGCTTCTGGGGATGTGCATTACTTGGAAAAATCGGATGTTCTCTATCGAGAAATCTACATTCGTACCCCTCTTGTCGGTGGTGGAATCCACGATCTTCACGGGTATGAAAACATGCCGGAACAACACTTTTTAACGACCGAAGAAATGCTTAAGGCGTTTTCCTTTTTGGATAAAGAAATGGCCTATGACATTGTGGTGCGAAACACGCGCTTGCTCGCCGATAAAATCGATTCCATTCAAGCGTTTCCTAAACAGCTTTACTCGCTTGCGGATAACGCGTTTCAAGATTTGCTAGGCATTGATTCGATTGCCGATGAAGTGAAACGACTGGTCTATGACAAGATGCAGCAGCTTTATGGCCAAGAACCGCATCAAATGGTCGTTGACCGGGTTTCACGTGAGCTCAAGAACATCATTGAAAATGAGTTCGCTCCCATTTATTATATCTCTCATCTTTTGGTTAAAAAATCGCTAGAAGATGGGTATTTAGTCGGTTCAAGAGGATCGGTTGGCTCAAGTTTAGTTGCCACCCTCTTAGAGATTACCGAAGTGAATCCCCTTAAACCCCATTATCGGTGTCCAAAAGGCGATTTTTCGGTCTTTTGGCTGACCGAAGAGGAAATTAGGCAATACGGTTTATCGCCTGAACAAAAAGCGTTTCAAGAGGCCATGCGCCCCATTAAAGCGGGGTATGATTTACCAACAGCGATTTGTCCGATGTGTCAAAGCCCCCTTATCAAAGATGGCCACGACATCCCCTTTGAAACATTCTTAGGATTTGATGGCGATAAAGTGCCCGATATTGATTTAAATTTTAGTGGCGATTACCAAGCCAAAGCCCATGCCTATGTCCGTGAACTTTTAGGCGAGGATCACACCTTTCGAGCCGGCACCATCCAAACGGTGGCGGAACGAAACGCTTGGGGGTATGTGAAAGGCTTCTTTGAAGATAAACAGATGGAAGTTAGAAACGCCCAAATGGAACGTCACGCTAAAAAAATTGAAGGGGTCAAACGGTCAACCGGACAACATCCAGGGGGCATCGTTGTGGTTCCGAAATCCAAATCCATCTTTGATGTGACCCCGATTCAGTATCCTGCTGATGATACCACCAGCGAATGGAAGACCACCCATTTTGATTACCACTCCTTTGAGGAAAATCTTCTCAAACTGGATATTTTGGGTCATGATGATCCCACCATGATTAAGTTTTTAATGGACTATGTGAGTCTTCATCCAGAGGAGTTTCCTTTTAGGGAAGCCCAAGATATTCCGATGGATGATCCCAAGATTTATCAACTGTTTTCTGGAACAGAGGTTCTAAATCTCAAACCCGATGACATTTTGGGGTCTGTAGCGTCTTTTGCGATCCCTGAATTTGGAACCCCTTTTACCAGGCAAATGCTGATGGATACCAAGCCTTCGACCTTTGCCGGATTGGTGAAAATTTCTGGTCTTTCACACGGAACCGATGTCTGGTTAAAAAACGCTCAATCGCTTGTGACAAACCAAACCACTTTTGGCTCGATTCCCTTTGAGGATATCATTGGGTGTCGTGACGATATCATGGTTCAATTGATTGCGTTTGGGCTTCAACCCATTAAAGCGTTTGAAATCATGGAATTTGTTAGAAAAGGCAAACCCAGCAAAGACCCAGCTAAATGGCTTAATTATGAACAAGAAATGCGCAAAAACAAAGTGCCGGAATGGTACATATGGTCCTGTTCTCAAATTAAGTACATGTTCCCTAAAGCGCATGCGACCGCTTATGTCATCATGGCCATTCGGATTGCCTGGTTCAAAGTCTATAAACCCTTATTGTTCTATAGTGGGTTTTTCAGCAAACGAGCCGTTCAATTTGATTACGAAGTGATGTTAGCTGGTGCAAATGCGATTCGAAACAAACTAAAGACCATTCAAGATCAGTTTAACTTAAAAGTCAAAGACGAAAACTTGATTGTCACCTTAGGGGTAGCCTATGAAATGGCGAAACGCGGCTTTAAGTTCTTGCCGATTGATATTAACCGTTCGCTTGCAACCACCTTCAAGATGGAAAATCAAGGCCTTCGTATGCCGTTTAGTGCCATTGATGGGTTAGGCGAGTCGGTTGCCTTAAACATTTGTGAACAACGTGAGGTTTTGCCTTTTACATCCAGAGCCGATGTCAAAGAGCGAACCAAAATCAATAAAACCCTTTTTGAAAAACTCGAATCCTATGGTGCATTTAAAGATTTAAGTTTGGAAAATAATGTGATTGATGCGGGTTTGTTTGCACTTTAGATAAAGTGCGTTATAATGAAGATAGACTTAGTAAGGAGATGATTTTTATGCGTAGCTCAAACCCTGTATTTCGTTCACTCGAACACACCCATGCTTACGAAACAACCGATGTTGCGTCCTATGGTGGTATTGTCTCCAAAACAGCCATCTTGTTGTTGACCGCCATCGCCAGTGGCTATTTAGCCATATCGTATTTGCCTTTTGAATCGTTAATTCCGCTGATGGGGGTCTCTTTTATTGTGGCATTAATTTCAGTGATCGTGGCTTCACGGTCCATGCGATTAGCGCCTCCATTTGCCATTTTATATGCGTTAGCTGAAGGGGTCATTTTAGGACTCATCACCGTGATTTTTGAAGCCTTTGTTCCAGGTGTTGCTCTTGCTGCGGTGATTGGAACCGCTTCGATTTTCGGTGTCATGCTGTTCTTATATTCCAGTAGAACCATTCGGGTAACGCCACGATTCCGTCGGATCATGTACACCATTTTGTTTGGAATTCTAGCCTTTGTGGTGGTTCAACTTATTTTAAGCCTCTTTGGCATTAACCTTTATATCGATAGCTCAACAGGCGGGTTTAATGGATTAGCCTTAGTCATTAGCGGATTCTTCATTATTTATGGGGCACTCCTATTGACATTAGACTTTGACCGAGCGGAGATGATCGTCTCAGGCGGCGTTGACCGACGCGCTGAGTGGATGGTTGCTGTTGGCCTGATGGTGACCCTAATTTGGATTTACATTGAATTGTTACGCTTTTTAGCGATTGTTGCTAGCCGTAGAAACTAAAGATATCAAAATTCGTTGATAAGAAAGAGTAATCAGATCCTTGATTTTGAAGCGAGCATGAGACGGTGAAAGTCATGCAAATCAACCTGATGAATTCGTCTTTGAGAGATGCTAATCCCATCCGTTTGGCCTGCGTTAAAGGCAAATGAGTGCTGGAGTGATCCAGAACTAAGGTGGTACCGCGATTTCGATCGTCCTTAGACTTAAGGGCGATTTTTATTTTTTCATAAAAGGAGAAACCAAACCATGAATGAAACGATTCTTGCATTAAAACAGGCGATTCTATCACAGATTGAACAAGCCGATACCTTAGAGCGATTGGATCAGATTCGACTCCAATACTTATCCAAAAAGGGAGAGATTTCTCTTTTGATGGGACAATTAAGAACCATTCCCCAAGAAGAAAGACCGGCATTTGGTAATGAGGTAAACGCATTAAAAGAAGCGAGTGAACGGGCGCTTTATGCAAAGAAAACCGAATTAGAAGACCGTAAACTAAACGAAATACTAGAAACCGAAAAAATCGATGTCACCTTGCCGGGTCACAGATTTTTAAAAGGTGGGATTCATCCCCTTTATCAGGTGATTGAAGACTTAGAGGATTTTTTCATGGGCATGGGTTATCAAATCGCTGACGGTCCAGAAATCGAAAGCGATCACTATAACTTTGAAATGATGAACTTAGAAAAAGACCATCCAGCACGGGGCATGCAAGATACCTTCTATTTTGATGAGAATACACTCCTTAGAACCCATACCTCTCCGGTACAAGCACGAACCATGTTAGAAAACAGCGGGAAGCCTTTAAGAATCATTTGTCCTGGGAAAGTCTACCGCAGAGACGATGACGATCAAACCCATAGCCATCAGTTCATGCAAATTGAAGGGTTGGTCATCGACCAAGACATTACCTTTGCCAATTTAAAAGATGTCTTGCTTAAAATGGCCCAGCATCTTTTTGGTCCTGACCGTCAGATTCGTTTGAGACCCTCTTATTTTCCGTTTACGGAACCCAGTGTTGAAGTCGATGTCTCCTACACCAAAAAGGATGGGTCATTGGGGTGGATTGAAATTTTAGGAGCCGGTCGGGTTCATCCGAATGTGTTAAAAATGGGTGGCTATGATCCAGTCTCTTTCCAAGGGTTCGCCTTTGGTGTTGGGGTTGAACGGATTACGATGCTCAAATACAAAATCGATGACATCCGCCATTTTTATTTAAACGATGTGCGCTTCTTGGCGCAATTCAAGGGGGTTAAATCATGAACATTATCAAAAACATGTTGGAAAAATGGGTGACCATTCCTGAAAACATTTTAGAAATTACCAATCAAAAAATCATTGAAGTGGATGCGTTTGAACCCATGAACCAATCCACTCATCTGGTGATCGGCTATGTAAAAACCTGCAATAAGCATCCGAATGCGGATACGTTATCGTTGACCACGGTCGATGTCAACGATGAAATCTTAGAAATCGTTTGCGGAGCATCCAATGTGCGTGCCGGCCAAACCGTCATTGTGGCTAAACCAGGAGCAGTCCTTCCAGGTGGTTTGGTCATTAAACCAACCAAAATCAGGGGCGTAGAATCCAATGGCATGATCTGCAGTTTAAAAGAACTGGGCATTCAAGGCAGTTTCATCCCCGAAGAATTTCAAGAAGGCATTTATTATTTTGATAAACCGTTAGAAATCGGTAGCGATGCGCTTTGCGCAATCGCTCAAGATGGATGGGTGATGACCTTAGGCCTTACTCCAAACCGTGCCGATCTTTTATCGGTTTTAGGCTTTGCGTATGATCTGGCTTCCATGACAGGGCAAACCGTGAACCTTCCATCCTATCCTATCAACGAGATTAACGAAAAGAACCCTTATCAGGTGAAAATTGATACCGAAGGGTGTGGAAGATACTATTTAAGAGCTTTCAAGAATGTCACCATTAAACCCTCACCCTGGTGGATACAAAGCGCCCTTTTAGCCTCAAATATTCAACCCATTAACAATGTCGTTGACATTTCGAATTACGTGATGCTAGAATACGGAACACCGCTTCACATGTTTGATGAAGCGAAAATCAAGACCCAATCGATCGTGATTAGGGATGCAATCCCCGGTGAAGAAGTCATTACGTTAGACGATGAAAAACGCATTTTAGAATCCGAAGATATCGTAATCACCGATGGAAACAAAGCGATTGCTGTAGGGGGTGTCATGGGATTAAAAGATTCCATGATTGATGAAAACACCACCGATGTTTTGTTAGAAGCGGCTTATTTTGAGCCTAAACGGATCTTAAAGACCAGCAAACGCTTAGGTCTTCGTAGCGATTCATCGGTTCGCTTTGAGCGTGGCATCGATGAAGAACGGGTAATACTTGGGTTAAACCGAGCCACTGAACTTCTAATTGAACTGGCAGATGCCGAGGTCTTATCGGGTGTCGCAACGGCGATTCATCACGTGAAAACGAATCCGGTCATCACCGTCAAAACGTCTTATTTTAAAGACGCTTTAGGGATGGATGTATCCCTTGAAACGCTATGTTCCATTTTTGACCGTTATCGTTACACCTATACCCTCCACGAAGATAGCCTATCGCTTCAAGCCCCAAGTGACCGAAGAGACATCTTAATCGATGCGGACCTCTTAGAAGAAGTGGCACGCATGATCGGGCTTGATTCAATCCCGATGAAGCATGTGAGTCGCCCCATGACAGGCTCTTTAACCCTGAAACAACATCAGATCAGAAGCATCCGCCACCAATTGGCTAACCAAGGCTTCCAAGAAATCGTATCCTATAGTTTAATGAATGAAGAAGAGGCGACGCGTTATCAACGCTTAGGGGAACCGATGTCATTAACGATGCCACTCTCCGAAGATAAAAAAACGATGCGTCAATCCCTTCTTTCAGGACTTTTGGAGGCGATTCGGTATAACCAAGCCAGACAAACCATGGATTTGGCGCTCTTTGAACTGGGCAACTGCTACGCCAAAGGCATTGAAACGCCTTATTTAGGATTAGCCATCACCGGAAACTACCTCATCAATCCGTGGCAAAAACGGAGTCTTAAAGCCGATTTTTACTTATTAAAAGGCCTTCTTGACCAACTTTTTATAAGCCTAGGGATAACGCTTACGTATCAGATCAAAGAAAATGGCCAACGTTTTCATCCTTACCGCTATGCTGAAATCTTAAACGGCTCAACCGTCATCGGTTTTATCGCGCAACTGCATCCAAAAGAAGAAGCACGCTTGGATATCACCAAGACATGGGTTGCTCATGTTGATTTAAGTGCTCTTTTAGGTAAACCTTCAACTGTTTCTTATGAACCGGTTTCTAAGTTCCCGAATGTCGAAAGGGATTTGGCTGTCGTTTTAGATGAATCCATTCAAAGCCAAACGATTATGGATCTCATCAAACAAACGGTTAAGAAAAGTTTGGTTTCCATGGATGTCTTTGACATTTATCAAGGGGCCCCCATCGAAAAGGGTAAAAAATCCATTGCCTTTCGCTTAGTCTTCAACGATTCAGAAAAAACATTAAACAGTGACGATGTCGATAAGATGATGGCTAAAATCATCAACCGTTTGGTCTTCACCTATCAGGCTGAAGTCCGAAAATGAATAAAAAAAGAGTCTCATGGTGTATAATAAATAGGGTGAATCTATGCTAATCTATGATTTAACCTTGGATGAACTGATTGAACAATTGGTTCAAAAGGGGTATAAAAAATATCGCGCAAGCCAAATCTGGCACTGGCTCTATCAACAAAAGGTAGCGTCTTTTAGCGAAATGAATAACCTTCCTGCCGATCTTATCGGTCATCTTGAAGAAACCTATACCTTAAGACCACTTGAGATTGTGGTTAAATCGGTTTCAAAAGATGGCACCATCAAGATCCTTTTTGGCTTAAAAGACGGCAACCTAATTGAAACCGTGCTGATGAAACAACACTACGGCAATTCCATTTGCGTGACCACGCAAATTGGCTGTAACATCGGGTGTTCGTTTTGTGCTTCCGGGAAACTTAAGAAAAAACGAGACCTCACAAGCGGTGAAATCATCGCTCAAGTGTTGGAAACTGAAAAAGTGCTGGGTGAGAGAATCCAATACGTGGTGGTGATGGGAATTGGAGAACCCTTTGACAATTACCATCATTTAACCCGATTTTTAAAGGTCATCAATGATCCAAAAGGCTTGGCGATTGGTGCGAGACACATCACGGTATCAACCGCGGGTATCGTTCCTAAAATTAAAGAATACGCCCATTTTGGTCTTCAAGTGAATCTAGCCATCAGCCTTCATGCTCCCAATAACAGCATCCGTTCTGATCTCATGATGATCAATAAACGGTATCCGATTGAAGAGATCATGGAAGCCATTGGTTATTACATTCGTGAAACCAAACGGCGGGTTACGATTGAATACATTTTAATCGATGGCATCAACGATTCCGTTGATACCGCCAAAGAACTGGTTAATCTTCTTAAAGGCTATAATCTTTATGTGAATTTAATTCCTTATAACGAAGTGATTGAAAACGCCTATCGGCGATCCAAGATGGAAAACCAATTGGCCTTTTACGATGTCTTGAAAAAAGGCGGCATCAACGTCACCTTAAGAAAAGAAATGGGTCATGATATCAATGCAGCCTGCGGGCAGCTAAGAAGTCAAAATTTACGGAGGGACGCTTGAAAAAAGGATTCATTAAAAAACAAATTTCCAATCAGTACACCATCGTTGATTTAGAAACCCATGACGAAATGCTCGCACAAGCTAGAGGAAAGCTTCGCTATCTCAAGCTTGATGAGGAAAGCAGTTTTAACCGTCAAACGACCAAAAAAACCAAAATCGAGCAAAAGATAGCTCAAGTCAATCCCAAAGTTGGGGATCATGTCATTTATGATATGAAAGATGAAAAAGTCTTGATTCATGAGATTTTGCCACGAAAAAACGATCTCATTCGTCCGGATGTGGCCAACATCGATCAAGCGATCTTGGTGTTCTCTGCGGTCAACCCCGATTTTTCATTCCTGCTTTTGGATAAGTTTTTAGTGATCATGAGTCAGGAAAACTTAACCCCGATTTTAGTGGTTTCTAAAATCGATTTAATTGAACAACATGCATTAACAATCCTTAAAGAGAAACTCACCTATTATCAAGACATGGGATTAGAAACTTACTATGTCAACAGCAAACAAAAGATCGGTTTTGATGTTTTAGAACACGTCTTTGCGCATAAACTTTCGGTATTAGCCGGTCAAACCGGAGTCGGCAAATCAACCTTATTAAACGGCTTAATGCCCGAACTCGGGTTAAAGACTCAAGAAATCTCAAAAGCACTCGGAAGAGGAAAACACACCACACGGCATACCGAACTTTATTCCTTTAACGAAGGCTATATCGTGGATACCCCTGGGTTTTCTAAGATTGAACTCTCCTTATTTTACCCAGAAGATTTAAAACCGCATTACCCTGATTTTATAAAACTTGGATCAGAGTGCCGTTTTGGTTTTACCTGTCTTCACGACAAGGAACCCGGATGTGCCGTTAAAGAAGCGGTTGAAACAGGGGCCATTCCTTTGGAACGGCATCAAAACTATCTTCAATTTTTAGACGAGATCAAAAACCAAAAAGAAAAGTATTAACCTTTAGGAGGATTTCATGAAAATCGCCCCCTCTATCTTGACCGCTGATTTTACGAACTTGGCTTCAGAGCTTCGTTCCATCGAAACCGCGGATTTGCTACATTTGGATATCATGGACGGTCATTTTGTCCCAAATTTATCTTTTGGACCCGCAATCGCTAAAACCATCGAGACCATGACCGAACTTCCGCTTGATGTTCATTTAATGGTCACCGATCCCTTCTTTTGGATTGAAAAATTCGCCTTTAAGAACACCAAGTTCATCACCATTCATATAGAATCCAATCATGTCATGAAGACCATTAGAAAAATCAAGGGTTTAGGCATTAACCTTGGGCTATGCCTAAAACCAAAAACACCGGTTGAGACCATTCTTCCTTTTCTTGAAGAAGCCAAACTGGTGTTAGTCATGACGGTAGAACCCGGTTTTGGGGGGCAATCCTTTATGGAAGACATGATGGAAAAAGTGAAACAATTGGTGTTAATTCGAGAAGAAAAAAACCTTGATTTTGACATCCAAGTGGATGGCGGCATCAATCAAGAAACGATAAAGATCTGTCAAAAAAGCGGAGTCGACATCGTTGTAGCGGGCAGTTACTTATTCAACATGAAAGACCGCAAAAAAGGAATTGAGGGATTAAGATGCGTGTAATCGTCGTCACTTACCCGACACCCAAACAAATTCGAAAGATCTTCCCGATTAAAGCCTCCGACTACGTGATTGCTGTGGATCAAGCGGTCTTATCCTTAAAGGAACAACGGATCCACATCAACTTAGCCGTTGGTGACTTTGATTCCTTAGTGGACCGGAGTGTTTTACTCAATTTAAACGTCGTTAGACTAAACCCCATTAAAGATGTCACAGACACCCATCAAGCTTTGGTAGAAGCCTCAAAAATCGACTACGATGAGCTTTATTTAATCGGGGGAATAGGCGGCGAACGGATTGAACACTTTTTGGTTCATACCATGTTCTTCCATGAGTTCCCAAGGATGATCATGAAAGACGAAAATAGCACGATTTACGTGCTTTCTACAGGGATTCATGAGATTAAATCAAGCGACTTTATTAGTTTTTTTGCGTATCCAAAAGTGAAGCTTTCCTTAGACGGTTTTAAATACGATTTGACCCAATACACCTTAACGACCTATGACCCATTATGCATTAGCAATGAAGTACTTGAGAAGGTAGGAAACGTGCACGTTCACGATGGCAAAGTGATGGTCGTGATTTCAAAAAGAAATCCCGGTGACGGGATAAAAAAATAAAAGGCTATTGCCTTTTTATTTTAGACGCGTTCTAGGTTGTTTTTCTTCAGCGCCCGAGCAGAAACTTTGACCTTTCTGATGGTGCCGTCTTCGTCCTTAATACGGACGGTTTGAAGATTACATTTCCACATGCGACGAGTCGCGTTCAACGCGTGGCTGCGTTTGTTACCAAACACTGTTTTTTTACCTGTTACATAGCATTCAGCCATATCCATCACTCCTAACTGCACAAACTAATTTATCATAAAAGTAAGAAAATTGCAACTTAAAATGATTCTTTCCTAAACAAAAAATGAATTTCACAGGTTTGTCACAAGAATTTCATAAAATCTACACATAAATAGGTGTTTTTTTGCCAAGTATGATATAATACTATTGAGCAATTATGAGAAATAGTTGCAATATCAAACTAATAGTGATATACTGTGTGGGTGTGAGGATTTATAGACCCCCACACACCTTAAATTGAATACGACATTTAAACAATCAGTTTCCCAAATTAGAGGAGGATCATGCATGGCTAATAATACTGTCAGTGGATCTCTATTCAAGAAAATGGTAACTAACGGAGCAGTTAACCTCAAGAACAATCACAAAGAAATTGACCATCTCAACGTGTTCCCTGTCCCAGATGGCGACACCGGAACCAACATGCAAATGACCATGATGGCTGGTATCAAAGAAGTCAACAATCTCGATTCCCAATCGATTATCGATATTTCCAAAATTCTATCGCGTGGACTCCTTATGGGAGCAAGAGGTAACTCAGGTGTTATCCTTTCCCAGTTTTTCCGCGGCGTTTATTCGGAAATTGCTAAAATCGATAACGGTTCCGCAACCGTTGAAGAATTCATTCAAGCGCTTGTGGGCGGCTACAAGATGGCGTATCGCGCCGTCATGGATCCCGTTGAAGGAACGATTTTGACGGTTTGCCGTGAATCTGCAGAAAAAGTACTCCGTGAATCCAAAAACTTGAAGAGTGTCGAAGAAGTATTGAAATTGTATTTGGAACAAGCCAAAGAAACATTAATTAAAACCCCTGAATTGCTTCCAGTATTAAAAGAAGCAGGCGTCGTTGATAGCGGCGGAGCTGGATTCATCAAGATCATTGAAGGATGGGTCATGGCCCTTGAGGGACAAATCTTAAACGAGGCTGAGCAATTAAGCATGCCTCAACAACAAAAAGAACATTATATCGGTGCTGAAAATTTAGGCGCTGTAGATATTAAGTTTGGGTATTGCACCGAGTTTATCGTAAAACTTCATAAGCCCGAAAAATTCAAAGAATCGTATATGAAAGATCCGTTATCCCAAATGGGGGATTCCTTGGTCGTTGTTGCAGACGATGATCTTCTTAAAGTTCACGTTCATACCAATCAACCGGGTGTCGCTTTGACACTTGCTCAAAAATACGGGGATATCCAAACCATTAAGATTGAAAACATGCGGTTGCAGCATTCCACGATCATGGAACATGCGAATGAAAAACCAGAACCGCAAAAACAAGCGAAGCCAGCTAAGAAGTCAAAGTATGGCATCATTGCTGTGGCTTCCGGTCAAGGCATTCATGACGCGTTTAAAGAGTTAGGCGTGGATATCGTGATTGATGGTGGACAAACCATGAATCCATCCACGGAAGCCTTTATTCAAGCGGTTGAATCGTTAAATTCAGAACATGTGGTTATTTTACCGAATAACAAGAACATCATCTTATCGGCTGAACAGTCCATTGACTTAATTCCTAATCGTTCCATTAGAGTCCTTAAGACAAAGACGATTGCTCAAGGGTATGCTTCCTTGATGGCGTTTGATCCAACGATGGAACTGGATGATAACTATGAAGCCATGATGGAAACGGTGAATAACATGCGTTCAGGTGAAGTGACCTACGCGGTTAGAGATACCGAAATCAATGGCATTCAAATCAAGAAAGATGACTATATCGGAATCACCGGTGGTAAGATTACGGTATCCACGTCATCTAGATTAGACACAACCAAAGCACTATTAGATGAAATCATTGATCCATCTCGCGAAATCATCACCATTTTCTACGGCAATGACACCGATGAAGATGAGTTGGATTTAGTGGTCGCTCATGCTAAAAAATTGAATCCCGATATTGAAGTTGACATCATAGAAGGAAAACAAGATATATACACATATATCATTGCAGTCGAATAAAAAGGTGTCCTGCACCTTTTTTAATAGCGGATGTGGTGGAATGGTAGACACGCATGTTTGAGGGGCATGTGGCAGAGTAATGCCGTGTGAGTTCAAGTCTCATCGTCCGCACCATATAACAAGCATAGGTTTGATACAATCGTATCGAACCTTTTTTTCATGCAGAAAGGGAGATTTTTCCCTATCTGCAATTTTCCAGAACTGTATTTTTGAACTGAAATTGGTGTTTTTAGAGGTCGGATATTTTGGTGATTACTAACCTTTTAACGATTATCCAACTATTTACACGATTACTATGAGTTTTTTTTGCGAGGTGTTGAAATCCATCATGGTGGAATTTGGCGGATTTCCCATGTGATTTTCTGAGTAATCTATAGTAGTATGCTGAAGTTTTACTAATTGATAATTTTGTTGATTTGATAAAAATCACTTTAAAATCAAGGTTTACTTTTATAATGACCATAAAATTGTTATAATGTTAATAATGACACTAGAAAAATTTTATGCGAATCTTCGAGGGGGATTATATGCCTATTATCGATAATAAAAACTTAACGATGCAATATGCTTTAGCAAAAGCGCTAGAAAATGCTGATAGAATTGATATTAGTGTCGCGTTTTTTTATTTTAATGGTTTTGAACTGTTGGCTAAAGAGTTAATCGATAAAAAAATAAGATTATTAATTGGAATGGAAATCGATCCAAATTTTATAACAGAAATTGTAAAAGCTTCAAAAGATGGAGCTGTCGATGTTTCGTTATATCAAATTAGACCTGCAACAAAGTCAGCCCTCAAAATTAAAGAAAATTATATCAAGGCAATTATCGGATTGATTAATGATTCTGATATTTTTGACGAATCAACAATTGTCGATGCTCTTGAACTTTTCATGAGCAAAATCGCTGATGGAAGCCTTGAAATAAGAAAAAGACAATCGATTGATCATTCTAAATATTATATTGCCCACAATAAAATTGGTGATTTATTCCAAACAAAGACCGGAACAGTAATAATGGGTTCTGCCAACTTCACATTTAAAGGTTTGGTTGGTCAAGGTGAGACGAATGAACAGTTTGATACATTAGACAAATATACAGAATACACTGAAAAGTTTGAGAGAGAGTGGAATGATTCTATTCCTATTGTTGACGAATATAGCAACGAAGAGTTTATCCAAGAAATAAAGAACAAGACATGGCCATATAAAATATCTACTCCATTTGAAATGTATGTAAGGGTTCTTGATGAGGTTTTCGGCAGACATTTGGAAGAAGATATATTGACTCCAGCCCAAATCACATCAAAACAATATGCAGATTTGGAGTATCAATTAGATGCGATTAGAATGGGTATTGATCGTATAAAACGCTATGATGGTGTCATTATTGCTGATGTTGTTGGTCTTGGTAAATCAGTTATAGCTTCTGCAATTGCACGCAATTTCGATGAATATTTGACTGTAATTATTGCTCCACCACATTTGCTTGGACAATGGGAAGATTACAAGATAGAGTTTAACTTGCGCGCAGCTAAAGTGTACAGTTCTGGAAATATAAAAGTGTTATATGAACAATTTAAAATTTCAAATAAGCCATTACTACTGGTTATAGATGAGGCTCACAGTTTTAGAAATGAAGAAACAGATGACTACAAGTTATTACATCAAGTTACACGAAGCCATGCAGGTAACAAAACAATTCTTTTGACTGCAACCCCATTCAATAATGCACCTAAAGATATTTTTTCTTTAGTTAAGTTATTTCAAATTCCTGGTCGTTCAACGATCAGGTCTGTTGATAATTTAAGTTTTAGATTCCGAAACCTTATTGATAGATATGTAAAACTTAGAAGAGACATTCGTAAGAATAATGTCGATTCTTTCGAGTTACACCAAGAAACCATAGCAATTGCTAGCGAACAAAGACGACTTATAGAAAATGTTGTTATTAGAAGATCCCGTCTTGATTTAAAGAATATAACACGTTATCGAGATGACTTAAAGAAGCAAAAAATAGAATTTCCAGAAGTCGTTGGTCCCAATCTAATAGATTACAACCTTGGTGAACTTAACGACTTATATCTTGAAACACTTTCCAAATTAGTAGATGGTTATACTGCAGCAAGATACCAACCAACTAAGTATGGAATCGATTCTGAAGAATTCAACAAGTATTTTGGTGAAGACATGGATGAGAGAGGTCTTATGATTGGTCAGTTAAACTTGGCTAATCATATGAAAAGACTTCTTGTCATGCGTTTTGAAAGTTCAAAATTTGCATTTCAAAACACTTTGAAGAAAATAATTACAACCAATCAAATCATTGAAAAATGGTGGAACGAATTTGATGGAGTACCGATCATGAAAAAAGGCGTACTTCCTGACCCTGATGATTATACAGAAGAAGATGGAGAAATTTCTGTTGATTTCGATGCGGATATCGAAAAACTAAAGAAGTCAAAGGGTCTTATTATTATTCCAAAAGATATGTTTCAGTACAAAGATGAATTTGAAAGAGATCTATGCAGTGATACGAAATTACTGACTGAAATTTACGACGAGTGGTTTGGGACAGATAAGTATAAAGACATAGATCCTAAACTAGATGCAATTAATTTAGAAATCAAGAAACTATTAACAGACAATCCCAATCGTAAACTCGTTATATTTTCATCTTATGCAGATACGGTTAATTACTTATTTGATAAATTAAAAAATAACCCACGAATTATCAAGTATACTTCAGCAGATCCGAATAATCTGAGAAAAACAATCAAAGCAAATTTTGATGCTGCGGTTCTTATTGAAAAGCAAGAGAACAATTATGATGTTGTTTTAACTACAGATGCATTAAGTGAAGGAGTCAACTTACACCGAGCTGGAGTTGTTATCAATTATGATATTCCTTATAATCCAACTCGAGTGATTCAAAGAGTCGGTCGTATAAATCGTATCAATAAAAAAGTATTTGATAAGATATTTGTTTATAACTTTTTCCCAACAATGATTGGTGAAGCAGAAACGAAACTGAAACAGATTGCCACATTAAAAATTACATTAATCAACGCAATTATTGGTTCTGATACTAAGCATTTAACGCCTGATGAAAATCTAGAATCATTTTTTAAGAGTCAATTTGATCAAATGACAAGTGAAGAAGATCAATTGAGTTGGGACACTATTCATTTAGAAGCTTATGAAAAAGCTAAAAAAGACGAAAACTTAATGGCTAGTGTTAAGGATATACCTAGACGATCTAGAATACAAAGAATTAATACTGGATACCAAGGGACAATTGCATTCGGAAAAAAGGGTTCTGATTCTGTTTTTGCAATTTCGAATGGTTTTGAGCAACCCAAGGTAATAAGTGTAGAGGAAGCAATTCCATATTTTATGGCTACTAGAGATGATGAAGCACATGAAGTGAGTCAAAATTTTAGTGATCTTATGAATGTAGTTAAAAACAGATTATTTGCTAAAAATAGTGTTCCACAGATTAAAGGTAGACGACAAAAGGCAATTGAAAAATTAAATGCAGTTAAATCCTTGAAACCTCAGTTTGCTAACTATTGCAGTGACTTAATTAAGATTATTCGGGAATTTGATGATCTTTCTGAGGGAACACTCAAAGACATTATTGATATTGACTTAAAGCAAATTGATATGTTTAAAGACAGATTAGAAGCAGTTATTTCCCAACAACTTGTTCAAAATATTCTTGAACGTGCAGAAAGAACTGAGGATTCAAAAGAATTATTACTGTTATTGGAGGAGCATACTCATGAATCTTAATCAAGCATATAGCAGAGAAATTATGCTTCAGATAGCATATAGATTAGATAAGTATTTTCAAAAGGATATTCGAACATTTGATTATTCATCAGAAATATTCAAGAATGCATATCTTTTAGGTAATATGCCTCAAGCAGCAACTGATGTTATCGAAATTGAAGTTAATGGTGATATCAAGAATAGAGTTGCAATCACCAAAGAAGCATATAAGTTGCTTAAATCAATTTCATCACCTCATGCAATCATTTCTTTTTATTCAACTAATGGATCAAAAAGATGGCGACTTTCATTACTAACTACTGATTATGAAATAAGTGATGGGAAAGTAGTTACAAATCAATCTAATCCGAGGAGATTTTCATATTTATTAGGAGAAGGCGCAAAAGTAGTTACACCAATGAAATATTTAATTGACAAAGGAAATCTTTTAGACTTTGATGATTTAAAATCAAGATTTTCGATGGAAGTTGTTAATAAAGAATTTTATGAAAAAATTGCATTACTCTTTACAAAATTAGTGGGTGGAAAACGTAAAGTTGGCCGTTCTAATGAAGATTTTAAAGGTATGTTATCGATTAATGGAATCATAAGTCCATTAATGGAACACCAAGAGTTTGCAGTTCGATTAATCGGTAGATTGCTATTTTCGTGGTTTCTAAAAGAGAAGAAAAGTGCTAATAAACTTCCACTCATTTCAGATGATGTCTTGTCTCTGAATGCTATCAAGATAAGTAAGGATTATTATCATGAAGTGCTTGAGATACTTTTCTTTGAAATTTTAAACACAAAAATACCACATAGACGTGTAGCTTTTAACAATGGTAAATTCAAGGCCATTCCTTATTTAAACGGGGGGTTGTTCAGTCCACATAAAACAGATTTTTATATCTTTGATAATGCACAAAAACCTATAGTAATCCCAAATGAATGGTTTGAAGAACTGTTTGAAATTTTTGAGACTTATAATTTTACAGTTGATGAGAACACTTCATTTGACATTGAATTGTCAATTGATCCAGAAATGCTAGGAAGAATATTTGAAAATTTACTTGCAGAAATAAATCCAGATACTGGAGAATCAGCAAGAAAATCAACAGGAAGCTTTTATACACCGCGATATATTGTTGAATATATGGTTAACCAGAGTATAAATGCGTACCTTAAGACTTCAACAAAACTGACAATTGATCAAATCAATTATATTACATCAGATAATTTTGGTTTTGATGAACTAGTCAAATTTACCGAATCAGAGAAAAGACATATAATTCGTGCATTACAAAAAGTAAAAATTTTAGATCCTGCGTGCGGTTCTGGTGCGTTTCCAATCGGACTTCTACAACGTATTATTCATATTATTTCCATAATTGATCCTGATGCAAACATTTGGAATGAAGCTGAATTTAAGCATCTATCACCAGAGTACAAACAATCACTAATAGATAAATATGCCAAAAGTGGGTTTGGATATCCAAGAAAGCTACAAATTATTAGAGAGTCTATTTTTGGAGTCGATATTCAACCTATTGCAACAGAAATATCTAGACTTAGATGTTTTTTGACTTTGATAGTTGATGAAGTTGTGGATGATGAAGAGGAAAATAGAGGTATTAAAGCTTTACCTAACCTAGAGTTCAAATTTGTAACAGCAAACTCATTAGCGCGTCTTGAAGGCAATGCCAAGATAAAGAAAATTCATCGAATTGGAATGCTAGACGAAGAAGAATATTATGTCGACTTGCTACAACAGATTAGAAATGAATACTTTGTAGCTACAAGTGAGAATAGGGGAGAAGTCCAAAGACGCTTTATTGATACACAAAGAGAAATGGAACAAAAAGTAAAGGATAGTAATAGTTTATCTACTTCTAAGTTCAATCGCTTAATTGAGTGGAATCCATTTTCGGAACAGGTTTCTGATTGGCTAGACACAGAATGGATGTTTGGAACAAAAGCATTTGATATTGTTATCCAAAATCCACCGTATGTATCAACAAAAAATATAACTCCAGAAGATAAAAAAATACTTGATGAAAATTATGGATATGTTGATGATCTTTACAATCATTTTATAAGAAGAGGGTTAGAATTTCTTAAACCCGATGGTATCCAAACAGTAATTAGTTCGGATACATACTTCACAACTGAGACAAAAAAAGAAATTAGAGAGTACATTTTAAGTAAATACATACATAGTATTGTATCTTTAGGATATAACGTGTTTGAAACCGCCATGGTTTCAACAGCTATTATTTTAATTGATAATAAACAAGGTACAAATGACAATCTAGAAATTATTGATGCAGAGAAGAGTAATGATATATTGAGTGCTCCTAAATATACACTCAACCAATCCATTTTTAGAGAAACAATAAATAGTGCTATTTTTGTTCCCAATGAACGAAACATGTCAATTCATAATAAAATCGCTAAGTATTGGAAGTTTCTCGATAAGCACTATGGTGGTATAATCTCAACATCAAAAAGTATAGAGAAGCATATGCACCTAATCAAAAATCATATTGATGAAATAAAGCAAGAAAGATATACATTGATTGGACTAGTAACTGAAGGTGGACAAGGTTTGGCCACTGCCAATAATGGCAAATATGTTGGTGTAATCGATGGCACAAAAGAAGCTGAACGCATAAGACAAACACGTCCATCAAAACTTGCTGAAGTTAACAGAGTACTAAAACTTAACCATCAACTACCTATAAACGAAAAAGACATTTGGACGCTATTTGATGCTTTAAAAGAAAAATTTGGAAGAGATATATTTGGTCAGGGATACTTATATCGAATTGTAGATGCAACATTAATAGCAAATGTTTCTCTACTTTCAGTTAACGAAAGAGAATCAGGCATCGATAACGATAAACCTTATTTTGTTCCTTACGATAAAGGTGACAAAGATGGAAACAGATGGTATCTAGATAACCCTTATGTTATTGGGTGGAATAAAAGAAATGTCGCTGAATTGAAAAAGAATGCAGGAAAAAAGGGGAAAGGTTCCTCGAGATATCAGAATCCCCAGTTCTACTTTAGAGAAGGTTTTTGCTATAGTGACATTAATACTCATTACATTAAAGCTAGACTTAAACCTGTATCCATACATGATGTTAAATCCATGTCGCTTTTCTCAATTACAGATAAAGTTCCTAATTACTATATTATTTCTTTGCTCAATTCAGAATTAATAGCTGATATAGTAGATTGCTTCATAAATAACACCCAAACCTTTCAAATAAACGATTGCAGATTTTTACCAATTCCAGTACCAACTCAAGATCAACTAGTTGAGTGCAAAAAGATCTTCGATCAAGCTGTAGACATGCAAATCAAATATTTTAATGGTGTAATAAGTGTTACAGAAAGAGATGAAAGATTAGAATATATACAAAAAATTGTGGATGAATTTGCACTTAAGGTTTATAAGGTTTAATTCGTTAAATAATCATTTATTATCCAGCTCAGTAATGAGTTGGATTTTTTAACTGTAAACCCGAACTTTTTAACACTTTTTGCGGACTAAGATATAGAAGGAGAGAAATTTTTCATAATTATCCGGCAAAATACATCATTCCTTGCCATTGAACTGGTGAAGAGAAAATTCTCTTAAAAATGAAAGAGGTGTTCTAAAGTGAAAGAAAATAATAAGTATTATCATGAGTGCGATGATGAATACGATGGTCTACCAAGAATAATTTCGGGTGTAGAATTTTTGGGTAATCCACCTAAACTACCTGAAGAAGTCATTGAAAGCGTTGTGCGTCAAGGACACAAAATGATGATCTCTGGTGCTTCAAAGTCTGGTAAAAGCTTTTTATTGATTGAATTAGCTATTGCACTAGCAGAAGGAACGAAGTGGCTTGGGTTTCAATGCAGTAAATCTAAGGTGCTGTATATTAACTTGGAAATTGATCGAAACAGTCTTATTCATCGGTTTATGGACATCTATGAAGCTTTAGGTATTAAACCAAAGAACGCACATAGTATTTCCATTTGGAATTTAAGGGGATCCTCCAAACCACTCGATGAGTTAATACCAGAACTTATCCAAAAAGCAACTCATCAAGCTGCTGATGTGATTATTTTAGATCCTATCTATAAAGTGATGATGGGTGATGAAAATAATGCAACTGATATGGCCTACTTAACCAATCTCATTGACAAGATTTGTTATGAAACTGGATGCACATTTGTCTATAGTCATCATCATTCTAAAGGAGTTCAAGGGTTCAAGAAGTCTATCGATCGTGCATCAGGATCCGGTGTTTTTGCTAGAGATGCTGATGCCCAGGTGGATATGATCCAACTAAACTTAGTCGAAGTGCCATCAAAACACAAGTCTAACGATTCAGCAACTGCCTGGAGATTAGAAAGTAGTTTACGAGAGTTTAGAAGTTTTCAACCAGTCAACATATGGTTTGAGTATCCCATACATAGAGTAGATGAAGTAGGAAAACTAACTAATAATTATGCTGATGGGGATCCTAGAGCTAACCTCACAAAAAGTTACAAGCGAAATCAAACGACTGATTCTCGCAAAGAAGCATTTGATAAAGCATTTGAAGTGAATAAGAGAAAAGATGGAAACTGTTTTGCTTTTGTACTTGCAGAGTATTTAGGGATTGCTGAAAGAACCATCAGAGATCGAGTCAAAGAATTTAGTGATGAATATGTTACCAAAAAAGGAATCATATCCCGTAAAAAGTGAAGTTGGAAAATAGGGAAAAATGCAATTTCCGTCACAATTTCCTGATTTTGGCAGAAAGGGTAAAAACACCTATCTTCCTACTACCAAAAAAACTGGCGGATAGGCCTTATATAGTTGGATGTAACCAACACGCTGACGCATGTTTGTAGGATAGGGCTTGAAAGCCTGCCCTATCCCAAACAATGCATTATCGTTAGCACTTGCCTTTCTGCAAAAGAAAAAAACCGAAAAAAAACAAACTGGTAAGCTATTACAATGAATTTTGTTCGTTTTTTAAATTTTCAATCGCTGTTCATTTAAAGTCACTCATTTGGTATAATGATTTCAAGCGAGGTGGCAACATGCACATACAATGTACCAAAGCGATGCTAGACTACATCAAACCAAATCTAACTGAACGCAACACAGATAATGACATGTATGCGTGGCATGCTCATTGGGTTAAAAGAAGTAGAAAAAATTTATTGGTTTTAATGCATGACTTGTCTCGTTTTACGCTAGTCTTTTACGGCGTTAAGAAAAACGATTTAAAAGATCTTTATCAAATGATTGGTATTGCTGTCATGAATAGTATGTATGGCGCTGGATTTACACATGAACATATTAAAAATTACATAGAAATTCAACCAGAGGCACTGACATTTGATAAAACAAAGAATAGAACTTTGGTAGCACGATTAAATAAAGCAGTTGAAACAACGGATCATTTTCTAAGTACTGAAGGTTACTATGAAGATCACATTGAGCAGGTTCATGCAAGTATATTTTGCAATCAGTTTTTAGTTTGCGAAGATAACTATAAAGTTTGTTATTACCCAAAGGATAAGTTTAGAGAATATTTAGACTTGTTTTTAGAAAAATAACGCCCCCCAGGTCTTGTAAGATGGAAAGGCTAGGGTACCGTCCGAGGGCCATTTCATTTACAGGGGACCATTTTTTTGAAAATCTGGAAATTAGTTTTGAATTTTGATAAATACTTGAAAAACCAGATTTATTTCAACAAAAACCTAAAAAATCCTATTTTATATAGTTTTAAGTATTGTTGGACTTGCATCAATCGTTAATACGCCTGATAAACCATCAACGATTTGATGTGTTGGCTTTTAATCTATATATTGAATAGAAACTTGGCTTTCATCATCAAACAAATCGTTGAGCCTAAAACACACTAAATAAAATTACCATACTAACCTATACAACGCAACTTATCTATTTCAATCACACACTCATTCTATTGTTTCATCTGAATGGGTGTTTTTTTGTTTATAAGGGCTCAACGATTTCCTGCGTGGCCTTTTTCATTTTATCTCGAACGCACACTCATTTTAAAAAAATAGACAAATCGTTGAGGAAATACCGGCAAAATAACTGATACCTCGCCATTTAACTAGTGAGCAGAATGATTTTATTGAAAATCCCGAACTTTAGATGGTTTCTGCGAACTAATACTTAGGAGGTATAAAACGATGAAAACAGAAATGAAAAACAAAATCAAGCAACTACGAAGTGAAGGGTATGGCTATAAGAGAATAGCAAAAACATTGAACTTAACCTTAAGTGTAGTGAGATATGCTTGCAGCAAGATCAATGATGAGGATTTACTGGAAGGTCATTGTGAGAGATGTGGCCTTAAAATCAAATCCATTAAGGGCAAAAAGAGAAAGAGGTTTTGTTCTGATCAATGTAGATGGGATTGGTGGAATAGTCATCATAGAGAGATTAACAAAAAAGCCTTTACCATGCACATGTGTAAGTGTTGTGCCAAAGAATTCTCATCCTATGGCAACAACAAAAGAATCTATTGTAGTCACGAATGTTACATCAAAAACAAGTTAAAAGCATGTGCATCATCGAACCAAAATGATTGAAGGGAAACTCACCTTTATGGGAGCATATTGTATCAAAAATGGTATGCTTGATTGTCAACATCACTTGACTTATACCCTTAATTAAGTGATAGATAGAGTGCCTAAAAAAGAAGGAGGAAAGAACATGATCAAAACCATTACCAAGATAGATGCCATAACGAAGCTGGCTACTAAAAAAAGAGTCGCAGCCTATGCACGAGTATCGAGTGGTAAAGATGCGATGCTACATTCACTTACGCAACAGGTTCATTATTACAAGCATTTGATTCAGTCAAATGAGAGTTGGGATTTCATTGGTGTTTATGCTGATGAAGCAATAACGGGTACTAAGGATTCAAGAGTTGAGTTCCAACAATTATTAAAAGACTGTAGAGATGGCAAAATTGATATGATCATTACCAAATCCATATCCAGGTTTACAAGAAATACAGTGACCTTATTAGAAACAGTTAGAGCATTACAAGAAATCAATGTCGATGTGTTTTTTGAAGAAGAGAATATTCACTCAAATAGTGGTGAGGGGGAAATGATTCTAACGTTTTTAGCCACATTTGCCCAAGAAGAATCCAGAAGTGTATCAGAGAACATGAAATGGAGAATTAAGAAGAATTTTGAAGAAGGCTTGTTGTGGGGAGGGAACCCTTGCTTAGGATATAAATTAGAAAATAAGCGCTTTATCCTTGTACCTCAAGAAGCAGAAATCGTTCAATCTATATTTCGTTTATATACTGAAGGTCATGGTGCTGATACCATTGGAAAAATACTTGATGCTAAAGGTATCAAACCTAAACGTTCAAAGAAATGGAATAGAACAGCCATCATGACGATTCTTTCTAATCCAAATTATACTGGCGATTTAGTATTACAAAAGACCTTTAGAGATAACCACTTAACCAAAAGGAAAGTCATCAATACAGGGGAACTCAATCAATATATCGTTAAAGACCATCATGAAGCCATCATTAGTAAAGCCTTGTTTGATGAAGTCCATAGGATTAAAAGAGGCAAAATTAAAGAGATTAAGCCAAATGACATTAAAAAGAATCATCCATTTAAAGGCATGGTTAAATGTGGAGTTTGTGGCAAAACGTATATTCGAAAAACAACCCCTTCTAAACACATATGGAAATGTTCTCTTTCAGTCACGAAAGGAATAGAAGCCTGTGCATCAAAGCAAGTTCCAGACAGTATAATTATGGAAGCATCTAATTACATTTTAAGTAGAACTCTGTTTGATGAAAATGTCTTTAAATCAAAAGTTGTATCCATTCTAGTGATGCCTATGAAAATATTAATCTTTCATCTAAAGGATGGAACGGAAAAAACATATCAATGGCATTCATCTAGAAGCGAATCATGGACACCTGAAATGAGAGAGCAGGCTCGTTTAAGAGCCCTTAATCAAACGAAAGGACGTGTTCAAAATGGCTAAAGTAACCATCATCCCATCAACAAAAAATCAACATACACAACTACCATTGGGATCTACAACATTAAGAAAAGTCGCTGCTTACGCCAGAGTTTCAACAAACTCAGATGAGCAGTATACGAGTTACGAAGCTCAAGTTACCTATTATAAAAAGTTCATAGAGAATAGACAGGGTTGGGCATACACGAATGTTTATGCGGATGAAGGTTTATCTGGTACAAACACTAAAAGGCGAGCTGGCTTTAACAAGATGATCGCAGATGCTTTAAATGGAAAGATTAACTTGATCATTACTAAGTCGATATCTAGGTTTGCACGAAATACACTTGATACAATTTCTTTTGTTAGAAAGCTTAAAGACAATGGCGTTGAGGTGTTCTTTGAAAAAGAGAATCTATGGACACTGGATCCCAAAAGCGAACTTATCTTAACCATTATGGCATCTATCGCACAAGAAGAATCAAGATCGATTAGTCAAAACGTGACATGGGGTAAAAGAGTCGGTTTTCAACAAGGTAAGGTATCATTTGCCTATAAATCATTTCTAGGATACAAGAAGGAAGATGACAAGATTGTGATTGATGAAGACCAAGCAGTGATTGTTAAAATGATTTACAAGATGTTTTTAGTCGAAGGAAAGACGCCAACAGGTATTGCGAACTATCTAAAATCACAGCACATTAAAGCACCGAGAGGAAAAGAAAACTGGACGAAGAATACTGTAAACTCAATCCTTACCAATGAAAAATATAAAGGTGATGCACTACTTCAAAAGACATATACAGAAAACTATCTGGAACATAAAATGGTTAAGAACAACGGACAAATCCCACAGTACTATGTCGAAAACAACCATCCAGCCATTATTGATAGAGAACTATGGGGCCAGGTTCAGATTGAACTTGAAAGAAGAGAACGCATAGGTGCACAGTATTCTTCATCGGACATCTTCGCATCCAAACTCATCTGTGAAGACTGTGGTGGTTTCTATGGTAAAAAGAAGTGGCATTCAAATAGTAAATACACAAGGTTCGTCTATCAGTGCAACAACAAGTTCCATAAACATAAAGAAAAATGCCTAACACCAAATTTGAACGAGGAATCCATCAAGATGAAGTTCATCAACGCTTATAATCTTGTGATGGAAGACAAGGAAAGAATCATGCAGGATTCACAGGCTGTGATTGATCTTTTAACCAACACAACAAAACTAGATGATGAGATTTCAAACCTTGATGATGAGCTTAGCCTTACTGCAGATTTGGTAAGCATCCTTGTAAAGGAAAACTCAAAAACAAGTCATAGCTTAGAGGATTACAATAAGAAATATGAAGAATTATCTAGCCGCTATGAGAAACTAAAAAGCAAGCGTGAGGCGTTTATGGAACAAAGAAACAGTCACCAAGCACAAGCACTTAAAATGAAGTCCTATTTAGCGAATCTATCCGAAACAGAAGACATTCTGGATGAATGGAACGAAAGTATTTGGATGCTCTTAGTTGATAGTGCAACGGTTCATAGAGATAAAAGCATCACGTTTAAATTTCAAGATGGCAATCTAATAACAGTATAATAAGAAAAGCATCCAAAAATTACAATAAAGTATAATACATGTTAAAAAAAGCATAAATAAATCTAAAATAATATAAAAACCGATAAATTATAAAAATTTAGAGAAGTCTATTGTTTCTAAAAAAATCTAATAGTATAATTGAAATATAATAATAAAAAGAGGTGTCTATGATGATTCAATCAAAACTATTTGAGCGTCTTGTAACAAAATTCTCTATTAAGGTCAACGATCTAGCCAGATATCTAGAAGTTAGTAAAGCAACGATTTATAATTATCGTAATTTTGATACCTTCGATCAAATACCAAATGATAAACAATACAAGATTTTTTACTTGTTTGGAAAAGAAAACGTGAATGAGTTATCACGTCTTTTAGATGAAAACGATAAAAACGTTTTAGTTAAATATACAGAGAGAATAGAGAGCATTTTTCAAGATAAAGAAGAAAAAGCTTCTCATGATACAATTGCGATTGAAACACTTCAAAAAAGATTGAATGAAGCGACCGCACAATTAGAGTCATGCCGAAACATTACCGCAATTGCTATGAAGCTTGAACATTTAGATGACATTACAAAAAAAGTGATCATTGATAAAGTTTCTGAAATTACCTGCGAAATGAACTCACTAGAAATTAAGAATTTTTTAGATTATCTGCAAGTATATGCAGTATATTCTAAAAATGCTTTAAGGAAGTAGGTGGACAATTTGCCGGTTATTTTTTTAGATTTTTATACAAACTTAGAAGCGAAAGAAAAAAACAATTATAAAAACAAAAACATATACAGCACACCTTTGATGGAACAATTTGAACTCATAAATAATAGACTACCTTTAAATATAAGATTTAGTGATATGAGGTCTTTTGTTGAGAATGCATTTCCATCAGGATTAACAAAGAGGTATTATATATCCTGTCCGAATTACAAAAGAGAACTAATACAAGGTACAACTGCAAGCTTTTTAAGAAATGTTGTTCTTAGAGCCGATGGATCTGAACTATCCAAAAGACTACCAAACAATATGAGTGTTATATTAATTGGAGATATCATTGAAGGTGGAAAGCTCAAGATGCTATCCGTTAAAGGCATAGAACTCATCGATGAAGGTTTTACGAAATATGGTGAAACACTAATTATGAACTCTTACGCATGTTCTGCATTTCAAAAGCACACATGGTCAATTCAACACATCGATTATAATGAAACCTACTTTACACCTAATACAATACTTAATTTAATAGAAACGAATTATCCAGTTAAAAACTATGATACTGTCATCGAGTTCTATGATAAATGGGATAATTACTTGAAATTTAGAGAGTATTATTTGAACACACAAACGCAAAGACACTTTCCTATCTCCAATGTAGAATATAAAGAAGCATACTCAATCAATAGAAGAAGATATCAAAGAAACAAAGAATTGTATGACGCCAACCTACTTGATTCACATCACGATTTTTCAAAAGGCGAACTCATCATTTTAGAAAAAGAACTTGATGATACCGAACCATACCATCTAATTAGAGTGGACATTGATTACAATCGACTTAAATATTTAGAAGAGACGTTTGAGAAAAACGAGCGAAAGAAAAATAAGATTGAAACGAGCATTCGTTCTTTTGCACGCGATAACTTAGCGTTATCTGATATGCCTCCAAAAAACGAGAAGTATAACGAGCAATTAAGAAACAGTTTTCAATTGGAACAACGATTCAAAATTATAAAAAGCGAAATTGAGCCCGATTGCGCTGATCTTGAACAAAAATATGCGAAAATGATCAAAGAACAATTAGCTGCAATCGATGTTGTTTACCAAAGAAAAATTGAAAGTGAAACATCAGCAGCTTTAACAATCAAAGAACAAGAGTTATCTAACGCTTTAAAATCAGAACTGGATGAGTACACGAATTTATTGAACGATCAACTTAATAATGATGTAAGAGAAATGAATGACAGCGTTATTAAACAAAAGTATAACGATGCAGTTGATAGATTAAAAAAACAATTGAAAAAGGATTATGATCAGCAGTTAAACGCACTTAATCAAAAACTTAAAAAAGAAAAGAATAAAGACAAGCAAGAAACTATAAGAAGCCAGATGAGTGAACTTAAAAAAACATTTGAGAATAATGTTGAACAGGCAAATCAAAATGTTGACATTAAGCAAATGTTTGTTGATAGAAATGAAGGTTTGGTTCAATCAAGAAGAGTCGAACTACAAACTCAACAAAAACATAATCTTAACGAGTTTGCTAAAAATTTCCAACAACAACGAATCAATCATTATCAAGATGCAATAAGAAAAGATAAGAATACTAAGAAACAAGAACTTGAAGAAGAATTAAGAAAGCAGATAGACAAGCATGTCAGGGAAGAATCAATTGTTCGTTTTTCACTTTATTTCAAGACGGATCCCGAAAACCAGTATGGTGTTGTAAATACGCTTCATAATAAGAAATATCGCTATCTTATATATAATAATCGAGCTGAACAGGCAAAAATCGATAGACAAAGAAATGCACTTGAATCATTTTTTGAAGGCAATGTAAAAAATCCATATTTATCTACTTTTCTCTTTTCTCCAGAAGATTTAAGTCCGAACTTATACCAAAATCGTGATTGGAACTGGTTTTTAGAAAAACTAAACGACAAACAAAAAGAAGCTGTCAAAAGAGCCGTTACTAGTAATGGGGTTTTCCTGTTGCAAGGTCCTCCAGGCACGGGTAAAACTCAAGTTATTGCAGAAATAGTTGGACATCTTGTTAAGGATGGGAAGAAAGTTTTAATTTCAAGTGAAACCCACAAAGCTATTGACAATGTGTTCGAGCGACTACCTAAAATAGCTGAAATTAGACCGATTCGACTCATGACTTCACAATCAGGAAAAGACAGTGATTTTAGTCCTGAAAACTTAGTAGATAATTTGTATTTTAATATTGCTGAGCAAATGAAAAAAACCATCAGATCATATGAAAATTTCACGGAGTACAAAGAGAAATTCAGTGAGGATTTTCATGAACTCAAACTATTAAATCAAATATTAAATAAGAATAAGGCACAAAGTGATAATGTTACACAAAAAATAAGTCTTTCTGAACAATCATTTGATGAGTTAAAAGAACAGCGAAGCACATTTATAGACAAAAAAGAAGCGTATGTTTATGAGAAAGACAAATTTATCAACACATATAAAAGAATTCAAAATCATCAGTTTGGTTATGATGAAGATTTAGATATGCAAAGTATTGAATATTACAAGAAAATTATCGAGACAGTAATAGATGTTTCCATATTTAAAACTACTCAAATCGATGACTTTATTAGAACCATTTTTAGTGCTAAACCCCAAGAAATCATCAGTGAATTAAATCTAATTCGATCCAACAAAACATCTTATGAACTTCAAGAACAAAAGCAACGATTGATTCAGCAAATACAAGAGTTGTTTGACTTAAGCGATGGAGAAGTGACTGATGAGATTAAGAACAAACAAAAGCAACTCAATGAAGTCAAAAAGCAACTTCAAAGTACTGATGATGAGTTAGATTTATCTAGCATGACCATAGGTAAAATATTCAATCCAAAATGGTTAGGTTTAAATCAGCAGGGCGCTCTTGAACAGTTAGAAAAGCTTCAAACCAAAATGTTAAACGTTAAAAATGAGATTTCCGATCAACTGAATATAAAAATCCAAAAAGAAGATGAAAAGATCGCTAAAATCAATATCAAGATAAGTGAACTTGATTCAAAATTAAAGGATGTTTCAAATGTTATTGCTGATTTACGTGAAGATCAGTCATATCATGATTATCAAGACAGTAAAAACAAGCTAGAAATCAAAGTTGAAAACTTCTTTAAGCAGTTTGATGTTGTTGCTAACTATAAATCTATAGATGAAGCACTTAATGTGATTCAATCTGAGTGGGAAGACTTAGAATTGAATTTTAAAGAAAAAGAAAAAGAGAATCAATCAAAAATACCTGTATATAAAAAAATCAGTGACTATATTCAAAAAGAAGAAATTATTCTAGAAGATAGAAAACATTATACGAAGCCATTGTTTGATACAGTAAATTTGTTTGGAACAACTACAACAAGCCGTGACAGGTTTGATGAAAAATCTATGAATGAACTTGAAGCATATAATCTTGGTGAACTTGACTTAAGAAAACAAGGTATAGATGTCGTTATCATTGATGAGGTCAGCAAATCTAGCTTTATTGAATTACTCATTCCTATCTTGTATGGAAAGACAGTTATCTTGGTTGGTGATCATCGCCAACTACCGCCGATGTATGAATATCGCAATTTTAAAGATGAGGATTATGAAGGACTTGATCCAAATATCATTAATCCAGCTATTAATAAGCGATATATTTCTATGTATGAGGAGAGTTTCTTTAAAACTTTGTTTGAAAAAGTACCTAAAGATTATAAAATCATGCTCACTAAGCAATATAGAAGTCACGAACATATTATGAATGTATTCAATCACTTTTATAATAAAAATCTTGAACTCGGTGACATTGCCCAAAACAGCAACAAAAAGCATTATTTAAACGTTGAAGGAAATCAAAGATTAATTATTGAGCAAGACAAACATATTTATTTTGTTGACAGTAAAGACTATGAAAGTCGTTCTGAAGATTCAACATCTATTCAAAACAAAGGTGAAGCAGATATAATTACTGAACTCTTAAGAAAGCTTGATGAAGGATATCAAAAAAACAAAGATTTTAACCCAAGAGTCAATAAGCATCAACGCATTGATGAGCGTATGAGTATTGGTGTAATTTGTACGTATGGAGATCAGGCACGTCTTATTAAACAAAGACTAAAGGCAAACAAACTAACAAGTTTCAAATCATTTAATGAGAAAAGTGATTCTAGATTAATCATAAGTACTGTTGATGATTTTCAAGGGGATGAAAGAGATATTATCATTGTGTCTATGGTTCGAAATCCTATTGATCCAAGTCGAAGTAATCCAGATTTTATTAAAGCATATCAAAGAATCAATGTCGCATTTTCAAGAGCCAGAAGATTACTCATTATCGTTGGAAGCAAAGATTACTTAATTCGTAAAGGGGTCATTGATTTACCTGATGTTATGGGCGATTCTAATAATGATCAAAAGAATTTTAGAGTGTATGAGAAAGTAATTGATACGATTAAAACATATGGCAAAGTATTAGATGATGTTGATATTATCAAAGAAAGGGGGAGTAACAAGTGAGTATCTTTAAATTTGAAACGTCTTTCCCTTTTCCCATTGTAAAGGTAACAACATTAATTCATCATACAGAAGTATCTAAACCTACGGGTGTAAGTTATATTATCTTAGTGTTAATTAATGAATCGGCGAACAAAAAAGAGAAATTAAGTAATTTATTAATCCAGTTTGGTGTTCCTGTAGACTTACATGGGATATTTGCAGATGAGATATATAAGTTGATCCATGAACTAGAAATCATTAAATGTAAACCCTATGAGTATAATAGAACTCACTTTTCAGAGTATTTAGTAGGGAACTTTGTTTTTACTGAAAAAGGGAATAAAGTTTTTAGAGACGAGTTAATTCCTGCTGCCAAATCGATTGAATCAAAACAAGAAGTATTTTATGATCCTGCTCAAAATCTATTGATGGATAAGATTCCTTCAGATTGGAAAATTGGTCGAATTGATAGTTCCATACTACCAAACAAATTGGCAGAGAAGTTAGAGTATAAAAACATAAACGAGTTAGAAGACTATTTTAATAGCGTCAAAGGAAAAGGAATCATTGTTAAAAAAGATGAAATCATTACAGATGTTTCCATCATGAACAATGAGTACTTTTATACAACATTTCCGATAACATTATCGATAGATAGTAAAAATCATTCAATTGATTTTGATTTTGGAAATCTTCAGTTGCAAACCTTCTTTGAAAAACACTATGATAGTAAGTTAATTGCAGACGGTCTAGGTGTCAAAAGAAAGTTTAAGTTTAAGGGTAATCAGCCAGCATTATTAGACGTTAAAATGATTGAACAAGGTATTTTGATGTTGCCTGAAGATTATGAAGAAATATTGAATAAAACAGCATCAATGATTATCACAAAAGCAAACTATATGCCAAAACAAACATCGCATGTCATAAAAACAGACACGATATTACCAAAGATGAATCCTCAAATTGAGACACTTCATATCTTAAGTCAAGACAAGGTAAAAGCATATATTCCTGTGCAAGTACCTCTTATAAACAAATCAACAAAGGGCATTATACCTTTAAATCTTTTAGTAGAGATATCATTAGGTCAACAAGAAAAGATCATGTTGGCTACCGAATTATTAGACATGTTTAAGCCATATTCAATTAATCATGCAAAAGAAAGTGTATATGTATTTAAAGTTCTAAACGATAGAGCAAACCTTGAATTGTTAATGGATAAATATCTTTCAAAAGATATTGAAGAAAATATTATCAGACTTAAAGAGATTAAAGATACAATAGACATCTCATTTATTAAGGATTGGTTTAATCAACAGTCAAAAAATATGTTTGAACAATACTTTAAATCCTTACCCTTAAAAACGCTTGAGCACCAATTTGCTGTTGGTAGCTGGTTAATGAAACACTTAAACATTCAGAGTATAACAATGATTCAAAAAATCATTGAAAGCAATCCTAGTTTAGAAAAAGAGAAGTTGTTTCAACTATTAGAATTGCTCAATTATTCACTTAATGACATCTTTACACAAGTCAGCGTGTTGAAAGTCTTTACTCAAAAAATCATTAACAATGATAAAATTAATACAATAGGTAACTTTTCGAATTTAATCAAAACCATTCAGTATGGTTTGAACCAATTGATGAACATAACGGGTATAAGAAAACCTTATGAGTTTGTCATCAAAGAAGATATCAATCGAACCCAGTTTCAAGAAATTTATCATGGATTTTCAGCTAAATTAGAAGAGTTGCTTAAGTTTGAAAAATTCGATAACAGTGCATTTCTTGAACTAAAAGAGTACAACAAACATTTCAAATATTTAGATAATGCTTTTTCAGAAGAAAAGAATGCAGCTTCTAATCCAAAGGGTATCGATCAATCTTTTATATCATCTAAAATCAACAAGAAAGAGTATTTCACCGCAATTGTATATCTTTTTGCAAAACTCGAATGGATCCTCAAGAATCAGTATAAATTAAGCGGAAGTACAGAAACTATGATAAATGAGCTGAAGAAAATAGATGAATTAAAACCACTTGTTTCTGATTTACATCAATTAAGAAAGACAAGAAACAGTCTAATACACCCAACCAATGCTGAGGTAAAAATTGATTCAAATGATTTAACTAAATGGTCTAATATCGTATTTAAGGAGGTATTGAAAGTATGAGTCATGCAGCAACAATTAACTATGAAGCGCTATCCATAGAGGCTAAAGCAACATGCGAACAGGCACTTAAGCAATTATGTAAGATTGATGAGTTGCTAGCTAGAATTAAAGATAAAGCTAGTAGACTAATCACAGATAGAGTTCGTTCTTATGAAACGTTCTTAAAAAAAGAGCAAGCAAACATCACCGCTGAACTTAATCAAATCATTTCTAAAGCAAATGCCAAAACAAGGGATGCGAGTATTTCAAACAACGCAAGTAACTTATCCAAACTTGTCGATAACCTAACTTCGTATCGTTTAAATGCTATGGAAGATCTCATTGATGAAGAACTGATAAGTGCCGCAAATAGACATGAACAAAACTTAAAAAACCAACAAGTAGGTATGATCAATATCAGTCAAGATGTTTTGAAAAAACTAGAGACTATTGATGACTTCATGTTAAGAGAAAGCATCTATCAAATTGCATTGCAAAAAGAAAACTCAAACAAGTCATGGAGTGAACTCCAATTACTTGGAAAAAAACATTTGGATGCAAAATTAGAAACATCACTTGAAAAACATAAAGACAATATCATGATGGAAATCGAACAAGAGCTGAAAGATGCCAAAGTCGATGATCAAGTTATTGAAGACATCACTTCTTCAAAAATTAACAATATATCAGATATAGAAACTATTCGTAATAAGGCCACGTCAGAAATCATCGGTGAGACTGTCCGCAAAGAAACTTTAAAAGTTATTATGAAAACAGTGGAAACACGAGGATTTATTGTTGATAAGAAGAACATCAAAATTGACCGTGAGAAAAATGAAGTAAGATTTGTTGCTCAGAAGGTTAGTGGAGAAAGAGCAGATTTCCGTATCTATTTAGATGGTAAATTTATCTATAAATTTGATGGTTATGAAGGTCAAGCATGTCAACAAGACATAGAGCCTTTTATGAAAGATTTAGCAGATATTTATGACATTAAAGTGGTTAAACAAGTCGATAACTGGAGTAATCCGGATAAGAATCAATCGATGAAGTATCAAACAATGAATAAAAATAAAGGAACCAATTAGGAGGGGTAAGATGGCCATACAAACAAGTTTTAATCGTATCAAACGAGAAACTGGAATTAAAAGAGCAGTGATTATTGAAGGAAATGTGGGAGATGTATTCTTAAATGACAAAAAACGCATTGTCACGCTAAAAGAGTATTTAATGGATATGCTTCAAGATATGGCATATGAAGATATGATCTATTGGGATAGAGTGGATGGCGTTGATGGTGACCTAACAAGACTTGATCTTGTTGATGATGTTGAAGTTAAAGGTGATACTTACGAATTTGAAGATGAAGAAGAGGATCAAAAAACAGGTTCAGGATTATTTAAGAAACCTGCTGAAATCTTTAATCTAGTCTTCAAAAATATGATTAATCCAAAACGCAAAGTAGCTTTCGTATTAAACTGGGCAGATTATCTTTTTGGAAATAGCAATCAATTGATGGAAGATGAACGTGAGTACTTAACGTTATTAGGCAAGGCTATCAAAGACCGTAAAGTTGATTATTTATCAGAAGATACCAACGGTAGTGTAGTTATTTTAATTGCAAATAAATTATCGATGTTTCCAATCTCTTTTTATCAATCTAACCCAGAAGTAACAACGATTACGCTTCAAAAACCTGATCGTTTAGAAAGAGAAGAAATGCTTTCTAAAATCGAAACTGCATTTGATGTCAAACTCAAGCCAGGTGAGACCCTTCTTAACTGCGAGAAGAAAAGCGAGTATATTGATATGCTTGATGATTTCACAAATCGTGAAATCATTCAACTTTCAAAACTGTCACGCAAAGAAGGAAAAATGACCTTCAATAAACTTTTTTACTTATTTAAATATGGCGAAAAAGATAATCCTTGGGAAAAACTGGATTATAACGATGTAAAAAACATAAAGAAAAAGTTGTCTGATCGTGTTGTTGGCCAAGATGAAGCCATTGAAAAGATTGAAAAAATCATCGTTAAAGCATATATGGGTTTAACTGGACTACATAAATCATCGAGTCGTTCGATGCCTAAAGGTATTCTATTCTTTGTGGGTCCAACAGGGGTTGGGAAAACAGAGTTATCTAAAGCACTAGCACAATTTTTATTTGGCGATGACCAAGCATGTATTCGTTTTGATATGAGTGAATATGGTACTGACAACTCTGATCAAAAATTAATCGGTGCACCTCCAGGTTATGTAGGTTATGAAGAAGGTGGTAGGTTAACAAATGCCATCAAAGAGAAACCTTTTAGTGTTATTCTTTTTGATGAAATTGAAAAAGCTGCGAAACCTAATCCGAGAATCCTTGATATATTCTTGCAAATCTTAGAAGATGGACGTTTAACTGACAGTAAGGGTGAAACGGTATATTTTAGCGAGAGCATCATTATTTTTACATCAAATCTTGGTGCAAGTGAAGTCAAGCCTTCATCTAATCATGAAGAAGTTGCAAACGAGTTCATCACAATCGTTAAAAACTATTTTGACAATGAAATCAAAAGACCAGAGCTTCTTGGCCGTATAGGATATAACAATATTGTGCCGTTTAATTTCATTCAAGATAAAGAATTTATGATGAAAATTGCACGCTCTAAACTTAGACCAATCCAAATAGGTATATTAGAAAAATATCGTATTGATCTTGTTTTTGAAGACGAACTTAAATTTGTAAATTATATTTTAAGTGATGCAGATATTACAAAGGGTGGTCGTGATATTTTAAATGCTATCAATGATAAGTTACTTGATGAACTTGCGATGTATCTATTCCAAAACAAACAAGAGTTAGCTGCACTAAGAGGGCAATCCATATTAGTTAAGACAAATCAAAAAGGATTGGAATTTAGTTTTGAAATTGAATGAAATGTTATTTAATGTAGCCAGAATTAATTTGTGTACAAAAGCAGAAGGCCCTCATAAAAGAATGGCGATTTGGTTTCAGGGCTGTACGATTGGTTGTCTAGGATGTTGTAATCCAGAACTGCAAGAAATGAAACAGGCTCACATCATGTCGTTACAAGAAATCACAGATATTGCAAAAAAGTCTAAAGAAAAATATGACATTGAGGGCGTTACATTATTAGGTGGAGAGCCAACACTTCAAAAGTATTTAGCTGAGTTATCTAGGGAACTCCATAAAGTTGATTTAGGAGTAATTTTGTTCACTGGTTATAAGGTGAATCAACTGAATGAGTCATTGATTTCATCAGTTGATCTTATTATTGATGGCCAATTTATTGAAAGTAAAATTGATAACCAACGAAACTTAGTTGGCTCTACCAATCAGACTTTTAACCATGTCAGTCAAAGGTATGTTAATGATATGGATTGGTTTAATGTAAAAAGAGATTTAAAAGTTGATGTGAATGTTTCTGATGAGTTTATAATCACCGGTGATGTTGTTATTAAATAGAAACTCACAATATTGTTTATGTTTTGTATTTTATCGAATTTTTAGAGAAAAAGGCTGGGTGGGATAATGTGAGCAAAATACTAGTTCCGTTTGTGTATCATGAAAATATTGATCATCAATTTTATTTGGCAAAAGAGTATCGTATCAAAAAACCAGGTCAGAAAAGTTTCGATTCTTCGATGTTTAGAACAGGTATTATTAGAAAAGATAATATTGATTTTTCAAACTCTTATTTAATGCTGATTGATTTGATTATGCTATATGATGAAGTATACATTTCGGTAGACGATTTAATATATTTATATTCAGTATTGGGCAAAGAAGACACCGAGAAACTAGTTAACTCTAATGCAATAAAGCTATATGACTCATATTCCGTAAAGTTAGCACTTTATCCATTTAAAGAAAAATATGAGATATTCGCCAATTTTAGTCCTTTAAATAAAACTCAGTTTTCAAAAAGGATTAAAGAAATTGTAAAACTATATCCCAATACTAATAAGTTTGAAGAATGGTATACTAAATCTATTATTAGACTGTGTGAATCCTCTTTTTATGTTAACGAATTTGATAAAATTCTTTCTTCATCTGCTCAACAAAGCTTAACTGATATTAAGAAAGATAAGGTTGTGAACATAATTAAGAATACTAGTTCAATCAGTCAAGAAGGAAACGATGAAGAGCAAATAAAAATGAATCGGCTTCTGCATTTTCACTACTATGTAAATTTAACTAAGCATATTCAATGTGAATACCTTTATCTAATAGAAGAACTTATTGATTTGTTTGACTATTACGAAGTAGTAGATTTATTGAAAGAGAGAATGACCGATTTATTTGATACAATTGTTAAGTTTGACTCTGTTGAAAGCTTGCCTGATATAACTAGCTTGGTTAAAGAAGGTAAACTTTCTATAAATGATGTTGTCGAAATTAGAAACTCTTCGGAAGCAAAAAAGTTTCGTAATTGGCTATCCGGTGTTTATGAGTCGGATGTTAAAATTAGTTCAGCGGATATAACTAAAACATTTTACAAAGCATGCTTGTCAAGTTCAACATTTGAAAAGATATATAAATCAAAAGAGGCGATGATTTTTAAGTCTCTTGGAGCAATTGTTGCTAGTATTGCTAATCCAGGATTAGCAATAGCATTAACAACATTGGATGTTGCCATTTCTTTAATTCCAGGTGAGTACCACCCTAATAGATACACGGAAAAGTATAAAAAAATTCTTAAAAAAATAAATAGCATATCATCAACATCTAAATAGAATAGGTATTTAAATTATAGTGTGGTAATTACACACCTATCCAAAATAGTGTGGTATACACATGATTTTTGAAAGGGCCAATAGAATAATTTACATAGATATACCAATGAGTATACTTTAGCCACCCCAAAAAAGCATGCAAAAATCTTTTTTTGATGGATTTATATCGTACTAAACAATTGATGTACTCATATTTGGATTACAATATCAATCTTAAAGCTACAGCAAGTTTAAGATAAGAGTTGGTGAGAGCAAGTATTTATAGCGATATTAATTAATTGATGAGTTGATTGTTAAAGGGGATGTGATTTTGATGTATTTGACATTTATGATTTTAACAGGGATAAATTTAATAGTTTACTTTTATGCTTTCTTGAAAGATCTTCAAATGATTATAGAAACTAAAGCATTTAAAAAAGCGTTTGAAGCTGGCAAAAATATTGGCAAAGATATTGAAAAAACTTATGAAGAAAAAAAAGAAACAACGAGCAAGGGAGCATATGTTACCGGAGTGATCATAGCACTAATATTATTGTTTGTGGCTTATGGGGCGATAATCTATGTTCCGATATGGATTGGGTTAAGATATGGTGTGAATAATGCGATTGCTACATATTTAGTCTTTCTTCTTTTCACCACTTCATTGCGTCTATATAAATATGGTATTAACCCAACATATGAACCAAAGAAAATGATAATCATGTCATTGGTTGGTCTTTTTAGATTTCAGGTTATGACGCTGATTTTGTTTGGCTTTAATTTCACGCTTGATTCTATAATAGAAACCATATATGAATCAAATTTTTTCTTAAATGACACTTTTACAATAATATATCCAGTTCTGTTTTTTAGTTCAATAATTGTTACTGTTTACTTGTTTTGGGTTGGTTTGAGAGTCAACTCGAAATTGAACATCGACAATAAGTTTAAACCAAAGTTAAGTCATTTCATTCTGATTGTGATTACCTCGTCATTTGTGGGGCTAATTTATCTGATTGAATCAGACTTCTCATTTATCGATATGAGTAGTGGCTCAAGTTTTGATAGAGTTCAGAACATATTTATGATTTTATTAGCTTCGATACTTATACCTATTCTTTTCCATTTGTTTAGTAATAAAAATAAACATATAGAAAGTCAAGAGGGGGATTAGAATGAAAGAAAAAACCTTCAGTGTAGATAAATATATTGAACTTAACGACTTATTAGGTCTTAGTCCTGAAGAAACCGAAAACTCAAAAATCAATTTAAACATGACAACTAATAACGTTGAGTGTCTACAATTATGGCAAGAAGACAATAATAACATTAACTTTAGTTACTGGTCACATCAAGGGAAATGGAAAGGTCCAGGTCACAAGAAACCAAACAAAAATTTTAGTATTGGAAACATAGTTTATGGATTTGTAAGGCTTGGAAATGATAGGTGGTTATTGATAACCGTTGGAAAAATAACAAGCATTCCTGAAATTACTTTACAGCAACCCTGGGGTGGACATTGTAGCTATGAAATCATTGAAAAGTATAGACCTCTTTTTGGCAAGCTCATTATAAAGCTAGAGAAGGGTAACAAATTTTCTAGATATGCATTTAACCTTTCAACGTTTATAAAAATTAGTTATGTTGAGCAAATATTACCTTCTAAATATGGAACCATTTCCTTTCCAGGATACGGCAGTATCAATATGAGTTTTAAGGAATTAAGCCAGCAAATTGAAACATTAGAGTGGAGTTCTGCTCTCAAAGCAGTTAGTGGAATATATCTTATTACCGATGAAACTAACTTTAAAAAATACGTAGGATCTGCATATGGAATAAATGGGATATATGGAAGATGGAGAAATTACTTGGATAGAGGATTTGATGATGAAGAAGAGGAATCAGGTGACAAATTTCCTAATTCTCAACTAAAACGTATTGTTAAAAATCAAGGAATTGAATATGTTAAAAATAACTTTAGATACTCTATACTAGAAACTATACCAAACAATTTTTCCAAAAATGATATTATAAAACGCGAAAATCATTGGAAAGAAGTATTAAATACAAGAGATAAAAACTATGGCTACAACTCAAACTAATCTCAGTGTTGTATAAGTCAAACACATAAAACACATCTTATAAGAAGCAAAGGAATCCTTTGGTACGAAGGGTAATGCAGGAAAATCCTGTAAATAAAATGGCATAAGCCGGGAGGTCTAGTTCATGAAGACTAGAGAAATAATCGTACCAAGAGATTTGATTAAAAAGTTTTATCCACATCCAGAATCATATGGAGATGGAGACTATGTTGTTGACTTAATTAACGACATGTACACTGATGTATTTTATCGAGAAGAAGGAGATTTTATTACCGTTACCAACAATAAGGCTTTAATCTCTTATCTTCAAAAGAATCAATTGAAATCAAGAGAATACTTCTTTAGAAATGGTGTTTATTCATTACGTCATGTAAAAGACTGTGATAGTTTACTCATTCAGTACTGGATAAAGCGTTCACCAATTACTATCCAATTAGAAATGCCAATAGAGCATAATTTACCATCTGAGTTTATGCTATGCTTCTATTGGATTGAAGTTGGAAAAGCAACATTACAAGATAACAAAATGACTCTTGATGTCTATGAAAAAGATTTGATTCGCATGATTGACATCGGTGTATCAATCGATTTAATTATTGAGCAGATAAATAAATAGACTCCCTTTTAGCGGGGTTTTCAACTTCATCGCCATAATAAGCATTTTTTAGGGGTGCTAAAAAATCCTAAAGGGTGCTAACTTGTATTAAAATAGGTTACTTTAGACATATAAGAAGCATAGGTTTGATACAATTGTGTCAAGCCTTTTTTTCATGCAGAAAGGGTGTTTTCCCCCTATCTGCAATTTCCATTGTTATAACTATAAACTGAAATCCTAGTATTTAGAGGTCAGATATTTATTTGATGTCTAACCTTTTAACGATTACCCAACTATTTACACGATTACTATTCGAGTATTTTTAAGTAGAGGCGAAATCCCCTATGGCAAAAAATGAATTGATACCATTTTCTTGTACTTTATGTTCTTTGTAGTTATTGTATCATTTATTGATTCATGAGTCTATATTGGATAGGCGAATATCCTCCTAATGTCAACTTAATCCTATCGTGATTATACCAATAGATATATTCATCGATTGTTCGAATCAAATCTGCTAATGATTTAACCTTTTGTAAATAGATGGTTTCACATTTAATTGTCCCGAAGAAGCTTTCAACCACTGCATTATCATAAGCGTTGCCTTTAGCACTCATAGATTGAGTAAATGATGACTTTTTAAGATAATTACGATATTTAGGGGATTGATATAAGATACCTTGATCTGAATGAATCAGTAATTTTGATAAGTCTTCATTTGGATTAATAGCTTTCTTTAGTGTCCTAAGGATTAAATCCTGGTTCTGACTTCTAGAGATTTGATAACCTTTGACTTCGCCATTATAGAGGTCTTGAATCACAGATAGATATAACCGTTTACGATTGAATCTAAATTCTGATACATCTGTAACCCATGCTATATTAGGATCATCCTTCTTAAAGTCTCTTTTCAGTAGATTAGGCGTGATTTTATTCGATATTTGAGAGATATAGCGATATCTCTTTTTTCTTACCTTACAGATGATATGTAGCTCTTTCATGAGCTTTACGACAGTCTTATGTGCTATTTTAATCTGATAGAAGTTCTGAAGAGCTAGTTTGATGCGTCTATAGCCATAAGTTTTATTGCTGGCTTCAAAGATCTCTGAAATAAGTATCTTTATATCGTGATACTTATCAGTCTCTTTGTGGTGCTCATAATAGTAATAAACAGACTTAGGAAGTCCTGATATCTCAAGTAGATCTTTTAATGCATATTTTCGCCTTAATTCCTTGACTACTTGGTATTTTTGTTTGTTCGTTCCTGTTTCTGAACTAAGGCGATGAGTTTTTTTGTGTATTCAAGCTCCATCTCCAAGTGTTTCACTTTGAGTTCTAAGCTTTGTTCAACCTCTTTGGATGGTTTATGGAATTGTCTGACTGGATTCTTTCGATAGTCTTTAGGTGTTTGAAAGAAACGTTCTTGACCATAAAGCCTATACTGATAAACCCACCTAGCAGGTAGTGTATCATTTAGACTTCCTGATGATAAATACATATCATATTTACGTGCCGCTTGGCTGTATGAAAGTTCATTTTCAATGATGTCTAAAACTACTTTAAGTTTGAAATCTCCGCTCCATAACCTGTTCTTTTTCTTCTTATCTTTCATTTGATACCTCCTGCATATACTTGTATTATAACAAAGTACAACTTTTTGGTATCAGTTCAATTACCGGTCACCTTTCCATCAAAAGGAAGAAACATGCGATAGACACCATTCAAGGAGTTTCATCTTTATTGCAAGATGAAAAAAATCATGATTTTATACAAGCTACAGTAACTGATTTCAGTTCCAAGCAGTGGGTCAATCAAGTGAATTTGTTTAGACACATTGGAAACAAAATATCCTTTCATCAAATTAAAGGATTGGGATATGAGCACGATTTTGTTCAACACCAGCGATCTAAATTGACGCAGTTGTTTCGCATAGTTAAGTTGAACCCTAGGAGCATCAAACAAGGGGATGATGTCAGGGTCATAGGATTCTTCAAAAGAATTGGTTATGAACTGAAAACAAACATGAAGAACATCAAAAAAAGGTTAAACATCAATTATGTTGCTCCCATTGAAGATCAAGAGATTGTCCAAAAAATAGGGCAAAAGGGACAAGTGTATAGCACAAAAGCTCAAATTGCTAGGCGAGCCTTGAAACGTGAACGTATGATTCAAAGTGGCAAAACAATCTCTAAGTATAGCCCGAATGGGATTCTTAAGGCCTCTTTTAGAAGCGGTATCATTAGTTTTGGAATCGTTGTTTCATTAGGATTAATCAAATCCTATCAACTGTATCGCAAATCAATCATTACAAAAGAAGAGTTTCTTAACAATGCACTCATGAGCGGTGCCAAAAGTAGCTTGTCATCAACCCTAACGTCGGTTGTGTTGATTCCAATCACTATCGGCATAACAACTATTGGAGCGAGCAGTTTACTGACCATTCCGGTTTCCTTCTTTTTAACCAAAGAAATCAATAAAGTCATTGAACCACTCTTTAAAAAAAGTAAGAGCAAAGATGTGCTTAAAGATGCTGTTTTTATAAAGGCAGTATACAGTAACGAAACCATGCTTTAAGAGAAAAATCACATAACCAACACATGCGAGTATAGATAGTCGTTTCATCATTGATTTTGATGCGTTTTATCTGTCTCATTGACATCAAGGGGTGAATGTGCTAAAGTCTTTTTAGGTATCATTTTTTTATGGGAGGCACCATGAAGATCACACCGAGTCACATCATAAGAGCCATCATCTATTTTTTAGGTATCGTTATCACAGGACTAGGGATTAATACTTTGCTTAGAAGTGCATTAGGGGCAGGAGCCTGGGATACGGTTATCTATAACCTAAGAGCCTTTATCACAAACATCTTAAACCTAAACGTCACTTTAGGAACGGTAAGTTTTATCATTTACCTTTTGGTTTTAGCGTTTGTTATGATTTATAATAAAAAACTCAAATATCTCATTGTTTTTGTTCCCATCTTTGGCATCTCTTTAGCCATAGACTTTTGGGACATCGTTGTTTTTGGAAACTACTTTCCAACCGCATTATGGTTAAGAGGGCTATTTTATCTAATAGGAACCTTTATCTTAACCATGGGCTTAGCACTCATCATCGTAACCCGGTATCCCGCTATGGTCTTTGATGAACTCACACTCCTTTTGATGCGGCTATTTAAAAGCAATAGTTTCTTTAAAACGCGTATCTTAATTGAAGTGTTTGCTATCATCTTAGCGACCCTCTTTGGATTTCTGAGTCACATCGGGTTTGGTGCTGTTAATTTTGGGAGTCTCATCTTAGCTTTGATCATCGGACCCTTGATTGAATTCCAACTGAAGGTTTTAACACGTGCCACAAATACCTTATTTCAATAAAGTTTTTTAGGAGAACCTCATGTCGATTGCACTAAGAAAAAAACTCATCGGTTTATTTTATGGTTACGGAATCAACCTGCTTTATGCAGGCCTCATCTTATACGTGTTTTCTCTTCATCCCTCAATCAATTCTGTTCAGGTTTCTTTGATCGTTTTCTTGCCGATGCTTTTGACCTTAATCCTCTCTTTTTTCATCCTTAAGCGGGATAAAAAGAAGGAAGGTAACTTCGCTATGACCATCACTTGGTTGGCCTTAGCACATATCCCCTCTTTAATGGGATTTATATTGGCCTTATACGTTATGCAACAAGCCGTCTAATCATCGAAATGCCTCACACATGCCAGCCTTACCCTTTTGGAGCTGGTTTTTTTATCGTTTATTGAAGTTATCCACCCACCATTTTCGGATTTTTTATTGGGAGAACTGCTAGACTTATGATAGAATAAAGTATCCAATCGTTCCAACAAAAGGGAGGCGAACGTTATATGAGACATGTTAAAATGCCTGTTTTCATGGTGGTCATCTTGCTTGTCATGCTATCTGCTTGTACAAGGTCAAACGTAGAGACCTCGAATGAAACAAAACAAAACGTTGAACCCACACGTATTGAGCCCATCAAAGAGACTGGATGGCATCTTATTGAAAGTTATTTTCAAATACCTGATTCGCTATCTTATGTTAGTAGCACGTTAAATGGAGAACGCATGCTCACCTCGCTTACGTTTTTAGATGAAAGCGAAGGGCATCTTAAACTTTTTATCGAGATCAGGTGGACCGAAGGCTTTCACGGTAACCGCGTCATTCGAGTTTATGAAGGAATTTATCATTGGCGATTAGACAAAGAGGTTATCAAAGCAGGTGAGCGACTTGGTCTAATCATGAGAATTGAAAACCTTATGCCTGATACCGCGTATTTTGCTACAGCGACGCATACCTTTATTTATCAAAACGAGAAACAGTCAGGGGATCATATCTATCCTTTAAACGAAGAAGGCAAAGGCTTTACCTATTTTTATGTTCGAGAAAAAGAGGACCAAACCCTCAAGACCAGAGAATGGGCAAAAGGAGAAGCTGGCGATAAAATCTCGCTTCGTATTTCGTTTGGGAATGGTCTTTTAGGCGATATTTATTGGTTTTACACGTTTGAGTGGCAAGACCACGATCAAGACGATTAAACCGATTAATCTTTTTCGCTATTGACAAGCCAACTTAAATCATGTTACTTTGGATAACAGAGGACTTAAATCCAACATGCAATCCATGGATGGATTGCTGACTCAAATTAAACCCACCCACCTAAGGAGAATGACCCCATGTCTCGATCGATGATGCGAATTTTTGTTAAAGATAGCCAAGAGGCTCTCGAACTTTATGAACATGCGTTTAACGCTTCGCCTGCGTGCGTTCATCAAAACCAGGATGGCACCTTAAACCATGCTGAACTGGATTGTTTCGGACAAACAATTACGCTTGCTGAAACTAAGAACTCAGTTGTTTTTGGAAACACCATGGAATTTTGTTTTGAGTTTGGGATGAAAGATAAGGACCGCGTCTTTCATCTATATAACGTGTTAAAAGAGGGAGCGACCATCAACATCCCATTAGAAGAAACCAAGTTTAGTCCCATCTGGTTTTCTTTGATGGATCGATACGGTGTAAATTGGTTTATCTATGTTTCACCGCATTCCTTTGATTAAGACATGAGTGAACACAAACTTTTTTCAATGCCTTTTAGCACCCTTTATTCGTTGTATCTTGCCAAGATACGTAAGAAAAATAGAGATCAATCGGATCTTGATGGCATCATCCTATGGCTTTTGGGTTATTCCAAAGAAGAACTTGATCATCAGTTGATCAATCAAGTTACGGTTCGTGATTTCTTTGACCAAGCCCCATCGGTTAATGAGAAAGCATCAGCTATTAAAGGCATGATCTGTGGAGTGAAAATTGAAGAGGTAGCTGATCCTTTAATGAAAAAAATCCGGGTTTTGGATAAACTCATCGATGAACTGGCTAAAGGAAAACCCATTGATAAAATGCTTCTTAAATAGAAGAAAAAATGAATGAAAGGAAGCCATATTCAGTATCAATCAAATGCTATATACTGAATACACAAGACAAAGAATGAAAGAATATAAAGTCATGGAAGCTAAAAACGCAAAAGAAGCGGAACAGATCATGAACGAACAAGCTAAACACCACTGGAGAGTGGTTGATGTTACCTTTTGGAACAACGTCTTAACCTTATTAATCATAACATTTGAGCGAGATAAGGATCTCTTTTAATGCAGTTTTGATGACTACGTGTCAAACACATCTTAAGGTCACAAGCATCTCTTTTTTCATATCAGTAGAGTCCACACTTTTGGACTCTACTTTTTGTTTACATTGAGGTAGAGAAACGATATGAGGCGGTAGGTTTATTCTACTCTCTCTTTTTGACTATACTAAGGGTGTAAAAGGAGGGATTATTATGCCAACGGTTTTATTTGGGGATTCCATAGGAAAGGGGATTACCAATCACCATCAAAAATTAACCTTAACAGCCATTAGCCCGATCGATTTTCTTTATCAAACGTACCGTATTCCAATTATCAACATGACCTCGATCGGTCAAACACTAAAAAGGCTTCATGAGAAAAAGATCATTCAAAGGTATCTGGATACCATGGATGGGACACAAAACCATTATGTGGCGTTTGCGATCGGTGGGAATGATGCGGATTACGATTGGGCTTCGGTTGCTGAAACCCCTGATTTTCCTCACCCATCCAAAACCCCACTCGACCTTTTTGAATCGTTACTCACCCAGTATGTAAAAGCGTTTAAATCGAAAGGAGCAGAAGTTGTTTTAATGACCACAGTTCCTTTGATTTCCGTTCGCTATTTTAATCAAGTGATTGCAAAAGTTGCAAACCCTACCCAGATCTTAAGATTCTTTAATGGGGATGTTGAAATGATTTCCAGACACCAAGAGTCCTACAGTCATGTGATTGCTAAAATCGCTTATCAACAGGATTGCATCTTGATTGATTTTCGAACGCCACTTTTGCAACATCCCAAGTTTAACGACCTCATTTCCATAGATGGGGTGCATCCCATTCAAGCGGGATACGACTTTATTCATGAAATCTTGCAAAAAGCCATAGTATGCGAAAAACGATTAATCAATTGGTTCAACGAAGAATCGCATTCAATGGTTAAAAACGTTTTAAATCTTTCATCACCGGATCAACAATTAGACAAAGCGCGACATTTGAAACACGTTGATTGAAATAAAACCGTAGATAATATGGTATAATATGGCATAAACCATCAGTTTGAGGTGACCCCATTGGTGCGTATGTCAGATGTGGCCAAATTAGCCGGTGTTTCCAAATCAACCGTTTCCCGTGTCCTCAATCAAAGCGAGCACACAACAGAAGAAACACGAAATAAGGTCTATCAAGCCATTGAAAAAACCGGATATAAAGTCAACATGGTCGCGCGATCATTGACGAAAAGCGAAAGCCGAACCATCGGTTTTTTAGTGCCAACGAGCGATGACGAAATCACCTACAAGTTGATTCATAAAATTGAGCAGATTCTAACAACATTATCGTACCGCATCATCATTTGCCATACCCATTACGATTATGAAAAAGAAAAAAGTTATTTGGAATCGTTGATCCAAAATCACGTAGATGGTTTAATCATTTTGACATCCACCACGAATGCAGAACTTTATAAAACCATCGATAAGCCAGCCATCTTATTTGATCAGTATGTGACAGGTGGTCCGATTACCATTACATCGGATCATTTTTACGGAGGGTATATCGCAGCCAAAAAACTCAACGACAAGAACGCGTTTGATGTGTTGGTGGTCAGTCATTCCAATAGCGACGTGGCTTATCAAGAACGCATCAATGGGTTTAAAAAAGCAGCGGAAGAGGACCACATGAACATCGACATCATTTCTTGTGGTGATACCTATGAGAAGTGCTTTAAAGACATTGTCAAGGCGTTTAAAATCAAAACGTTTACAGGGATTTTTGCTACAAACGACCTGTTAGCAGCCTATGCTTTGAAAGCTTCCGCCAGTCTAGGATTCCAAGTTCCTAAGGATATAAAAATTATCGGATATGGAGACACCAAAATCTCCGAAATAACCAGCCCTTCTTTGACCACGATTTCTCAAAACATTGATACGCTTGCTGAGACGACCGTCAGTCATCTGATAGCCAGCATTCAAAAGAAACCGATTAAGAAGCGTTTCATCATCTTACCCATTAAAATGATCGAAAAAGAAAGCACGCAATAGTTTGAAGATAAAAATGTATTGACAGCGCTTTCTTTTTTTGTTATAATCGAGCCATGGAACCGGTTCCAAGAAAATATGAACGGAGAAAAAACATGAAAAGAATTGAATTTGGCGCTAAGCAAATCACCATCATTGTTATCACAACAGCAGTTTATGCATTATTTAGTTTATTCGGATCAGCATTCCAAATTGCTCCAGGTGTCTCATTGGTTTACCCAGCGACCGCTATTGCTGTAGTCTTTAGCATGTGGTTTGGTGTTTGGGCAGTCATCGGGGTGTACATTGGCACCATCATTGGTGGTCTCTCATGGGCTCCCATTTTGGTCAATTCAACAGGGGCTTTTACAACCATCCTTGAAGGATTGATACCCGCATTAGTGTTTTATGGAAGCGCGAAACTGAGAAAGGATTTAACGAACAAGAAATCACTGATTACCTATTTGATTTTCGCAGTTCTTTTAGGAACATTCGCCTGTTCGTTATTAGGTAATTTAAACTACACCTTATGGGGATATCAAACCATGGAATACACCTTTACAGTTGGTATTTGGGTTTGGTGGCTAGGAGATGCAGTCGCAGCACTTCTTATTGGGATTCCCCTTTTGAGATTAATGACGCCTTATGTCATGAAGACTTCACTTTACCATCAAGGATTCATACAAAGAAGAATTCAAAAGTAATCAAGAGGTCAAATGACCTCTTTTCATTCATCCAAAGGAGGCCCTATGTTTACGTTTTCGACTAAAAAGACATCTGCCTATCGCTCATTGAATCCGGGTGTTCGTATTCTCATTCCGATAGCCATAACCATTCTCGCTTTTCTGTTTTCTAACCCACTTTTCCTGTTAGCCTTGATTGGGTTGACGTTTCTTTTACTTTTTTTAGGAAAAGTGGAAACAAAAACCATTTTTAGTTATGGAAGAATGTTAATCACCATCATCCCCTTTGTCTCGATGATTTGGATTTTCTTTAATAAAGATGGGGATCTTGTTTTTGCTTATCGCTTTATTCGGATCTATTCCTTTGGTCTTCGTATGGCAGGTATCATGTCTTTAAGGTTTGTCACCATCATCTTGTCGATTCCGATGCTATTAGGGACATTAACACAAGAAGAATTTGTGATTGGACTTAGAAAACTGCGACTTCCTTATACATTGAGTGTGGTCATAACGATGACGTTTAAACTGCTTCCGACTATGGAAGCGGATTTAGCCATTATCAAACAAGCCCAAATGAGTCGAGGAGTCGAGTTCGAAAAAATCAAAATGAAAGAAAAAATAAGCAATTACATCCTCTTGTTTGTTCCTCTTTTAACGTTGACCATCAACCGAATGGAAACCTTATCAAAGGTCATCGAATGCAGAGGCGTGATGTACAAAACACGAAAAACGTTTTATAAAAACATTCCTTTTCATCGATACGATGTTCTTGTTTTCATACTCATCATCGCATCCATCGTGCTATCCGTTTATTTCAGGGGGACACTCTAATGGCGTACATCACACTGAAAAACGTTACTTTTCAATACGAGTTCGGGCATCATCTTGTTTTAAATGGCATTGATTTATCCATAAATAAGGGAGAATATGTCGTTATCACAGGAAAGACAAGCTCAGGTAAGTCCACCTTAAGTTACTGCTTAAACGGACTCATTCCCAATGCGGTTGATGGAGATTTCACAGGAGATGTCATCATTGATGGTCATAACACCAAAATGATTAAACTATCGGATTTATCCAAAATGATTGGCATTGTTTTTCAAAACCCGGAAAGCCAAATCTATGGTCTTTCTGTAGAAGAAGATTTATTATTTGCGTTAGAGAATTTTGGTTATGACAAAGAGACGATCCAAAAGCGGATTACGTGGGCGTTAGATGTTGTAGGCATGACGGATTACATGGTTCAATCCCCGTTTTCCTTATCCGGAGGTCAAAAACAACGGGTTATTATCGCCAGTGTTTTAGCGCTACAACCCGATATAATCGTTTTGGATGAACCAACAGCTGAAATTGATCCCGAAGGGAAAAGCGAAATACTCGGTATATTAAAAAAACTCAATCAAGACTATCAAATCACCGTCATCTTATTTGAACATGAGATGGAACGTGTGATTCAATACGCTTCTCGCATGATTGTTTTAGATCATGGAAAAATAGCATTCGATGACACACCCCATCAGGTTTATCAACACGTTGATGCTTTAAGGGGGTTAGGGGTGCGGATTCCACATTTGTGTGAACTGTTTGATAAGATGAAGAAAAAAGGACTTTATCAAGGCGCCATTCCTATCGATATTCAAGAAGCGGAAACGATCATTAGGAGGATGCTTACATGATTGAAATTAACAATCTTTCTTATGCTTACCAAAAAAATCAATGGGTATTGGAAACGATTAATTTGACAATAAAAAAAGGAAGCATGATCACTATATTGGGACAAAACGGAAGCGGGAAAACCACATTGGTCAAGCATTTGAATGGGTTACTAAAACCCGTTCAAGGAGACGTTATCATTGATGGCATCAACACCAAAGAGACCACGATTGCTACCATGTCTAAAAAGGGTGCTTACGTGTTTCAAAACCCGAACCATCAGATATTTTCTAACTCGGTCTATAATGAGATTGCGTTTTCATTGAAAAAGCAAAAGATGCCCCATCTTGAGATTGAAAGTAAGGTTCATCGGGTGATGGAAGACTTAGGAATCAGTGAGATAAAAGACATCCATCCGATGTTTATTAATCAAGCCCAAAAACAGATGGTTGCTGTGGCTTCTTATTTGGTCATGAATCCAGAAATCTTTATTTTCGATGAACCCACCAGTTCATTGGATGCGTTTGATGTAGCGACCATGAATCGTGTGTTTGATGTACTCAAAGAACAAGGGAAGACCATCATTGTCATCACACATGACATGAACTTTGTGATTCATTATCCTGATCGCGTCATTGTGATGCACAAAGCGAAACAAATCTTTGACGGACACGCATCTAAGCTCTTTGCATCACCTAAAATCTTTATTAAAACAGGACTTGAAGTCCCTCAAATAAAGACGCTATGCCATCGCCTTCAACCCCTCATCCCCGAGGATGTGTATCATCTTGATCAGGTGTTGGAGATTCTCATTCAAAAAGGGGGATTATCATGAAAGTTCTATCGATTGGATCTGCTATTTTAGATAAAATTTCGTTTGTCAAAGAAATGCCTAAAAAAGACTTACTCATTGATGCTTTCGATCAAATCGAGTTAGGCGGATGTGCCGCCAATGTTTCCGTTGCTTTGGCCCAATTAGGCATCTTTTCATCGATTTTATGCAGCATAGGTCGCGATACAGATGGCCATTTTATCCTTCAAGAATTGATTTCCAAAGGGGTTGACACCTCAAAAATAAGCATGATGGAAGGTAAAAGTGGGTATTGCAAGTGTTATGTGGACCAGTTTGCAGAACGTGATTTCTTTAATTATGATGGTGTTAATTTAAACATTGATGATACCTATATTCAAAGTGGCATACTTAAAGAGTACGATGCCCTTTATGTTTCAGGGTATGAACTTTTAGAAAAGCGTTCCTCTGATGCCGTCATGAAGGCCATACGTTTAGCCAAAAAACTAGGGCGGTTGATCTATTTCGATCCAGCCCCTGTCATCATGGATATCCCTCAAGACATCTTAGATGAAGTTCTAATGACCTCTAATTATGTTGTTCTAAACAAAGATGAGGCGAATGCATTTGGCCATACGTTAAATGAAGTTCTCTGTGCAAAAATCATCAATGACCGAGGCGCACAAAATGTCATCATTAAACTGGGAAATTTAGGATGTTTCTTTTATAATCATCAGGAAAACTTTTTTGTCAACAGCATTCCCGTGGACGCGATCGATACCAATGGAGCCGGTGACGCCTTCATGGCTGGATTAATTTATGCGCATCTACAAAAAATGGATGAGTACAATGCATGCCGTTACGCTAACGCAGTCGCATCCGTTATTGTTCGATCTAAAGGATCCCAATCATCCATACTCAGTTTACCTCTCGTGGAGGATATTGTTCGTGGAACTTAAGGAAAAGATTTTAGGATCATTGGTGGGCTTGACGATTGGCGATGCCTTGGGCATGCCAACCTCAATGATGACTCCAGAGGCCATTCAATCGGTTTATGGCTGGATTGATGGTTTTGTCAAACCAACACGTGATAACCCTATTCATGGCCATTTAGCAGAAGGCGAGTCGACCGATGACACGGCACTAGCGATGATGATTGTCGATGAAATGATCGATAATCATGGTGATGTTTCAGCGCATCGCTTAGCGAAAAGGTTAGTGAATTGGGCGGATCAAGAACACATCATGAATAGTTCAGTCATTGGACCGAGCACGCGTCAATCCATTCATCTGTTAAAAGAAGGAAAAGACCCAAAAGAAACCGGTCTTACGGGTGTGACCAACGGTGCTGCCATGAAAGTTTCTCCCATTGGTCTTATCCATTATCAAGATGAAGAAGCGTTAATCGAAAATGTATATCAAGCATGCCTGCCTTCCCACAACACATCGATTGCTATTTCTGGAGCGATGGCAATCGCTTTTGCTGTTGCATCCGCCATGCGAAACGAGTCATTGAATAGCATTCTAGAAGCCTCCATTAAAGGGGCAGATATTGGAGAAACTATGGGGATTAAAGTTACAGGACCTTCGATATCGGATAGAATCAAATGGGCAATTTCGATGATTGACCCCTTAAAAACCCAGTTAGAAAACGCGACCCATGTGGTTCGCCATCTTGGATCGAGTATGTTAACGTATGAAAGTGTTCCTATGGCCATTTTTTACTTTTATTTAACCAAAGGAAATCCTAAAGAAGCGATATTGCTGGCTGTTAATATGGGCGATGATGCAGACACCATTGCGTCCATGACCGGTGCTGTTTCAGGAGCTTATCTAGGCCTATCAAGATTCCCATATGAATGGGTTGAAGTAGCCATGAACAATCAAGATGCTGCGTTGCTCAGCCGTTATCAAAATCTATCTACATGCAAGATAAAGAAGTGACTTGATTTCGCCTTTTTTATTCGAATGATAAATCCCAATTTTATTTTGTTAATGCAATTGAATCCAACAAACCATCGATTAGAGCCTGTCTTTCTTTGAATCGTTGATCTTCGAGAAAGACACTCAAGGTATTTTATCTATTTATGCGTTTCGTCATTTAAAAAACAACACAAATTATGTGTTGTTTTTGCCTTTAACGTCTTCTTTTATAAATACCAGCACCGCCTGAAGATCCACCACCGCCTTTGATCTTCATGATGCCAAAACTGCCCCCTAATAGGACAAAACCACCTAAAATCATATACCCCCAAAAGCCTTGATCCAATAAACTGATGATCCACAAGAAATCCCAAAGTTCATTATCTGGCACATAAGGTGCATTCATGAGTTCTTCAAAATAGTCGTCCATATCGTAAGAAATAGGTGATTCGTTATAAAGCGATTCATACGCTAAATTGAGAAGTTCATAATTAAGATGCATGACCATAAGATCAGCGATATCATAATGGTTAGGATTCAATAAGGTTTGATCGGCGATGTCTGATAAAACAATGGGGGTATAAAGGGGTTCTAATCGATAACCCACTTCAAAAGCATACCCAACCAACGTTCGAGACTCTATGTTTTCGATCATCTCTTTTTGAAAATACAAAAGGACCAATAACCCCATGTCGTTTTTACCAATTTTCCAGTGTCTAAAAAGTTCCGTCTTATCGATGGATTCCATCTCTTCAGGTGTTTCAACCAAAAACGTGGCATAAACAATTTGGATTTCCCCATAAACCTCGTATAAATACCGGTTATACCCCACGATTTCTCGTTCGGTATAAGGCATTAAAGCGTCAGCATAGTCATTAACATAAAAAGAATCGGTGGGTTCTGGGAGTTTGCTTTTGTGGCAGCCGATAAGAACAACCAAAAAAAGGATTAAAATCCACCCTTTTTTCATTTTAGTTCGTAAAGGAAATCTCAGGAACGTCCGTCTTTCCTTCATCAATTTTCCAGTAAGCTACACGGGACTCAAAACCAAATAACGAAACAAAAATCAGGCCAGGAAATCGTCTGGCATTTTGATTATAGGCTAATACCGCTTGATTATAATCTCTTCTAGCAACACTTAGCGTGGATTCCATCGAATAGATGGTATCCAAAAGACCATTAAATGCCGAGGAGACGGTAATCATCGGATTATCTTCAATCGCAACCAGCAATTGACTGATCGCAATCGATTCTAAGGCATCCGCTTCCGCTAACTGATCGATATCGCCTGTTTTAATCGCATCCGCGTAAGCAAGTCTTGCTGAAATAATCAATTCATAAATCTCTCGCTCATGCTCTTGTAGCCCTGAAATGGTGGCCACCATTTGATTGATGGTGTCATGACGTTGTTCCAAACGATTGAACACTTGAGCGTAACTCGCATCAAGCGATTCATCCAAATCCACTAAGCGGTTATAGCCACCAACGAGACTGAGGGTAAGAATGACCAAAAGCAATAACAGAACACTGATAAACCCTGCTATGACCAACTGAAAAGGTTTCATAGATAAACCTCGTTTCTTTTTTGATTTTATTATACGCTTAAATGAGACGTCTTACAATCCTTTTGTATCGTTGTTAGAACCGATATTCTTACTAAAGAGATTATGGATTTTATTTACGTTTTTATTAAGAAAGAAAACATCTTTTTCATTCCATGATAAGATGAAATCAAAGAAGAACCGAAAGGAGGATTGACGATGGAACGATTCCTTACCCCTAACGATGTCTTAAGACACGCAGAGACGCTCGCACAGATGGTTTATCTTAAAGATTGTGAAAAACGAAAAAAAGTCATTTTAAGAAAAGATAAATACCTTCAGGATACCACCTATACCCTGAAATATCTTTCCACATCCTTGATGTTGGATGAACCGATGATCTTCACAAACTACATGCAGTGGTTTGGCTCACTTGCGTATTTCTTACGGTTTAACTTAGAGAGCTTTAAACACCACTTTGATGTGATTCATGAGGTGATGGATGAGCAGCTTCCTTTCGATGTATCTAAAAAGTATCACAGCATTCTTCATCAAGGTCAATCGCGTTTTGAACAAGCGTATCAGAATGTAACCGAAGATTCTCTTGACCAGGATGTGTTTTTAAAAGCCCTTCTATTGATGAAAACCGATCAAGCCTATGATGTCATTCAAAAGGAGATGGCTCAAGGCATGAGCATTCAAGACGTCTACTTGAAAATCTTGCAGCCAACGCTTTATAAAATAGGCGAGCTTTGGCATCAACAAAAAATCTCGGTTGCTAAAGAACATTACATGACGGCCGCCATTCAAAACATCATTGGACGACTTTATGATAAACTCTTTTCTAATCGAAAAGAAGCCCAATATAGCATTACGGCGGTTTGTGCGGGAGATGAACTCCATGAGATCGGGATGCGCATGGTGGCAGACTTTTTTGAACTCTCCGATTGGGATTCCTATTTTCTCGGTTCGAATATCCCCATTCAGGTGGTTATCGACCATCTAATCGAAACCCCAACCGATGTCTTAGCGATTTCAGCGACCACATCAAACAACTTAATCGATGTCCAACGCTTGATTGATGCGGTTAAAAAACATCCTCTTTTAGACCGCATGAAGATTCTTTTAGGCGGTCGCGTATTTAATCAAACCCCGGATTTGTGGAAGAAAATGAACGCCGATGGGCATGCGAGGGATGCCGAACAAGCCGTTTTAATCGCCACGTTGCTGGTTGGAGAAAAGCATCTATGATGACCGTCGAAAACGATCTTTTGATCACCCTTGATACTCACCACACCATTTTAGCGTTGTTTCCGCAGGATTCCCATTTTTCTAAATGGGTAAAACGGTCGATTTTAACGTGCATTGACACCAATGATCATCAACGTTTCATCAACTTCATGAAACGTTTGAATCATCAAAGTGCTCAAACAGAATCCCTTCATTTAATTGATCAAACACGCACCTATCCCTGTCAAATTCATGGATTTAAAGAAAAAGATCATGCGTTTTTATTTGTGCTGTTTAATCATGAGATCGATATCGAAATCTTAAAAAGCATGATGGTAATTAATAGTCAGCAAGTCAATCAAGTAAGAACACTCCAAAAAAATATGCAGTTGCACGATGCCAGCGCTTATGAAGAGATTAGCAAACTCAATAGCGAGTTATTGAATTCGAAAAGACTCATCGAAAAACAAAACGCGAAACTCAAACAGTTTAACGATCTTCTTAAAAAAATGGCGATTGAGGATACCTTAACGGGGTGCTACAACAGACGCTATTTCTATGAACACATGAAAGCACACCATCTTGGCTCTCAAAACCAAAAGGAACATGCGCTGATCTTTATCGATTTCAACCATTTCAAAAAGGTCAACGATGCATTGGGGCACGACGCTGGAGATCAACTGTTAAAGGATTTTGTCCAGTTGTCTCAAAAAGCAATCAAAGATCAAGGAACCATCTTTAGATTCGGTGGCGATGAGTTTATCGTTTTGCTTCATGGTGTTGAAAAAGCACAGGCTTGTGCTCTCATGCATGACATCGAAGAAGCCTTTTTAAAAAAGACAACGATGGCTTCGTTATCTTATGGGATTGAAGTGTTTAAGGATCAAGATATGGTAAACAATCAAGACATCGTCACACTCATTAAGCGTGCGGATCAAAAGATGTACACCCATAAAAAAAACAGCCGACGATAGCCCAGTTAGGCTAAAACGAAAGGACTATATGATGATTCAATTTGCTTATTATGAAGAAGCGTATTTTGATCAAATCGAAGCGCTCATTTTAAAGAGTTACACCTACGACAAACCCCTGTGGGGATTATCGCGACATGAATTTGTCAAAGCCATTCACCCTGATTTTAAAGCATCCCATCAAGCATGGACCGAATCCATGGGGCTTTATCTAGAAGAAGGTCAGTTGGTTGCGGCTGTCTTATCAGAAGGGGTGTATGATGGCGATGCTTTTTTCATTTTTGATGGAAAAAAACGGACCCAAGATCATGAGCTTCTAAAACGAATGGTTAGGTTCGCAGTTACGCATTTATCATCCCTTGATGAAACGAGAACCGTCCGTTCGCTTTTTTTAAATGTGCCAAAATGGCATCATGAACTGAAACATGTCGTCACAGAGTTTGGTTTTATCGATCAAAACAACCCTGAACGGATCCGAATTCTTCCTTTTCCAACAACTTTATTCGAAGTCAAACTTCCCAAAGGCTATCGGTTTAGCAAAACACCCGTGCCTCCTTTCTACTTATCAAATATCCACCGGTTATCGTTTAATTATGGGTTACCCTATGCCGATCAAGGAAGCCGAGCCTTCGAGAAGCTTAGAACCATGCGCCATTATGATCCGGATTTAGAGGTGGTCATTTTGGATGAAGAAAACCGTCCGGTTGCGTTTGCGATTGGATGGATGAGTCCATCCATGCCGTATGCGGAACTTGAACCCATGGCGGTCACATGGTGGAACCGCAGAAAAGGACTCGGTACCGCACTAGTCCATGAACTATCAAATCGAATCAAAACAAAATACCCACATGCCTATGGCATGACAGGTGGAGATCAACCGTTTTATCATGATTTGGGCTTTGCCATTGCAGAAGAAGTGCCTGTTTACTTGTATAAGAAAGTCATTCATGCCTCATGGGACCCGCTTTCTAAAGATGAGGACTTAGAACTCACCAAATAGGGGGTCATTCATGATTGTAATCGATATCAAATCCAGTATGCCAACCCAAGAGGTGGCAGAAATGATGCTGAAACAACAGCTTAATGGGATAAAAAACAAAGTGAAAATCGTTAAAATCCTTCATGGATACGGGTCAACAGGCGTGGGCGGTTCCATCAAAACCATGGCGCATAACACACTTAAAAGCATGATGGCAAGAAAACAGATCAAAGCGTATGTACCCGGCGAAGCCATCTATCAGACGTTGGGATTTGATGAGGTCATTCGCCGTTATAAACCGCTCATGGTTCAAGATTCTGATTTTAAAAAGGGAAATCCAGGCATCACCTATGTGATCGTATGAGGAAAAAAAGATGAGTCGTCTCGTATGGTATGCTTGCTACGGTTCTAATCTAAATGAAAGACGGTTTCTTCTTTATCTAAAAGGTGGAGACGCATCGTTTTTTGGCGTTACCATCACCCAAAATGGAGCAAATGATCCAAAGGATCCGGTCTCAATCAAACCCTATACGTTTAACCATCCCATCTGTTTTATGAAACATTCAAAAAACTGGGGTGGAGGTGTGGCTTTTTTAGATACCCGAAAATCCGGATTAGCTTATGGGAAAGCCTACTTAATCACTGAAGAGCAGTTTCAAGCGGTGATGGAACAAGAAGGACCATGGTATCCACTTTCAATCGATTTAGGGATGTTAGATGGTTACCCCGTTAAAACCTTCACCGGTATCTGCTTTAACACAACCAAGCCGAGCCAAGCGTATTTAAATACCATTAAAGAGGGACTTAGGGATTTAGGACTGAAAGAAGAGGCTATTGACGCTTATTTAAACCCTCACGGAAGCATGGAATGATTTTTTATCGATTCAACTGATAATAGAATAAATTCAAATATCGCGTGATTGTGGAATCGTCTTTTCTTTGATACAATCAACTTAGAAAGGACGTGAACCTATGCCCACACCGATTGAGATTGGCCAATACATACAAAGACTTAGAAAAGAAAAAGGGTATTCCCAAAAGCAACTGGCTGAGCACCTATCCATCAGTTTTCAAGCGGTATCCAAATGGGAAACCGGTGAATCGCTACCCGATATCGGTTTGCTTTTAGATTTAGCATCCCTATTGGATACAACCACCGATAAACTGTTATCCGCTGGTCATCTAGTGATTCGCAAAAACAAGTTTATCACTGTTGAAAAGATCAAAGAAGGCTTTAAAGCATTAGAGCACTTAAAAGAAGCGTTTGGAGAGAAATCCTCGTTTTATCAAGGCGCCATTCAAGGCATTAATCAAAAGATGAACATTGATTTTGAAGCGTATATGCATCAACCCATCTACCGGGAAACCATGCTCGCTGAGGTGATTATCCAGTACCTCATGCAAGGCTATCACATCGATAAAGAAGACATCAACCAAGCCATTCAAAGCGAAAAGATGAAAAACCTGATTTCTAAATACCAAGGCGAGGACACCCCTAAAACACATACCTATTGTGATCATCCACAACTCTTTGATCAACTTCGCGCCATTAAAAAAGAGTTTGAAACCATTGATATCCTTCATGAACTCCCAGGAGAATACATTAGGATGGAACCGGGTAAAATTTACTTAGGGACTCAAGTTGAAACGAATGAACCCTTCTGTTATGGGATTGCGATTGATGATGCCTTTATTTATGTCTTTACCTATTTAGAAAGTGGCGAGAATCAAACCTTGATTCATCAAGAAAAGCGACTGGATTAAGATAACCCACCTTGTGAGGGTTTTTTCTTTTAAGAAGTAAAGACAAATGGGCAGGGATTCGTTATAATGAAAGTGAATCCATTTCTTAGAAATCGTAGGAACAAAAATGAACGAAATTGCTGAGAGCCATGTGTTGGCTAAACAAGGAAACCTGCTTTTTAAAAAAGTAAAAATCCTCCATGTCAAGGCTTTATTGACCCCTCATACGTTTTGTTGGATGAACCATTCCAAAGAGGACATGGCGTCTTTATTATTGGATAAAACCATCGAAGACGTCCGTGCATCCGCACACTATCTTCGGTTTATGTTTCAAGATGGAACCGAGTTATCGGTTGCAGAAGATGTCTCGATTAGGTACATTAAAATCGAAGAAGAAAGCCAAAAACATCAACTGTTTATTGAATTTGATAACGGGTATGCCCTTGAGTTTAAAGTTAAACTTTATGGGTTTATATTGTTTGGAAGAGAAGGGGAGCTCAAACGGGACTTTCCTTATTACCGAAAAGCGATCGAGGCCATCAATCCGTTGAGTGAAGCGTTCACGTATCCGTATTTTATTAAGCGAACAGAACTTGATGGAAAGAAGGGCTCAGTTAAACAGCAACTGGCAACCGATCAACGCCTTCCGGGTCTAGGAAACGGAACCCTTCAAGATATCTTGTTTCACGCCAAATTAAGCCCCAAGCGAAAAGTGAGTACCCTAGATGAATCCGATCGATTGAGACTCTATCATGAGGTCATTCAAACCATCGATCGAATGATTCTATTTGAAGGAAGAGACACCACCGTTGATTTTTTAAATGAAAAAGGACGTTATGAGGTTATCATGCGAAGCGATCGCACCCATTGTCCCTTATGCAATACCGCATTAATCAAAGAGGCGTATTTAGGGGGCAAGGTCATTTATTGCCCGCAATGTCAATCATAAAAGAAAAGGAAAACGCATGCTCGATATTCTAGGACTCCTTATGGGATTCATCTTGATGATAAAAGGAGCAGATTTCTTTGTCATTAGTGCATCCCGTTTAGCAAAAAAACTAAAGATTGCTCCGATGGTCATTGGTTTAACCATTGTGGCGTTTGGTACCAGTGCCCCAGAGGCAGCTGTCAGTTTAACCGCCTCAGTTAGGGGCCAATCCATGATGACCCTTGGAAACATCGTTGGGTCAAATCTTTTTAACATCGTCTTCATTTTAGGACTGATTGCCTTGATCAAGCCTTTATGGGTGACTTCGACCCTTTTGAAACGTGAGATTCCTTTTGCTTTGCTATCAAGTGTGCTTCTTATGGCCTTTTATTGGCTCTTTTCAGCCCATATTGGACGTTTTGAAGGACTCATGCTTGTGGTGTTATTTGCCGTTTACCTCGGGGTTATATTGGCCCCTAAAGAGATTGAAAAGAAAGCCATCTATGATGAAAAAATACCCATGAAACCCATCTTAATCTATGGATTTTTAGGGCTTGTTATGATTATAGCAGGAGGCATTTGGACCACTCAGAGTGCTTCAAATTTGGCGATGATGCTTGGCATGAGTGAATGGTTGGTTGGGCTAACGATTTTAGCCATTGGTACTTCACTTCCTGAACTGATGACGAGTGTGGTGGCGGTGATCAAGAAAGAACGGGATCTTGCTTTAGGCAATATCATCGGGTCCAACATCTTTAACATCATGTTTATCTTAGGAGCGTCTTCGCTTATCAGACCCATTACGTTTTCAAAAACAGCGCTATCTGATGTCATCATTTTATGCATCATTTCTGCGCTTGTCTATCTCTTTTCGTTTACCAATCGAAAGATTGACCGTTTAGAAGGATTGGTTTTGCTCATCATCTACATCAGTTACATGGTGTTTATTATTATCAGAAATTAGGAGGTTATTATGGGATTAAAAGATTATTTCACCCCCAAATCATTGGTTTATACGGGAGTGTTTCAAGAAGTGCAAACCAAATACCGTGTGTTTGAACTAGACCCCAAAGGATTGGTGTTGTCTGACCAATACAAGACAGGTTTAGCGAACAAACAATACATTCAAGTTATTGGTTTAACGGACACAGAGAAAATTAAAAAATTAGGACATGATTTAGAAATCGATGATCTGGTCCTTGAAGATATCTTAAACGTTCGACAACGCGATAAGTTCGAAATGTTCGATCGCTATGTGTTTGGCGTCATTAAAGTGCGATACTTAAAAGAAGGATTGATTAAAGAAAGTTATATGAGTCTCATTATGTTTGAGCATTTAGTTATTAGTTTCCATGAATCGGAGCCTGAATTTTTAGGATTAATCGAGAATCTTTTGGACCAACATGTTGATATTCGGTTAAACTCAATGGATTATATGTTTTATCAGATTTTAGACATCCTAACGGATCACATGATAGAGGTCAATGATTATCTAAAAGATAAAATGGAAGAAACAGAAGAAAGCATTTTGAATGCTCAAACGTCTGATCAGGAAACGTTTTACATCATTAGAAAACAATTGCTTAAACTCAAGAACAGTGTCTACCCACTGCTTGATCAACTCAGTGATTTGGTTAAAAAAAACAAATTCATTTCCACAAACAATCTCCCCTATTATGACGATTTACTGGATCATCTAAGACGACTTGATCTAGAACTCTCTCAATCTAGAGAACTCATGCGGCACTTGTTGGATCTCAACATGAACAATCAGTCGAACCGAATGAACAAAATTATGACAACATTGACTTTGTTTTCAGCGATCTTTATACCCTTATCTTTTTTAACTGGGTTTTTCGGTATGAATTTTCTTCACTTTGGTATATTAGAGTATCCTGATGCGATTACTCTGTTTTTAGTTTTTTGCTTGTCTCTTGCCTTAGTCATGATTGTGTTGTTTAAAAAAGCCAAATGGCTTTAATTAAAGCAGGCCCAATCAAACGAAAAACGAGGAGGTGCTATCGATGGTATTAGTGACATATCTGAGCCAAACAGGCCATTCAAAAACCTATGCAACCTGGCTTTCTGAAGCGTTGAATGCGGATTTGATCCCATTTCAATCATTAAAACGAAAAGACGTAAAAAAATACCGTCTGATTGTTTTTGGATCAGGTGTTTATATGGGGAGAATCCGAGGAATCAAAAAAGCCAAAAAGATGTTTGTTAACCAACATGCGCTTTATTTTGCATGCGGCGGGCATCTAAACGATGAAAAAGAGATTCAAAAACTCATAGAATCCTTTTTTAAAGGTGAAGAAGACAGTTTTTACTATCTCCCTGGAGGTCTTGACTACAGCAAAGTCAAAGGGCCCATGAAGTGGATGTTAACCCTGGTCAAAACCATGATAGAAAAGAAAAAAGAAAAGACGGAAGATGAATTAAAAATGCTGGATGGGTTTTATCATCCCACCAATTTCGTTGACCGAATCTATATCGAACCCATCTTAAACGCCATAAAATCCATTCAATCAAACTAAATCTTGATACCATAGAACCCGATAATTTTCGGGTTCTTTTTAGTTTATATCGATTGAAATGATGAAAGCATCATGATACAATGTTGTTGATATCAAAAACTGATATCAAGAAATGATAGGTGATTATATGATTCATGCATTTCATAAAAAACTCTATTTAGGATTTTTAAACATGCATATTCTGCACCATGCATCCCAAGAGCCTATTTATGGTCTTTGGATGATTGAGGAGTTGAACCATCACGGGTATGAGGTAGGCGCATCTCATATCTATCCTCTCCTAAAATCCTTAACCGATGAAGGGTATCTTTTGATGGAACCGAAACAAACAGAGGGTCGAATTCGAAAGTACTACCGGATCACCACTCAAGGGCTACATCTACTCGAAGAACTCAAACACAAACTGAAAGAACTCATCGCTGAAGTGTACGAGGATGAACATGTATGAAACCAACGACGATTAAAAAGCAAGCCTTCATTTTCCTATTGTTGCTGGGTTTTATAAGCCTATTATCCGACTTCACCCATGAAGGAGCGAGAAGCATTTATGGACCTTACTTAGGCGTTCTTGGTGTCTCTGCCTTTTTGGTCGCTTTTACCGCAGGGTTAGGCGAGTGGATTGGCCAAGCCTTACGAATCGTCACGGGCTATATCGCTGATAAAACTAAGAAGTACTGGTTGATGATGATCCTTGGGTATGCTTTAAACTTGCTCGTGATCCCACTTTTGATGTTTGTAACGGTTGACCTATGGCATGTCGCCATCATCCTTATTCTGCTTGAACGCATCGGTAAAGGCATTCGTGCCCCGGCTAAAAGCGCATTAACGTCGTTTACTACTCCGCATTTGGGCGTTGGAAAAGCGTTTGCCCTTCAAGAAGCCATGGATCAATTTGGGGCATTTTTAGGGCCTTTATTCGTCTTTTTCATTTTAAGCTTAAACAAAGGATCTGAGCTTAATGGGTATCAAATGGCGTTTGGCTTATTAGGAATTTTTGCTGTTTTGACCTTGGTTGTTTTGGTGATTGCTAAGACCAAATACCCTCATCCTGATCAGTTTGAAACCCTTAAAACTAAAAAAGGGTTTAAAAACAATCCCTTCTTTATGTATTACATGATGGCGATTGCGTTTATAGCATTTGGGTTTATCGATTATCCGGTCTTAGCGTTTCATATGGGACAACGCCAGTTAATCGATATCGTCTATATTCCTTTGCTTTATGCCATGGCCATGGGAGTTGATGCCATTTCGGCCCTTGTTTTCGGTCATTTATACGATAGGAAAGGCATGATCGCGTTAGTGATTTCAGTCTTCTTATCCCTCTTTATTGCTCCTGTTTTCTTTTTCGTTCAAGGGCTTGCCGGTCTCATCATCGGAATCCTTCTTTGGGGGATTGCGATGGGTGCTCAAGAATCCATCTTAAAAGCGGTTATCGCCTCGTTGGTTTCTAAAGATAAGCGAGGAACTGCGTATGGCATCTTTTATACGGTTTTTGGATCTTCTTGGTTTTTAGGGTCGATGATCATTGGATGGCTTTATCAAATTGAGCTTCTTTATCTGGTTATATTCGTTTCAATGATGCAAGGACTAGCCCTTTTTAGCTTATCGCTATTTATCAGCAAAAGTAAAAAAATGACATTCGAGGTGGTCTAATTGGAAACGAAAACTCGGGCGCATTGGGGACGTTTTTTAAAAGACGTAATGATTTGCTCGCTAGGTGCATACGGTGGACCTGAAGCCCATTTTGGGGTTTTTACCGATCAAATGGTCGTAAAAAAACATTATCTAACCGAAGAAGAACTGGTTGAATTGATTGCATTAACCGGTATTTTACCCGGTCCAAGCAGCACCCAAACCATAACGGCTATTGGTCATAAAATGGGAGGTCCTGTTTTAGCGTTTTTGACCCTTTTGGTATGGGCTTTGCCAGCGATCATCATCATGACCTTTTTATCGTTTCTTTATTTCTTTTTGTCAAAGACTCAGTTTAACCCAAACATCTTAATCTATATCAGGCCTCTAGCGGTTGGATTTATCTTAGTTGCGGGATACCGAATCGGTAAAAAAGTGATGAAAGATCGTTTGACCATCGTGTTGTTTTTGTTTTCTTTAGGGGTTACGCTTTTTATACAATCGGCGTTGTTGTTTCCTTTGTTGCTGTTGATGGGTGGGGTAACCTCGGTTATCGTTTCTAAAGAACGGCAACTTTGGCACCGACTGGAACTTAAACCGACTTGGATTTATCTCATTTCTTTTTTAGGATTTGCCCTTTTGGTAATGGGGTTAAACGCATTTTTTCCAAACCGAATCTTTCATCTATTGGAGATGTTTTATCGGTTCGGCTATTTGGTGATTGGGGGCGGTCAAGTCGTCATTCCTTATATGATAAATGATCTTGTTTTAGTAAATGGCATTTTGACCATGGATGAATTTTTAACTGGCTTCGGGATTGTCCAAGGCATTCCTGGACCGATGTTCAGCTTTGCAGCTTATGCCGGTGGCCTAGCATCAAAAGATTTAGGCATCATCGGGCAAATCTTAGGGGCTTTGGTTTCGGGTATAGCAATCTTTCTTCCGGGCACGCTTTTAATCTTTTTCATCTACCCGATTTGGACACGGATAAAGACGATTAAAGCCATTCGAATCGCCATCGCTGGGATAACTGCGGTTGCTGGTGGGTTCATTGGAGCCACAGGCGTTAGGCTTTTGATTTTAGGGGGATGGAAGTGGGATATACTTGTGGTGATGGGCATCACCGTCGTGCTTTTACTGATTAAGAAATTACCCGCACCGGTGTTAGTCTTGATGACCTTACTTCTCGGATTCCTTATTTATGGATAAAAAAGAACCGATTGACCTAAGGGTCCATCGGTTTTTTGTTTTGAGTGAGTCGCTTCATAATTTCTAATCCTCTGCGCTTTTTTGTGTCCTCTTTTTTAGCGCTATAGTAATGCTGGAGGTATCGGTTTTGATCAGATTTTCCAAGGCTGTCATAAAAGGTCTTAGCCTCTTTATCTTCGCTAAGAAGCTTTTCAAACGATCCATCAAAAGTAGGATTTGGATCGAAATCTTGTTTGGTCCATAGCCCATGTTTTTTTGCATAAAGAATCGCTTGATATCCGGCTTCCTGCATCTCGTTTTGGGCAATCAATTGATCTGCTAAATCCCGATTTTTCTTTGACCATGTGCTTCGCTTGACGCGCTTAGCGAAGTATTTGATGTAACACGTGTCATCCACCTTTTTGATCACGCCATCAATCCAACCAAAACATAACGCTTCGAGTAATGCGTCATGGGCGGTTAAGGTTTTCAATTCTTTCGATTTACTAAAGGTTAAATAAACCCCAGGTGAGGTATTTGCGTGTTCTTTTAACCATAAATGGAAGTCCAGTCGATTTCGAAAAAGCAAGGGTTTCATCAAGCACCTCCCCCTTGATTATACCCAATCGTTTCAAAAAAGATAGCACCTATCTTCATCAAAAGCGAAAATTTGTGTTATAATGAGGCCATCATTTGAGGTGGTTTCATGAAATTATCAACAGGCAACCAAGTCCCCATTCACAGCTATAAACACAACAAAAAACTCCACCGGGTCTGGAAAAAATCGATTGTTTTGATGCAAGATCAGAAAATGCTGGTTACTGCTAACTACCGAACACGCGTCATCGAATGCGATGGAAGAAGTTGGCATACCAAAGAACCAGCCGTCTGTTATTTTTATTCGGATTTGTGGTTTAACATCATCGGTATGCTGAAAAAAGATGGGGTCTATTTTTACTGCAACTTATCATCGCCTTACCTTTATGATGGCGAAGCCATCAAATACATTGACTATGATTTAGATATCAAAGTTTATCCGAATGGACAATACACCTTATTGGATGAGAAAGAGTATCAATCTCATTTGGGTTCGATGCGCTATTCCGATGAAATTCAAGAGATCATTGATTCCCATAAGAAACTATTAATCGAACGGATTGAAAACAAAGCGCATCCGTTTGATTTAAGCGATATTTCGTTTTTCTATCAACAATTCACACATCTACACAAGAAGTAAAAAACTTCTTAATACATAGAAGGAAGAAGGGTTTTTGATGAAATCATTTGTGTTAAAAATGGAAAAGATGGTACCTAAAGAGGTACAGGTCGTTTTGTTGTTCGTTTTTGCAGCCTTGTTTTTGATGAACAACTTGGATGGCATATCCCGGTTATTGACCATAATGGATATCTCCTTCCGCATCGGACTGATCATTTTGGCTGTTTTAATCTTGGTGCTTCGAAAAAAACTGTTTCTTGCTCACATCGTTTTGTATGTGATGCTTTTTACCCAGCGGGTGTTTCAGTTGTTTCAATCGGTGTTGTCTTATAATTTTAAGTTCCAATTTTTTGGAACAACACCGACCATCTTTATGCTGGCGTTTGCCTTAATCGAAGTGTATCTTGTCATCATCCTTTTGGCTTACGCTTTTAAAGAAGGATTGAAACTTGAGTTTAAATGGAACAAGCATTGGTTTGTCTTTTTCGTTTTTGCTGCCTATCTGCTTGTTTTTTACAGTTTGAACACCTTGTTGCTGATTGGGCTTGCTACGTTCTTGCTGTTAATGTCCAAAGAATATTTTGTAGCAATCATTTTAATGGCATGCTTCTTTATAGGACTTCCTTTTAGAACGTTAGAATTAATCATAAACGATGCTTTTAGCGGATATAGCATTCTCTTTTATCTACGCATCTTGATTGAACTGACCGGATTGGGCTATCTCACTTATTATGCGATTACGCAGTTTGTCAAAGACAAAAAGATCATCGAGTCCGCTGGAGAATAAAAAAAACTACGCAAATCGCGTAGTTGGCATCATCTGGAGCGGGCGAGGGGAATCGGACCCCCATTTCATGCTTGGCAAGCACGTGTAATAACCATTATACGACGCCCACATCATGCTTTATCATGATAGCAAATAAATGAAACGTTGTCAAGGGATTGGTGATTATTTTTGCGAAAATAGCCCCTGACTTGCTAACGAATCATCAGGATATGAGAGAACATACCAGATCGGATTTAAAAACCATGAAATCAAAAGGTTTTTTTTGGCTCATGCTGATGATTGTCTCACTAATCATTGGGATGGCTTTCAGTCAACTCATCTATACAGGGATCATGCAAAAATGGGGCTTGGCACTTCGTGAAGTCCCTTTTTATGCTTATCCGTTGCTTTTTATCTTGGCGTTTTATGTGACCCTTTTTGTGCATGAAATGGCGCATTTTTTGGCGTTTAAAATCCAAGGGATTAAGTTAAGAGCGCTTTACCTCACCATGTTTGTTTGGGTCAAGCAACACAAGAAATGGCGGTTTAAAATTAGACCAAAACTGTGGGTTCTATTTGGAGGACTCGTTGTCCCTGATTTGCCCCCTATTAAGGATCAAGCAAGCTACCAAAAAGTCTTATCTGCCTTTGCTAAATCGTTGATTGCTGCACCGGTTGCAACACTTGCTTTTGCCGCATGTGTCCTTCTCACATCCATCGGTTTAATCGGGTGGAGCAACAACATCATTTGGATTGGATTCTTCTTCATTTACATGCTCTTTAATACGGCATGGACAGCGCTTTACTACGCGACATTTAAGCTCCATACCGATTCAATTTATGGGGATTTTGTAGCTTTTCGAAACATGAAAGAAGATCCAGTATTCGCGTTATCTCAAGTGGTTCAGTACACGATGTTTTCAACGACAGAATCACAAGAGGCCGACGATTTTATCATGCGTCTTCTTGAAGAAAGAATTGAATCACTAAAGATAAACTACACCTTGTTTCATCACATGCTTGTAATCCAATACCTTGAAGGTTTAATTGAAAAAGGGAGTGTGGCCCCCCAAACGATTCATCATAAACTCATTTCATTGGCTCAACATTTACCGATTACCAATGAGCAAACCTGGATTTTGGGTCATCAACTGGTGCTTTATTTCTATCAGGTTCAAGCCATCGAAGAAGCGTCTTACCTTTGGCTTCGTTTAATCAAGCGAACCCATGTTTCAAAACTGCCTGAACGTCTTTTGGAGTACTATGAAAAAAAGACAGAGCATATGACGTTTATGGCGGATCATGACGCGTATTTTTTAGAAGATGAGCATCTTTATGTGGGTCAAATGTGGATTTTTGAACCGGTCATCAATCCGTTTGAACACGAACGAAAATCCATCTACCGATTAGAAAAACACATTTGGGAATGCCACATTTCACATCTTCTTGATGGAGGCGAACAAAAAAGCGACTAACGTTTAGTCGCTTGCGTGATCATCTGGTGCCCTCAGCGAGAATCGAACTTGCAATTCAGCCTTACCATGGCTGCGTTATACCATTTAACTATGAGGGCTTGGTGTTTTTAGAGCCAAATATATTGTATCATAATTTCATAAGATATCAAGTTTTAAACTAAAAAAAACGAATTCTTTAAAGAGAGTACGTGCGAGCCATCATCCTTATAAATATTTCACCAATTGAACATGAATGCTTGTAATTCGATTTGAATGTGTGTATAATGATTGTAGGCATTATATGTGTCAACAAAATTTAAAGGAGTAAATGAATGAAAGGCGTAGTAAAATGGTTTGACGCTGACAAGGGATATGGATTTATTTCTTCAGCAGATGGAAAAGACATTTTTGTACACTTCAGTGCAATTAAATCTGAAGGTTACAAAACATTAGCAGAAGGCGACCAAGTAGAATTTGAAGTCAAAGATAGCGACCGCGGACAACAAGCCGCTAACGTTCAAAAACTATAATTTTAAATGGACATGGGGACTCCGATTGGAGTCCCCCTTCTTTTATAATTGTGTGAAGCTTCCGTATTTTAATGTTCGCCGTTGTTTAGGCTTATCATTCTATGATATAATGTTTGTAAAGATGGGAGCGTGGTTAACATGGAGAAAGAACTATTAGAGATTGAACGTCAGCATCTCAAGAATGTGATCAAGGAATTGGATCCGGAAGTCTTAGAAGACATCCATCAACGGTTTGCCTTAATCTACACTTTTGATGCTGTGGGTATGGAATGTAAAAACCGCATTTCATACGAGGACGTAAAGCGTCTGAGTCAATCCAAGGCCCTTCTCGGATACAGTGAAAGAGAGCAAAAAGAAATCTTAAACCATTTAAAGGCGTACGAGTTCATATTGCAGTTTGCTAAAGAAAACAAACCGTTTACCGAAGAAATCATGAAAGATATTCATGAGATCTTAGTAGAAGGCATTTTTCAAGGGGGCGTCTATCGAAATGTCAACATTAACATTTTCGCAGCGTCTCACCAACCTCCAGATTATGTCAAAGTATACGATCGCATGGCCAAATTCTTTAGACATCTCGATGATTTTTCGGGAACCATCTTAGAGAAAGCGACCTATGCCCATGCGAGCATCGCTAAAATCCATCCGTTTGTCGATGGAAACGCACGATTAGCCAAATTGGTTCTCAATTATTACTTGCTGAAAAACGACTATCTTCCTATATCGATTCCGCTTGAGAGTCGAAATGAGTATTTTGATAGACTCGAAAAGTTCAAGACAGAAAAAACCATCCAACCTTTGATGGAATTCTTCAAGTCATTGCTTGTGAAACGCTACGAAGAAGTACTCGCTGAATTGGATGTTTAATAAGGAGTCGTCGACTCCTTTTTTTATGACAGATTCAATCATTGTATGGTAAAATAACAAGAGGTGATTCTATGCCCATTAAGATTGGTGAAATCAATCGATTGACCGTCCTTAGACCAACAGATATTGGATACATGCTCGCAAAAGATAACGATGAGGTTTTCCTTCATCTTAACGATTCGATGCATCAAGCGTTGAAACCGAATGACACGGTTTCGGCTTTTATCTATTACGATAACAAAGGCCGGGTTGCAGCAACCCTAAAGACCCCGCTTATTACCCTTTCTAAGCCCAATTGGCTTAAAGTGACTGGAATCAACCCCGATTTAGGGGTCTTCTTAGAGATGGGCATCAACAAGGATCTGCTGTTATCGAAGGATGATTTGCCGCTTAACTTTCTCTTATGGCCGGAAAAAGATGACCGTCTACCGGTTACGATGAAGCTAAAAGGAAGACTCATTGCTAAACTCATGGAGAGCAAAGACATCACGCCAACCAACGTGCCTTTAGAACAAAAATCAACCGTAAAAGCGACCGTCATCAAACTTGGAAAACAAGGATTAAACCTATTGACAGCCGAGCATCACGTCATCTTCGTCCATCAATCGCTCATCAAGGGTCGTTATCGAATCGGGCAAGAAGTCGAGTGCAAAATCACCTATGTGTCTGAAAAAGGGCATTCAGGATCTTTGATTGAACCTAAAGAAGTGCTCATGTACGACGATGCGAACCAACTCTTGAGTTATCTCATCCAACATGAGATGATGCCCTTTGATGCCGATAGTGATCCAAAGCGCATTAACCAAACCTTTAACCTCTCAAAAAAAGCGTTTAAACGCGCCCTTGGCGCTTTATACAAACAACGGAAAATTCGATTTGCCGATGGCAACACATACTTAATCAATCAAAAAGGTGAGAACAATGAATGACACAAAAAAACTCGTAGGAGCCGTCACATCCAGAGACGAAGATTTTGCACAATGGTATACCGATTTGTGTTTAAAAGCTGAACTTATGGATTACAGCGACATGAAAGGCTTCATCATTTATCGTCCTTATGGCTATGCCATATGGGAAAACATTCAAAAATACTTAGACATGCGCTTTAAAGAAAGTGGACACGATAACGTGTATATGCCGCTGTTAATTCCAGAGTCGCTTTTCCAAAAAGAAAAAGACCACGTTGAAGGGTTCGCTCCTGAAACCGCCATGGTCACCACCACCGGTGTTGAGGATTTAACCGAGCGTCTGATCATCAGACCCACCTCTGAAACTTTGTTTTGCACCCATTATCAAAAAATTATCAACTCGTATCGGGATTTACCCAAAAAATACAACCAATGGTGCAGCGTCGTTCGTTGGGAAAAAACCACCCGTCCCTTTTTAAGAGGAAAAGAATTCTTATGGCAAGAAGGGCATACCGTTCATGCTACTGAGGAAGAAGCCAGAAAAGAAACGTTAGACATATTAGATGTTTATAAAGATTTAGGGAAAGACCTCTTAGCGATTCCCTTTGTAACCGGAAGAAAGACCGAGAAAGAAAAGTTTGCGGGTGCGATGGAAACCTATTCGATTGAAGCCCTTATGCACGATGGGCAAGCGCTTCAATCCGGAACCACCCATTACTTCGGTCAAAATTTTTCCAAGGTTTTTGACATCAAGTTCGCTGATGAATTCAATAAACTAAAGTACGCCCATCAAACCTCTTGGGGGGTCTCAACCCGCCTGATTGGAGCCATCATCATGGTGCATGGCGATGATGAAGGGTTAATCTTACCGCCTTATGTAGCTCCCCATCAAATTGTTATTGTTCCGATTCAATCCAAAAAAGATGAAGTGAGACGGGCAACAGAAAGCATGTACACTAACCTTAAACAACTGGGCTATCGAGTCATTGTCGACGATTCAAACAAGTCTCCGGGTTGGAAGTTTAGTGAGTATGAGATGAAAGGAGTCCCTGTTCGAATCGAAATTGGACCACGCGATTTAGAACGAAACGAAGTCACTCTTGTGACCCGTCATGACCGTCAAAAACACGTGATGCACACCCATGAAGTGGTCAACCGGATGCCCTTAATTCTTGAGGAAATGCATGAAACGCTTTACCAAAGAGCGTTGAATCATGTGAACCAAAACACCTATCAAGCAACCACTTATGATGCCTTTAAGGAACAAATCAAAAAAGGCGGTTATGTGGCCATGAGCATCGCGGGAGAAGAAGCGGAACTCATCATAAAAAAAGATACCACCGCCACTGCGCGTGTGATACCTTTTGATCAAACATTGATTACCACGATTTGCCCCGTTACCCAGAAAAAAGCCACTCAAACCGTCTGGTTTGCTCGAGCGTATTAAGAAGACTAAGTCTTCTTTTTTTTCTCTGGAACCGGATCGTATTTAGGTTTAAAAAGAGGATTGCACGTTAAAATACGTTTAGCCGTCAAAAAGGAAGCTTTAAAAAAGTTGAACCGCTCGTAACATGTCTTAGCATAAACACTGCATGTAGGCGTATGCCGACAGACATGATTTTTGTTTGGAGATATGTTTTTTTGATACCATTCTATCCATCGGATGGCCAGTTTTCTCATCATTTCACCCATCCCATTATAACATAATTCAAACATTCTATGATTTTTCACAATTTCTTCCGTTTTGGTGTGAACGTAGTTAGAATATGTTATAATTAAGATGTAGATAGTGTAAACGATTACAGGAGGTCAAGGATGAAAGAGTATTTCACCAAAGAGATTCGCAACATTGCCATCTTGGGACACCAAGGCTCCGGCAAAACCAGCTTATCCGAAGCCCTATTATTCATGGGGAAAGCAATCGATAAAAAAGGAGAAGTTGAAAGAAAAAACACCGTTTCTGACTATTTAGTTGAGGAACAAACCAAATTGACCAGTTTATCCCTTACAGCTTTACCCGTTGAATGGAGAGACTATAAATTGAACTTCCTGGATGTTCCAGGTAACGATGAATTCGTTGGCGATTTAAACCAAGCCTTGGCCGTTGTCAAAGGCGCCATTCTGATGGTTGATGCTTCCAAAGGCGTCGAAGTTGGAACGGAAAGAGTATGGAGAGAACTAAGAAAAAGACATATTCCAACCGTGATATATGTCAACAAGATGGACAAAGAGAATGTGTCATTCGATAAAGTATTGGATAGCATTCGTGACAACCTCGGTAAAAAAACCGTTCCTTTCTGTTGGCCCATTGGCAAAAGCGAGAATTTTGAAGGGTTTGTCAATGTCATTGAAATGAAAGCCCGCATTTTTGACGGGAAAGAAAGCGTTGATGCTCCGATTTGGGATGAGAAAAAACCCAAGATTGAAGAGCTTAGAAGCATGATTTTAGAAGGCGTTGCTGAAACATCGGAAGAACTTTTAGAACTGTATCTTTCTGGTGAAGAAATTCCCGAAGATGTCATTAAAAAAGCTCTAAAACAAGGCGTTTTAGATGGCGAAATTATTCCAATTCTAGTAGGTTCTGCAACCAAAAATATCGGTGTTAGAACGCTGCTGAATACCCTTTTAGACTATTTGCCAGCACCCGATGAACTTCATCCCATGAAGGGAACCGATCCTAAAACTGGAGATGAAATTGAACGGAAAACCAAAGATGACGAACCCTTTTCAGCGTATGTTTTCAAAACAACCGTTGATCCATTTTTGGGACAAATCAACTTATTAAAAATTATTTCTGGGACGTTAAAACTCGGACAAGAAGTCATCATTTCCAACAAAGGCGAGACCAAAAAAATCTCGAATCTCTTTGTTCCAAGAGGAAAAACACAAGTCGAGTGCACCCAGTTTCATGCGGGCGATATCGCTGCGGTTGCTAAAATTGAAGGCATCCAAACTGGGGATACACTATCCGATATCAAACAACAAGTCGTCTTTGATTTAGTGAATCAACCGACCCCTATCATCTATATTGCTGTTCATCCAAAGAACAAAAACGATGAAGATAAGATTTCCATGGCCCTTACGCGCATCAATTTAGAAGATCCAACATTCCAAATTGTGCGTAACAAGGAAACCGCACAACTCTTATTAGGCGGGATGGGGATGACCCATTTAGGATACGTTCTTGAACGGATTAAGAGCATGTTTAAAGTGGATTGCGACGTCGATGATCAAAAGATTGTTTACCGCGAAACCATAAAGAAAATGGTCCAAGCAGAAGGAAAACATAAGAAACAATCCGGTGGAGCGGGACAATTTGGTCACGTTTGGATTAAGTTTGAACCCAGTACCGAACTCTTTGAATTTGCTGAAGATGTGTTCGGTGGGGCGGTTCCAAGAAACTATTTCCCTGCTGTAGAAAAAGGGTTAGTGGAAACCTTCGAAGAAGGCCCACTGGCTGGATTCCCTGTTATCAACGTGAAAGCCACCCTTTATGATGGGTCATATCACCCTGTTGATTCCAATGAAATTTCCTTTAAATTGGCTGCAGCCTTAGCCTTTAAAGAAGCCTGCAAGACCGCTCAACCCACCATATTAGAACCCATCGTTCGTGTGGAAGTCATCGTTAAAGACCAATTCGTTGGCGATGTCATGGGCGATATGAACAAACGCAGAGGTCGCGTTTTAGGAATGAACCAAACCGACGGTTTCCAAATCGTTATTGCGGAAGTTCCTGAAGCTGAAATTGTCAAATACGCCATTGACCTAAAGGCGATGACACAAGGTAGTGGGTCGTTCACACGTGAGTTCCTTCGCTATGAAGAAGTGCCAGCACACCTAATTGATAAGATTGTAGAAGCGTATAAGTAGTAATATGGACAAGTCCTTCTAATATCAATTAGGAGGACTTGTTATGCTTTGTGGACTTTGTCATGAGGTCATCGTCTTTGAACGGACCTTGCACACATTATTTGAACCAGAAACCCATTCGATCTGTGAACTTTGTTACCGGCGATACCCGTTATTGCCCGTCTATGACGTCATTCCAATCGAAGGGGGAATCATCCATTATCATGTGTTGATCAAACGAAACAGAAAAAAATCTCCAGATGCGTATATGTCCTTTTTTAAACCGTATATTATGGACTTCTTGAAGCGTCGCCACACCGTCACACTGTTTTGGTTCGATGAGATGGATGATCATGGTTTTGCCCTTTTGGATCCACTAAGGTTTGGCAATCTTTACGTTGTCACACTTTATGAAAATAGATAAAAAAAAGGAGAACAGAAGATGAAATTTGAAGTGGTTGGAAAGAATGGATTCACTCCGTCAGATGCCATTAAGGCGTATGCAGAAAAGAGATTTAACAAGGTCGTTTCCTTTTTTGGCCCAGAGGTTGTCTCGGAGGTAAGAGTCCTCTGCAAAGTGTATAAGGACCACCATAAAGTTGAAGTAACCATTCCAGCAAAGGGCACTGTCCTTCGAGCCGAAGTGATTGATGCTGACATGTATGCTGCTATTGATAAAGCCAACGATAAGTTGGTGGCTCAAATTAGGAAACACAAAGATAAGCTGAAGAATAATCTTGAAAAAGAAGGCATAAAACAAGCGTATAGCCAAGAATTTGATGCGGAATCTCTTGAAAAGGATATCTTGGCCAGTCAACTTGTTAAAAGCAAGAAAGTGGATTTAAAACCCATGACCTCCGATGAAGCGATTGCTGCGATGGAACTCTTGGGCCATGACTTCTACATTTATTTAGACAAAGCAACACACCGCACCAACGTGGTTTACTTAAGAGATGATGGGGATTATGCCATCATCGAAACCCACGTTGATTCATAGGGAGATCCCATTGGGATTTCCCTTTTTTAACAAAAAAAAGGGCTTAGCCCTTTTTACGAAATCGCCTGTTGATAAAGTTCGGCAACAACATCCCAATTGATCACATGGAAGAAAGCAGATACATAATCGGGGCGTCTATTTTGATAGTTCAAATAGTACGCATGTTCCCAAACATCCAATGCCAAGATGGGTTCACCTTGAGCAAGTGGGGTATCTTGATTCGCTGTTGAAAGAACTTTGAGTTCTTTATTGGGAGTGACAATAAGCCAAGCCCAACCGCTTCCAAAACGGGTTTTTGCAGCATTTCCAAAAGTTTCTTTAAAGGCTTCAAATGATCCGAAAGTCTGTTCAATCGCTTTTAACAAGGCCCCTTTTGGTCCTTCGCCTTGATTGACTTTCAAGAGTTTCCAAAACAAATCATGATTGTAATGGCCGCCTCCATTGTTTTGAACCGCAGTCTTAATGTCTTCAGGGAGTAAACTTAAATGTTTCATGAGATCTTTTAGATCCATTTGAAGGTTAGGGTACTTGTCTAAAGCGGCGTTCAAATTGGTGACATAAGCTTGATGATGCTTAGAATGATGGATTTCCATGGTTCGTGCATCGATAAAAGGTTCCAGTGCATCGTAGGCGTAGTTTAATTTAGGTAATTCGAATTTCATATGATTATCCTCCTTATTTCTTTCACTTTCATCTTACATCTTTTTTACAATTTTTTCAAATAATTTGCCTCATGAACCCACCATTTTTTTCATTGCGTCTAAATCCAAATCAATGAAGATGGTGTGGTGGTTTTTGTAGGTCACTTTATAGATGGAAAGCTTCGGAATCTTTTTAATCATGGAGACTTTGGTATAATCCACAGGAATCGAAGACGAGTCTTTCAACTTGGAAAAATAGGCAGCAAGCGAAGCAGCCTTACGAATCACAGACTCCGTTAACAGGTGGGTTCTCACAATCACATGAGCACCAGTTGCCTCTTTCACATGAAACCACATGTCGTCTTTTTGAGCAAACTCATGAGTTAAATACGCGTTTTGAACATTGTTTTTACCAATCCAATACGTGGCATCCTCATCTTCAAGTTTCATGATTTTAGGTTTTTGATTGGCTTTCTTTCCAGGTTGTTTGGTCTTTGCTTTCTTATAGCCAAAAGGAATAAGTTCTTTTTCAAGATCGGCTAAAGAGTCTTGTGACGTGATCGCAACATAATCCGATAAGGAGTCTAAGTAATCGCGTTGCTCCCGGTAATCCGCTAACATATTTTCTAAGTATACAAGCCCTTTTTTGGCCTTATGATAGGATTTATAGAAGGATTGAGCGTGTTCATTTAAAGTCTTTGTTGGATCCAATTGGAGCCATTCATCGCCCATTTGAATCGAGGAATGAGTACTTTTCAAATCCAACATGGACTGATAAATCCAATCGGCTTTCTCTTTATCCTTTAACCGTTTCAAGTTGTCTTCTTGAAGCGATTCGGTCTGGAGGATTTTCTTATCCACTTTCTCTCTTTGTCGCGTTAAAAAATGAAGGATCGATTGAAACTTAGGGTGCTTAGTCTGACCGGTTTCATCCATCATTTCGGATAGGGATTGAAAGTAACGTTTTTCATGATCATGTGGAAAGATATCAGCAGCATAATCCTTATTTAAGGTTAAGTTTCGGGTCGGGCATAACTCCAGATCTCTGGGTTTCTTTCCTGTTTCAAATAGATAAGCCGCCAGAATAGGCGATATCCCTAAATACCGGTTCACTAAGTCTAAGGGATCGTTAACATCATCGAAGTTCATCTCATGAAACGCCCTTTTATCTGAAGGAAAGAAAGAAAAATTGGCCTGCGGCAACAATTGACGCCCCGTTTCAAAAAACATTTTCTTAAAAGTATCCATGATGATGCCGTCTTGAACCAAGATTAAGTTCGAGTGCCTTCCCATCGCCTCAAAAACAAGCGTTTTTTCGATAGGACCCAACAGCATATCGTATTGGGTGAATGAAAAAAGCATGACACGATCGGTCAAATGCTGGCTGATTTCATTTAAAATGGCTCCATCCAAATGTTTTTTCAAGCTGTTGAAAAACTGAGAACTTAACCCAGTACGTTCATCCTTTTGGGTGATGTAAACGCCAAATCCAGAAGCCGATAGTTTAAGCGAAAGCTGTTTGCGTTTGCCTAACCCATAAAACACAAAAACAAACGCTTGTTCCTCGGTCTGATAAATGCGTTCTAGCCTGAATTTCTTGAGTTCATGGTTCAACTCATCAACTAATTTTGAGATGAAAAAGCCGTCGAAAATCATAAGATTACCTCGTCTTTATTTTAACACACATGAATGGCTTTATAGCCTTGTAAGCGCTATTTCAAGAGTTTTGTTCGCTTATCTATTTACTCTTATATAAGATTCATATATAATAGTAGCAACATCCACCAAAAAGGAGATGTCTATGAAACTGAATCAGCGCGGATTACTCGTTGTCTTATCGGGTCCATCAGGAGTCGGTAAAGGAACCGTAAGAAGAGCGTTATTTCAAAAACCAAATCATGATCTTGTGTATTCCGTTTCCATGACCACCAGACCACCTCGTCTAGGAGAAGTTGACGGCGTGGATTATTATTTTGTCTCAAAGGAAACGTTCTTAGCACGTATTAAGGATAACAAGTTCCTCGAATGGGCAGAATTTGTCGGAAACTATTACGGAACGCCCAGGGATAAAATCGAAGAACAACTCGATCAAGGAAAAGAAGTTGTTTTAGAAATTGAAGTAGAAGGTGCCCTTCAAGTTCGAAAGCAAATGAAGGATGCGGTTTTCATTTTCTTGGTCCCCCCGGGTAAAGAAGCGCTCTATGAGCGTTTAATCAGTCGGGGTACGGACACCAATGAAATGATTCAAAAGCGCATGAGCAAAGCCGAATCAGAGTTTCTCTTGGCCCACAAATACGATTACATCGTCGTCAATGACGAAGTCAATAATGCAGCTGACCGGATCATGGCCATCATCCGTGCCGAACACGCGAAAACAGAACGAACCATCCATAATTATTTGAAAATGATAGGAGAACAATGGAATGACAAAAAATAAAGACGGAATGCGTTACCCCTCGATCGACAAACTGTTAGAAAAAATCGATTCGAAATATAAACTGGTTTACGCAGCCAGCAAAGTAGCCCACATCATCGACGCCGAGAAATTATCCGTGGATAACGCCCAATGCCAAAAAAGCGTGGGTGTGGCATTAGAAGAAATCTTAGACAGCAAAGTCGAGATAGAATTTGAATAAGACGAGACATCGTCTTTTTTTTCAATCCCTTGATTTCATGTTACAATAAACGTGGTGATCCTCTTTGAATCTAAAAGAAAAACTGGCCCATTGCCCGCAAGAACCTGGCTGTTATCTGATGCTTAACGACCAACAAGACGTGATCTATGTTGGAAAAGCCAAACAGCTTAAAAACCGATTGAAATCGTATTTCACCGGAGCCCATAACGAAAAAACGACACGCCTCGTTTCCGAGATCCGTGATTTTCATTATGTGTTAACCAATACCGAGCATGAGTCGTTGATTTTAGAAAACAATTTGATTAAAAAGCATACCCCCAAATACAACATTCGTCTGATGGACGATAAAACATACCCCTATATCGAAATCACCGTTGAAAAACATCCAAGATTACAAGTTGTGCGCACCAAACACCCAAAAGGCCGCGTCTTTGGTCCTTATCCGAATGTCTATGGCGCTAGAGAAACCGTGCGTCTGTTAAATGCGCTTTACCCGCTACGGAAATGCGAAAAACTTCCTAAAAAAGCATGTCTTTATTATCATATCGGCCAATGTTTAGCGCCCTGTATTCATCCGATTGAGGATTATAAACCCTTGATCAAAGAACTGACCCTTTTCTTAAAAGGTGAAACCAAACCGGTTTTGGACCGTTTGAAAGAAGACATGAATCGTGCGAGTGAAAACATGCGTTTTGAACAAGCCATTGAGTTTCGAGACATGATAAACCACATTGAGTCCACCACCGAAAAACAAATCATCAACACCCATGATCAAATGGATCGTGACATTATCGGGTTTGCGTATAATCAAGAGGATGTGGCCATCCAAATCCTCATGATCCGAAACGGAAAAATGATGGATCAGCACCAAGTGGTATATGCTTATGTCGGTGAAGCACATGAGTCGGTGATGAGCTACTTGAATCAGTATTATGAACAAAACACCCCGAAAGAGTTGATTTTTAGCACCCGTTTTCAGGAAGATATGGTTTTAGAGGCGTACGGAAAAAAAGCAGTTTTCCCTAAAATTGGTGATAAGAAAAAGCTGGCCGATCTGGCCGATAAAAACGCCGATTACGACTTAAAGCATTACTTCATGCTAAACCGCTCGAAGGATGAGAAAAAACAACATGCGTTATCCGAACTGGGTGCGTTAATCAAAAAAACGGTTCACACGATAGAGATTTTCGATAACGCCCAACTTTTTGGAACGTCTCCTATCTCCGCGATGGTGGTCTATGAACAGGGCCAACTCAACCCTAAAAAATACAGGAAATACCATTTAAAAACCTCGACCAACGACGATTATCAAGCGGTTCGAGAAGTGGTTTATCGCCGTTATCAACGGTTATTGATGGAAGAACAACCCTTACCCGAACTGGTACTCATTGATGGAGGTCTTGGTCAGGTGAGAGCTGCTCAAGAGATGATCACATCCTTGGGACTGAATCTGATTGTTGCAGGTTTAAAGAAAAACAAAAAACACCGGTTAGAAGCACTCATCTTGAATGAAACCACTCATCTATTGAAACCACAATCCGACCTTTACAAACTTTTGGTGATGTTATCGGAGGAGGTTCATCGATTTGCTATCGATTTTCACCGAAAAACCCGAAATAAAACAGCGATTCAATCCCGTTTGGATGCCATCCCTGGCATCGGTGAAAAACGGAAAAAAGCCCTTCTCAATCATTTTGAGACCCTGGATGCCATTTTGGAAGCGACAGATGAAACGTTAATGGAACTGGGCATCCCCCAAAACATAATCCCAATCTTGAAAGAGGCCCTCAAATGAAAAAGATTATTGAAAGCATTGACGCCAAACGAAAAGCCTTCTTCGTCATCCATGAAGGCCAAAAAATAGGTTTTTACATGACCGCGCGATTGGCAAAAACATTTTACGATTACGTGCAACCCGGTATCTTGGTTGACTTTGAGATTACCGGCAAAGAAAAAAAGATGGGCCAAATCGTTTTCCATCAAGTGGCTCACTTTAATTTGATCAAGCATTTGGTCACCCAACACGTCTATTATGATTTAAATCGGTTACGAAATGACATGAAAGACGTTTTGTTGAAAAATACCCATTACTTGTTCATCGATTTTGAAATGACCATGCCGGGTTATCGCACTCAGGCTTTTTGTCCCCAAATCATCCAAGTGGGTTTCTGTTTATCCGAATTTCATCAAGAACCTATACGCACAGGCTCAATGTATGTGTTGCCTAAAGAACAGGACTTCTTGTCCAAACGAACCAAACGCTTTTTAAAACTCGATGAAGAAACCTTCTTTCAACAAGCAGTGGATTATCGCACGTTTTATGAGACCCTAAAGGGCATGATGGATGCCTATCACCCGAAACTGGTGGTTTGGGGAAAAAACGATATGACGGCACTTCATGAGTCGTATAAGATTCATCAAGTCCCTCCCTTGACCTGTGATCAAGATTTCATCGATTTGTTGAAACTCCACAAAGACTTCTTCAACTTAAAAGATGATTTGGGACTTTTTAAGGCGTTTAAAGAGTATTATAACGAAGAACACGTACAATTTCATCATGCAGAAGACGATGCTGTGGTGACCAAATACGTGTTTGATGCCTTTGTCCAGTTTATGATTCAAAACGGTTCCAAACCTGAATCGGTCAATGCTTAACTAAAAAGCGCCAATCACTTGGCGCTTAACTTTTTAACAGGGAACTTAATCAATGTCAATGTTGTTTCTGATAACAGGATACCCATAAACACCAAGAGGATACCCATAAGAATCGTAAGATTAAAAGGATCTTGATAAAAGAGAATCGCAAAAATGGGTCCAAAGACACTTTCGGTTGAAATCAAAATCGCAGCTTCAGCTTCATGGGTGTTGCGTTGACCAACGCTTTGAAAAACGAATCCCAAGAAACTTCCAAAAAATCCAATCAACATCGCGTAGATTAACACTTGAAGGGAAGACCAACTGCTGAAGAGATCCTTTGGCATTCCGCCTCTTGCCATCATCATGACAAACGCAAAACCTGAAAAAATCAACAACTGAAACGCCATCAATACATATGGATCGGTTGCTTTGGCTTTTTTTCCTAAAAAATAGATATGAATCGCATAAAACATAGCGCCAATAAACGTGAGAACATCGCCTAAGGCCACCGTCAGTTCTTTAAAGTCTACAGAAATCAAACTGATACCAAGCATGGTAATGATTCCTGCAATAATGGTTTGATTTCGGACTTTTTTTCGTTCAGCGATATAAATAATCAAAGGCATTAAAAAGATGTAAGCAGAGGTAATAAGCGCATTGTTAGAAGCCGTTGTATGCACCAAACCCCATGTTTGAAAAAAGAATCCTAGGTAAAGAAAAATACCTAAAAAAAAGCCTGATCGAATGGTATTTCGGTCTGTTTTGACAATTCGTTTATGAAAGATAGCAAAAATCGCTATCGATGCAACAAAGAAACGGACAAAGAGGAGTTGAGCATCGTTCCACCCGTTATCTAAGATGTATTTATTTGCGACAAAGCCAAATCCCCAGATGAGACCAGCCATGGTTAAGATGATGCGTGCGAGATTACGATTCATGTGTAAATCCTCCAACCAAAACTATTATAAACGAAGTGAAGATGAAATGGTAGAAAAAGAAAAAAAATAAGACATGTTGCCATGCCTTATTGGGTCACCGGTTTGGGTGTTAAATCCACAACGAGGGGAATAATTAGCGGTCGGCGTTGAGTGAGTTCATAAATCTTGGTTCCGAGTTGATCAATCACCGCTTGTTTTAAGAGTTGCTCATTAAACAATTTTTTAGACAATTCTTTTTGAGCGATTTTTTTGGCTTCCCCAGCCAACATGCTGGTAATGCTTTCGTTTCCTTTCATATAAATGAAACCACGGGAGATGATGGTGGGATCATTAACCAGTTTGTTTTGATCGAATTGAATGGAAAAGACAATCGAGAACAGCCCTTCTTCTGATAAAAGTTTGCGTTCTTTAATCACGGTAGATCCGATGTCACCGATTCCAGTACCATCAATGTAAACTTCACCAGACTGCACCTGTCCTGCTAATCGAATGCTGTTTTTGGTTAAGGCCGCCACATCGCCATTGTCCATAATCAAAATGTTTTCAGGCTTAACTCCGCATTCAATCGCAAGCGCTTTGTGATGCTTGAGCATACGGTGCTCGCCATGAAGGGGGATAAACATTTTGGGTCTAACTAACGATAACATCATCTTTAAATCGTGTTGTGCGCCATGTCCTGAATTATGGGTATCGGCTAATGGCCCGTGGGTGATGACATCGACATCCAGTCGAAACAATTGGTTGATGGTTCGGTTGATGCCTTCTTGATTTCCCGGAATGGGAGAAGAAGAGAAGATGACAGTATCGCCAGGCATCGCTTTGATTTGACGGTGAGAGCCATTAGCAATCCGCGATAAAGCTGCGAGAGGTTCACCTTGCGATCCCGTCACTAAAATTGTCAGTTCATGGCTTTTTAATCGGTTGATTTGCTCACCGGTGACAATCGTTTCTTTAGGGGCTTTGATGTAACCGGTCTGCATGCCTGCCTCAATGGCTCGCTCCATGCTTCGACCGAAAACCGCGACCTTGCGGTTGTTATGAACCGAAGCTTCGATTATTTGTTGAATACGGTACATGTTAGAAGCGAACGTCGCAATAATGATTCTGCCATCAATGCGTGAAAAAAGTTCATTGATGGATCGACCGATTTTGCTATCGGATTGGATTTGCTCATCGCGCTCTGCGTTGGTTGAATCGGATAAGAGACAAAGCACGCCTTTGCTTCCAATCGCTGTTAATTTATCGTATTCTGCAGGCGGACCCACGGGTGTGAAATCGACCTTAAAATCGCCGGTATGAAATAAAATGCCTTCAGCAGTATCAAACACAATACCAAACATATCCGGAATCGAGTGATTCAATCGGATAAACGAGATTTCAACCCCTTTAAAACTGTATTTGTAATAGGATTTATATTCTTCAATTTGAGGGGCTTTAATGTCGGGGTGTTCCATCAACTTGTACTCAATCAAATCGACAGCAATACCGGATGCATATATTTTTGGAATCTTCACCTTTTTTAATAGATAAGGGATTCCACCAATGTGATCTTCATGGCCGTGTGTGATAAAAAGTCCGGCAATACGGTCTTCGTTTTCCACCAGATACGAGTAATCAGGAATGACATAGTCTATTCCTAAAAGTTGCTCATCGGGAAATAAAATGCCCGCATCAACGACAAAAAGTTGATTTTCTATGTCAAAGACATAGGTATTCTTTCCGACTTCGCCCAAACCACCGAGTGCAAAAATGCCGATTTCCCCGGTGTTAAGTAGTTGATTCTTCATTCAAAACCTCCATCGCGTTGTCTACATGTTCTATTGTATAACAAAATGTAAAAAAATGATAGCAAAATAAACTGTGATATAATGTTTATGAGGTGCACCATGAAAACGCTGATTTTTTTTGATGTGGATAATACGCTTTATAACAACGCCTTAGGGGCTGTGCCTTCTGAGACGCTTAAACTGATTGAAGAACTAGCCAATAAAGAGGATGTTGTCTTAGGTTTGGCAACAGGAAGAAGTTTGATCAAACTCTCGATTATCGAAACGATTCTCCCCTATTTTAAATACCTTGTCTTAATCAATGGCTCCGTGGTTTATCGCTATCAAACGATGATTCACGAGTCCGCGATTGATCCAAAAGACATTCGAGATGTTATCCAGCATACCCAAGCCCATAACATGACATTAGGCATGTGTGCGCTTCATGATGAAGCGGTCAATCAATGGGATCAACGGGTCGAAATCGGAATGAAGAACTTAAGAGGGATTTGTCCGCATGTCGATCCTGAGTTTTATTTAAAACATCCCATTTATCAGTTATGGGTGTTTGCAGACCAAGAAGATGTGTATGCCCGTCTAACCGATGATCTCCCTAAGTTCAGGGCGTATCCCTGGCATGTAGGCGGAGCCGATTTCCTGTATCATTTCATGAACAAAGCGTATGGCATCAAAGAAGTCATGAAACACGAAGCGTTCGATCGATTAATCTGTGTGGGCGATGGGGCCAATGACATTGAAATGATTGAGTTAGCCGATATCGGGATTGCTATGGGGAACTCAAGGTTTCATGCGTTAAAAGAAAAAGCCGATTATGTCGCTCCTTCAATTATGGACAATCAGCTTTATACGTTCTTCAAATCGATTCAATTGATTTAGGCTTGAGTTTATCTTCGACGATTTTAATGATTTCAACGGGCACATAAGCTGAAATATCGGCGTTATGGGTGACCAGTTCCTTAATGGCAGAAGAAGAAACAAAGTGGTTTCTTGATGATGGGAACAAGATGATGGTTTCGATGTTGCGGTTTAAGTTTCGATTAAACTGATATAACGCGTATTCGTTTTCATAATCTTGAATGTTTCTTAGACCGCGAATCATGAGGTCGATTTGGTTCTTTTCCGCATAACGGACCACCAAATCTTGGGTTGATTTAACCAAGACATTGGGCATGTCATAAAGCACGCGTTCGATCATTTCAATCCGTTCTTGGGTGCTGAATGTTGGAGACTTTCGATAATTATCAGCCACCACAACATGCAGTTCATCCACAAGTTTTGACGCGCGTTTGATGATATCTAAATGACCAATTGTTAACGGGTCAAACGTTCCTGGGTAGACGGCTTTTCTCAAATAACCCACCTCTTTTCATCTATAGTATAGCATCATTTACATGAACTTAAACGAAAAAATAATAAGGAGTTTCATATGCAAATTTATCGTAAAGGACTAAAGGTCCAAATGCTGTTATTCGGGGTTTTCGGTTTCATGGGGATTCACGTTGTGCTCACCCATTTTTATCAAGAAACCTATCCTTGGCTGATGTATCTAGGATTAATCGTGTTGGTGGTCTCGTTTTTCATCGGACTGATGATTTACCGTTCGAAAGATCAATCCGTCTCGGTGATTACCCCAAAGGAAGTCAAAACCATTAAATACTTGATGTATGGGTATTTCGTGATTTACTTGATTCGCTTGTTATTAACCAACCGAATTGAGTTCAACCAAGACATCGTCCAGATTGCTTCTGGCGCCTTGCTAGTGCTTATTGCGCTTTATGGCATCCTCGTTCAATACAAGATCTACCAGCATAAATAGGGCATCCTTGCCCTTTTTTGTTGTATAATAAAACCATGGAGGTCTATATGAAAACATTAATTGATACGTATCTTTTATCCAATGGGGTCGCCCTTCCTAAGATTGGATATGGCACTTGGCAGGTCGATTCAGGCCAAATTTGTTATGACGCGGTGACAGAAGCCCTTAGGGTCGGATATCGACACATTGATACAGCAGCGGCTTATCGAAACGAAAAAAGTGTCGCCATGGCCATTCGGGATTCTAAGATTCCAAGAGAATCCATTTTTGTCACATCCAAACTTCAATCCCACATCAAAACGTATGAAGGCACTTTAGAAGCTTTTGAAAAAACGATGAACGAACTTGGGTTTGATTATTTAGATCTTTACTTGATACACGCACCATGGCCCTGGAATGAAATGGGAAAAGACTGTAAAGAAGGCAATGTGCAAGCCTATAAGGCCATGGAAAAACTGTATAAAGAAGGACGTGTTCGTGCGATTGGAGTTTCTAACTTCAATGTGGAGGACTTAAAAAACATCTTAGATCATTGCGACATCGTACCGCATGTCAATCAGATCGCCTTCTTCATCGGCAACAACCAAGCAGAAACCCACCGGTTTTGCCAAGAAAAAAACATCTTAGTTGAAGCGTATTCACCGCTTGCGATTGGTTATGCGCTATCGAATCCTCAAATCATTAAGATGGCTGAAAAATACCAAGTGACCCCTGCACAAATTTGTATTCGCTATTGCATTGAGAAAGAAACAGCACCACTTCCTAAATCCGTAACACCTTCTCGTATTTCTGAAAATGCGAATGTTGATTTTAAGATGGATCAGGCCGATATCGATTACCTCGATTCAATTCAAGAGGATCCACGTCGCTGGAGCTGATGATTTCAATGGCTTTTTAGCCATAAATGAATTGAAATTAACCATCAAACATGTTATAATATACTGCAGATGAGAGTGGGATGATGATTTCCACTCCTTTTATTGAGGTGCCCATGAATATTCCCCATATCCGAGAAACACTGATGCAAATCCTTCTCAAAAAGGACCTATCGATTTACAGCATTAAGACCAAAAAGGAATTTGGAAACAAGATTTTAGAAATATTAATTGATGTTGAAACCATGAACATCAACGACCTTGAAGCGATTCATATGGCGTTGGTGAACACCATGGACCCTGAAGCTTTGGATGATGATTATTACCTTGAGTTATCGACTTTAGGCATCGAACGTCCTTTGGCTACCTTAGAAGAAGTCAAAAACGCGATCAATCGCTATCTTTATTTAGAGTCGCCAACCTACCAGGGGTTTGGCACGTTGATCGACCTAAAGGAATCGATATTAATGATTAAAGTGAATCTTAAAGGACGCATTAAAACCCTTGAGATTCCCTTTGAAACCATTAAAACATTGCGTACTGCAGTCAAATTATAGGAGGCAAAACCCACATGATCAGTAAAGATTTTTTCAAAAATGTTGACGCTGTTGTCGAAGAAAGAGGTTTAACACGAGACCAAGTCTTGGAAGCCTTCGTTCAAGGCATGATTGCCGGATGCAAAAAAGCGCACGATGTTCGTTCATGCCGTGTAGAAATTAAGGAAGAGAAGAGCGAAATCAACGTGTTCACCCAACATTTGGTGGTTGAAGAGTACAGCATTGATGCGGATAAAAATTACACCCAAATGTTGATTGAAGAAGCGAAGCAAATAAATGCTCGTATCCGTCCGGGTGATGTTCTTGAGCAAAAAATCGATCCAAAGAATTTTGGACATTACGCCGTCCGTGATTTCAAATCACGATTAAACGAAAGTTTGATCAGCATGCAAAAGGAAAACCTATTTCAGCATTTCAAGAAGTTTGAACACGAAATGATTACGGCCCGAGTCATTGATGTTGATGATCAACATTACCGCTTGGATATTGGACGTGATTTAACCACGCTTTTACCGAAAAAAGAAGCGCTCCCTAAGGATAAGTTTCATGTAGGGGATTATGTTCGCGTGTATGTCACCGATGTTGAAATGAAAACCAAATGGCCGAAAGTCTTTGTGTCTCGCACCCATTCTTCGCTCATCGTTAGACTTTTAGAAAATTACATTCCTGAAATCAAAGATGGCATCATCGAGATTATGGGAATCTCAAGAGATCCAGGTGATCGTTCAAAAATTGGTGTTCGTTCCAACGATCCCAAAGTCGATCCCATTGGCGCATGCGTTGGCGAAGGCGGTTCAAGAATCCGTGAAATCGTCAAAGCATTAAGCGATGAAAAGATTGATCTATTCCGCTGGAGCAATAACGAAAAAGAATTAATCACCAACGCTTTACAGCCCGCTACCGTCCTTGCGGTGACCCGAGTCAATCCGAAAGAAAAAACAGCATTGGCCATCGTCCCCGATGATCAACTTTCATTGGCCATCGGAAAACTTGGACAAAACGTTAAATTAGCGGTTCAAGCGTGTGGCTGGTCCATTGACATCAAAAGCGAGCAAATGGCACACGATGACGGCATTTTGTATTAATCCGAATACCGGAGGAACCAACCATGTCCAAATTTAAAAAAGTACCCTTAAGAACGTGTGTGGCCACCAAAGAAGTTTTACCGAAACGGGAGTTAATCCGAATTGCAGCCACCAAAGAAGGCGTTGTTTCAGTGGATTTAACCGGGAAAGCCCATGGACGTGGCGCTTATCTCAAATTAAGCAAAGAAGCGATTGCCGTGGCTAAAAAAAACCAAGCCTTAGATCGACGATTAGAGGTTGCAGTTCCCGATCATATTTATGATGAACTGCTTAAATTAATCGATGAAAAATGAAATCGGATTGGCGTTTCGCGCCCGAAAAGTCGTGGTTGGAACCGATCTAACGTTGACATCCCTTAGAAACGGGAAAGTCGCTTTGATTGTGTTAGCCACCGATGCTTCTCACACCACAAAAAAGAAAGTCTATGATAAAGCCAAGACGTATCAGACCGAGGTCTTAGAAGTCTTAACGTCATTCGAATTATCACACGCATTAGGCAAAGATGACATCAAAGTGATCGGAATCACCGACAGGGGGTTTAGTCAATTATTGATGAATCAAAAAAGGAAGTGATATCATGCCTACAAAACCCAGACCCAAACCCAACAAGAGTAAACCCAAACAACCTTTTAAAAAAACTCAAACCCCAGTCAAACGCCCCGTGATTAAACCAGAAAACAGGGTATTGACGTACAAAAATGACATGAATGTGGCACAAGTCGCTGAAGCCCTTGGCATTAGCAACGCGGCCATGATCAAAAAACTCATGCAGCTTGGTCTCATGGCATCTGTCAATCAAGTGATTGATCGCGATACCATCGAAGTGATTGCTATGGATGAAGGATTTACCATTCAAGATGAAGTCATCACCGACTTGGCGCGTTATGATGAAATGGAAATCGTGGACGATCCTACGGATTTACAAAAACGTCCACCTATCGTTACTGTGATGGGGCATGTTGACCATGGAAAAACCACCCTGCTTGATGCCATTAGAAAATCCCGCGTAGTTGAAGGTGAAGCCGGTGGCATCACGCAACACATCGGGGCTTATCAAGTCATTCGTAACGGAGAACCCATTACCTTTATTGATACACCGGGCCACGCCGCCTTTACTCAAATGCGCGCAAGAGGTGCTAAAGTCACCGATATCGTTATCTTGGTTGTGGCTGCTGATGATGGGGTTATGCCTCAAACGCTTGAAGCGTTGGACCATGCGAAAGCGGCCAATGTGCCAATCATTGTTGCAGTAAACAAAATGGATAAACTCAGTGCCAATCCCGATAAAGTCATGTCTGAACTGGCTGATCGTGGCCTGATTCCAGAAGCATGGGGTGGAAAAACCCCCTATGTCATGGTTTCTGCCTTGAAAAAACAAGGTTTGGACACCTTATTGGATGTTATTCAGTTAATCAGTGAAATTGAAGAGTTCACGGCTAATCCTAACCGACTTGCCAAAGGAACCATTATTGAAGCCTCTTTGGATAAAGGACGTGGAGCTGTTGCGACGTTAATCGTTGAAAACGGAACCCTTCGTGTTGGTGATTTTATTGTCGTTGGCAACACCTACGGAAAAATACGGACCATGCAAGATGATTTAGGCAGACGGTATAAAGAAGCTAAGCCCTCGCAACCCATCGAAATAACAGGGTTAAACGAAGTGCCTCAAGCCGGTGATATTTTCATGTCATTTGCTGATGAACGGACCACCAAAGACATTGCGATGGAACGCCAATCTCGCGTTCGCGAAAGCGAATTAAAAGCCATGAAGAAAACCTCCCTTGATACACTTTTAGGTCAAAAAGAAAGCGAATCAAAAGAGTTGAACTTAATCATTAAAGGCGATGTTCAAGGCTCGATTGAAGCCCTAAAAGGATTGCTTGAAAAGATAGATATTGAAGGATTCCACGTCAATGTGGTTCGTGCAACCGTCGGTGCAATCACCGAAAACGATGTGTCATTAGCCGATGCATCCAAAGCCATTATTATAGGATTTAATGTGAGACCCACAGCAGCTGTGAAGCAAGTCGCTGATCAACAAGGGGTTGAAATCCGTCTTTATTCCATCATTTACCGTGTTCAAGAAGACATTGAAGCAGCCCTAAAGGGCATGTTAGAACCAACCTTCGAAGAAGTCGTCACTGGACAAGCAGAAGTGCGGGATATATTTAAGATTTCCAGAATTGGAACCATTGCAGGGTCATATGTCACTGACGGTGTGATTAAACGAGACGCCTTAGTGCGTGTCATCCGAGACGGGGTCGTTGTCTATGAAGGAAAACTGGCGTCACTTAAACGCTTCAAAGATGATACCAAGGAAGTTAGAGCGGGGTTTGAATGTGGATTATCCATTGAAAACTATAACGATCTAAAAGTTGGCGATGTGATCGAAGCATCCCATATGAAAGAAGTCGAGGTAGATTAACATGTCAATCACCACTGAACGTCTCGCGAGCCTCATTCAACGAGAACTCGCATCCATTGTGAACAAAGAAGTAAAAGATAAGAGTTTTGGCTACATCAATTTAACGGAAGTCAAGGTCACCAAAGATCTTTCGTTCGCCACCATTTATTACACCATCTTATCCGATGAAACTTCCATTTTGGAACGCGCTAAAAACGCGCTTGAAGATGCTAAAGTTACAATCCGGATGGAACTCGCTAAGAAAATCAAAAACATCCGAAAGATTCCTGATTTGGTTTTTAAGTACGATGAAGCATTAGCCTACGGCAACCACATTGATAAGATCTTAAAATCCATCAAGTAACGCCGTATGGGTTTAAAAAGTAACTTCGGTTACTTTTTTTTATCCAACATGCGCATCTGAATGGATATTTTTATCATGATGAACTTAACCATCTCATGATATAATTTAATGGGGTGAATGCATGATTGCCAGAGTCATTATCGACATAAAATCCGAACACGTCAATCAATTATACGATTACATCGTTCCTCAACATTTAGAGGGAATTCTTGAACGTGGCATGCGTGTCAAAGTGCCTTTTAACACCTTTATACGGGTTGGTTATGTGATGGAGATTTTAAACGAAAGCCCAGAGGCAACGAAAACCATTCTTGATGTCATTGAACCAGCCCCCATCATTGATGATGAGCAGTTTAAGCTGATGGATTATCTCAAAACACAAAACATCCATCTTCAATACGGTTTTTTAGAAATGGTGGTTCCCAAAGAAAAACTGATCTTGTATCAAAAAACAGTCACTATTTTGGATCGAAAGGGCATCCCTGATGCTTGGAAGAACAAAAAGAACACGTGGATTTTGACAAACGCCAAAGAAACCCATCTGATTCGACGACTCAAAGAAAAAGGTGTCATTCACGTTTCCACTCGAATCAAAACCCGAGAACGTACAAAACAGGTTACGCAGTACCGATTTAATCCTAATCATCAGTACCATCGGTTTCATCGTTATGAAGAAGGACGATCGCTTCCAAAAGAGGGTGTTTTTTCAAAACAAGCCCTGTTGGATTTAGGACTAACTGAAAGCCACATCAACACATTGGTTAAACACGGTGTCTTCATCAAAGAAGAACGAGCGATACTAAGAGAGGTCTTTGTAAATGATGGAAACCCTCTTTATAAAACCCATTGGGATCATCATCAAGAGGCATGTTTAGATGGCTTAAAAGACCGTGTAAACGACCATCGTGTCGTGCTTGTTCAATCGAACCATCCCTATGACCGAATGGAACTTTATATAAGACTCATGGAACATGTTATTCATAACGGTCAACAGGTTTTGTTTCTAGTTCCCGAAATCGCATGGATTGAGCCGGTTTTTCAAGCGCTAAACGCACGGTTTGATCGGGTGGGCATCTATCATTCGATGGCAACATCCGGTCAGCGATTTGATCAATTAAAAAGCCTCATCCATCATGACATTGACATTCTTATAGGAACCCGCGTGGCGTCGTTTTTAACCTTTGATAAACTGGGATTGATTATCGTCGATCACGAGCATGATCCATCCTATCGACAAACAGAAGGGATGGTCTACGATGCAAGAAGCATCATGCGGATAAGAGCCCTACACCATCAAATTCCACTTTTATTGGGATCCCATACCCCTTCGATTGAAACGATGTATGAGGCTCAAAACCAAGCAATGGATACGGTTCAACTGAGTGATTCTTTGCAAGAATTACCCACCATTAAGATCGTCAACATGAAAGAAGACATGAAGCAAGGCAACACCTCGATTGTTTCGAATGCGCTTAAAGAAGCGATTTTAAAAAGGCTCAGGGCCAAGGAAAAAGTGATGTTGCTCTTGCAGCGAAAAGGGTATGCCTCCATGGTGATATGCAAAACCTGTGGGTTTGTTCCTAAATGCCCGAGCTGCGATCGTACACTCACCTATTATCAAGAAAAAAACAGTTTGAGGTGCCATACCTGTGGCTATGAATCACCGATGATCAAAACCTGTGATCAAGGGCACGAAAACCATATGGTGCCTATGGGATATGGGCTCGATTATCTGAATAAAACGCTTTCCAAACAGTTCCCTGACGCCCGCATCTTGCAGATGGACCGTCAGCTTATCAAATCCAAAGGCGCACATGAAGTGGTTCTCAAAGCCTTTGAAAAAGATGTCTACGACATTTTAATCGGAACGGAGATGGCGTTTCGAGGTCCTTTCGTTCGTGGAGTAACCCTCATGGGGATTCTTAATAGCGATCAAATGCTTCACTTACCTTCCTTTCAAGCCAACGAGAAAGCGTATTTGATTTTCAATAAAATGCTTCACATGCTGGACCCTAAGCGCTCTTCAACCCTCGTTATCCAAGGGTATCATCCCAATCATTACGTCATTCAATCGTTAGGGAAACCGTATCAGACCTACTATGAAGAAACGCTTTATCAAAGGAAAATCGGCCGATATGCCCCTTTTTACCAGACCGCTCAGATTCTCTTCGAAGGCCTTTCCTATCTCAAAACGTATCAACTGGCTTTTTCTGTGAAAAAGCAGTTAGAAGCGTTATCCATCGATGCTTACGGACCTTTACCTGCTAACCCAAAGAAAATTCATGAACACTACCGATTTATCTTAACGCTCAAATATCAACAGGCATCCAATGAACCAATCTTTTCGATCATCGAAACGCTAGAAAAATCAGCGATTCGTGTTCGCTTTTATCCCCATTTGGATTCACTTTAGGAGGACAAACATGCGACTTGTTTTTATGGGAACCCCCAAATTTGCTCGCGTCATTTTAGAAAACCTTGTGGCCAATCACGAGGTTGTTTTGGTCGTGACCCAGCCGGACCGGATGACTGGACGAAAGAAAGAATGGACCGCTTCACCGGTTAAACAATTGGCCTTATCCCTTGATTTGCCCCTTTTTCAACCTGAACGTCTCATGCACGATTATGCTCCTGTCTTAGAGGCAAAACCGGATTACATTGTGACTGCTGCCTATGGACAAATGCTTCCCAATGCGCTTTTAAATTCGGTTCAAGCCATCAATGTTCATGGCTCCCTTCTTCCCAAATACCGAGGGGGAGCGCCCATCCAATACGCACTTTTTGATGGGCTTAAGGAAACCGGTATTACCATCATGTACATGGCCTTTAAAATGGACAGTGGCGATATCATCAAACAAGAAAAACTTTTAATTGAAGATCATGATACATACGGTTCTTTAAGTGTTAAATTGTCTCATTTAGGCGCGAAAGCGTTAGATGAAGTCTTAAGGGATATCACCCTTGGAAAAATCACACGGATTCCTCAAAACCCAAACGATGTGACGTTTGCTTATACATTGAAGCGAGAAGATGAATACCTCTCGTTTCATTGGCCTACGGATACCCTCATTAATCGAATTCGAGGGTTATCGCCAGAACCGGGTGGCTATCTTCACATTAAAGACACCATCATGAAGGTTTATCACGCAAAAAAAAGTGATATAATGGATGAGAAGAGTGAACCGGGCACTATTTTGGACTGCCACAAACGCCTCATCATTAAAACCCTTGATGGCGCCATTGAAATTCTCGAGATGCAAATGCTTGGTAAAAAAAGGATGACCGCACAAGCCTTTTTGAACGGACAGACGTTCTTGAAAAAAATGGATCGGTTCATAGAAAGGAAATCGTTATGACCCCTAAAAAAACCAAATTGCTATTTACTCGCCACGAGATGCTTGAAATCAATCGAGCCACCCTCAAAAAAAGAGGCGTGACCATCGAAGAAATCGCTTCAATCAGTTTCCAACAACAATCCAAATACTCAGACGATGTTTCGATGGAACTGTGCATCGAATCGGTTGAAAAAATCTTATCGCTCCGCGATGTTTTTCACCACGTGCAACTCTCAGCAGAGATTGACCGATTAGCGGAGGAAAAATTGCTCCAAGGTCCGATTCAAGACATTATTTATGAAGATTTAGGACTCTTTGGCATTGATGAAACCATGGGACTTGATGTTGCCGGTCTTTATGGAACCATCGGACAAACCAACTTTGGTGACATCGATGTGAACAAGCATGGCATTGTTAAAAAGTTAAACGAAGAAGGCAAACTAGACGGAAAATGCCACACCTTTTTAGACGATATTGTGGGCGCCATAGCGGCTGCTGCTTCCACGCGAGTGGCTCAAGTTTTGAATGAAGAACTGGCCCATGAGGATTCGAGTGTTGAAAGGTTTACCATATTTGACATCAAGTAGGGGATGAGGGTTTTGCCGAAACAAAAACGAAAACGAAAAAACATTAATCAAATGGGCAAGACTTTTTTTGCTCGTTTTTTTGGCTTTGAACAAGGGGTAGACATCACCGATGATGTTGCTGTTTTATTTAGACGGAATGTGGTCATCAAAAACATCATTTTGGTTTCAAACCTCATGTATGCTATTTTGCTGTTCATCTTATCATGGTCTGTTGAAGGACAAGCCACCGACTGGGTGGTTGCTTTTGTCGCTTTTCCGCTTACCTACGTCATTAACAAACTCTTGAAAAAACTGATTCATTTGGATGCCACAGACATGACTAAGCAATCGGTGGCCATGTATGTCGCTGCTTTTTATATCTTTTTTTCAGCCATCTTGATTTATGCAAGGCTTTATCAAAAACCCTATTTTGAAACGGGAGCCTACATCTTAATGTATTACGCCATTGTGGTTATATCGTTATATCAAGAACGTAAACTGTTAAGTCAATCGTTTCAAGGGTTATTGGCGCTTTTGACCGTCATTCACCTCATATGGACCTATAATATTCAAAAACTTGTTTCAGGAGAAACTATCTTACAGTTTTTACCACGGTTTATTACGTTACCCGAGTTCAGTGATATTTTGCTTAGAACGCTGCTTTTCATTTTGTTTTATTTTGTTGTTTATGCAATCGTATCGATGGGGCAGTACATGCAAGAAGAACGCAAGCTTGAACTGATAAAACGGCGCCAGGTTCAAAACGATTTTTCCCATATCGTTGGTGATTTGTTTTCTGTTTTGTTTTCAAGTTCGTATTCGTTTACCGAAAGAAAACACGCGTACCACGTTCAAACCATGAGCATAAAGCTTGCCGATTATTTGGGGTACACGCAAGACAAACTGGATGCGTTAGCCAAGTATGCGCTCATACACCTTCAATACCATGAAATCAAGAATTTGCTGAATCACGTAAGTGGATACGATGAAAAATCGTATGAAACCCTTAAATCCAAAACGGAACTCGGTGCTTTAATTGCTAAACGGATGCAGTTAGCCCAAAAGTCAGAAGAAATCGCTCGAGCCCATGTTGAAGGCAGCATCAACGACGCCTTCCTCAAGGAAATGCTCGTTATTCAACCTGAGATGGACGCACAAATCATTTTGTTAGCTGACCTTTATATCACCATGAGAGGGCTTCGATCGTTCAAACGACCGATGGCTCATTCCATCGTCTTAAAATCCTTCCAACACGATTTGGGTCAGTTTTTTGACCATGACATTAAAGAACGATTTTTGAAGTTTCATGATGAGTTTGCTGAGATGTACAATAATTTCTAAACACGCAAGAAAGATTGCTAAATTATTAAGAATAAGGTAAAATGAAACAGGTGATGCTATGTTAGATTATGGTAAATATGAAGCGAAAAGACAGGAAATCCTGTCGGTTTATCAAAAAGAACTGAAGACCGGAATCCTCTTGGCTGTTTTAGCGGTTATCCTGGCCGTTGTTTCATTTGCGACGGAAATCGGCTTTTTATTGGTCCCAGCCATCCTCCTTTTTGTCTTTGCAACCGTGTTTTTTGCTAAAGGAGCGAAGCACTATCAAGCGTTTCGTCATATCGTCAAGTCCGAAATTATCACGGCACTCCTCAAACAGTCGTTTGAACAGGTGACATACAGCCCTAAATCCATGATTAGTGTTCAACGGATTAACCAAACCCAGATGATTCGAAGACCCGATCGTTATTCAGGAGAAGACTTAATCACAGGAAGTTATAAAGATGTCTCGTTTGAAGTCTCGGATATTGACTTAAAACAACGGGTAGAAACCCGAGATTCTAAGGGAAATGTTCACGTTTCTTATCAAACCTATTTCAAAGGAAGATGGTACATATTCAAGTTTGAGCGCACCTTTAAAGAAACCTTGAAAATCGGTGAAGGCAGCAGTTTCAATATGAACCGAAAAGGATTGGTCAAGATTGATACCGAATCGATTGAGTTTAATAAAAAGTTCTCCATTTTTGCTTCCAATCAAGAACACGGTTTTTACTTAATTACCTCTTCGATGATTGAAAAATTACTCGAGCTTGAGAAAATGCACCGAGGCAGTATCCATTATTGCTTCATGAACAACGAACTTCATGTCGGTGTCAATGACAACAAAGATTATCTCGAGATATCCATCAAAAAACCCATTAATGAAGAAACCATCAAATCATTTATGACCGATATCGACATGGTACCGGCCATCATCAATGAGTTGAGGTTAGATAGTCAAAAATTCAAAAATCAAAAATAGAAAGGATGAACCCTATGTTTATTATTGCGAATGCATTACCCACTGTCCTTGTGATTGTCGCCATTCTGGCCGTCATCATCATTGGATGGCTTATCAGCACCATCAACGCGTTTAGACGGATGCTTGTCAAGATTGATGAGTCCGAATCCAGCATCGATGTGGCATTAACGAAACGATTTGATTTACTTTCTAAGATGTTCTCAGCAGTCAAAGGCTACATGAAGCATGAACAAGAAACACTGACGAAAGTGGTATCCATGCGGCAACCCTCTCACGGCGCGCCCATCACCGAGAAACAAGAATTTGCCAATGAGATCACACGCGGCATGCAAGCCATCAGTGTGGTGGTTGAGCAGTATCCAGATTTAAAAGCAAGTTCAAACGTTAACAAACTGATGGACGCTTCGATGGAAGTCGAAGAAAACTTGCAAGCTGCACGCCGGGTGTACAATTCAAACGTCTCTTACTACAACCAAAAAGTCGTGGTTTTCCCCTCGAATATCGTGGCCAATTGGAAGAAGTTTGAAAAACGGGCCTTCTTCGAAGCGGAAGCGCTTAAGAGACAGGATGTTAAGTTTGATTTCTAAGAACGCTAGACGCGTTCTTTTTTTTTGTTTTTGCCTTTTCCTTAAAATCCCATAAACATGGATATGGCTTGTAAAAATGGCCATATTATAGTAATATAATAACCGTGAAAAGGAAGTGTGAACATGCTAAAAAAATGGTTTGATCCAGGAAAAAAAGAACTCAAAGAAGCCACTAAGGTTGCGGATATTGTTTTTTCTTATGAAGAAAAAATGAAAGAGCTTTCTGATACCGACTTAAAAAACAAGACCGAATCTTTCAAAGCGCGGTACCAAGGTGGAGAATCCTTAGACAGCATCATGCCAGAAGCGTTTGCTGTTGTTCGGGAAGCGTCTCGCCGAGTGACCAAACTGTTTCCCTATTATGTCCAAGTTTTAGGGGCGGTTGCCATTTTTCACGGGAACATTGCTGAAATGAAAACCGGTGAAGGGAAAACCCTTACTGCGGTTATGCCCGCTTATTTGAGTGCGTTAAATGGAGAAGGCGTTCATATTGTCACGGTGAACGAATACTTGGCCAAACGTGAAGCTTTTGGAGAAATTGGTGATCTTTTTCGTTTTCTTGGATTGACGGTAGGACTAAACTTACGTGAACTCTCACAAGAAGAAAAGAAAGCGGCTTATGACTGCGATATCCTTTATTCCACAAACTCCGAACTTGGGTTTGACTATTTACGTGATCACATGGTTCTTTATGCGAAAGATATGGTGGCTCAACGGGGTCTTAATTACGCCATCATCGATGAAGTGGATTCCATCTTAATTGATGAAGCGAGAACCCCTTTGATTATTTCCGGTGGCGCTAAAAATAACTATAACCTCTATCAATCGGCTGATCGTTTTGCAAAATCCCTCCGGGATGAAGATTATGAAATTGATATTGAATCGAAAAGCATCGCCTTAACCCCTTCGGGGATGAGACGAGCTGAACACGTTTTTCAACTCGAAAACCTCTATGATTTGAAACATGTTACACTGGTTCACCACATCAATAACGCACTTCGTGCGGTTCACATTATGCAACGTGATGTCGAATACGTGGTTGATAATGGCGAAGTTTTAATCGTTGACCAGTTTACTGGACGGATTTTAAGAGGCCGTCAGTTCTCTGAAGGACTGCATCAAGCGTTGGAAGCCAAAGAAGGGGTCACCATCAAAAAAGAGACGGTGACCGTGGCCACCATCACCTATCAAAACTTCTTTAGAATGTATAAAAAGCTTTCCGGTATGACCGGTACAGCCAAAACCGAAGAAGAAGAGTTCAGAAACATTTACAACATGGATGTTGTTGAAGTACCCACCAATGCACCGGTTATTAGAAAAGATGAACCCGACTATCTTTATGCGAGCATCGATGCTAAGTTTAATGCGTTATGTGATGAAGTGGTTCAACGCCATCAATTGGGTCAACCCATTTTAATCGGTACCGTAGCGGTTGAAACGTCAGAAGACATTTCACGTATGCTTAAAGCACGGCGTGTTCCTCATGAGGTCTTAAACGCGAAAAACCATGAACGCGAAGCTGAAATCGTCGCTAAAGCCGGTTTAAAAGGATCGGTTACGATTGCCACCAACATGGCAGGACGTGGAACCGATATCAAACTTGGTGAAGGCGTGGTCGCATTAGGCGGTCTTGCTGTCATCGGGAGTGAACGTCACGAATCTAGACGGATTGATAATCAGTTAAGAGGACGAAGCGGACGCCAAGGCGACCCGGGGTATTCCAGATTCTATATCTCTGCAGAAGATGAACTCATGATGCGCTTTGGAGGAGACACCTTCAAAAGACGGGTAGAGATGCTCGATCGGTTAAACACCACGGGAGAGCCGCTTGCTTCTAAAATTTTCTCGCGCTTTGTTGAAAGCGCTCAAAAACGGATTGAAGGAAACAACTTTGATGCCCGTAAAAACGTCCTTAAGTACGACGATGTTTTAAGAATGCAACGGGAAATCATTTACAAAGAACGCCGTGATGTCTTGCTTTTACCTTCCATTGAAGAACAAGTCAAAACAACCATTCACAACAGCATCAGGTCGTTACTCAAGCAGTTCATCCATCCCGCAGGAAAAAACAAGTTTGACATTGATGACGAAAACATCATGGCCACCTTTAACGGCAATATTTTTAGTGAAGGCATCTTGAATAAAGAGATGCTCGAAAGCATGGATGAAGTAGAAATCGAAGCGTATCTCCAAAAGATTGCTGAAGAAGAAATTGACCGAAAAAAACAGGCCTTTCCAGAAGACGTTTTCCATGAGTTTTTAAAAGTGGTGATGCTTCGTGTGATTGATACCTATTGGATGCGTCACATCGACACCATGAGTGAACTTAGACAAGGGGTTTATTTACAAGCATATGGTCAGCAAAATCCTTTGGTGATTTATCAAAAGGAAGGGTTGCGTCTCTTTAATGAAATGGTTCATAACATTTCAGTGGATGTCACGCGCTATGTCCTAAGAGCACAAATCCAATACAACACGGAACGGGAAGCCGTTGTCAAAAACACATCCACAAACCAAGGAACCGATCAACGGGCTAAAAAACCTAAGGTTAGAAAAAACCGCGGTCAACGGAACCTTCCGTGGCGATAAGGAGATCCATTGATGGAAACCTATGAGGTTAATAAACTTTTAGCAGCATTTAAGCAAACCTTATCGGATCTCGATAAAGCACTTAAACCAGACTCTCTAAAAGAAGAGTATCAACGCTTAAACGAACGCATGCAAGATCCTATGTTTTGGTCCGATCAAGCCAATGCGAAAAAAGTAACCAAAGAAGCCACCGATATTCAACTTAAACTGACCCAACTCACCCAATTAAACCAAGCGTTTCAAAACATCGTCGATTGGTTTAACATGAGCGAGGAAGGTACTGAAGAATGGGACATCCTCGAAGAGGATATCCTCTCTTTTCAGCAAGAAATTAAAACGTTTGAAATCGAAACCTTGCTAAGCGGACCTTATGATCAAAACAACGCCATCATTGAGCTTCATCCAGGCGCTGGGGGGACAGAATCCCAAGATTGGTGCGATATGCTTTACCGCATGTACACAAGGTACGCTTTAAAAAAGCGTTTTAAAGTCGATGTGTTAGATTACCAAGCCGGTGAAGAAGCTGGCATTAAAAGTGTCACCCTTCTCATTAAAGGCCCTTATGCCTATGGGTATCTAAAAGCGGAGCGTGGGGTACATCGCTTGGTTCGAATATCTCCCTTTGACTCCAATGCAAGACGCCATACGTCCTTTGCTTCATTGGATGTTATTCCTGAACTGGATGACACCATTGAACTGGATATTCGGGATGAAGATTTAAAAATCGATGTCTACCGCTCAGGTGGAGCGGGTGGTCAATCGGTAAACACCACCGATTCAGCCGTGCGAATCACCCATCTTCCGACCAACACGGTTGTGACCTGTCAAAATGAGAGAAGTCAAATTAAAAATCGTGAAGCAGCGATGAGCATTTTAAAAGCCAAATTGATGCAAGAAGAAGTCAGAAAACAAGAAGAAGCCATCAAATCGATCAAAGGCGAGCAAAAAGATATTGCCTGGGGATCACAAATTCGCTCCTATGTCTTTCATCCCTATCAGATGGTCAAAGACCACCGAACGGGATACGAAGTAGGCCAAGTGGATTGGGTGATGGATGGCGAACTCGATGGGTTTATCAATGCGTATCTTAAACAAGGAGAATCCAATGAATAAAGCCAAAATCCGTGAGATGATTGAAATCACAGCCGGTGTCATTTTGATGACCACCGGTTTCTATTTCTTTCTTTTGCCAACCGGCATGGTCATTGGTGGCATTTTTGGGGTTTCCATTATTTTGAGAAACGTGATTGTTGTCAGCACATTCATGTACATGGCCAATATTTTTCTCTTAATGATGGGGTTTCTCTTTTTGGGAAAAGTCTTTTTCTTAAAGACGGTTTATGGAACGTTGTTAACACCGACCATTGTCTTTGTTCTTGAAAAGACAGTTCCTATGGATTTTTTTATCCAGCATCTTCATGAATCCCCACTTTTGATTTCCGCTATTTTTGGTGGATTGACCATTGGCATTGGGTTAGCCATTGTTTTAAGAAACAACGCCTCAACAGGCGGTATGGATGTGACTCAAATGATTTTAAGCAAATATTTAAAAATGCCTTTATCCACCGCCATGTACATCACCGATGGTATTGTTTTATCGGTTGCGCTTTTCATTAATTTCGAATTAGGCCTTTACGCCATCGCATCCACCATTTTGATGGGGGTCTGTTTAGACCGACTGGCCATCGATGGGAAAGCGGGGTATACGATGTTCATTGTGACGGATAAAGCAGAGAATATTCAGCATGAAATCTACCGAAAACTCAAACGGGGGATATCGAAGATCCAAGCGACGGGCGGGTATTCCAAAATCCAAAAAGACATGCTGATTTGCACCGTTGAACGGCATCAGCTTTATATGCTCAAATTGATTATTAAAGAGACAGATCCAAACGCGTTTTCGTTTGTGATGCAAACCAAAGAGGCGTTGGGTCAAGGATTTACTAGGGAGGTGCCAAAATGGCTAACAAAAAATTAGGGATTATCTTTCTAGCCACCGTCATCTTAACGTTTTTTGCTGGTTATTTTTCCAATCAAGTCATTGACCTTTTCCCCAGCAGACGATCCAGTGATCTTTTTGAGTTCATCAATGGAGAGTTTGAAAAGTATTATTATTACGATTTAAACGATCCAGATAAACATGAAGCATTCATTCGATCCATCGAAGCCATCATTGAAACGTATGGAAAACTCAATAACGACCCTTACACCCGTTTAGTTTCATCTCCTGTTGGCGAGAGCCCACAAGATCACGAAGCGTATCACGGAATCGGTGTGACCATCTTCCAAGAGACCGGTTTTCTTAGAATCTTGGATGTCAATCCCAATGGCCCCGCACATGGGTTGCTTTATCCTAATGACATTATTTTAGGTGTTAAGGTCAATAATGTGGCCATTCTTTTTGACGAACTAAACACGTTTTCTGAAATGACCCAGTTGATTTCAGGCCAAAAAGGCGATCTTAAAACCCTCATAGTGATGGATCCAGATAACCATATCTACGATATCGAGATTGAACTGGATGAAATCAAAACACCATCTGTAACCCTACTCGATTTAAATCAAAACGACATCGGATACATTCGCATTCACCGCTTTAACCCGTTTATTCAACAAACCTCAGTGGGAACAGCGTCCCTGTTTTTGGATGCACTTAACCTGATCGAACACCAGTTTAATCAAGGGGATCCTTCTTCAAAAACGCTTATTTTGGATTTAAGAAACAACCCGGGTGGCGCGCTTAACGCATTAAACCGAGAGGATACGTCTACGGTCCCAGGCATCACCCAACAATTGCTTCTAAGGGATTTAAATCAACCGATTTTTTCGATTGATGACAATCAAAAACAGATGACCCATTATTATGGCGGTCTCAATCAAGCCAAACCCTATCAAATTGTGGTCTTGGTCAACGAGCAAAGCGCTTCGGCTGCAGAGGTCTTGGCAGCGACCCTCTCTTCTGCGGGCTATTTGGTTTACGGAAGACAAACGTATGGAAAAGGGGTTTACCAAAATACCCGCAACCTCTTTACCATCAGAGGCATCCAATACGCCCTAACATTGACCGAAGGGCAGTGGTATTATGATGGAGATAAAAATGTCAAGGATCATCCGATCCCCGTCATCGATTTGCCAAAAGAGGGGATTCAAAACAGTGTGTTACCCGTTTATTATCAAACCATCCGAAAGGATACCGTGGATCCAACATTGATTCCTTATCAAGCGTTTTTAAACCTTTATTTGCATCAATCGATGCGAGAAGATGGGTATTTTGATGAAGCGACGGAACAAGCGTTTTTGATGTTTCAAATCGCACAAGGAATACCAGCAACTGGAATTCTTGATTTAATTACGGCTCGGCACATTCACATGGTGTATCAAAGGATGCGTTCGGATATCCAGTATGATACCGAACTTCAAGCCCTCATTGACCGCATTAACGCATCATGAGAACGGTTCAAAACGTACATTTCCTCAAAAACAAAGTGAGGGTTATCATCGACGATCAGACGCTCTTCCTTCATCCAGATTTAGTGGTTCTTTATCAAATCCGAAAGGATAAATCACTGGATGAAGCAAACTACCAGAAACTGATGGCAGAAAATGAGCATTTGATGGCCAAAGCGTTTGCGATTCGAAAATTAGCTAAAATGCAATCGTCTCAAACCCTATTTAACCGTATGATTCAAGAAGGGTTTGAGTTAACCATCGTTAAGCGCGTTTTAGATGAGATGAAAGAGAAACGTTATCTAGATGATCGTGTGTTTGCTAGAACATATGTTGAACAAAAAAAACACAAACAAGGCCCTCGCCTCATCGAAGATGCGTTAACCCGAATGGGCGTTGATTCAAGGGATATAGACGAAGCACTAAGCACGGTTCATGAAGATGACGTTATCGAACAACGCATTCACACCTTTTTCAAAAAAACCAACCATCTCACCCAAAAACAAGCCATGATTAAAATTCGAACCAAGCTATTGGGGCTGGGTTACGCTGAAGAACACATTGATAAAACCATTCACCGGTTATCCTATCTCATTGAAGTGGATGAGAATGAAACCATTCAAAAACCTTTTCAACAGGTCAAAGCCCATTATCAAAAAAAATACGAAGGGTATCCTTTAAAAGCTAAGATACAAACGAAACTTTATGAAAAAGGGTTTTCAAAAGACGCGATTTTGCGTGTGATAGAAAGGAACTTAAAGTCATGAAACTTTGGACAAACGGCTTCATCCATAGCATGGAGTCTCCGCATCTTATCTATAAAGAAATGGCTACTCAAGAAGGTCTCATTGTTGCTTTTGATGACGCCATTGATCGTCATGCCATTCGTGAAGTTATCGATTTAAAACAAGGCCACCTTTATCCAGGCTTTGTTGATGCGCATCTGCATATGATGGGATATGGCCAAATGTTAAGACGCGTCAACGTGACTGATTTGAAAAAAGAAGCGGTTATCATCAAACTCCAAGACGCCTTTAAAGGTCAATTGCTTTATGCCGAAGGGTATAAAAACGATGGGTTAACCAAAGAAGAGCTTAACCAAATATCCGTTGATGTTCCCATTTATGTGCGACATAATGATTATCACAGTGTCACCGTCAATGAAAAGGCCTTGAAACTCTCAGGACTTAAAAGCGATAACGGGTATTTAACGGAAGAGGAAGCGAATCATGTGCTTCATCAAATTCCTAAATACCAACCACACGAGTTAGAAGAGATATTGTCTGAGTCGATTGATCAATTGACACAATTAGGCTTGACAGGAGGACATACCGAAGATCTCTTTTACTTTAACGGGTATGAAGAGACACTGGATGTATTCAAAAATGTCTTATACAAGAAACCGTTTCGAACCATTCAGTTGGTTCACCATGAAACCTTAAAAGACCATTTAAAAAGCACGCCCTTCAATCATCCTTATTTAACATTAGGGGGCATGAAAGTCTTTTTCGATGGAACCATTTCCTCGAAAACAGCGCTCATGAAATCCCCATATCGTGGTGTATCTCATGCTGGAATGAAAATCCATTCCGATTCAGCATTCATCGCATGGGTTAAAAAAGCAAGACAAGCCAAGATGACCGTGGCTGTCCATGTCATTGGAGACCAAGGCTTAGACGATCTATTAACCATTTTAAAAAAGTATCCTCCACAAAAGGGTCAATTGGACCGCTTAATCCACACCCCTTACGCAACCTATGCCACGCTGGATAGGATGCAAGGGATGCCCATTACCTGTGACATCCAACCCCAATTTTTATCTTCCGATATGCCTTGGAGTCTGGACTACTTTGAAAAAGAACCTGAGTTAATGTTTCCTTGGAAATCCATGCTTGATCGAGGCATCGTTGTTTCAGGAAGCTCGGATGCTCCAGTAGAAAATCCTAACCCTTTGTTGGGTATCCATAGCGCCGTGTTTAGACAATCAAGGCACACACATGAAGCATTTGGTCTTCATGAAGCACTCACTCGTTTTGAAGCCATCAAACTTTATTCTACCTACGCCCATGCGCAAACCTATGCGTCAAACAGAGGGTATTTAAAACCAGGGTATGTGGCCGATTTCTCCATCTTTAGTGAAGATTTAGAGACCATGGACGAATCCAAGTTTTTTGAACCGATCGTTGATAAAACGGTCATTAACGGCCTTATCGTTTATCAAAGATAAAAGCGTTCCATTTGATAATCTTGGCTTATACACGTAAAATAAGGGTATAAGCAAAGGAATGAAACGCATGAAAATTGAGTTTTGGCTAGATTACTTGAATCCAATTTGCTATTACCAACATAAAACCTTGGAATGCATGATTAAATCAGGAAAACTGAATCCGAATGATCTTCTTTATCGGAACTATGAAATGATTCCAGGGTACGATCCCGATCATGGTTTTTCTCTGCGAGAAGTCATTGAGTCGCATTATTCGTGTTCGCTTGAAAGACTTAAACAAAGGTACCCGATTTGTTTAAAAGATATGGCCCCTGTAAAAGTCACAGATGCCCATAGATTGTCCCATTTAGCAAAACGTTATCAGTTGAGTTATCGCTATCATCAACTGGTTTTGGATGCGTATTATGTTCAAAAACTGGATATCAGCGATCATCGTGTTTTAGCTGAAATCGGCATGGAAATTGGAATCAAACAAGAAGACATCTTAAACGTGTTAAACACCGATCTTTATTTAGAACAAGTCATGAACAACCGCGACAATGCACTAACGAAGGGCATTCATCAAATCCCTCATATTCGAATTGATGGGTCCATTCATTTGAGTGGTTTTGTCTCACAAGATACACTGCTTTCTCATCTAGACAAAGCAAAAACACTAAATCAAAAGATGAGACACTGTATTGGTGAACATTGTGAAAGGAAAAAGGCCATTTAGGCTTTTTTTTGATTAATTTTGATGTTTTTTTTTGCTTTTTATGGTATAGTGTATAAGGTTTTTAAGAAACAGAGGTCATTATGAATTTATTATTTAACGAATTAAACATTTCCGATTTAACCAAACAAGCCCTTGAGCAGTTGGGGCTCTTTGAAACAACATCCATTCAAACATACGCCATTCCGGTTCTTCTGAGTGGGAAAGACATGATCGGACAAGCCCAAACGGGAACCGGTAAAACGTTCGCATTTGCGATTCCAATGCTTGAGAAAATTGATGTGAAAGACCCATCTATTCAAGCGTTAACCGTTTGTCCCACACGGGAACTCGCGCTTCAAGTTTATAAAGAAATTTTGAAGTTAGTCAAACTCAATCCAGACGTCAAAGTCGCATCGATTTATGGAGGAGAATCCTATACCAAGCAGTTTCGAGCGCTTGAAAAGAATCCTCATATCATCGTAGCCACACCTGGACGTGCGATTGATCACCTTGAGAGAAAAACCATTGATTTGTCCAAGTTAAAGATGCTGGTACTGGATGAAGCCGATGAAATGCTCAAAATGGGATTTCAAGAAGATTTAGAAAAACTCCTCAAAGACACTCCAAAAACGCGTCAAACTGCACTTTTTTCAGCGACCATTCCAGCGTTTTTGAAAAAGGTAGCCAGTCACTATCAAAACGATCCCGAAATGATTCACATCAAAGCACCCACCTTGACCGTTGAAAAAATTGAACAAGTGTGTTATCACGTGAGAAAGCAAGATCGGGATTTACTCTTAACGAGAGTCCTTGATTATTATGATCCCGAATCGGCTATCATCTTTGCGAACACGAAATCTGAAGTGGATGAACTGGCTAAGTTTATGCAAAAGCATCAATACGAAGCCGATGCTCTTCATGGTGATTTTAAACAAGCTCATCGAGACGATGTCATGCAGCGATTCCGTTCAAAAAGGCTTAAATACTTAATCGCAACCGATGTGGCTGCTAGAGGATTAGATATCCCACACGTGGACTTAATCATCAATTACGAACTTCCGTTTGAAGATGAAATCTATGTTCATCGGATTGGTCGGACAGGTCGTGCAGGCCGAAAAGGGCTATCTGTTTCATTGGTATATCCAAGCATGCGAAACAAACAAAGCTCGATCGAGCGCTTGATTAAGACGCAAATGAAAGTAATGCCTTATCCAAATGAAGCCGATATTTTAGCCAAACAACAAGCTAAAACCCTTCAGTTACTTGAAAAAGATATCTTGGATAACACTCAAACAGATTCGTCTTACTTGGATCGTTTAATTGAAAAAGGATACAGTTACCAAACGATTGCTGAAGCATTGGTTGCTAAACGAATTCCAGAAGCGAAATCCTATGAGCCCATTGATGAGCCCGCAAGCAAGAAAAAAATGCCTACGGAGTTCAAACGCAATGAACCGAAAACAAACACAGCGCTTCATGCCATCGTGAAAATCAACATTGGTAAAAACGATGGGCTAAAGCCGGTCTACATGTTGGATTATTTTAAAAAAAATGCAGATTTATACCCAAAGAATATCGGCGATATTGAGGTTGGACCAGAAGAAACCGTGTTCCAAATCCATAAAGCCGCGATCAAACGCTTAGATACGCTTAAAGGCAAAATTTTCAAAGGCAAAAAACTTAAGATTCAAGTCCTAAGATAACCTGAATAAAATGAGATAAAAAATGAATTTTCATGGTAAAATATGAGTGGAATTCATTTTTTTTATATTATAAAAAAAGGAGGTACACATGGCACATCTCTTTGAAACCATCCACAGTAATTTTTTTAGTGTGCTTTCCTCACCGAACAAACAAATCTACATTGACTGTATTTTTATCATCTATCATGCCATCGATACCGTTGAAGACGCTTTTCAAGGGGACCGCGAGTTTATCATTTCCAAATTGGTGGATTATTTTGATGAGCAACCCAACGAAAACTTTATTGACGTTGAAGAAGATGAGCCTGCTCGGACCTCACGCCAAAAGGCGGTTCATGTCATTAACGTTCTTAAAAAGAACGGGTGGCTGGGCGAAGAAGAACTGGGTAATTACAAAACCTCCTTAAATCTTTTCGATTATTCGATTCAAATCATCGATGCATTAGACCAAATCTCTCATCAACGGCAAACCGAATATACCGGTGAAATTTTTGCTGTTTACTCGCTATTATCGACTTTTACTATGGATGAAGGCATTGGTGTTTTGGAACAAGCGTATCACAAAACAAACGATGTCATACGAAAACTAAAAGCCCTCAAGGCAAACATATATCGCTATTATTATGATATTACTAAGAAACAATCTAAGCATGATCTTCAAAAACTTTTAGAAAAACTTTTAGTAGAATACAAGCAAAATTTCTTCGATTCTGCTTACTATAACTTGAAAACAACAGACAGTTTACCCCGCTACAAGAGAGCAATTTTAGACGTGATATCAAGCATTCAAAACTCAACGGAAAAGATGGAATCTCTTGCAGATTCCGCCATGAAACTTAAACGGATTGACGATTACAACGAAGCGTTCTCTTACATTGAAGAAAAACTTCGATTCATCGTTGACAGCTTTACCGCACTTGAGCATCTTATTTTGGCAATCGACCGAAAGAATGAGCAATACATCAGCGCTGCTGCATCAAAGATATTGTTCTTGACGAACAAATCCGATGACATCGAAGGTGTTTTTAACCGTCTATTTAGAATCCTTCAGCATCAAAGGGACTTTAATTATGGGACCTTGTTTAACTTGATTCAACCCAGAAATTTAGATACTCAGTCGCTTTATAATCAACGGCGTCTTCGACAAGAACCCGTCATCGAGCAAGTGTTGTTCGATCCGGATTCCATCAGCGAAGATTATCGACAAGAAAAAATTAAAGCGCTTCTTAAAAACAATATTTATGGCAAAAGAGAAATTGATCGTCATGTGAAAGACCTTCTTTCTGGACAACCTTTTGTCGAAGCATCAAACATCCTTTTAGAAACACAGGAGGACTACGTCAAACTCATTTTGATTTTTATGTATTCCAAATCCGTGGGGATGCATTACACAGTTGAACTGAAAAAAGAAACAGTGACCAACAATTTCTTAACCTTTCGAAACTTTAAGATTATCGAGGTAAAAGCATGAACAAGACGCAAGCCCAAAAACTATTTAATGACGAATATCAATTGCTTAAAGAAGGTGAGAAATCCAATTTCTCACGCATCATCAATAAATTGTTGCAAGTCAACTATATCACCAAGAAAAAACCCGGTGATACCAACGATTACCGTTTTATTCTTGCTTTTAAGGAAACATTTGAATCGTTTTTGAGTCTCATTGATTTTTCCCTTCATATCCATCGTGAGGATGAGGTGGTTCGTATCCAAAACGATAGCCTTTTCAACCACATGCGTTTGAGAAAAACAGAGAGTATTTTGATTTTGGTCATTCGAATCATCTATCAAAGGAAAAAGGACTTTATCACCTTGGATGAAAATGTCGAAATTTTCCTTCATGAGATTCATGCCGAGTTGACACGGATTGGTTACTTGGATCATAAACGCATCACCAAAGACAAGTTGAAACCAGCTTTAAGTTTTCTTAGAAGCTACAACATCATTGACTACATCGATAAAGGCTTACATGACGATGCTAGAATCAAGATTTATCCAACGATCCTTTATGTCACTCACATGGAAAACATAAAAGAAGTGGTTCAAAAATTAGAAGGTTACATGGAAGGAGCGGACGCAATCGATGAAGAAACTGACGAAGATTAAACTGATAAACTGGCATCTTTTTTCCAATCAGACCATCGACATCAAAGATAACGCCCTAATCTCTGGTGAGAACGGGTCCGGCAAATCCACCCTTTTGGATGCGATGCAATATCTGTTTGTCGGAGGAAGAAGCGGCGCTAAGTTTAACATTGCCGCAACCGATGACGCTAAAAGAACCCTAGAAGGGTATATCCGAGGCCGCATTGGTGCAGAAAATAAGGAGTACCTACGAAACGGCGATGTCATTTCACATGTTGCTTTGGAGTTTTTTGATGAAAAATCAAAAATGTATTCCATTATTGGATGCCTTATGGACTTGCCCAAACAGTCCCAACTCAAAGAACGTTTCTACATTCTTGAAAACATGTCCATTCATGATAGCATCTTTTTAGAAAAGAAGTATCCCCGTGATTTTAAAGGCATGAAAAAATACTTAAAGACTTTGGATGTTGATTTGCAACCCTTCGACACTCAAAAAAAATACCGTGATGCATTGGCTCGCTTTTTCGGAATGGATGCGACCAAGTACGCAAAGATTCTTCCTAAAGCACTTGCTTTTCGCTCCATCGACTTACAGGCTTTTGTTTTTGAATTCTTGTTGGATGATGATCCGATTGACATTCAATCGTTAAAAAACAATGTGGCCCAACTGAAGAAAGTCGAGGCACAGATCAAACGAGATAAAGAAAAACTTGAAAGACTGGATTTTATCAATCAAACCGCTGAAGCAATCCGCTCTAATAAAGAACAGACCCATATTAATGCCATCATTGATCAGTTAAACTGGATTGAAAAACGGGAATCGTTTATCAAAGAAAACGAAGAAAAACTGGTTCAAATTGATAAAAAACTGGATTATCTTCGTGAAGCGAAACGTCAACTGGATCAGCAACTGGATGAAAACGAACAATTATCATTAGACCTTGAGCGTTCTAAAAGCGATTCCGATTTATCCAGAACACTGTCGCAATATCAAGAAAACCTTAAAAAGAAAGCCCGTGAATACGAGGAACAAAAAGAAGCCCTTGATGAGTTTAGACGAACCCTAGAGCGTGAGTTTCAACTCATTAAAGAACTCATGAACTATTTACCAACTACAGCCATCAAATCGTTTGTTCAATATTATCAAACCAATCAAGATGTGTTGCAGACCGATCAGTTATCAAAGGAACTTGCACTCATCGCATCCGAGGTTTCTGCTTATTTGCAAGCCTATCATACCGAAAAGGATAAAGTCGAAAAGGACAAGCGCGAGTTGTCTGAAGAGATTCGCACCTCCCAAAACAAAATTAGTCAACTGAAACGCAGTGTCAAAACCTATCCTTATTATGTTGAAAATCTCATTAAAAACTTAAACCATGAGTTATCAAGTCACTATCAAAAAGAAGTTCGTGTTCAACCGTTGTGTGAACTTTTGGAAGTTAAGGACGAAAAATGGCGAAATGCACTTGAAGGATACCTAGGGGGCCAACGGTTTGACATCATGGTCGAACCCATGTACTTCAATGACGCTTTAGAGATTTATGACCGCATCAAGTTTGAACAAAAAATCTACGGTGTTGGACTTGTTAACACCCAGCAAATTTCAAGTTTTGATCAAGCTGTTCCAGGAACACTTGCTGAAAAAGTTCAAAGCGATCATCTTTATGCACGATCGTATGCCAACATGATTTTAAGCAACACGTATTGTGTGGATCACGTTCATGACTTAAAAAATTATAAACGATCCATTACACCATCCTGCATGACGTATTCTAATTTTACGGCACGTCAACTGAACCCAAGGTCTTATGAAATTCCCTTCATTGGCTCTCAAGCGACCACCATCCAAATGGATTTGGAAATAGAAAATTTAAAGCAGCTTGAAGCGAAAATGGATCAACTCTATCATATTTCTGATAAAGCCGATAAGGTGATTAGGCTTTTAAATCAGTCGAAAGCCATTCCGATGGTTCACCAAGGTCACATGCGCTATTTGGATTTGATTAAGCAAACACGAAAAGAGTATGGTCAAATTGAGGAACGGATTTTAGAACTGGCTTCCAATAAGCATATTGCTAAAATCGAAGAGCAACTTGAGAAGCTAAGAAACGCACGTAAAACGCTCCGTGTCGATGCCGATAAATGGGTTGGGGAAATTGCAACAGCGCGTGGTGAAAAGCAACGCACACTGGATTTGATTGAAGAAATGCGCGAAAAACTAGATACATTTATGGATGCACAAAAGAGTTTGGCATTAAAGCATCCTGAAACATTAAGTTTGGCCAACACCCAGTTTTATGCACTCAAACTCAAGTTCAAGCACGATCACGATGCAATCACTCAGTTTATCGCATCCTCGAGTGTTTCTATTAATGCTCAAAACATCAAACTAGAAGCCGATATGATTAACGCCATGAAGCAATACAATATGGCCTATCATTTCTCCTACGCCCCCACCATGGATGCAGTAGAACACTACGAAAAAGAAGCGCATCTCATCCGAAACAACAACTTGGTTCGTTATGAACAAGAAGCGACTGAACTTCGGAAAAACTCTGAAATAGGCTTTAAAGAAGAGTTTGTTGGTAAACTGAGAGCCTCAATCGAAAATGCACAACAACAAATTTCTGAACTGAATTTCGCGCTTAAAGATAAGACGTTCGGTACCGATTCCTATCAACTTTTGTGTAAGGCATCCGATGATTCGGATTATAAGCTCTATTATGAGATCATCATGAGCAATGACGCAATATCTAAGCACACGCTTTTTACGGAAGGATTGACCAAAAAGAACGAAGCCATTCTCATGGAACTATTCGAAAAAATTGCCGGTAACAATCCAGAGTACGATCAATTAACGTATAAATTCCTTGATTACCGTAATTACATGTCATATGACATTGAAGTTTCAAACATCAATGGAAACAAATCCTATTTCTCAAAAGTTTCCAAGGAAAAAAGCGGTGGAGAAACCCAAGTACCCTTCTATATCGTGATTGCTGCATCGTTTCAACAGCTATTAACCAAAAACAAGCGGATTGACTCAGGATGCATTGTCTTGTTTGATGAAGCCTTTAACAACATGGATGAATCGCGGATTGAAGCCATGATGAAGTTTTATAACAGTTTATCGATACAACTTCTCATTGCGGTACCGCCACAACGCGTTTCCAACATCATCAATCATGTTTCCACTAGCCTTGTTATTGTTAAAGATAACGATTATGCCATTGTTGAAACATTTAAAGATGAGCGCGTATTAAGAGCATAATAAAATGGCCCAATTGGGCCATTTTATACCTTTGGAGACTTTATGAAAATTTTGGTATCTGGGCTCGTCAACTTAGAAACGAATGTCCCCGTTAATACTTTTCCGATTGCGTATGACCCTATTCATTATCAGTTTGGTCTTCAACACACTGTTGTTTCAGGTGTTGGGTTTAATGTAGCCAAAGCGCTATATACTTTGGGTGCCAAGGTTGTCTTAACATCCATCATCGGCGAAGATCGGATTGGAAAAATGATTGCAGATGTCATCCGTGATTTAAACATGTCAACCGAGTACCTTTATCCGATGATGTCACACACCGCTCAGTCCACCGTCCTTTATCAGGTGGATGGCAAACGAATGATCTATTGTGACTTAAAGAACCTCCAACAGCTAAGAATACCTGTCAATCAAGCCTTGCTCAATGCGTTACTGGATAGCGATTTGATTGTAGCAACCAACATCCAGTTTTCAAAAGAGATTCTTAAGAAAGCCAAGCAACTTCATAAGCGGATTGCATGCGATGTCCACTTGCTAAGCCATCTAGAAGATCCTTATAATCAAGAGTTTATGGAACTTGCGGATATTCTTTTTTATAGCGCAGAAGGTCAAAATCATCCCCTACTTTTCCTAAAGAACATGAGCGAACGGTATCAAGCAGAAATCATTGTAGCAACCCAAGGAAAAGATGGGCTTCTGTGTTACGAGCGGCATACAAAAAAAATCCATCGCATAAACGCTCTATTTAATCCAGCAGTGGTTAATACCGTCGGAGCAGGAGACGCACTATTTTCTGCGTTTTGTTACTTTTATTTACACGAAAACAATGTTCAAATCGCTTTAAAGAAAGCGACGTTTTTCGCTTCTTATAAAGTGGGTTTTTCAGGTGGTTCCGAAGGATTTCTAACTCAAACACAATTGGAACAAATGATGAAGGATTTCTAAGTGTTTTTTCATGATTATTTTCTTTTCTTTTTTAAAGAAACTTGATATAATGAAAAAGCCGGGACGTGGCGCAGCTTGGTAGCGCACTTGCATGGGGTGCAAGGGGTCGCAAGTTCAAATCTTGTCGTCCCGACCATTTTTGATAAAGAGAAAGCGGAAAATTTCCGCTTTTTTTAATCACTAACCAAAGAGGCGTAATCCGATATTAAAGTGATGCTTAAATTGCCATTGCGAACGCGAAGATCGTCGATAAAGGCCTTTTGATCCACGTTGTTTTTCAGTTTAATCAAATAGGTCAATTCAAACATTGTTCCAAAATCAGTGGTCTTAACGCGTTGGAGTTGATAACTTGCGACGTATCGGCTAAAAACATCATCAAATACGTTAGCATAATTGAGATTCTCAGGAATAATAATTCTTAGTTTGGCTTGATTATCAGGACCTTTGACTTGATTGATACGGCCGACTGCATAAAAGATTATTCCCATGAACACCGTAATCATGATGGCATAAGCGACATAGCCCAATGCACAGGCGATACCAATGCTGACTGAAGCTAAGATATAGGTAATGTCGCGTGAATCTGAGATAGGTGTTCTAAAACGAACCAAAGTGAAGACACCGGCTAAACTAAAGGCTCGTGCAATATTATCAGCAACTAACATGATAATAATGGAGACCACTAAAGGAAGAAGGAGCAAGGTGGTGCTGAAGGTTTTGTCATAAACCGCTTTCCGATGGGCCAATACATAAATCAAACTCATTAAAGAGCCTAAGACAGTGGCTATTAAAAGGACCAAAAGGACTCTGCCTAGGGGCATCCCCTCAAGGTTAATCGTCAGAAAGAATAAAGTCATCGTTGTTTCCTCCTTTTAAATAATTTTCGTAGGCTTTGCCATATTTTGAAAAACTTTGACTGTACAGCTGCGTTTCTGATAGAATATGGGCCAACCATAGTGGAAAATTGTCTTCACTTTTGATTTCCATGACACAAAGATCTTTGTCACGCATGATTGAACTTCCCTTTTGACTATGAAAGCCAACATCGGTGCTTCTAAAAACGAGATTGAAATCAAATGTGATTCTAAAGTTTGTATGTAAAGACAACATCGCAATTCGATCATATTGAATATAGGCACCAGGTTTGGCTTGATTGAGTGCGATGAAATAATCAATTTCTTTAAAAATCTGCTGGTCTTGATAGCCTGATAAAGGCGGTTTAATGCCATGGTTGACGTAGTCAATAGCTTCTTTATAAGTCAATATCAAACGTCTTTTATTCACTCGTTTCTTAAATTTTTTCTTGATTTCAAGAAACACCATATCTGACTCTTGAATGGGACACTTATAGGAGCGCATCCTTAGTTTATCCTTGTGTTTAGGTCTTGAAACTGAGTTCCTTATCACATTGTGATCAACCGTATCATAATAAATGTTGTAGATCGTGTAAGATGAACCGTTTTGTGAATAATCATCAAAAACAAGGTGTTCTTTAAACCGTTCAATCAAGGCATCCCGGGTATTTTTGGTGACTAGATATTTTCGTTCATACCGATTAAAGACAGGAACAATCATGGTTTCTCCCTTAAAGGATTTATCATTTTACCTTAACATAGAATATTATAACATCAAAGCATGCATTTGATAACAAAAAATAAGCAAGTTCAATACGATTTGGATGGACAAACTTACAATCATTTGGTAAAATAATACCTGCGGATTGTTTGTGCACCCGTAGCTCAGTTGGATGAGAGCGTAACCCTCCGAAGGTTAAGGTCGCATGTTCGATCCATGTCGGGTGCACCATTCATGGAGGAATACTCAAGTGGCTGAAGAGGCAGGCTTGGAAAGCTTGTAGGCTGTAACAGGCGCAGGGGTTCAAATCCCCTTTCCTCCGCCATATAACAAGCATAGGTTTGATACAATTGTATCAGGCCTTTTTTCCGCTATATAGGGCCGTTTCTCTATTTAGTCATATTTATCGAGTCTAATAAGAGTTCTGATTTTACTGATTTTTTGATATTTTAAAAGAATTTCTACACGATTACATTTTGAAATACACGATTTAAAATGGATTTACACGATTGTTACATGTATTCGATTGCATTTCTAATAATAATAGGACTAATTAGTGCATAATAATTGGAATGATTATTCAATAATAATTGGAATTATAACTTTACAATTGTTGGAATTAGTGTATACTATAAGTGGAGGTAATAACTATGATACCTGATAATTATAAGAAAAGAATTATTGAAAAAGAGATTGAAAGTAAAATGAAATACAGTGGAGCAGTCGTGATAGAAGGACCTAAATGGACTGGAAAATCAACTACTGCAGAACTATATTCAAAAACAATTATTAAATTACAAAATCCAATAATAAAGAGACAATACCAAACATTAGCTACTATATCAAAAGATGAAGTACTTTCTGGTGAAAAACCGATTCTATTTGATGAATGGCAAGAGGTGCCTGAAATTTGGGATTTTATTAGACTAGATATTGATGATAATAAATATAAGGGTGCCTATTTATTAACGGGGTCTACAAAAAAACAAAACATTAATATATCACACACTGGAACTGGAAGAATTAATTCCATTTATATGCGTCCTATGAGTTTATATGAAAGTGGAGAATCTAAAGGTACTGTATCATTATTTGATTTATTTGAAGGCAAAAAAATTAATGTGACAAAATCTCAAACAAGTATCAACGATATAGCACACTACATTTGCCGAGGTGGATGGCCAGGTATTTTAGAATTGCCATTAAAAGAACAACTTGCTGTACCAAAAGATTTGCTTGAAAGTATTATATCAAAAGATGTAGATGAAGTAGATGGTACAAAGAAAGATAAAGAAAAAATAAGAAAGCTGATACGAAGTTATGCAAGAAATATTTCGACATTAGCGACCAGTAAAACGATTTATAAAGATCAAGAAAACGAAGGAATTTCCATTGATTACAAGACTTATGAATCTTATACTAATGCCCTGCAAAGGTTATACATTATAGAAAACATCAAAGCTTGGTCGCCAGCTATTAGAAGTGCCAGTACCATAAGAACATCTGATAAAAAGCAGTTTGTAGATCCTAGTATTGCAGTTGCCGCTCTAGGTTTATCAGTTGAGAAGTTGAAGCAAGATTTTGAAACATTCGGATTCTTTTTTGAATCTATTTGTTCTAGAGATGTTAGAGTGTACGCACAAGCTTTGGATGGTGAAGTTTATCATTACAATGACTCATCTGGATTAGAAGTAGATTTAATCATAGAGTTAAGGGATGGTAGGTGGGCTGGAATTGAAGTGAAATTAGGGGAAAACGAAGTAGATAAAGCAACATCAAATTTACTAAAGTTAGCGAAAATTCATAAATCTAAAAAACCTTCATTCTTAATGATACTCACAAATACTGAACTTGGATATCAGAGAGAAGATGGAATTTATGTCGTTCCGCTTGGATGTTTAAAGCAGTAGTTCAAATCCTGTCATTAACGATTTAGCGAAAGAAGGTTTTAGAATTGAAATTAGTACAAGTGAATCGTAAGTATAAAGAGGCCATTATAGACTATAAAACTGAGTATTTATTAAGTCATAATAAAATTAACGGTGGATGTGGTCTTCATCATTACAGCAATATTGATGAATGGTTTAAAGAGATAGACAAAATAGTAGTTGGAAAATCAGATAGACGAATTCAATCGTATACATACCTATGCATGGTTGATGAAAAAGTAGTGGGTATGTTGGATTTACGACTTCAATTACCAATAGAATGGTATAGTGCTGGGCATATTGGCTATTCTATAAGACCTTCAGAAAGAAGGAAAGGATATGCAACTGCAGCATTAAAAGAAGCTTTGGTAATTGCCACTGAACTAGATATAAAGCCCATCATTATTACTTGTCTAAAAGACAATGAAGCTAGTAGAAAAGTAATATTAAATAATGGCGGTATTTTTGTAGAGGAAATCATAGAAAATGGTGAGGAGAACCTGGTCTTCAAATTTATTGAATCGATTTTTTTAGATAACATGGGTTTGATACCGAACAATAATTAATTAGTTGAATAACCTATTTTGACACAAAGAAATTATCACTAGAAAAAGTTGAAAAATAAAACCCATGAACTAAGCCATAATTTAGGGGTGTAATTTTTTGGGGTGGGGGTGTAAAAAAATCCGCTAGGGGTGTAAAATTGTAGCAAAATAGGTCATACAACCCAAATTTACCCGCATTCCGAGGATATAGATCAAACATATTTGTTTGGTAATTCTCGGGTTTTTATTTGGATTTATGTTAGAAATTTTTTATAACGTAGTGAAAGTAAAAGCCGTAAACCCTATTGCAATAAGGGTTTTCTGTGTTGGGAGTAATTATTTTATAATACCTTCACTATATAAAAAATATAGAGGTAGTATAGGGAAAATGGTATAATACATAAGAAGAGGTGGCTTTATGTTTGAAACTTGGAATAAACCCAAAATTAATAATCTATCTCAAATAGATATCGAACAGTGGTTCGATGTTCTTAATCATGGCCTTGAAGAAGATAGAGGGTATAATATTTCAAATCCGAACATAGAGGATATTAGAGCACGTATTAAAAAAGATTACATTGATTATTTAAAAAGCTGCACAACCAATCAAAACTTTTATGCTTATTACATATTGCGAGATGATGATGGAACAATTATATCTGTTTGTAGAATAGTGATTGTTGATGGGCTATATTATCTAGAAGGATTGGAAACACATCGAGACTATTATCATAAAGGTTTTGCATGTAAGTTATTAAACAAAGTTTTGTATGAGTTAAAGCGAGACAATATTGAAACCATCTATTCCATTGTTAGAAATCATAACGATAAGTCATTAAACTTTCATTATAAAAACGGATTTAGCAAAGAAACTAAAGATGATGTAGATTCTAAATTTGTCCTAAATGTTACAGATCAAATAAGAAAAGAATTGTTCGATCACTGGGCGAGTAATTATAATAAAAGTGTCATTAGATCAGAACAAGAAGAAACATATCCCTTTGCTGGTTACTCTAAAGTTAAATATCAAATTGTTGATATTGTTACCAAAAAGCCATTCGCCAATATTCTTGATATGGGTATGGGTACTGGCGAAATTACGAGTCCTTTATATGATTTAGGATATAAAATAACAGGTGTGGATTTATCAGAAAAGATGCTAGATTTAGCCAAAAAGAAAATGCCTAATGCAATATTCATATGTGATACTTTTCAAAATTCTTTAACAAAACTGAATGATCAGTATGATTTCATCATATTCAATTATTCGATTCATCATCTTGGATATCAAAGTCAAATAGATTTACTTCTAAAAATTCATGAAAACCTTAGTAGTCAAGGAAGGATTATTATAGGTGATGTATCAACAGTAAATGCACTAGATATGAATAAACTAAAAGAAAAATATGATTCTATTTGGGATAATGAAGAATATTATCCTATATTAGATATTTATCAAAAAAGTGAATTAAAGAATTTTTATAAGATGTTTTATACCAAAATTAATGAAGTTTCAGGGTTGTTTGTGTTATTAAAAATATGAACTTATAGCATCATTTATAGTAAAGTTCATAAAGACAAGATAAACTTACTTGAACTTTCTTCCAAAGTTGTCCAGTTAATATCAGATTTTTTGATTGATTCAGAATTATTATTGCTACGAGTTATTAACTAAACGATTGGGGGACGCGTATAAGTTTCATGGACTCTCAACTCCACCAAACTTACCTGAAGTGGCTTCCAGAAGTTGGAGATATGGTATGATTAATATACCACTATGATGAAGGAAGTTTTTTTATTTGAAAATAACATTAAGCAGAAAGTAAACATCTAAAATCAAAACATGTATTAGTTTGTTCTTTGAAATGCTTATATTCTACATTATGTAGAGTACTTATCAATAAATATGAGAGGCATTCTTGTGAAAGAATATAGATTTCAAGTTTTATTTAAGATATAATCTAGGTAAACTATTATGAGGAGTGTATTATATGAACATACAAGATAAACTCATAGCACTACGAAAAGAGCAGAACCTTACCCAAAAACAACTTTCCGAGAGGATTCATTATTCTGATAAAGTTATCAGCAAGTGGGAAAGAGGCGAGTCCTATCCGGACATAGAAGCGCTCAAAACTTTAGCTGTTTTTTACAACGTGACCATTGACAGCATCGTCAATCATCATGTTCATCATTCCAGAACACCTAGAAGCGCTGTCAACAAGCTTACTGTTAAAAAGATCGAACAACCACCACTTGTTCTTAGATTATTTATTATCGTACCTTTTCTCTTTCTTATTGGTGCTATTGTACTTGATTTAATGATTTGGCCGAGCTTATTGATCTTTTTTCTTCTTTTACTGCCAAACGCGCTTATATGGACTAAGTCTGTTTTTGAAGGTCAGTACGAAGGTCGCACAATCAAAGTATCAAACGCCACAACAATATGTGCTATTTATATAGATGACATATTGGTAGAAAGTATTCATGGGCTTTTTCATATCAACCCCGTCAGAATTTTTCAAATAGATGGCCTATTGGTTCACGTTAAAATACATAATCTGTTAGGGATTAAAGTCAGTATGTCTGTGGCGCCCATGCATGGCATTAGTCACAACGCTAGTGTTTGATAATTATTTAATCTAAAACATAAAAGATAAGTCCACGATTGTTTCTTGGACATTATCATGAAAATTCAACTGTCGTTAAAAACACTTCCCTTTGTTAAGCTATTTTTATAGGGGTGCGTAAAATCTAGCAGGGGTGCTGTAAATTCTCACTAGGGGTGCGTAAAAAACGATTAGGGGTGCGTAAATTCTCACTAAGGGTGCGTAATTGTATTAAAATAGGTTACACAACCCATATAACAAGCATAGGTTTGATACAATTCGTATCAGGCCTTTTTTTGTACCGAAAGAAAAGCTTTTCCCAATCTGCAATTTCATGCTTTATTGTTTAAACATTTAATGACTAAACTCTATTTAAAGTTGGATACAATTTCGAAGGCACTCCAATTAACTTTATATACACTGATGCTTATCTATTGACTTGACAAATATCACATGTTAAAATTAATTATCAAGAATGATAATGAGGTTAAAAAATGAAAAAGCTTTTTCAGTCTTTTGTTACAGATCATCCAATGGTTGAGGATTCACGAGAGTTTAAGTTTAAAAAACAATGGAAAAACAAAACGTATTGTCTTGGTTTATTTTTGTTTATTGTTGCTACAGTTATTATTGGTTCTTTTATTTTATTCATTCCTTTAAGCTTTCCGATCAATTTTCTTCTAAGGACTGATTTCATGGAAACATGGCGGGATGCAAATCCAGTCTGGGCAGAGTTTTTGATTTATGGATTACAACTCGTCATTGGGTTCGGTGGCATTTATCTTGTTATGGCAATGTTTACAAGGTACATTGAAAAAAGACCCTTTAGAACACTTGGTTTTGTTGGCAGGAAAAAAGGTATTAAAATGCTACGTGGTTTTATTTTCGGATTAGGATCATCAGGCTTAGTGTTTTTATTGGTATTAATTTTCACTCCATCGACATTATCTACGGAAGGACATCTTGTCGCTGGCGTGGCTGCGATACCTGTCGTTTTATTATTTATGATTCCATGGGCGGTGCAAGCTACAGCGGAAGAAGTGGTGTTCCAAGGTTGGTTAGTCCCTCATTTAACCAAAAGAAATGGCGTCATAATTGCGATTATATTTTCAGCAATCGTCTTTGCATTAATTCATATTACGAACCCTAACATGGGTGTTTTAGTATTTATAAACTTAGCATTATATGGAGTTTTTGCAGCATTATATATGCTATACGAAAAGAGCATTTATGGCATTGCAGCATACCATTTTGCTTGGAATTGGTCATTTGGACAACTCTTTGGTGCAACGATGTTTGAAGATGAACAGGCTATTAGTATTTTTGGGCTAAAACGTGAAGGAAATCCAATTCTTACCGGAGGACCACTGGGAGCTGATGGCAGCATCTTCGAAACAGTGATGTTGATTTTATTAATTGGTGGAATTCTCTATTTACAGTACCGAAAAATTAGGAGACAAAAAAATGGAAAAACAACTTGATAAAAAGAAGTTTAGACTATCTTTAAAACCGATCAATATGATGATAATCGAATATTTAGAAAAACATGAGACAGCCACCTCAAAAGTTATTATCGAAGATAATCAGACATTCTCACAAGCATCCATCTACCGGGCAATCCATGAACTTTTAGAAGCGAATATCATTATCATTGAAAAAGAAGAAAAAGTTCATAGCGTCTTAGAAAGATATTTTAAGTTAAATTACAATTTATCAGAAGAACTTCATGATAAACTCACGCAAGTTGATTGCGATAAACTCTCAGTTGGAGTCAATGTATGGATGAGTACGGTCACCAAAGAAATTCAAGATTATTTAAATGATTGGTTGAAGACCGATGACCCAATTAGACTTGGTATGGGTAAAGAAATTCTTCATCTTACCGATGACGACCTCATCGCTTTCTATAGAGAGTTTTACAAGTTGATAGAAAAGTACAAGGCATACCCAAAAAAAGAAAACGCGAAAAATTTCTCAATCGCTGCTTCATGGGTCCCTTTAAAGAAAGGATAAATTAAATTATGAATGTGATTGTTATTAGTATTGTATTAGTTGTGAGTCTTTTTGAAGTTATAGTAAATGTTTTAAACTACCGGCACAGAAACACACCTTTACCTGAAAATGTCAAAGATATTTTTGATCCTAAAGAGTATCAAAAATCGCTGGATTACAGTATGGAAAATGCGAAATTTAGTTTTGTTTCATCAGGGGTTAGAACGTTATTGATATTAACACTTTTAGTGAGTGGTTTCTTCCCTTGGCTAGAAGCGCTTTCTAAAGAACTAAGTGAACTTGTAGTAGTACAAACACTGTTTTTTTTATTTGGGTTTTATCTCATTAATTTAGTCATCTCAATTCCTCTTAATTATTACCATGACTTTGTCATAGAAGAGCGTTTTGGTTTTAATAAAAAGACTAAGAAGATTTTCATTGTTGACACGATTAAGTCTTTTATCTTAACAGTCATCATAGGTGGAATTATGATTACAGCTGTCACAATGGTATACATCGTCTTTATCGACATGATTAGCTTATTTATAGGCATAATGTTCGCACTTATTGCAAGCTTCATGTATGGTGCATTAATTTCACAGGGATGGGTTATTAGAAAGTTTAATGATCTCAAACCTCTTGAAGAAGGTGCGCTTAGAACACGAATTGATGAACTTGCGACACGCTTAGGATTTAAAGTTGATCGTATTTTTGTGATGGATGGTTCTAAAAGGTCTTCCCATGCGAACGCCTTTTTTACTGGGCTAGGTAAAACTAAAGAAATTGTTTTATTTGATACACTTCTTAACCAATTAACTGAAGATGAAGTAGTGGCGGTCATGGCTCATGAACTAGGACATGCCGTACACAAAGATGCACCAAAACTGCTAGCACGTAACTTAGTGATAGTCGCAGCTTATGCTTTAGCTTTAGGCTTAATTTTAACTAATGATGCATTTTTTACAAGTTTTGGTTTAGAAGGGATTCAAATGGGCTTCGCGTTTGTTTTAATGATGCTTGTTTTAGAACCTATTAATATTGTTTTCGGGATATACATGAACGCGTTTAGTCGTCGATTTGAATATCGAGCAGATGCATTTGCGGCTAAAAACGCTTCTAAAGAAGCCATACGTAGTGCGTTAATACAGCTTACTAAAGAGAGTTTTTCAAATCTTACACCGCATCCTTTATATACCTTTGTGTATTATAACCACCCCTCAATTAGTGATAGACTTAAGGCTTTATGAAAATAATAGACATTTATTATGAAAGGAAACAGTAAACGTATGAATAAACAGTTAAAAAGTAATTATTATGAGGCTGTAAACAATGAATGGATTGATAAAGCTGTCATCCCAGGTGATCAACCGACAATGTCAGCATTCTTAGAACTCCATTTAGTTATTGAAAAAACGCTTATGGATCTTGCTTCTAAGTGGGAGAAGGATAGTCAAGGATTAAACGAAAACTTGAAGAAGTTTATTAAACTCTATCAAATGACCAAAGATTTTGATAAGCGTGATGCATTAGGTGTGAAACCATTTGAAACCATTTTAAGTCGGTTAAAAGACTTAAAAAATTTAAAAGATTTAGAAAAGGCATGTGTTGATTTCACTTTGGAATCAATTAATACACCATTTGATTTTTCAATTACCCAAGATTTTATGAACAGTAATAATCAAGTGCTATATTTTGCTTTAACTGATTTATTCTTACCAGATACAAGTTATTACCAAGATGAGGAAACAAAAAAACAGCTCATCGGTTTATTTACAATGACGACAAATCAATTGCTAAGTCTGTATGGATTTTCACAAGAAGAATCAAATAAGTTAATTCAAGAAGCGCTAGCGTTTGACGAACGATTAGTGCCTATCACTAAATCAAGTGTAGAAAAAGCAGACTATGTCAAAGAGTATAACCCATTTTCTAAAGAAGAAGTAAAGGTGTTATCAAAAAACTTTGATCTTATCAGTGTTGCTGAAGCACTGGTTAAAGAAAATGTAGACCAACTCATTGTCACTAATAAAGATTATATGAACCATTTTGATAGCGTCATTAAGGAGGATAACTTCAACCTTATTAAATCATGGATGATTGTATCAAATGTACTCAGTTTTTCATCATTATTAACCAATGAAATTCGAATTGCTGGCGGTGCATTTGGTCGTGCACTCACGGGGACACAAGAAGCACGAAGTAAAGATAAATTCGCTTTTTATCAAGCCTATCATCGATTTGATCAAGTTGTTGGATTACATTATGGTGAAACCTATTTCGGTCCAGCTGCAAAAAAAGATGTGAAAACGATGGTTCACGAGATGATTGATATATATCAAGAACAACTCACAAAAAACACATGGCTAGAAGAACAAACCAAAGAAAAAGCGCTGAAAAAACTATCGACACTTACTGTGCATGTTGGATATCCAGACGAGCTGCCAACATATTATGATCAGTATGTCATTAAGGGCTATGATGAAGGTTCTAACCTAGTTAATGAAAGATTATCGATTTCTCGGATTTTCAACACCTACCAGTTTAGTAAATATAACAAGGTTCCAAATAAAAATGTTTGGGAAATGTCTGCAAGCGATGTGAATGCATACTATAACCCGTTTAACAATCAAATCGTCTTTCCTGCAGCTATTTTACAAGCGCCATATTATAGTATTCATCAAAGCCCGTCTGAAAATTTCGGTGGTATCGGCGCTGTTATTGCGCATGAAATTTCACATGCATTTGATAATAATGGTGCTAAGTTTGATGAAACAGGCTCTCTAAACAACTGGTGGACAGATGCTGATATCGAAGCATTTAGTAGAAAAGCGAAAGACATGATTGATTTATTTGAAGGTGTTGAAACAGGATATGGTCCTTGTAATGGTGAACTCACTGTTTCAGAAAATATTGCCGATAGTGGCGGATTAAGATGTGCACTTGAAGCTAGCAAGAAAAATGAAGCTCATAACTATGACGACTTCTTTAAAAACTGGGCACGTGTTTGGCGAGAGAAATCATCCATTGAATATCATCAATTATTGCTTAAAGTTGATGTGCATGGACCTGCAATTTTAAGAGTCAATATGCAATTACGAAATTTACAAGAGTTTCAAGAGTTTTATCAAATCAATGAGAAAGACGAAATGTATTTACCTCAAGAAAAAATGATAACGATTTGGTAAAATCGATACTAATACTTAAAATGATAAGGAGTTCTAACATGAAACAGTTAATTAAACCAGTTTTAAAATCACTTGGTTTTATTGCACTTTATACAATAATCAATACAATCATAGTTCTTGCATATTCAATTGTAGCAGGTATAGAAGATATTCAAAATATGTCTCCAAATGCAATAACTACGATGCTGATTGCAACACAAATTTTGGTATTGTTCATCATTTTGCTCATTTACAAAAAACAGTTTACGACATTTGTTCGATTGAAAAGAGTATCCCCCAAGATAATTCTATGGTCTTTTATCATTGGAATCGCCGGTATCAATATTAGTGCACTTCTAATCACTGTCATGAATTTTCTAATCCCTGAGCAAGTGGCAAGTTATATTGAAGCAATTGAAGGAAGTATTGGTGGGGCAAGTTTTCTATTTAGTTTAATCGCAGTCGTCATTTTAGCACCACTCGTTGAAGAAATCATGATGCGTGGTATGGTATTTAAATGGTTTGAAAAAACCAATATTAAACCTTGGGTGCTCATTATAGTAAGTGGATTGTTTTTTGGCATCTTCCACTTAAACCTCATTCAAGGTGTTTTTACTACGGTGGTTGGTATGATTTATGCGTTAGGGTTCTTAATGACAAGATCCTTGTGGGTACCTATAGTCATGCATGCTGCAAATAACCTTTACGCATTTACTGCAGGATACTTACCTGAAGGATTAATAGAGTCGCAGTGGTTTACAATCATCAGTTATCTCATGCTTGTTTTAATACCCATTGGATTTTATCAAATAAAAAAAGAGTTAAGAGGACAAATTTAGACCATAAAAAGTTTGAACTTTATAAGTAAATACAACAGTCATATTTGAATATCTCTTAGTAAAGCTGTTTTTATAGGGGTGCGTAAAATCCCATGAAGGGTGCGTAAAAATAGGCTAGGGGTGCGCAAAATCCTATGAAGGGTGCGTAATTGTATTAAAATAGGTTACACAACCCATAAAAGAAGCATAGGTTTGATACAATTCGTATCAGGCCTTTGCACAGCCCATAAAATATCCCAAAATAGAATAGAGACTTAAGATTAATGATATAATGATTCTATACAATAGGCGAAAAACCAATTTGATTTAAATAACATCAATATAAGGTGAACGTATGAAAAAAATGGTAATCTTTTGGGTTTTGCTGCTTTCTCTAATTGGCTTAACTCCAAAAACGCATGCCGCTTCAGACATTGATTATGAAGATTTGTTTGCTAATCATCAGTCTGTTATGCTGATTATTCACCCGATAACCGGTGCCATTTATTATGCCAATCAAGCTGCAGCAGATTTTTATGGTTACCCTCTTGAAACGTTGCTGCAGATGAACATTAACGACATCAACATGTTATCACCGGATGAGGTGGCCGCAGAACGCCTTAAAGCGTTAGAAGAAGAAAGAAATTTCTTTATTTTTAAACACCGACTATCAAATGGTGATATACGTACCGTTTATGTGTACTCCTATCCCGTTGTGATTCATGGTGAAACATATCTTTATTCCATCATCATTGATCAAACGGCGTTTGTGATTGCCCAGGATAGAAATAGATTACTCACCATTTTAGGCATTACCGTCCTTGTTATAGCGACCATAACAACCTCTTATCTTGCGATTAAGATATCCAAACAAAAAAGAAGATTAACAGAGATCAACGAAAAACTTCATGAAAGCGAACAGAGATTCAAGATTTTACACGATGCTTCCTTTGGGGGATTAGCCATTCACGATCAAGGCATCATTCTCGATTGCAATCAAGCGCTTTCTGACATTACTGGTTTTTCGATGGAGGAGTTATTAAACTCAAATGGGCTTAATCTAATCGCTCCTGCATTTAGAGAAATGGTGATGCAAAAAATCAAAGAGGGCTATGAAAAGCCCTATGAAGCATTTGGAATTCGAAAAAATGGCGAAATTTACCCCCTTAAACTGGAAGCAAGAAACCTTCCTTATCGTGGCAAGAAAGTCCGCGTTGTTGAGTTTCGTGATATAACAGAGCAAAAAAAACAAGATGAAATTAAGCAATCTTTAGAAAATCAGTGGGGAAAACTAATTCAAGAGATGCCGCTTGGTTTTAATATAAGAGAACTGATTTTTGATGAAACCGGATATCCAATTGATTACGTTTTTATTAGCGTTAATGACAACTATGAGCGAATAACAGGACTTAAAAGGCAAGATATCATCGGCAAACGAGCAACCGAAGTTATGCCCAATATTGAAACGTCATGGATTAAGAGTTATGCCCAAATTGTGCTTGAGAAGAAAACACTGGCGATTGAAGATTATTCAAGAGCTTTAGATAAGTACTTTCGAGTCGTGAGTTATCCGTATAAAGACAACCAATTTATCGTTGTTGCAGAAGACATCACCGAGCGCAAAAAGCAAGAAGAACAATTAATCATGAATGAAGCTGAAAAAAGTCGGATTATCGCGAACCTACCTGGTGTCTCCTATAAGTGTCGGTTTGATCCATCATGGACCATGGTGTTCATGTCAGATGGATGCGAAGCCTTAACGGGATACCATCCTTTAGAACTCATTGAAAACAAAGCGATTTCATTTAATGATTTAATTGTCCCTGAGTACCGCGTGTATGTAACCCATCAGTGGGAAGAGGCTAAAAAATATAACCGCCCCTGTAATATCGAATATGAAATCTCAAAAAAAGATGGGACTCGCATTTGGATTTGGGAAAAAGGCCATGTCTATCGCCAAGATGAACAGTGGTATATTGAAGGGTTCTTAATGGATATTTCGGAACGAAAAAACCATGAAGACCAGGTTATTTATGCCAGCAAGCATGATTTTTTAACGGGATTACCCAATCGACGTTATTTTGATGAGAAGATTAAAGAACTCGATCGACCTGAGAACTATCCGCTACTGATTGCGATGATAGACATTGATGGATTGAAAATGATGAACGATACCTACGGTCATAAAGTAGGTGATCAAGCCATAAAACACGTCTCAATGTTGCTTTCTGAATGCTGTGGCGCTCCATCATTTATTGCGCGAGTAGGTGGAGATGAGTTTCTCATTCTTTCACCGAAAACGTCTATCGACACGTTTAAAATGAAACGTAACGATTTGCTCAAGAAGACCTCAGCCATTAAAATCAAAGATATTCAGTTATCCCTTTCCTTTGGGGCTGCTGTCAAAAATAATCCATCTGACGATATCGATGATATGATTATGTTTGCAGAAAACAATATGTATGCGAATAAGGTTCTTCATGGACAAAGTTCAAGAAATCAAGTCATTGTCGCACTCTTTGATGCGCTAAAAGAAAAGCACGAAGAAGAGAAAATTCATTCTGATCGAGTTAGTCACTATTGTAAACGGATTGGAGAAAAACTTCATTTATCGGAAAGTGACAAAATGGAGTTGGCCTTTGCAGGTCGGATGCATGATATCGGTAAGATTGCTATACCCGATCATATCTTAAAAAAACCAGGGATTTTAACCGAAGACGAATGGGTCACCATGAAAACACACACAACCAACGGGTATCAAATCCTTCGATCCGCTGATCAGTATTCAAAATTAGCTGAATACGCACTCACCCATCACGAACGCATGGATGGGAAAGGGTATCCACAAGGATTGCTCGGGCATGAGATTCCGCTTTTTTCTCGAATCATTAGCATTTGTGATGCCTACGAAGCGATGACGGCTGATCGTCCTTATCGAAAAGCACTCAGCAAAGAAGTTGCTATTGCTGAACTCAAGCGGTGTGCTGGAACACAATTTGATCCAAAACTGGTTGAGTTGTTTATCCATGAAGTTTTAATTGAAGAAGAGTAGGAAGGAGAACCCCATGGACATAAAGTACAATGAAACCATCATTCCGTATCTTTATGAGGGCGTTTATGTGGTAGACCGAAAGCGGAAAATCATTTTTTGGAATGAGGGCAGTGAGCGTATCACAGGTTATACTCAAGCTGAAGTCATCCAGAGTTATTGTTACCATAACATTTTGCAACACGTCGATGAGAGCGGAAAATCCTTATGCCTTGATGGGTGTCCCCTTCAAAAAACACTCGAGGATGGCATTATTAATGAAGCCCGAGTTTTCTTAAAACACAAAGACGGTTATCGCATTCCTGTCATGGTCAAAACCCTCCCCATTTACGATTCGGATCAAAACATTGTCGCAGCGATTGAAGTGTTTACCGATGAACGATTTCAAAAACAAATCTATCGTGAAAACATCGAGTTAAAAGATAAACTTCGCACAGACCCCTTAACACAAGTCGCCAATCGCCACTTCTTTGATTTTCAAATGTCTAAACGTTTGGAAGAAGCCAACATTTTCAAAGCTCCCTTTGGGATCCTCATGATTGACATTGATCACTTCAAAAGAGTGAATGACACATACGGCCATTTAGTGGGAGACGAGATCCTCAAGGTTGTCGCACAGTCGCTTTCAGCGAACATTGAAAAAACAGATGTGTTAAGTCGATGGGGAGGCGAAGAGTTTATTGCCATCGTCGATGTATCAAACCGTGAAGATCTCTTAAAAATCGCTGAACGATTACGCCATGTGGTTGAAACATCAAGTTACACGCTTAAAGATGGATCAGTGATTCAAGTCACCGTTTCCATTGGAGGAACACTAGCGATTCCAACAGATACGGCTATGGCCATCATCGCTAAAGCGGATGAAAATCTGTATATTGCCAAACAAAGTGGAAGAAACCAGTCGAAGGTTTGATCATTTAGAACATTCGAAAAATTAGATTAGACAAACCAACTCGCTTCTAAAACATCATCGATTTGATGATCCCACCCTTTTTAAAATGAGTCTACAATCTTTGATTGTCGATGGTCTTAAGAAGGTTTTTTTGCTTTTTGAGGTTAAAAGGTTTTTAACTCCATTATTTTTGTATGAATCAAAAGGAAAGGTGGAATCAAGAGCCCAAGCTATGTTATAATTTTCTAAAGGAGTGATGAAAATGAAAAAACCCTTACCCAAGCGTCATGAGCTTGACGTTAACCACACCTGGGATGTGTCCCATTTGTTCAAAACTGAAGACCTGTATTTAGCATCATTTGATGAAGTCGAAAAAGATGTCGAGTCATTTTGCTTAAGGTATGAGAATAAACTAAAGTCATCCCAAATGATTCATGATGCACTCATCACCTATCAAGATCTCCAAGCACGGCTCTTGCGGATCAATGCCTATAGTTCGCTACAATCCTCCACTGACTCCATTTCGGAAGAAAACCAAATGCGACAAGGAAAAGCAATGTTACGCTTCCAGAGCCTATCACGAAAAATGGCATTTTTTATGAATGAGTTAAAACAAACAAGCGATGAGTTGCTCTTAGAAACGGCAAAACTGAACGACGATCATCGCCTGTTTCTTTTGGACATCATTCAGGATAAAAAATACACATTAATCCCTGAGGTTGAAAAAACATTGGTGGCCTTATCTCCCGTTCTCAATGCATCTTACATCAACTATAATCGTTTCAAATTAGCCGACATGAAATTTGATGATTTTGAGGTGGATGGAATCCAGTATCCTAATTCATTTACCCTCTTTGAAAACGAATATGAACATGAAGAAAACACAGCCGTTAGAAGACGCGCTTATGAAACGTTTTATCAAACATTAGCGGAGTATCAACATGGGTTTGCCAGCAATTACCAAGCACACCTTCAAAAAGAAAAGATTTTATCTGAACTAAGAGGATATCAAACGATTTATGATTACTTGCTTTATGATCAAAAAGTGACCAAAGATTTCATGGATCGTCAAATTGATTTAATCATGAATCAACTGGCACCAGCCATGCGGCGTTATGCCACGTTGTTAAAAGACGTTCATGGGCTGGATCGTATGACCTATGCGGATTTAAAAATCGCTGTTGATCCAAGTTTTGAACCCCGTGTGACCATCGAAGAGTCAAAAGCATTGCTCATTGAAGGGTTGTCGGTCTTAGGCGAAGAGTACAATCAGTTAGTCAAACGTGCGTTCGACGAACGATGGATTGACTTTCCACAAAACCAAGGCAAATCCACTGGTGGGTTTTGTTCATCGCCTTATGGTGCTAACTCATACATCTTGATTAACTGGAACGGCCAAATGGATGAGGTTATGGTCTTAGCCCATGAGATTGGACATGCTGGACATTTCCAATATGCAAATGGGCACCAAAGCCTGATGAACACCCGACCATCGATGTATTTTGTGGAAGCGCCGTCCACAACCAATGAGTTGCTGATGGCCAATCACCTGATTAAAAAGGTCCAAACTGCACGCGAAAAAACATGGATCAAATCGGTGATGATCTCTCGAACGTATTATCATAATTTTGTGACCCATCTTTTAGAAGCAGCATTTCAACGTGAGGTATATGATCGAATCAACACTAAACAACCGCTTTCTGCCAATATTCTTAACACCCTCAAACTGAACGTTCTTAGAACGTTTTGGGGCGATGCGGTCGACATACCGGATTGGGCAGGGTTGACATGGATGAGACAGCCTCATTATTTCATGGGACTTTATCCCTATACCTATTCCGCTGGACTCACGCTTGGAACCAAAGTGTCCAAAATGATTGAGGACAAGACCATTGCTCCAGAAGAATGGATCGCCGTATTAAAAGCAGGAGGAACAAAAACACCACTGGAGCTGGCGAAGATGGTAGGCGTCGATTTATCGACTGATCAACCATTAACCGAAGTGATTCAAGAGATTTCTACTTTGATTGATGACATTATTCAAGCTCATAAGGAGCGTTAGTTGCAGAATCGATAACGATGCCTCCTTTTCCTTTTCGTTTACTGGAATATGTGTCCATCACGTCGCTTCATGCTTATCGCGCTTTGAAAAAAGGGGGTCATAGGGTATGAAACACCATCAGGGAGTCACTTTGCTAGAATTATTGGGTATTATCGTCGTCTTATCGATTTTAGCCCTTATTTTTGTTCCGATCATGACGTCTTTATCAAGACGAACTCAGTATCGTGCCTTTGAGTCTACCTTAATGAATGTTGAACAAGCCACACGGCTAAGACGTTATGAGTTTCCTGAAAATCCACCTAATTTTGAAACGGTGTTGCTTGAAGATGGAATCACGAATCCCAGTTCAACAAACAATCAGCATTGGAAACGCTATGGAGAACTTTTATTGGGGCCTTACATTCAAGGAGCGATGCCAGAACCGCCATACGGTGGGATTTTTTCCTATCGTTTTTACACAGAAAGCGAAGGCTTCAATACCGGAAGTTGGAATCACTCCAGACGATTGAGAGCCCCTATCATATCAAGCCAAGGTGAGTTGAAAATCGGGCGACAACTCAGAGAAACCTACTTTTTGCCAACCGAAGCAGTGACGGGTGAGTTTATCCAAATCCGTTTTGGGGAAAACAACAATCAGTTAAATGGTCAATTTGATCTCATTAACAACAAGGAAAATACGGAGGCTTTTATTCGCACCATCGAATTTTTACTCAAAACATCGTTTGCTGATCGCGTGTTTGTATACGATCGAAGAACCCAAAATCAAGAAAACCCAACCACCGATGTTCAATTGGTCATCATGATTTATGTGGATCATTCCCGTTGGGAAAGAAGACCTTAATTAACATCAAAGTAAGGCCATTGCTTCATTATAAAAAAGAGAATAGAAAGGAGTCTCCCAGATTTGACTTACCACTGGGAATAGATATAAGTGAAATCCATAGGCGTTTACCTTTGTTTTTGTTTTTTACTTCTTTTGTCGGCGTGCAGTCGAACGCACACCGTGTTAGTGACATATCAAACCAACGGGGGTAATGACATTCCACAAACTCAAATTCATTCGAACTCCCCACAGTGGAACCCAACCATCCCCCAAAAGGAGGGTTATTTGTTTGTTCATTATTGTGTGGATGAAGCCCTTACTCTCCCCTATTCTCCAGAAGATCTTTTAAACAACAAGCAACTGATCCTTTATGCACGATGGCTCGATCCAAACGATCAAACGGTTGTTATCGTGAGTTTTGTTACTTCTGGGGGGACCTACTTATCAAGTCAGCTTATTTCTAAAGGAGATTGGGTGGTGTTGCCGCCTAATCCTACCATGGGAACCTTTACGTTTACCCATTGGACCTACTATAATCCTGACACCGGTTTAGATGTCACATTTGACCCATCTAAGCCGATCATGGAACACATCACATTGTATGCAAACTACAGGTAAACGAAGATTCAGTAGACGGACAAGTAAGATAACATGTTCGTCAAAAGACATCATATCAAGGAGACATTAGAACATCATGATCAAAAGCTATCAAACGATTTTACCGAAGATTCATCCCTCTTCCATTCTTTTTGAAGGATCTATCGTGATTGGTGATGTCACTATCAAAGAAAAAGTTGGCATTTGGTACAATTCTGTTATTAGAGGCGATATGGCACCAATTGTAATAGAAGAAGGAACCAATATCCAAGATGGAACCATCATTCACACCAACACCAATCTACCGACTCTAATTGGAAAAAATGTGACCATTGGTCATCGTTGCATCATCCATGCTGCCATCATCCATGATCGAGCTTTGATTGGTATGGGCAGTATTTTACTCGATGGTTCAGTGATTGAATCCGAAGCGATGGTTGCTGCTGGTACCGTGGTTCCTCCAAATAAAGTGGTTAAATCGAGAACACTTGTCATGGGAAATCCGATGAAAGTCATGCGGACATTAACTGAACACGATCTTGAGAACATGAAAAAGAATAACACCTACTACATGACCCTTTTAAGTCAAGAGAACCATGGATAAAATGGGAATATGCCCGAAGTGTGGGAATCCCAATCGATGTGCCATCGTGCAAGGAATCGAAGGGAATTCGTGCTGGTGTCACACCATTTCTCTTACTCAAACCCAGTTGGACGAACTAAAAAAACACGCTTTCCATTCGTCTTGTCTCTGTGAGTCTTGTCTAAAAGGATTTATTGGGTTATTTCAGTTGATTGATAAACCCGAATGGTTTGATGGAAGAAATCGAAAAGGAGAGATCATAGGACCTGATCTTAAAAGAGGTCAACCCATTCCTAAAGGTCTTTATCATGCGGTTGTCGAGATTTATGCCATCAATCATTTCAATCAGATATTAGTGACCCAACGAGACAAAAGAAAGCCATTTGGGTTAAAATGGGAAATTACTGGAGGGTCTGTTTTAAAAGGCGAATCGATCCTAGAGGGAGCGATACGGGAGTTGTTTGAAGAAACAGGTCTCGTGGCCAATGAATCGGATTTAACACTCGCCTACATCCACCGAAAACATCCTGTTTGCACCCATGCTTTTGTGTATCAAAAACCATTTGATCATCACTCAATCACGCTTCAACCCGGTGAAACGGTTGATTTTAAACTTCTAAAACCCCATGATTTTATCGAGTTGGTCGCTTCAGATGACTATGCTGAACCCTTGGCTAAAAGGTGGAAGCGTCATGGAAAACAGGTACAAGCCCTGATGAATCGAGAAGAGTAGGCCGAAAATAATAAGTTTGATTTAAAAGGAGAACGTATGAAACGATTAGGGATTGTTATTGTATTAACACTTCTATTGATTTTCCTTTACGGGTGTTCTTTTGGTTTATCTCCCACACAAAGCGTTGATTTAACACCCTTTGAAACGTTTGCGACGGATAGACCAAGTGAACCGTTTGAAACGGATGCAACTCGTCCGAATGAACCCACGGATTTATCCCTTTATAGTGGGCATGAACTGGATTTAAGGATTAATCTATCCAAGTGGGGGTTAGGAAACACCATCCTTCGTTATCTATCCCTTAATCGCGACTATAATTGGTATCGCGATCAACATTCAACCGAACCCTTTGGCATCCATAACTGTGTCTTAACATCCATCTACATGGTGGCCAAGTTTTTAAACCCCGATCATCCGTTTTCGGTTAACGAAGCAAGATTAAACACCAAACCAGAGGAAGCAACAGGTTATTCCTATCGAGAGGCCAGAGCCTTGCTGGAAAAGGCCAATATCCGGTATGAGTCTAAACTCATGGAAGCATTGTCTGATCTTATAGGGTTTCTTGAAAGAGGGTATGTCGCAATTGCTTTTGTCGATATGCGTGTGGTTCCCTTCGGAGCATTTGATTCAGAATCCAGAGTCAATCGCTATTCGTTGCAGCCAGGATTGCATGCGGTTGTTGTAAAAGGCTTATTGGAAACCGATAAAGGCATCTTTATAGAGGTCTATGATCCCGATAGCAATAACAAGACCTATTCAAATCAAACACCTTTGGGGATGAATCGCTACATCGAGTGGGACCATTTTATGAAGGCGATTTTAAGAAATGAATCACACCTGTTGGTGATTATCGAAGAAATCCTGCCAAATGATTAAGCGAAATCATCCAATTGAACCCTTTGTTTTGATATAATAAAGGATGATTAAAGGAGGATTACATGCTATCTCTTAAAAGCCCGTTATCTCAAGAGCAAAAAGAAACACTTTTAGCGACGCTTAAAGCGCGGTTTCATTCGAACAAAGCGTTGCATCCAACGCTTATTTGGGACCCCATTCAAACCCGTTTGGAGCAATCCCCGAATGCCTTAGTTGCTTTATACCATATGGAACTCACCGGTGGTGAACCGGATGTAGTTGAAGAAGACACGAAGACCGATACTTTCCTTTTTATGGACTGTTCGAAGGAATCGCCGATGGGTCGAAGAAGTTTATGTTATGATGGAGAAGCGCTTCGTTCACGTAAAAACTATCTGCCTGAAAGCAGTGTCATCGATCGTGCAAAAGAAATGGGAATAAACGTCATGTCAGAGATGATGTACAAACACCTCCAAGCAAAAAAGACGGTGGATCAAAAGACCTCCAGTTGGATCGAAACACCGGATCAGATTCGTCAATTAGGTGGAGCTCTTTTTGGAGATTATCGGTATGGACATGTCTTTATCTATCATAACGGTGCAGATTCCTATTATGCTTCAAGAGGTTTTCGCGGATACCTTCGCGTTTAAAAAGAACGGAGCGTTCTTTTTTTTGTGCAGCAAAGCAAGATAACATGATACAATGAAAATGAAACGTTGAAAGGACACATTCATATGGCAACAATCACATTAAGACCGGTTACCGATGACAATTTTGATGAGGTAGTAAAACTCTCTGACACATTGACAGATTATCAAAAAAAGTGTGTCGCACCCAACATGGTTTCTTTAGCGCAGGCTTACGTCAATTATGATGTCGCCTGGCCAAGAGCCATTTACAACGATGAAACACCCATTGGGTTCGTCATGCTTTCATTGAAAAATGACCATCTTCCAAAGGAAGACCAACCCGGGTATTATTTATGGCGATTCATGATGGCATTAGACCACCAAAAAAAGGGTTATGGCAAAAACGTTTTGGATCAAATCATTGACAAATGCCGCAAGGATGGCATCAAAACCCTTTACACCTCGTGTGAAACATCCGGTGAGCAACCCTATCGGTTCTATATCGGCTATGGCTTCATCGATACCCAAAAAGTCGAAGATGGCGAACAAGTATTAAAATACACATTATAAGGAGAACAACACGATGTCAGACACCTGTGGATGCAACCACACCACCATGAATGCAGTCGATAAAATCAGACGCAAAGGTTATTCCAATGAACCCCTTCCTAACCCCTTTAATATCGCGTGTCGATGCGGTCATCATTGGGTGATGAAAACCCATGAAGCCATGTGCCCATCCTGCCATATGGTCTATGGGGTTACCCCATGTTCCAATACGGATCAAGATGCGATTGAAGCCGTGGGAGTTCGTTATTGATGCATGAGCTTTCATGCATTTTTATTTGGTCTTTGACTAGAAAGGGAAGAAACGATGTCTCCTTCATTTTCTCTTGAACACCTTCCACAGTTTAAGCGGTTCAAAACCATTACCCCCATTGTCGAGGGATGGTCGCATGACCAAAAATTTGATGTAACAGATGATCAAAATCAGCGCTTTCTATTGCGCATCTCGGATCTTTCTTTAGCGTCTTATCGATTACAGCAATTTCAACAACTTAAGTCGCTCAACGCACTCAATTTAAACATTCCAAAAGCCATCGATGCAGGGGTAACTTCCTCTTACGTTTATGTTCTTTTGAGTTATGTTCAAGGATCTCCTTTGATAGAATGCATTCAAACCTTTAGCGATGAGAAGCAGTATTTTTTGGGAATCCAAGCCGGGCAAATCTTAAAGCAAATCCATCACACCCTGACACCACCCCCTTCTTCATGGCGACAAGCCTATCAAGAAAAAATAGCGAAAAGAATCGAACGATTTGAGCGTCTAGACATCCTTTTGCCAAAAAAAGAGAGAGTGACTAAATACCTTAAAAATCAGTTACCATCATTAGGTGAACCGAAGTGGACATTAACACATGGCGATTATCATATCGGCAATATGTTGATTCATGAGGAGACACTCGGAATCATTGATTTTGATAGAATGCAAATGATGGACTCCATCGATGAGTTCAAACCGTTTTGCTGGAATGCTCGGATCAGTCCATTCTTTCAAACAGGGCTTGTTGAAGGTTATTTTGATTTTTCGATACCAGAGGACTTCTTTTTCACTTTATCCATCTATGCAGCTGAGTTTTTGACGAGCCATTATCCATGGGCTTTATCGTTTGGCCAAGAAGAAACGCGTATTGCACAAGATGTATACCATGAGGTGATGGGGTATTATCAAAATTTTACCCAAACGGTTCCAACCTGGTTTATTCGACCGCTTTCGCTTAATCCCATCATCTTAAGCGACTATCAAACGTCATGGTCATCGGAGTTTGAACGAATAAAGACCGTTCTTGAAACCCATTTAAACGATCAAATCATAACGATTGAGCACATCGGCAGTACAGCGGTTAAAGGGTTAATAGCCAAACCGATCTTGGATATTGACCTCATCATTCATGATGACGTACTATTAGAAACAGTCATTCATCGTTTGCATGAAATAGGGTATGAATATGAAGGCAATAAAGGGATTTCAGGCAGGGAAGCTTTTCGAAGAAAAGACCCAACGGTGCCTTGGACACAACCAGATGAAACCTACATGGCTCACCACCTTTATGTCATGAGAAAAGACGCCATCGAACTTCATAAACACCTTGCATTAAGAGAGGCTCTAAGAGCAGATAAAGATTTAGTCAAAGCGTATGGCGAACTCAAAAGAAAGTTGGCATCAATCTATCGTTTTGAACGAAATCAATACACCGAAGGGAAAACGGAGTTCATTCAATCCATCTTAAAAAAGTCATAAAAAAAAGTCCAAGCGGACTTTTTTTATAACGACTCAAGGATGGTCAGAAACTGTTCAATGGGTTGGTTGCCCAATAATTCATGTTTTTCATTGATAACAATCTTTGGAACACCCGATACATGATAACGATTAGACATCTCATGAAACGTTTGAGCCTCGACCATTTCACCTTCAATATGCGAACTTAACATCGCGAGGCGATGCGCGTTTTGAACAGCACCTGGGCAATGTGGACAGCTCAGGGTGACAAACACTTTGATGTTTACCGGTTTATTGATCTTTTGGATTCTGGACTTGATGGCATCGCTAAAGCCGTAATCCAAGCCAGACATATCCATGATCGCGGATAAAAACGAGTTGATTTCATGACCAGCGGGAATTCCGTTGAACTTAACACCGTGATAGCGTCCTTGATGATCGAGGAGAACGAAACTAGGGACTAGGGAAATGCCATAGGTTTCAGCTAATGCTTGATCTTCATGAATGTCTTTTTCAATTAAGGTGATTTTTGAGGATAACTCACTCACTTCACGAAGCAGTTGAGTGGTTTCAGGACACGTCATGCAGGGTTCTTTTTGCGTGAACAAAACAAGTTGAACAGGGTTTTTCATAGGGGATAAGTAGTTGGATATTTGTTGTTGTAGCGTTGCATCAAATAATGGGTTCATGATAAAGCTCCTTTGTATGTGTGATTGAGATAGTGGCTGATGGATAAAGCGGCTTTGGCTCCCTCCGCAGCGGAAATAATGATTTGCTTATAAGGTTGATCCGTGACATCGCCAGCGGCGAACAATCCAGGGTAAGAGGTCATTTGATTAGGATCGACCATGACTTCATATCGATCATTTAAACGAACGAGGTGTTGAAACAAATGACTTTTTGGGGTTGTACCGATTTCAACAAATAAGCCATCAGCTTCAATCATCTCTTGGTGTTTGGTTTGGTTGTTATAGGTCATTAATCCTGTCATTTTGTCATCGCCAATAACTTCTAAAATGCGCGTTTCAAGTCGAACATCTAAATGAGGAATCGCGGCAAGTTTTTCGAGCAAGATGGCATCGGCTCGCCATTGGCTTCGATGAACCACCGTGATTTTTTTAGCCCACGCTGATAAATCTAAAACGGCTTCAGCGGCGCTATTTCCACCTCCTGCTACGACGACATGTTTGTCTTTGAAAAAGGGAGCATCACAGGTTGTACAGTAGGATACACCCCGATTGCTATAGATTTTCTCTCCAGGGATATCCAATTTTTTCGGAGAACCACCGGTGGCAAGTAAAACTGTTTTAGCAAGGATCTTTTGTCCATTGGCTAAGTGAATCTCAAAGTTTGGGTTTTTAGGTTCAATGGCCATGACATCAACATCTTTATAGATAGGCACTTCTAAGGCTGTGACGTGGTTGATAAAAGCATCGGATAGGTTTTTTCCTTCAATCATGGTGAACCCTAAGTAGTTATCAACAAACGACGTGTTGTGAAGTTGCCCTCCTAAATCCTTGGATAGTATGCCTACAGATAATCCCTTACGTTTAGCGTATAAGGCGGCATTTAAACCAGCAGGTCCTCCTCCAATGATGATAAGATCCCACAATAGGCCTTCCTTAAAGGCTTCGGTTGATGTTGGTTTTTCAAGTGTAAAGGCGAACATTTCAAATCCCCTTAACAATCAGATCGATGGCATCATCGATGTTTTCAAGTTTGATGGCGTTGTTTTTTTCAATGGTTTGAATGAGATTATTGGTGGTCAGTACACCAATGGCTTTTTCAATACTCGAACGGACAGCTTTAAGTTGGATCAAAATGTCTAAGCAACTGGATTCTTGATCCATCATCAATAAAACCCCATTGATTTGTCCATGCACACGCTTGATTCTATTTTTTAAAGACGCTTCACAAACCATAATTGGAACCTCCTTGGTCATTAAATGTCACATTCATAATACCCCACGGGGTATCATTTTGCAAATCATTTGCTTAAAAAAAAGACGCACTTAAGCGTCTAAACTTTGTGACCTTCCTTTGGAACAATGCAAATGAATCTAAGAAGAGAAGTCCCTGTATTTCGAAACTGATGGAGTGTATTTTCTTTCACGAAAGAAAACGATCCTGGACTCACCTGTGTGATGATTCCATCGATTTCAAGTTCCCCGTTTCCTTCGATAAAATAATTGACATGGTACCAAGGGTGTGAATGTTTTGGTGTAAACCCACCAGGGCTCACATCAACCACACGCATGACATGGTTAGCAAACCCATCGCTTTCGTTGATCAATGTTTTCATGGAAGCCAATCGGACGTGATCCCCTTTAAAAAGTAAGGGTTCAATCTTATCAAGATGATTAATCATAAAGACCACCTTTCATCAAACCAAAGCTTGATTTCCTTTTTTGCAGTTTCAAGAGAATCCGAAGCGTGAACCAGATTATCAACCACACGTTTTTCCAAAATCGCTTTTTCCATTGAATCGATTCCATAAGTGCCTCGAATCGAAGACGGTTCAGCTTTTTTAGGGTCGGTTGCACCAATCAGATGCCGTGAATCCATGATGAGATCGCCCCCTGTTTTCGTCATTTCAACAATCAAAACCTCTTGGTTTTCCCACGTATGGATGAGTGCCGGTTCCAAATGAGGAAGATTGACTTGAATAATGACATCTTGATAATGTTCAAGCACCAGTTCCTTTTTTACACGAATCTTTTTTTGTCTTAAAATGACATACCCTTCTTTTAGAAAACGGTTGATAATGAGGTCATCTAAATGACGCTTCATGGCATCGGGCTTCAAAATAATGAGCGTGGAGGGAATCAATCTAATCACAACCTTTCTCTGTTTATTTTACCTTATTTTTCATCAAACAGCCACGCTCAAGACTCAACAACCCATCATTTGTATGGTTTCTCTCCGTTTTTGAAAAAAAGATTGATGAACCGGTGGATCCTTGATATAATCAAGGGTGACATAAACGCATGACTTGTTCGCTAATGGATTAGAAAAAAACTGGGGGAAACATGAAAAAGAACATACGATTTGACCTCAACTATGCTCAACTTATTTTTGCATTTTTGCTTTTAACGGGTTTGATCATGTTGACCGCAAACCCCATCATGAAACAGATACAAGAAGCAGATTATGGACTCCTTTTGGTCTATCTTATCCCAATTTTACTGGTTTTGATTTGGATTTACACATGCATCAAGTCATTAATTGAAACCAAGAAAGGAAGCCCTCATGATTGATATCGGTTTTGCCCAAGAAAATGACCTTGAGGATATACTTACAATAGACAATTGGTTGGATCATGAGAAAGCCACAACTAAAATCCGCTTACAAGAAATCATCATCATGAGACAGGCCCATCAAATCATCGGAATGCTTAGATTTTCTTATTTTTGGGATCAAATTCCTTTTATCAATTTGTTATGGATTGAACCCTCGATGAGAAATCAACGATGTGGAACTCAAATGCTCACGTGGTTTGAAGAGCACATGAAACATGAAAATCATCGGAACATCATGACATCTTCATTAGCATCTGAATCGGGACAGCATTTCTTTAGAAAACAAGGGTTTGAGGATTGTGGTTCTTTGCTTATTGAAAAAGAGGGAACTGAGATTGTGTTTAAAAAAACCATTAAAGCCTAAGATGGACGGCGAAAGGACGAATCATGCACGGAAACATCGTTTATATTGAGTTTGCACTTATTCATGAAAAAGAAACCCTTGATTTTTACTCGCTTCTTTTCGGGTTTCGGTTTGAAAACAGCTATTTATCAAAACAAAGGTACATCATGTTTAAGACGCCTGATCAGGGCATCATTGGAGCGTTTGATGCAAACCAAAAGCCCAGTTTAGAAGGGGCATTGGTTTATTTAGAAACCGAAGATATTCAAAACACACTTGATGTGATGCAGGCTAATTTCCCAACCTGTGCCGTTCTAAAAGAAAAAACCTTTATTTCAGATGCCTATGGAAGCTATGCTGTGATCGTTGACCCTAACGGAAATCGGATCGGTCTACAGGAAAACAGCAAGCCCTCAGCCATCCAATAACGTAATGTTGTGAATCGGGGTGTAGATCAGCTGATCTAAGTGTCGATGGCTCTTAAATAAGGTGATGTTTCTAATCCATACATCTTTTGAGTAATAAGGAATTGTAAGGGGAATAGAAATCTCACCAAATATCACCCGTCTAGCCAATGTGATGTGTGGGAAAAACCGTTTTTTATCGTAATCTACATTCACATCATCTAAGGCTTCACAGACGCGTTTGTTAAGGGTAAGCAACGTTTTATCTTTATCTATAACTCCAATCCACACCGTGTGTTCCTGGTTTCTAATAAAGGATCCCATGTCATGGAATCGAACACGAAAAGCTCGCGTGTTTTCCAAGTGATCATCCAACGCTTGTATGAGTTCATCCAGTCGATATCCAGGCAACTCTCCGATAAAGGTTAACGTCAAATGAAAATGCTCATAAGCCGTTGTTTTGCCTGATGAAGCATGCGTAATTGCGTACTCACTCACCGTTTTCAAATAACGATTAACTGGTTCATCAAATCGGATACCGACAAAAAGACGCATACCAATCCCTCACAAATGTCTTGATTATTTCATCGATTTTGATACAATATAAGAAGTGGGGCTGTAGCTCAGCTGGGAGAGCGCTAGCATGGCATGTTAGAGGTCGCGAGTTCGAGACTCGTCAGCTCCACCATTTAATGATTGGACGAGACGTTTACTCGTCTTTTTTGTTCGTTTGAGCAAGACGAACTAAATCCTGATCCTTTAATCTAAAAAGCATCCATTCTGACATATTAATGGCATTTAAGGAATGATAAAAATCGATGGAAGGTTGATTCCATTTTAAACATGACCAATCGAGTCTTTGACACCCGTTTTCTATAGCGATCTCAGCCAACCGGATAAGAAGAGCTTTTCCATAACCTTTTTTGCGATACGATTCATCCACGTATAGATCCTCTAGATAAAGGTTGGCATGACCTAAAAACGTCGAAAAGTTATAAAAGTATAAAGCGAAACCTACCGGCACATCATCTTCGAACCCCAATAACACTTCCGCTTGTTTTTTCATAAACAATGACTCATGCAATAGCGATTCTGTTGCGGTGACAAGAGGACTCATTTTCTCATAGCAAGCCAAAGCGCGAATCATGGATAGGATGATAGGAACATCATTTTCTTGTGCAAACCGGATATGAAAGTTAGACTTCATATAAAACACGTCCTTTTTCTCATTCTTTGATTCTATTATACACGAGAACATCATCAGGGGGTATAATGAGAATGGAGGGATAAAGATGAACCCAGTAACCATAAAGCGTTATCTAAACACCCGCGACTTTCTTGATGATTTGGAACCAAAACTGTTGAAAGAAGAAGCCATTAATCAGTTGATCTTGAGAAATGCTTATCGCTTGAGAGACCCCAAGATAACCATCGATCATTTTTGTGGGTCACTTTTGCGTAACAAGGACGTGGCGTTAATCTTTCTTTTTATGGCGCCATACAATCTTTTGGTCTACGATATCGTTGATCTCAATCATGAGGAAATGACCGTATTTGCTCAGTTTGTTCATTCCCATCCTCTACCTGTACCAGGAATCAACGCCTCCAGTCGCTTTGCATTAAACTTCTTGAAAATTTATCAATCTTTATATCCGATTGCATACCAGATTCGTTTAACCATGGATGTGATGGTTTTAAAACAATTGAATCCCATCTCGGTTCCAAAAGGAACCTTTCGTTTGGCAACCCTTAGTGATCTACCTCGCGTCAACGACTGGGCCATGTGCTTTCAAAAGGAAGCGGTTCATCAAGATGCAGACCTTCATGAAATGGATCAAGCGAACCAAAAAAGAATCCAAGATCAAAGACTTTATGTGTTTGAAAACGATGAAGGTCAAATGGTTTCTATGGGACAATATTCAGGTATCTATCCCAATGGGGTCTCATTAAGTCTCATTTACACCGACTTAAACAAGCGAAACCAAGGGTATGGACTTGCCGTAACGTATCATTTATCAAAGCAAGCTCTCGATCAAGGGTATCAGTATGTGACGTTGTTTGTTGACCAAAAAAATCCAATCTCGAATCGCGTCTATGAAAAGATAGGGTTCGTCATTGTAAGGGATCAGTATGACATCAAGTTCAGCCAATAAAAAAAGCCAAAATTGGCTTTTACTTCTAAGTAGTGTATAAGATAAGCAATTTAATGGTGTTTTCAATGGCAGAGTAATGCGTTCTTTCCATGCCGTGGCTCGCATGAACACCTGGACCCAAAAGGGCTCCTCGAATGTCGTTTCCTCCCCTTAGGGCTGCACTCACATCTGAACCATAATAGGGATAAATGTCAACCGCATGCTTTAACCCGTTTGATTTGGCTAAATGGACCAATCGATCGGTCATGCCGTAGTCATAAGGACCACTTGAATCCTTGGCACAAATAGAGACATCGTACTCGGTGCAGCTTAGATCCTCTCCGATACACCCCATGTCAATCGCAATCATCTCATCCATTTCAGGGATATAAGCCGCTCCATGACCGACTTCCTCGTAGGTAGAAATAATGACCTTAAGTGTTTGTTTTGGTGTAACACCAGCGTCTCGATAATAGCGAAATAACCCAAAGAGGCTAGCCACATTGATTTTATCATCCAAAAACCGGGATTTGATAAAACCACTTTCGGTTAATGTGGTTTTGGGGTCAAAAAAGACGAAATTACCCACTTCGATTCCAAGGGCTTCAACGTCCTTTTTGCTTGTGACTTGCTCATCTAGGCGAATGTGCATCGTTTCTGGACTTCTTTCTTTGCTAGAAGCGTCTTTGTAGACATGACTAGCAGGACTGGTAGAAAGAAAGGTTCCGCTATAATCTTTTCCACTACGTGTACGAATGGTGCAATATTCTCCATCTAAAGTGGGCCAAATTGGACCACCTATTGACGTAAACCGTAGATTGCCTTGTGGCGTAATGCTGCGCACCATAGCCCCTAATGTGTCCACATGGACACTTAAGCCTAACGTGACATCGGTTTGTCCTTTAACCGTAATGATAAGGTTTCCCTTTTTGGTTTGTTCGTAAGGAAGATGGTATAAGTCCGCTTCTTTTTTTATCCGTTCGATGATCTCTTGGGTATATCCGCTTGGACTTGGGATGAGTAAAATTTCTTTCGCAAATTCTAAAATATATCGTTTGTCAATGTTCACTTTTTCTTCACCTCATGGGTATTGTATCATGAAGGCAATGAATAATCCACATCTGTCAGGGGTGCGGGCTTTAAAAAAGTCAATATTTTGTCAAAGTCATTCGGATTTGATATACTGAAGTTAGCCATCCAAGGAGGGATATCACATGAATTTTTACGATTTAAAAGCAAAAGACATGCAAGGTCAAGAGGTTAGGTTGGATCGTTATCAAGGGAAAGTGATTGTGGTCGTGAACACAGCAAGCAAATGTGGATTGACGCCTCAGTTTGAAAACCTTGAGAAACTCTATCAAACCTATCAAGACAAAGGGCTTGTCATACTAGGTTTTCCATGCAATCAGTTTGGAAACCAAGACCCTGGATCGAAAGAAGAAATTTTAAGTTTTTGCCAGTTGAATTATGGTGTAACGTTTCCTATGTTCGATAAAATCGATGTCAATGGTGAAAATACTCACCCCGTTTTTGCATTTTTAAAACAACATACAACATCTTTTGCTGGAAAATCCATCAAATGGAATTTCACCAAATTTTTAATTGACAAAAACGGAACACCCATCAAACGGTACGCCCCACAGATTGATCCACTTCGAATGGAACAAGACATCATCCGATTATTGGGATAAGAAATGAACAAATGTCACGCAGTGTGACATTTTTTTTATGTTTTCTCTTGACAACCAATCGCCGTTGAATATAATAGAAATTGAATTGGCACTAATATATAATGAGTGCCAGAAGGGAGGAAAATCATGTTAAGACCTTTAGAAGATTTTGTTGTTCTTTCCATCAGCAAAGAAGAGCGAACCACGCAAAGCGGCATTCTATTGTCAGCGGATGAGAAAGATAAACCGGCCATGGCTCATGTGCTTGCGATGGGACCCAAAGTGGAAAACATCCACGTGGGAGATGAAGTGATTTATCAGACCTATTCAGGAACTAAGGTCAAACTAGAGGGTCAGGACTATGTTATTGTCCAGGCTAAAAACATTTTTGCTGTCATCGAAAAATAAAGAAGGAGAGATCAAACGATGAGTAAAGAGATCCGTTATGGAAAAGACGCAAAAACATCCTTGATGCAAGGTGTGGATCTTTTGGCCGATGCGGTTAAGATCACCTTGGGACCCAAAGGACGAAATGTTGTGCTTGATAAAGGGTATGGATCCCCTTTAATCACAAACGATGGTGTTACCATCGCCAAAGAAATTGAACTAAAAGATCCTTATCAAAACATGGGAGCTAAGCTGCTTTATGAAGTGGCTTCAAAAACCAACGACACCGCAGGTGACGGGACCACTACAGCGACCGTTTTGGCTCAGTCCATGATTAAAAAAGGGTTCAAAGCTGTTGATAATGGTTCGAATCCAGTTTTAGTCAGAGAAGGCATAGAAAAAGCAGGGAAAGAAGTGGCACGCTTGCTCCTTGAAAAATCCAGATCGGTTGAAACGTCAGAAGACATCGAAAACGTAGCAACGATCTCATCTGGGTCACGAGAGATTGGCAGCATGATTGCAAAAGCCATGGAGCGCGTATCCAAAAATGGTGTCATCAGTGTGGATGAATCTAAAGGATTCGATACCGAACTTGATGTTGTAGAAGGTTTGCAGTATGACAAAGGCTATATCTCACATTATTTTGTTACTGATCGCGAAACCATGAGCGTTCAGTTGGACAATCCCTTTGTGTTGGTCACTGACCATAAGATTTCAACGATTCAAGATGTTTTACCCATTTTAGAACAAATCGTTAAAGAGAATAAACCGCTTTTAATCATCGCAGATGACATTGAAAATGAAGTTACTAGCACATTGATTGTGAACAAACTTAGAGGAACATTCAACGTGGTAGCCACCAAAGCTCCAGGATTTGGAGATTTCCAAAAAGAGATGCTTCATGATATCGCGATCCTAACGGGAGCTACATTCTATTCGAAAGAGCTTCAAATGAAACTCTCGGAGATGAAGTTAGAGGATCTCGGACGCGTTGGAAAAGTCGTGATAAAAAAAGACACCACCACACTGATTGGTGGCCATGGCGACAGAAAAGCGTTAGACAATCGCATGGCAGAAATTGAAGCCCACATGATGCACTCCAACTCAGATTATGACAAAAAACGTTATCAAGATCGCTTAGCGAAACTTGCTGGTGGGGTTGCGATTATCAAAGTTGGAGCAGCCACCGAATCAGAACTTAAAGAAAAGAAATTGAGAATCGAGGATGCGCTTAATGCGACCAAAGCTGCGGTCACCGAAGGCATTATTATTGGAGGTGGAGCCGTATTAGTGGAAATTCAAAATGAGCTAAAAGCAACGTTAAGCGACTCAAATACTGACATTAATCGAGGGATTCTTGCGGTTTTAGATTCCTTATCGACCCCACTTTACCAGATTGCTGAAAATGCTGGGTTCGATGGAAATGCCATCGTTGAAATGCAAAAGAAACAACCCAAGGATATCGGATTTGACGCCAAAGAAGGCATATGGGTCAACATGATTGAAAAAGGCATCATCGATCCGACAAAAGTTGCTCGAAACGCTATTTTAAATGCTGCATCAATTTCAGCGTTAATGATTACCAGTGAAACCGCTGTTGTTGAAATCAAAGAAAAAGAAGCCCCATCCATGCCACCGATGTATTAACGACCATAAACATTCCTAGAGTTTTCTCAAGGAGTGTTTTTTTATGGTATGATGTGGGTTGAGGTGATAACATGATTGTTTTGAAAAGACCCACAAAAGAAGATGAAGAGTCTATTATAGCATTTGTTAATGAAGTCCAGGCTCACCATGAAACGTGCATTGGAGCCAGTGGGGTTGATCGAATGCCTTTTATTGAATGGCTTGATAAAATTGAACAAGGGCATCAAGGTCAAATACCAAACCGTGTGCCTTTTACCGTATTTTTAGCATTTGCTGAGAACCATTTAGTGGGCATGTGCAACGTTAGACACCACTTAAACGATTCCCTGCTGTTTGATTCAGGTCATATTGGGTATATGGTCAGACCCAGTGAGCGACAAAAAGGGTATGCCAAACAGATGCTAAGACTCTCCCTAGATTATCTAAAAGATACTCACCATGTTGCCAATGTCTTAGTCACATGTAACGTAATCAATCGTGCATCAGAAAAAACCATCCTTTCACAAAATGGCGTTTATGAAAACACTGTATGTTCAAAAGAACACGGTCTAACCAAGCGTTTTTGGATTAAGCGGGATTAATTATTCTTATTCTTATTTAGAATCAAATAACGAACTAATTATCACAAACAGGTAGACAAATCGTGATTAATCGCTATAATGGGAAGTGAAATCTTATGAAAGAGGTTACCTATGAAAAAAGAAATAAGAGATAAATTTAAGACTTACCGCGGAGAAAAAACGCTACGCGGAACTGAAACCGAAAAGAACCTTCTCAAAGCGTTCGCTGGAGAATCCCAAGCGTATCAACGGTATGTGATTTTTGCTGAACAAGCGCGCGTGGAAGGGTATGAACAGATTGCTGCAATTTTTGAAGAAACAGCCCACAATGAGCATCTGCATGCACAAACGTTCTTTTCTTTCCTAGAAGGAGATATGGTCGAAATTACCGCTTCTTATCCTGCTGGAGCAGTCAAAAACACCTATGAGAATTTATTAGATGCCGCCAAAGGTGAACATGAAGAGTTTGTTGAACTCTATCCAATGTTTGCTGAAATAGCCAAAAACGAAGGCTTTCCTAAAATTGCCAATCAGTTCCGATTGATTGCTAAAATCGAAGAAGAACACGAAAAAAGATACTTAAAATTGGCGGATAACGTCAAGCGTGCTATGGTTTTTAAGAAAGATGAACAGGTTGTTTGGGTCTGTCGCGAATGCGGTCACATTCACATCGGTGAAAAGGCACCCGGTTTGTGTCCAACGTGTTTAGTGGATCAAGCATTCTTCGAAATTAAAGCAAGCAATTACTAAAAAAGCCAATATTGGCTTTTTTATTTTTTTGATATGCGTTTGTCTTCATACATCCGTTTATCAGCCACTTCACTCAAACTGGTCAAGAGTTTTCCATCTTCTGGATAACAGGCGATACCTGCTCCAAATGTTACCGTCAAACGTTTGTTTCCGACTTGCATCGGATTTTCATCAAACCACGCTTTCATGTCGGTGATGGTTTTCATGGCTTTATAATAAGGTTGAGTTTTAAAGATTAGGGTGAACTCATCGCCTCCGGTGCGTGAAAAGATGTCTTGAGGATCGATGAAATGCCGCGCATGCTTGACAAAATACTGTAAAAACTGATCTCCTGTCTGATGACCCCATTGGTCATTGGTTTTTTTAAGATCGTTTAAATCGATGAGAGCGATACAAAACGATTGTTGATGCTTCATCGCATGCTTATAGATTTCATTCAGTCTTTCGTTATGGTAAATACGGGTGTAAACGCCGGTTAAAGCATCGTGTTTGGCCGAGTACAGTGTTTTTTCCAAAAGTTGACGATGATTGAGCACAAGACCGATTTGATTGGCTAAATATTTTATGATGGGTTTGTCGTCTTCGAAAAAAGCATTCTCCTGAGTGAGGTTGTCCAAATTGATGGATCCGTAATACTCATGATTGAAAAAAATTGGGCATGTGATAACGGATTGACTCGATGGAATTTGGCTATCTTCCATTTGTTTGGTAAAGGCCTTAGATGCATGCATCAAATTGAAGGCATGTGAGTTTTGGATTATTGCGGGTTTTCGTTTGTTTCCAAGTTTATGCTCAAAGGTGTCTTCAATTCGGAGATGGATTTTCTTTAAGGTATCCAAATCATACCCATGAGCCGCTTTGTAGACCATATGATCGTCTTCCTTGATCAATAATGTACCCGCTTGAGCGTTAGGAATAACAGCAATTGCTTTTTCGAGAATCGTGTTAAGCAAACGGTCCGTGTCTTCACTATGAATGATCTCTGTCATTAAACTCATCATCATGTCAGAGATATTTTTAGTGTGTTCCAACCGATAATTGGTTTTCTCAAGTTGGTTTAATGAAGCGTGAAACTGAGCATTTACGGACTTTAATTCTCTTGAAGCCGCGTAAAGCCGAGTGATGATGCGATTGAAAACGCGGTTTAATCCAAAAAACAAGAGAATGACCATCACACTGGTCAATAAGAACGTGCTTGGAAAACTGTGGTTATACGCATAGGATAGATTGTAAGAAAGAAGGGCGAAAAGGTACAAAACCAACGTGTATTTGAATCCTTTTAAGGTGCTGATGGTTACAATAAGCATCATCAGTAAAAACGCAACCCGCTCATAGATCGAAAGTTGAACCACATGAAATGACAATACCCCAAGGGTCACCAATAAAAAGGGATATGCGTTTAGTAACCATTTTGAAAGAAGAGTTTCTTTGTGTTCTTTAAGGATTTCAATAGCAGCGACAAACAAAAGAGCAAACAAAGCGGATAAGGAGAGATAAAACCATTTTAACCAGTCCGATTTGTCAAGTTCAGCAAAAAAAAGAATCATGTAGGTCAACGAAACACCAAAAGATGCATAGAGCAAACTCAGTGTCTGTTGTTCAAATAAAGATGCATCTTTTTGATTGTTTGGGTCCATATCATCGTCTTCCTTTATCATCATTATATCAAAAATATTGATATTGGAAACCACTTTTTATGGTTATCGCATGCTTGCTCTATACAAGGATTGGTCTCTCATTGTATAATAAGGTGAGTCGAGGTATCTTCATGAAAAAACTTGCTCCTATCTTTCTCATTTTTTTCCTTCAAGGTTTGATTCACAACATCGGTCATCCCATCACTCCAGCTTTTTTAAGGGCATTGAACATTCCAAACTTCATGTTTGGTCTTTATTTTTCTATGATGTCACTTGGACTGATGTTTGGTGGCCCTTTTTGGGGAGCAATTGGTGATCAAGGAAAGAAAAAAGTGAGCATTTTCCTCGGTCTTTTACTGTATTCTGTTGGTCAGTTTGGGTTTGGGTATGCCGGTAACGCGTATTGGATGGTCTTTTTTAGACTCTTAAGTGGGTTTGGGGTCATTGCGCTTCATGTTTTATTAATCGCTAGACTCATTGAAGCCACGGAGAAAGCCAAACAAACACAAGCGCTTGGCATCATTACCGCGTTATCCCTATTAGGCGCTGGACTTGGATATTGGTTAGGGGGTATTGTGACCACCGACACCGGTTTGTTTAATCGTTTGTTGATGGGACAGATGAAGGCCATCTTTCTTATTCAAGCCGTTTTTAACATCGGATTGGCTGTTTTGGTTTTAATCATCATTGATGAAAAAGGCATCGTTAAACGATCACTAATCAAAACACCACTGATAGGTAGATTTAAGGAAATTAAAGAAGAGGATCCTCTTTTGTTTTTGTTTTTTATCGCGTTATTTTTTATTTCCATTGGGAATGTTAACATCATCAAATACTTAGAAGTCTATTTTATTGATTTAGGGTACTCAGCACAAGATCTTGGCAATTTCAGCCTTGTTTCTAACTTGGTTGCTTTGATTACATCCTTGCTAGTGGTTCCCATCATTTCTAAATTTCAAAACCAACGTGTTTTAATGGCAACCCTTTACTTGATATCTTCGCTGATTGTTGTCATCGTGTTTCGTTCCCCCTATTTTTTGATCATGATGTACACCCTTTATTTAGTGTTTGTTATGCTTCGAACCGTATTCACCCCCTTAGAACAAAGCTATATCGCAAAAACTTCAAAGAAGAACACCTATGGCGTTTTAATGGGTGTTCGACAGTCGTTTGTGTCGTTTGGCATGGTCATCGGTCCATTGATCGGCGGGCTCATTTATGATCTTTATCCCATATGGATTTTTTACTTTTCTGTCATCATGTTTATGATGGGGGTCATGGTCCTGTTGATGTATCACCATCTAACGAAACGAGCTAAGGTTTTATCTACGATAAACGCATAATTGGATAAGAACCAATCAAAACACTTCTTTTTGTTTTTTATCTGGATTGAGGCTTGAAAGTAAAGCGCTTTCATGTTACAATGACTTTGGACTTATAGGATGGACTCATTCACAGCTTTTTCATGGTCAAGCACTTCCATTGGAGGAAACGTTGATGCGTCTTTCTTTTCGAAAACGAATCCAATTGTTGATGGACTCTAAAACAAAAAAAGGAGTATTTTTTTATGCCGTTTAAAACAAAAACAACCACTGTGAGATTGCCGGAGTTGCTCATCCCCAAACCAGGGATAGACTATTCCAAATGGGCGGTCGTTGCCTGTGATCAATTCACTAGCCACCCCCAGTATTGGAAGGAACTGGAAACTTACGTGGCCGATTCCCCTTCAACGCTGCATATGATTTTGCCGGAAGTGTATCTTGAGGAAATGGACGATGCCATGATTCATCGCATCAATCAACACATGCATCGGTATATCCAAGAAGGTTTACTCCAAAATATGGGACCTTCCATGATGCTGATTGAACGAAGCACATCGCTTACCAACAAGCGTTTGGGCCTAATATTGGCGATAGATCTTGAAGATTACGACTATCAAGAAGGAACGAAGCCGTTGATTAGAACCACCGAAAAAACCATCATAAGTCGGATTCCACCCCGTGAGCGCATACGAGCACATGCCCCACTTGAAGTGTCGCATGTCATGCTTTTAATGGATGACTCGGTTGAACGCATCATTGAAAAGCTTTATGAACAAAAAGAGACGTTAAAAAAAGTCTATGATTTTCCACTCAACATGTTAGGTGGCCACCTTAGAGGGTATTTAATCGAAAATTCAGAGAACATCCTTAATCAGTTTGAACGATTAATTGATGATCCAAACAATCCCATCATGTTTGTCGCTGGGGATGGCAATCACAGTCTAGCGACAGCCAAATCGCATTGGGAACACACCAAAAAAGGGTTAAGTGAAATAGAAAAAGAGACACATCCTGCTCGATTTGCATTGGTTGAAGTGGTGAACATCTACGATAAAGGGCTTCATTTTGAAGGCATACACCGCGTCTTATTTAATGTTAAAAACGCCTTTTTAAACGATTTGTTCCATGTCGTTGACAAAGAAGAAGAAACATGGGTCTATACTCAAGAAACCGGAAAAACGCCTTTTTTTATTCCCAAATCAACAGCACTGGCTTATGAGCAAATTCAAAGTTTTATCGACCAGTATATGGAATTACACCCCGAAGTTACCATTGATTATATTCACGGTGACCAAGAACTGATGGATGTTGTTAACAGGCATCCAGGAAGCATTGGCATCCGCATGCCCATGTTGGAAAAAGAAGACTTGTTCCCCTTTATTAAGATGGGGAAAATCTTACCTCGAAAATCCTTCTCCATGGGAGAAGCGACATCCAAACGTTATTATTTAGAAAGTAGATTGATTATAAAAGATCCCCAAGGAGGAAAGAAATGATGAAAAAGGTGTATAACTTTTCTGCAGGACCTGCTGTATTGCCAGAAGATGTATTGAAAGAAGCCCAAGCTGAACTTCTCGATTATCAAGGAAGTGGCATGTCTGTTATGGAAATGAGTCACCGCTCGAAAGTCTATGAGCGAATCATTAACGAAGCAGAAGCGGATTTAAGACAACTCATGAACATTCCAGATAACTATAAAGTTCTCTTTTTGCAAGGTGGCGCTCATTTGCAGTTCTCAATGGTTCCCATGAATTTAATGAAGAACAAGAAAGCGGACTATATTGTCACCGGACAATGGGCTGAAAGAGCCGCTAAAGAAGCGGAAAAATATGTGAATGTTAACATCGTAGCCAATTCAAAAGACAAACTATTCTCGTATATCCCTGATGTTAAACACATGGTCTTTTCAAATGATGCAGACTACGTTCATTTATGTGAAAACAATACCATTTTCGGTACTCGGTTTACTGAACTTCCAGAAACCCATGGTGTTCCTATTGTCTCTGACATGTCTTCTTGCATCTTATCTGAGCCCATTGATGTCTCCCGTTATGGACTTATTTATGCTGGTGCTCAAAAAAACATTGGGCCTGCAGGTACTGTTGTCGTGATTATCCGAGAGGATTTGATTACCAAAGACCATCATCCGTTAACACCCACCATGCTGCGCTACGATATTCATGCTGAAAACGGGTCGATGTACAACACCCCTCCTACCTACGGAATTTATTTATGTGGCAAAGTCTTTAAATGGTTATTAAACATGGGCGGACTTGAGGTTATGCAAAAGAAGAACATCGAAAAAGCCCAATTGCTCTATGATTACTTGGATCAGTCTAAACTGTTTTATGGAACCGTTGAGAAAAAAGACCGTTCATTGATGAACGTCTGCTTTAAGTCCGATAGCCAAGAACTAAATGATTTGTTCTTAAAAGAGGCCAAAGCAAAAGGTTTTGAAAACTTAGCAGGGCATCGTTCTGTGGGAGGAATGCGTGCATCCATCTATAACGCTATGCCAAAAGAAGGCATTCTCGCATTGATTGAGTTCATGCGCGAATTTGAAAGTAAACATTAGGTGATCCCATGTATAAAATCCATTGTTTAAATAAAATTTCCCCGATTGGATTATCGGTGTTAACTCCAGATTATCAATTGACGGATCACATGGATCAAGCCGATGCTGTTTTAGTTAGAAGCGCTAGCATGCATGAGCTAGCATTAGGTAACACCGTTTTGGCTGTTGCTCGTGCGGGTGCTGGTGTCAATAACATTCCCTTAGAAAACTATGCAAAACAAGGTATCGTGGTGTTCAATACACCTGGAGCAAACGCTAATGCGGTTGCTGAATTAACACTTGCAGGAATGCTTCTAGCCTCACGCGATATTCATGGCGGAATTTCATGGGTTGAAAAAAATCACGCAGATCCTGAAATTGCGAAAACAGTAGAAAAAGCCAAAGCCCAATTTGGTGGAACCGAAATCTATCAAAAAACGATTGGTATTGTGGGACTTGGTGCCATTGGACGCATCATTGCTCACATGTGTTCCAAACTTGGGTTAAAGGTTTTAGCGTATGAAAAGTTCATGACACCCTCTTTATTGGCCTCATGTCCCGCTGATATTGAGATTATGTCCGATTTGGATACCATGTATCCACATTGTGATTTTATCAGTTTAAATGTTCCCCTAATTCCTGAGACGAAACACATGATTAACGCATCCTCGATTCAAAAAATGAAAGACCAAGTCATTGTTTTGAACTTTGCGAGAGATGCTTTGGTCCAAGACGATGATATGGAAGAAGCACTCAAAAGCAAAAAGGTACGTCGTTATGTCACGGATTTCCCAAATCCACGTTCAGCCAACATGGAAGGCGTAATTGCGATACCGCACTTAGGCGCATCGACAGAAGAAGCCGAAGACAATTGTGCCATGATGGCCGCTCAACAAGTCATGGATTACATGGAGTTAGGACATATCACCAATTCAGTTAACTTTCCATCCATTCATTTAGGAGAACCTATAGGTAAGATGCGGTTATCCGTTTTATACGACCTTGAATCTGATGCTGCTCTTCATTTGGATAAGTTAACGGTAATGAACAAAGCGCAACAAGAAAAGAAGGGCTATGGTGTTTACCTAGCGGACCTTGATCAACCCATCGAGATTGAAGCGATTAGTGCCATTCCTGGCGTTCTTCGAGCACGCGTTTTATAAAGGATAAGACTGACTTGAACCCAAACACGCTTTGGGTTCTTTTTTCATCGCTGGATAAGGCTTTATGATATAATCATCGTTGAGAGAAGGTGTTGTTGATGAAAGTTATCCGTTATGAGACATCCAGTGAGTTGATTCAAGAACTCCTGTTGAAAGATCCTTTGCTTAAACCGCTTTTCATTCGCAATAAGACGATTGAATTTCAAACAACACCCTCCTATTTTAAGGCACTCGTTGAAGCCATTTTGGCTCAACAGTTATCGACTTTAGTTGCGAAAGTTATCACCAAACGCTTTTATCTTTGTGTCGGTGATGAATGTGATCCTTATTCTATCTTATCGATTACACCAGACGCGTTTAAAACCATGGGTTTATCGAAGCAAAAAATCTCATACCTTAAATCCTTAGCCGAGTTTTACCTCGCGAATCGCGAAAGGTTCGAAAAAATGGAGGAGATGAGCGATCAAGCCGTGATTGATTTTTTGACTCAAGTGAAAGGCATTGGCCCTTGGACCGCTGAAATGTTTTTGATCTTTTCACTTGGAAGAGAAGACGTCTTTTCACTGGGTGATTTAGGTTTAAGAAACGCAGTTAAAAGGATTTACAACAATCCTGATTTAACCGCATCGGATCTATTTGCAATCAGTCAAAAATGGTCACCCTATCGATCGGTAGTGTCCCATTTCCTATGGCATGCATGGGACGAAATTGAATGATGAAACATCGCATAATAAAGCCATAAAAGAACAGGAGACAGGCTTATGAAAGATTTGATTTTCACACTTTTTGGAGCCACTGGCGACTTGGCATTAAGAAAACTGTTGCCCGCAATAAAAAGGCTTTTAGAGCACCATCAACTACCCGAAAACACCTTAGTTATTGCGGTGGGTCGAAGACCTTTTAGCACCGATGAATACTTCGATTATGTATTAAAAAACCAGCCCGATCACCAAAACATCGATCGCTTAAGAAACCACTTCATCTACCAACCCTTAGGGATTGACCACGTTGAAGATTATCGGCGTTTAAAAGACCTTATCCATTCTCAGAGTCATTCAACAACCCGACACATTTTTTATCTGGCACTCAGTCCCGATTTATTCCCTGTGGTTTCCATTTTTTTAAGCCAAACACAGTTAATTGAAAAAGGAAACGTTCATCAATCGATTGCATTTGAAAAGCCTTTTGGTCATGATCTAGAAAGCGCTAAGCGCATCAATCAAACGTTATGGTCGTGTTTTGATGAAGAGCAAATCTATCGGATTGATCACTATCTAGGAAAAGAAATGATTCAAAACATCATGGTGGTTCGTTTTGCTAACCGCATTTTTGAAGAAGCTTGGGACAATCGATCGATCAAAAAGGTGACGATTGTTGCGAAAGAAACCGATGGAATCTTGCAAAGAGGTCTTTACTATGACCATTCAGGGGCCTTAAAGGATATGGTCCAATCGCATCTGCTTCAGATGCTTTCAATGGTGGCCATGGAAGTTCCCATGAGTTACCGAAGTGAAGATGTCAAAAACGAAAAAGTCAAAGTGCTAAAACAATTGACGTTTGATTCGACACGCTTAGTTTTGGGTCAATATGAAGGGTATCTTAACGAAAAGGATGTCCAAAAACATTCCCAAACGGAAACCTATGTTGAAATGGTGACTTATGTCAATACCCCTCGGTTTAAAGGGGTCCCCTTTGTTCTTATCACAGGGAAGAAAATGGACAGTAAAGAATCGTATATTACCATCGAGTTTGAAGAAACAAATGAACAAAGAAAGTGGAATTTGCCGCTTTCATCCAATCGACTCCATATCAAGATTGCTCCTTTAGATGGCGTAAGCCTTGTCTTAAACAGCAAAGTGCCGGGTCTTACCAACGATGTCGAACAGGTCGAACTCGAATATTGCATCGCGTGTCAAGCGGTTGGCAACATGACTGAGGCCTATGAGAAACTTCTTATTGAGATGATGGCATATCATAAATCGCTTTTTACCCGTTGGGATGAAATTGAACTATCCTGGAAGTTTATCGACCGTATTAAACAGATAGAGCATCAACTTGTGATTTATAAAGATTATCAAGATTTGCAAGCAAAGAAAGGAACACACCATGAAGATTTATGATGTGAGCATGACCGTATCTCCCTCGATGACGGTCTATAAAAACAAGGCAGCCAAACGCCCCCGATTGGATGTGATGGCCAATTTTCAAACGGATGGCGTTTATGAAACCGCTTTATGGATGAATTTGCATACGGGAACCCACATGGATTTTCCCAAACACATGCTTGAAGACGGGAAAACCAGTGAGTCGTTGGATTTAACCACGTTGATTCGAGAGGTGAAAGTCGTTGATCTGACCCATTTAGACGTATCGATAAAGCTAAAAGACATTCAAGACTTAGGGATAAAAGCCAACGATTTTATCTTATTTAAAACTCAAAATTCGACACAAGAAGCGTTCGATTTTAATTTTGTTTATCTAGAAGCAGAAGCCGCTTTTTATCTTAAGAATCAGGGCATCACCGGTGTGGGTATCGATGCGCTAGGGATTGAACGGGATCAAAAGGGACATCCCACCCACCATCATCTCTTAGAATCGGATATCATCATCATCGAAGGATTGAGATTAAAGGATGTTGCTATGGGTCATTATCAGATGATTGCTTTGCCGCTCAAAATTGATGGCGTTGAAGCACTCCCCCTAAGGGTCATCTTAATGGAGGTTTGACGTGATTCGAAAAGCAACTTTTCAGGATATTGAGGCGATATGGCAACTTCGATTAGAGACAACTCAATTATTAAAATCGCGTCAAATCAATCAATGGCAACACCAGAATCCATCCTTAGAACGGTTTCATGAAGATATCCGATTGGGTCATTTTTTTGTCTATGAAGGGCATCATGAAGTCATCGGCATGATGGCCATTAAGCCCGGAGACGAACCGACCTATCGAAATATCTATGACGGGTCATGGCAACGGAATGACCCGTACTTGACGATTCATCGTTTAGCCGTTAAAGCCAACCATTTAGGGAAAGGCATTGCCGATGAACTCATTTCATTTGCCGATTGCTATGCATTAAAAAACGATATTCATTACATGCGAATCGACACCCATCGAAACAATCAAAACGCGATCCGTTTGTTTCAAAAACACGGGTATATCTTAAGAGGAACGATTATCTTGGATGACCCAGAAGGCGATCCACATCGCCTTGCTTTCGATAAAATAGTGGAGGAAAGACATGAAAATTTGGGTTGATAGTTACCTCTTCAATCACGAAGAAATGAACAGGCTTATCCATCGATTTCCCGATATTGACTTCGAAAACGATTTGGAACAGGCTTTGGATGCAACCATCATGATCAGCATGCCCAATAAAATCCGACCAGAGATACTCAATCGGATGACACAGTTGAAATGGGTTCAACTCTTGACAGCTGGATACGATAAAATTGATTTAAACGACTTGGCTCGTCGTAAGATAGCCATCAGTTACGCCAAAGATGTTTTTTCGATTCAGATTGCAGAAGATGTCTTTTCAAAAATTCTTTTCTTAAACCGACGGCTGGATCTTTTTTATGATCAGCAAAAAAATGCTTCATGGATCTATCATGATCTCTTTCATGATATTTATGGATCTCAAGTGGGCATTATTGGTGCTGGTTCGATAGGAACAGAAATCGCGAAGCGAATGAAAGCGTTTGGAGCCCATGTCACAGGGTATAAACGGAATCATGAAAACTTGCCTTACTTTGATCACATCATCACAACCCCAAAAGAATTGGATTTGCTCATTCAAACATCCGATATCATCATTATTGCTATCCCCCTATCAAAAGATACCCATCACTTGATTGGAAAAAGAGAACTTGAGATGATGAAACCTTCGGCGTGTCTCATTAATGTGGCGCGTGGCGATATCATTGATCAGCAAGCCCTTATTCATGCGTTAGAAGAGCAAACCATTCGGGCGGCTGGAATCGATGTTACATCGCCAGAGCCTCTGCCAAAGGACTCTCCACTTTGGCATCAAAAAAACCTCCTGTTGACGCCTCATAACGCCAGTGCATCCCAATACCTTATGACCCGAGTGGTTGAAGAAGTGATGGATTCATTGAATCGCTATTTAACCCACGAACCTTTAGATAATCAAATTGACACCCAAGGATAAGCAACCGCTTGTCCTTTTTCTTTGATGATAAAATACGATAAAATGGGTTGACTAATCCCTGTTTTGTGATAGAATATGAGCAGTATGATTTGAATTTCAAAATAATGGAAGTTCAAAAAAAAGTAAGGAGGTATGCCATAACATCATGAAATGATGGACCATTTATTTTTAATCCACCTTTATCCTAATTGAAACACCAAAATAGATGAAAAGTCATTGGCTTTACCATCTCGGATAAGATCCTTGATGTCAAAAACAAAGAAAGTGAATCGAAAACGATGAAAATAAAAGATGTACAAGACATCATCAAAGATTTTGAGCGTTCTTCTTTGATGACAATGGAACTAGAAATGGAAGGATTCAAGATCAAACTCTCAAAAAACAAGGCTGAAGAAAAAATCGTTTCAACCGAAAAGGAGTCTAAATTACCCACCAATAACGATTTAAAAGAACCCCCTAAAACCATTAAATCACCACTCGTCGGCACTTTTTACCTCGCTCCTACCCCAAACAGCAAACCGTTTGTTGAAATTGGAGAGCCCGTTAAAAAAGGCCAAGTTGTCTGCATTATCGAAGCCATGAAAATCATGAATGAAATCAAGTCGCCTTATGAAGGCATCCTTCTTGATATCTTGATTGAAAACGGACATGCCGTAGGTTACGATCAGACAATGTTTGTGATGGGTGATGGCCATGAAAAATAAGCTCCTCGTTGCCAACCGGGGAGAGATTGCTGTTCGCATTATTCGCGCCGCAAAAGAGTTAGGCATCGAAACCGTAGCGGTTTACTCAGATGCCGATCAAGAAAGTCTCCATGTAAAACTCGCAGATGAAGCCATTTGTATCGGTCCTGCAGCAAGCAAAGACAGCTATTTGAACAAAAATAGCATTTTGTCTGCTGCGATAGCAACCGGATGCAACGCGATTCATCCTGGCTACGGATTTTTGTCTGAAAACAGCGATTTTGCTGAAATGGTTGAACGATGTCACCTTCATTTTGTCGGACCTCGGTCCGAAACTATCGCAAAGATTGGTGACAAGGCATCAGCACGAAAAATAGCCAAACAACTGAATGTCCCCATCGTTATTGGATCAGATGGCATTATTACAGGTTTAGATGAGGGGCTCCAGATTGCCAAATCCATCGGATATCCCGTCATGATCAAAGCCTCGAGTGGTGGCGGAGGTCGTGGCATCAGCATTGCGCGCTCTGAAGATGAGTTTAAGAGCGCTTTTCAGCGTACCCAAATGGAAGCGACCGCCAGTTTTGGCGATCCATCGCTTTACATTGAGAAGTTCATTGAATCGCCGCGTCATATCGAAATTCAAATCATTGCGGATCAAAAAGGAAACACCGTTCATCTTTTTGAGCGGGATTGCTCGTTGCAAAGAAGAAATCAAAAGGTACTCGAAGAAGCGCCATCCCCATTCATGAGTGACATTTTGAGACGAAAGATGACCGCTGCTGCAGTCAAAATTGCGAAAGCCATTGGCTATGTCAATGCGGGCACTTTGGAATTTATTGTGGATGCTAATGGGCAGTTTTATTTCATTGAGATGAACACACGGATCCAAGTAGAACACCCGATTACCGAAATGATCACCCACGTGGATTTAGTGAAAGAACAAATTCGTGTGGCTTATGGACATGAGTTATCTTTTAAGCAAAGAGATCTGGTTATTTATGGGCATTCAATCGAATGCCGCATCAATGCTGAGGATGCCATGAACGGCTTCATGCCTTCGACAGGCACCATCAACCATTTGATTTTTCCAGGTGGTTTAGGCGTTCGATTAGATACGCATCTTGTGCATGGTTATGAAGTGACGCCTTATTACGATTCGATGTTGGCCAAACTGATTGTTCATGCGCCAACTCGATTGGAAGCCATTAGGCGAATGCGTGTAGCCTTAGAACAGTTTTTTATTGAAGGCATTCATACCAACATTGAGTATCACTATTTAATTATGCATAATCCAGATTTCATCAAAGGTCACTACGATACCGGATTTATCGCGCGGTTCAATCTTCTTGTTGAGGCTAGCAAAAATGAGTGACTTCATCCAAAAACGAAAAGATCGTCTTGAGACGTTCAAAAAAACCGTACGAAAAAAGACCATGACCCATGCGCCTTTAGATATTCCAGATGGACTCTTTATCAAATGCGATCAATGTGGCCATGCGCTTTATGAAAAACAACTGATGGCTAATCACCATGTTTGTCCTTTTTGCGATTTTCATTTTCGAATTCAAGCAAAAAGCCGTATGGATCTCATCTTAGATCAAGGGTCGTTTCACCCTCTTTTTGATGACTTAACGTCAATGAACCCGCTTGATATGCCTAAATATGAGGCCAAATTAGCGATCGGAAAGACCTTATCAGGACTTAATGATGCGTGTTTGTGTGGGGTTGGTGAACTCGTGGGCATTCGCGTGGCGATTGCTGTATTAGAAGCGGATTTCATGATGGGAAGCATGGGGAGTGTTTTAGGTGAAGCCATCACTCGACTGATTGAATACGCCGATCAGCATCGTTTGCCACTAATCATATTTAGTGCATCCGGAGGCGCTCGCATGCAAGAAGGAATTTTCTCCTTGATGCAAATGGCGAAAACCAGTGGTGCGCTTTATCGCTTTGACCGAAACAAAGGGTTGTTCATTAGTGTCATGACCCATCCGACAACCGGAGGTGTTGCAGCCAGCTTTGCTTCATTAGGCGACATCACTATTGCAGAAAAATCAGCCTTAATTGGTTTTGCAGGGGCTCGTGTCATTAAACAAACCATCCAACAAGAATTACCTGTTGGGTTTCAGACCGATTTATTTCAACTTAGACATGGACAAGTGGATAAGGTGGTTCATCGAAAAGACATGCGAAGAACCTTGTTTCGTCTTTTATCCTTCCATCAAGGAGGAAAACACGTATGATGTCTGCATGGGAACGTGTCAAACTCGCTCGACACCCAAAAAGACCGACAGCGAAGCATTTAATCGCTTCTTTATTTCCCGATTTTATTGAACTTCATGGGGATCGTCTTTTTGCAGATGATCAAGCAATTATGGGTGGGATTGCAACATTTAAAGGCGAACCCATCACCATTATTGCTCAGGAAAAGGGAGCAACAACAGAAGAAAAGATTGAGCGAAACTTTGGAATGGTTCATCCTGAAGGTTACCGAAAAGCTTTGCGGCTTATGCGGCAAGCTGAGAAGTTTAATCGCCCTATTTTGTCCATCATTGATACTCCAGGCGCTTATCCAGGAATCGGCGCTGAAGAACGGGGCCAAGCTCAAGCGATTGCCTATAATTTAAGAGAGATGATGGGCCTATCGGTCCCCGTCATTTGTGTGGTTCTAGGTGAAGGAGGTTCTGGAGGGGCTTTGGCTATTGGGGTTGGCGATGTCATTTATATGTTTGAAAATAGCATCTATGCCATTTTGTCGCCCGAAGGGTATGCTTCAATCATCTATAAAGATGCGTCTAAAGCCCATATGGCAGCTGAACTGATGAAATTGACGTCCTATGATTTATTAAACTTTGGCATCATTGATGGGATTATTTATGAACAAGAAGGGCTTCATATCAATGAACGATATGGGTATTTAGAACTGGAAAAAATGCTAACTAAAGCCTTGAAAAACGAAAAAAAGAAATCTGCTGAGAAACGACGTGAACAACGGTATCATAAATACCGTCAAATTGGTGTTTATCTAAAGAAAGGTGAGAACCATGACGAACCAACATCCCATGATCAAGATTCTGTCAAGCGGTAAGTATGTTCCTAAACATGTCTTAACCAATCAGGACCTTGAACGAATAGTGGACACATCCGATGAATGGATTGTGACCCGAACTGGCATCAAAGAAAGACGCATTGTCACCGATGAAACCACGAGTGATTTGGCGTACCTCGCTGCGTGCGATGCGATAGAAAAAGCCAACTTTGACAAAAACCAAATCGATTTAATCGTAGTGGCATCGGTGACCGGTGAACAAATGACACCTTCCGTGGCTAACCGCGTTCAAGCTAAATTGGGATTAACACACGATGTTATGAGTTTTGATATCAATGCGGCGTGTACCGGGTTTGTTTACGGACTTGAGGTGGTATCCAATTTGCTTCAAAGCCAACGGTTTCGTGCAGCCCTAATGATTGGAAGTGAAACGTTGTCTAAATGGGTCGATTACCAAGATCGTAACACCTGTGTTTTGTTTGGAGATGGTGCAGGCGCTTTGTTGATTGAAGCATCGGATAGACCTGAGCAGGCTGCTTATTTTTACAATGCGGCGAAACCCGATACCGATGAAACATTGACGGTCACAGACAAAATTCGAATGGACGGAAAAAAAGTGTATGTGTTTGCAGTGGATAAAATGCAAGCATCCATTCAACTCATCTTAAACCAATCGCAATTAACCATGGATGACATTGATTGCATCATCCCGCATCAAGCGAACGAACGCATCATTCAATCGGTTTCAAAATCCATGGGAATTCCCATGAATCGATTTATGTTAAACTTAAATCAGTATGGCAACACCTCTGCCGCATCCATCCCCATCACCATTGCGGAATATTACGAACAAAATCCGAAGAAGAACCAACGTCTTTTATTAGTCGGCTTTGGAGGAGGATTTACCTGGGGCAGTGCGATTGTGAGAACTTAGGAGAAAACACGTGAAAAACATTACAGAACTATTGAAAACCAAATACCCTGTGATTCAAGGGGGGATGGCCAACATCGCCAATGCTGACTTGGCTTCTGCTGTGTCCAATGCCGGTGGACTGGGTCTGATTGGAGCCGGTGGATACGATGCAAACTGGGTCAGAGAAGAGATTCGAAAGTGTCAAAGCCTCACGGATAAACCGTTTGGTGTGAACATCATGCTCATGAGTCCTCACGCTCCAGAAATCGCCAAAGTGGTGGTCGAAGAAGGCGTCAAAGTGGTAACCACAGGGGCTGGCAGTCCAGGCATTTATATGGACATGTGGAAAAAAGCCGGCATTGTGGTGATTCCAGTTGTTCCCTCCTCAGCCTTAGCCATAAGGATGGAACGGATGGGGGCTGATGCTGTGGTTGCTGAAGGCACTGAATCAGGCGGACACATTGGGGAGTTAACGACCATGGCATTAATCCCACAGATTAGCGATGCTGTCAAGATTCCTGTGATTGCTGCTGGGGGCATTGCCGATCATCGCGGGGTGCTTGCTGCTTTTGCATTAGGTGCGAAAGGAATTCAAGTCGGGACCGTTATACTAGCGACCCATGAAGCACCTGTTCATATGAACTATAAATTGAAAATTATCCAAGCGAAAGACTCAGAAACTGTCGTAACAGGACGAAACACAGGAGCACCTGTCCGTGTACTCAAAAACCGGATGTCGGCTGAGTATCTTGAATTAACCAAACAAAATGTTCCCCTTGAAGAACTGGAACGTTTAACATTGGGATCCTTAAGACGAGCGGTTTTTGATGGCGATTTAGAAAAGGGATCGTTTATGGCTGGTCAGATCTCTGGATTAATTAAAGAGATACGGTCTGTCAAGGATGTTTTGGAAGCGTTGTTCGAACCCATCAAAGCGTATAAAGATCAATTGGATGTGATGTAATATGAGATTAGCGTTTGTCTTTTCAGGTCAAGGTAGTCAATATCTAAACATGGCCATCGATCTTTTAGATGCTTATCCCAGTTTTGAACAAGAAGCAAACCTCCTGTTAGGGTATGATGTTAGGCATCTTCTTTCCCATGAAAGTCTGCTTCATCAAACCGAGTACACACAGCCTTTAATCTTTCTTCATCAAGCTTTGGTTTTAGAACACCTTAAAACGCTCAACCTCTTACCAGAAGCTGTTTTAGGGTTTAGTTTAGGGGAGTACACAGCTTATTACAGTGCAGGGGTGCTCTCATTTTCAAGCGCGATTAAATTGATTCAAAAACGCGCGATGGCTATGCAGCAATGTTCGATGGCACATCCAGGCAAAATGGCAGCTGTCATAGGCGGCTCAGTAGATCTCATTGAAGAAGTGATTCGTTCGATCAAAACCGAAAAGATTCTACGAATCGCGAACTATAATAGCCCAAACCAGCATGTAATCAGTGGAGATGAAAAATCTTTTTATGAAGCGATTAAACAGTTAAAGGAACACGGGATTAAACGGATTATTGAACTTCAAGTTAGCGGGGCGTTTCATACCGAGTTAATGGAAGAAGCGGGTCGAAAAATCGAAAGCTATGCACAAACGCTTGCACCCAAAACACCTCAAGTTCCTATTTGGCTTAACGCAACCGCACGTCCATGGAATCATCAAGATTTTCCAAACATAATCAAGACTCAAACGGTATCACCCGTTTTGTTTGAACCCAGTATTCGAGCCATGATTTCGGAAGGATTTACCCATTTTTTGGAGATTGGTCCTAAAAAAGTCTTATCCGGTTTAATTCAAAAAATTGATGAGACCGCTTTGGTTTGCAACATGGATACGCTTAAAGATATCGATCAAGTGAAAGGATGGTTGAACACATATGTCAATCAAAGATAAGGTGGCGATTGTCACCGGAGGTGCAAATGGTATTGGTAAAGCCATCAGCCTCGCCTTAGCCAAAGAAGGAGCAAAAGTGGTTATTAACTACAACACCAGTGACACCAAAGCGCGAGCACTAATGAAAGAAATTCACGATTTGGGTGGAATAGCATCCATCTTTCAAGCCGATGTTTCTTCATTTGAAGAAGCCTCTAAATTGATGGCTTTTACCATCGATACCTATCAAGAATTAAACATTTTAGTTAACAATGCGGGCATCACAGACGATGGACTCATCCTTCGGATGCAAGAAGCGCAGTTTGATCGTGTTTTATCCACCAATTTAAAAGGGGTTTGGAACATGTGCAAACATGGAGCAAAACCCCTATTGAAATCCGGATATGGACGGATCATCAACATTTCTTCGGTTTCTGGCCTCATGGGCAATGCCGGTCAATCCAATTATAGCGCAGCCAAAGCTGGCGTAATTGGTTTAACAAAAGCGTTGGCCAGAGAGTTTGCATCCAAAGGGCTAACTGTTAATGCGATTGCCCCTGGATTTATTGTGTCAGAGATGACGGAAAAACTGAATGCCGAAATCAAAGATTATTGGTTGAATCAGATTCCTTTAAAACGTTTCGGCAAGCCCGAAGATGTTGCGCATGCTGTGTTATTTTTAGCCAGTCCTGAAGCAGGATACATGACCGGCCACACCCTTGAGGTGGATGGCGGATTAGCCATATAGGGGGATTTTATGAAAAGACGTGTTGTTGTCACGGGGATGGGTCTTTTGAGTCCATTGGGCCATGATGTTGAATCATCCTTTCAAAACATGATTGACGGTCGAAACGGCATCGGTTTCATTGAATCATGGGATACCTCAACGTGGAAAGTGAAGATTGCAGGAGAAATCAAAGCGCTTGATTTTGAGCGTTACTTAGACAAAAAGGAAGTCAAACGATCCGATCGGGTCATGAACCTCGCGATGGTTGCTACAGAAGAAGCGTATCAGCAATCGGGTTTAAAAGATGCTAAGTTGAATCCATTTCGGGTAGGAACCTATGTTGGAAGCGGCATAGGCGGTCTAACGACCATTTTCGAAGAAACCAAAACATCGGTCACCCGTGGACAAGATCGCATTTCTCCTTTTTTCATTCCCAATTCAATCATCAATTTAATTGGTGCGAAAATCGGCATCAAATACCAAGCGAAGGGACCCAATATGCCTCAAGTTACTGCGTGTTCTGCAGCAACGAATTCCATTGGAGAAGCGTTTAGAGCCATTCGAGACGGATACATTGATGTGGCCATTGCAGGTGGCGCAGAAGCGCCAATCAATGAACTTGGTATCGGTGGGTTTGCGAGTCTAAGAGCGCTCAATTTTTCCAATGATCCAGAAATCGCGTCTGTTCCCTTTGATATTAGACGCAATGGGTTTGTGATAGCTGAGGGCGCAGGGATTCTCATTTTAGAAGATTTGGAGCATGCTCAAAATAGAAAAGCTCAAATCATTGCTGAAATGGTGGGGTATGGAACGACTTCGGACGCCTATCACATGACCGCACCCGATGAAGAAGCAATTGGGATTACCGAATGCTTGAAACTGGCGATTGAGGATGCCCATATTTCTCCTGAAGCTTTAGGATACATCAATGCCCATGGTACATCGACGGTGCTTAATGATCGATTAGAAACATTGGGAATCAAAAAAGCCTTAGGACCTCACAGTTATCAGGTTAATATCAGTTCAACCAAATCCATGACCGGTCATGCGCTCGGTGCTGCGGGGGCTATTGAAACTATTGCTGTGATTAAAGCGTTACAAACCGGCATGATTCCTCCCACGATTCATTTAAATGAACCAGACCCGGAATGCGATTTAAACTACACCCCAAATCATGCTGTTTATCGGCCAATGGATTATGCCATGAACATCAACATCGGGTTTGGCGGACAAAATGCAGCAATCATTTTTAAGAGGTGGCACCATGAAACTTGACCAAGAGCAAATCAAAACCATCATTCCTCATCGTGATCCATTTTTGATGATTGATGAAATCATCGAACTGGAATCACTTAAATACGGCGTAGGCCTTAAAAAAGTCAAACAAACCGATGACTATTTTAAAGGACATTTTCCTTCAAAACCTGTGATGCCAGGTGTTTTAATCATTGAAGCGCTGGCTCAAGTTGGAGCAGTCATTTTATTATCTCACCCTGACTATCAAGGGAAAATCGCTTATTTTACAGGAATCAAAAGTGCTAAATTTCGAAAAAGTGTTCTACCTGGGGATACCTTAACCCTCAAATGCGAGTTAAGCCGTATCAAAAGCGGATTTGGTTTTGGAACTGCCACGGCTTATGTTGATGGGCAATTGGTCTGCCAAACAGAGATCACTTTTGCTGTTTCATAATATGCCACTTCGACGTTGGGTTGTCATCGCAATGTTATCAGGGATGCTTGCTGCAAGTGTCCTTTTATGGCCTCCGATTATCCTTCCAGTTCTTCAAATTCCTTTGACATTGCAGGTGCTTATGGTGGCATTAATCGGTTATCTTTTAAGACCCTTAGATGCTTTTTTATGTGTCTTAATCTATGTGCTCATAGGGGTTATTGGGATTCCGGTTTTTAGTGGTGGACAAGCAGGTCTATCCGCCATTTTAGGACCAACCGGTGGCTTTATTCTCACGTTTCCTTTGGTTGCTTTGGGTATTGCGCGTTTTAAGTCCAAAGAAAACAGGTGGGGCGTCAACGTTTTCGTTGGGATGATCTTTATTGTGGGTGTTCTTTATCCGATTGGTACATTATGGCTTTCCGTTTACTTAAAAGCAACTTATGGTGCGACTTGGATGGCCATGTTGGTCTTTCTAATTCCAGATGCCATCAAAATTGGTTTTGCAGCCCTTTTAGCTAAGCGGATCAATCCTTTGATTCAATCTTGACTTTTGATTCTTTTCGGTTATAATGGACATGGGAATGATGTCTCCCTTAGCTTTCGCTAAAACCGCTCAATGAGCTAATGACTTCTGTGACGTTTTGTTGCTGAAGTTTTTTTTATGAACCAAAAATCCATCGATATTTCCACAAAGTGGGTGAATTTATGCTACTAAGCATTGCATTAATCATATTAATCAGTTTAACCATGGCCGCTATTTTTGATCGCTTGCATCTTCCTAGATTGATTGCTTTTCTTTTATCGGGAATCCTTTTAGGACCCGCTTTACTCAATCTTATTCATCCCAACCTGCTTTTTAATGCTTCGGATTTAAGAACCATAGCGTTGGTTGTGATTTTGATTCGGGCTGGCCTTTCTTTAAAGTTTTCTGATCTGAAGGCACTGGGCTTACCCGCCTTGATGCTGGCTTTTATTCCTGCGTCTATTGAAATGGTTGCGATTGGGTTTATCGCTCCCATGTTTTTTGATATCACCACGCTTGAAGCCTTCATGTTAGGAGCGGTTATCGCAGCGGTTTCACCTGCAGTTATTGTTCCTCGTATGATTAAACTGATTCAAGAAAAACGAGGAACCGATAAAAAGCTACCGCAATTGGTGTTAGCAGCTGCTTCGGTGGATGATGTCTTTGTTATTATCGTGTTTATGTCGCTTTTGGAATCGTATCAACGGGATATTGAACTCACACGGTTTTTCTTAAGCATTCCTCTAACCCTTCTTTCAGGACTTTTTATTGGAATAGGGATTGGATGGATTTTGTCCCTCTTTTTTAAACGCTATCACATGCGCGACACCATGAAAGTTCTCATCATTATTTCTCTTTCTTTTCTTTTGATTTCAATCGAAGAAGTGACGCGAGGACTCCTTCCTTTTTCCGGATTAATTGCGGTATTGTTTTTGGCCATTTCGATTGATCGATTTCATGCACGTTTGGCCGAACGGTTGGTTCATAAATTTGAAAAAGTTTGGATTATCAGCGAAATCATGCTTTTTGTTCTAATTGGGGCACTTTTAGAGTTCACCTTTGTCACCCAACATGGTCTTTGGATTCTCATCGTATTAGCCGTTGCCTTGGGTTTCCGAATGTTAGCTGTTTGGTTAGTCAGTTTTAAAACACAGGCCATTCGAAAAGAAAAACTGTTTTTAATGATCGCTTATTTACCAAAGGCAACCGTTCAAGCTGCGATTGGTGCGATACCTTTGTCGTTGAATATGGAATCCGGTCCGCTCATTTTAACCGCTTCAGTGTTATCTATTCTTATAACGGCACCTTTAGGAGCATGGCTCATTGATAAAACCTCGCGAAAATGGATAAACTGACGTAAATCCTTTATTTTCCTATTTGAAAATAGTAAAATAGGATTAAAGCATGTCATAGGAGGCCGCCACATGAAACGCAACAAATTCTTAGTGATTGGCTCTGGGAGACTTGGTGCAAATATTGCCACCCAGATGTCAGATCAAGGGGAAGATGTCATCATTTTGGATATTCGACATGAATCGTTTCGAAAACTAAATGATTCATTTTCAGGATACGAGATGACCGGAGATGCCACAGACATGTCCGTTTTGGAAAGTGCTTACATCAATTTCACAAAAACGGTAGTGATTACGACAGACAACGATAATACTAATATTTTTTTAGCACATGTTTGCTATTATATTTACAATGTTCCCAGAATTTATGTTCGTTTAAACGATACAGAAAAAGGAAGATTACTCGAAGGAACCTATATTAAGGCTATTTATCCTTTCACCCTCTCATTCAACGAATTTGTGGTTTTGTATACGGAAGGGGATTCGTTATGAAAATTGTTATTGCAGGCGGCATGCACGAAGCCGATTTTATTGTTAAAATACTAAAAGAAGAACGACATAAACTGATTGTTATTAACTCTGATCGACTGATTGCGGATTACATTTGCTCGAATAATGATGTCCCCGTTTTTCCAGGGGATCCCACAAAATCGTATTGCTTAGAAGATGCTGAGGCGGAAAACGCGGATGTCTTGATTGCATTATCTGACAGTGATACAGATAACTATATTACATGTATGACAGCCAAAAAATTATTCAACATCAAACGTGCTGTAGCTAAAGTTAAGAACCCAAAGAATGTTGATTTATTTAAGAAGTTAGGTGTGGATAGCGTGATATCATCGACCTACCTGATTGGGCAAACCATTTTGAATGAGTCATCGATTGAAAATCTAATCAAGACATTATCTTTTGAGCAAAACAAAATTATCATGATTGAAGTCGAAGTTGAACCTCATTTTGCATTGGTAAATAAAAAAATCATGGATATTCGATTCCCAAAGAACATTAACATTAGTTGCATATATCGAAACCCTCATGTAATCATTCCCACCGGGAGTACGACTATTCAAGCAGAGGATAAATTGATTGTAGTAACAACACCAAACGAGCAAGAAGAGATTATTGAGTTTCTTCGGAGAAAACGATGAATCAGAAAAAATTAGAAGGACAATGGCTACTGCTCAATTATTTGGGGCTTTTCTCCATATTAATTGGATTTATAGTTTTGTTACCGATTGTTAGTTTGTTGTTTCTCAGAGCTGAAATAGGAAACTTTCATTATTTTTTAATCCCAGGGACAATTACCCTGTTTTTTGGGTTATCGGTGACGCTCATTTTCAAAAAATACGAAAAAGCGAAACTTCGTAAAAATCATGATGCTATATTGATCTTATACATATGGCTTTTTGCCATTATAGCTTCAGCAATGCCTTTTTATTTGTCTGGAAACTATACGTTCGCTCAAGCCATTTTTGAAACCTCATCGGGCTATTCAACGACGGGTTTAACGGTGACAGATGTTTCACGATCTCCTCAAGTATTCTTATTGTACCGAAGCCTTCTTCAATTTTTTGGGGGTGCAGGGCTTGTTCTTATCTTAACAGCTGCTGTTTCAGATAAATTTGGCATGAGATTGTATAATGCAGAAGGACATAGCGATAAGCTTCTTCCAAATCTCATTCGATCAGGTCGTGTTTTTATTGGCATCTATATTTTACTCATCACCTTAGGTGTTTTGGCATATAGCCTCTTTGGCATGAGCTTTTTTGATGCTTTCAATCATTCAATTTGTGCTGTAGCCACAGGCGGGTTTTCAACACATCCTGAAAGCATAGGCTATTATCAAAGTGTTCAAATTGAGACCATTACTATCTTTTTAATGATAGCTGGAGGGACCAATTTCGTGGTTCATTTTCTCTTCTTAAGCAAAAAAATCAAATCAGCCATCAAACATATTGAAGTAAAATCATTCTTTTTGATTCTTATAATGGGCGTTTTAGTCAGTTTAATTTACCTGATTCCACATTACCAGCAAAACGTTGGCCAAGCTTTCAGACACAGCCTTTTTCATCTTGTTTCTGCTCTAACAGGAACCGGATATCAGATAACCGATAGCTTTCATGTATTCCCTCAACCCTTCGTTTTAATCATTATCCTATTTATGGTGTTTGGTGGGGGCATGGGATCCACTACCGGTGGTTTAAAACAGTACCGTGTTGCGGTATTATTCAAATCGCTTTATTGGCATATCAATGATTTGCTTTCTCATAAAAAACTCATTCGTAAACGATATATAAACCGGTTAGGAAACAAAACAGTTTTAGATAAAGAAGATATTCTTAACAGCAACATGTACGTTGTACTTTACGCTTCAACCCTTATTATTGGGACACTTGTGTTTGCATCATTTAACCAAAATTCTTTAACAGATTCCCTTTTTGAGTACGCATCAACTTTGGGGACCGTTGGGCTATCTGTAGGCATAACTGGCCCCAATGCACATCCAATTATCTTATGGTTTTCATCTTTATCCATGTTTTTAGGACGTCTAGAATTCTTTGTCATTTTCGTTGCTATCTCTCGATTATCTGATGATATATTTAGACGTCATCCTACCCATAAGCATGTTAATCCATGATTAAAAGATCACTCTTTTTCTTCCTTTTGGGGTTGTTAAGCATGGGCCTTAGCGCATGTAACTTGTCATTAGGCAAGCCACCGCAAGTCAATCATGAGACCAGCAATATGGGTGCGTTTGATCGTTTTTTTGATGATTCCCAAAGGAAAAGCATCACCATCGTCCTAACGAAACAGGCGTGGAACCAACTGGATCAATCCATGATCAAACACTTTGAAAAATTTGGAGATTATCGCGCGGATCAGTACGTGAAAGCTAACATGATATTTGAAGATGAACAGGGTGTTCTTTTGGTTGATGAGATTGGTTTTCGAACACGTGGAAATACTTCAAGAGGACGTATCCAAGATGATTTAGGTCATCCAATTGTTCGAAATTTCAAGATTTCGTTTAATGAGTACGTTCCGAAAAGAAGTGTTTTTGAGTTAAGAGAATTGGATCTTAAACACGCAAGACGTGACAACGAACCCTATTATGATCCAACCTATCTAACCGAAAAATTCTCATTAGATTTGTTTCGTTCCTTTGGCGTTCATAGCGCTTATGCAACTTTGACGAGGCTTTATATTCAAATTGATCAAACCACCTATTTTTATGGGATATACACGGCTTTTGAGCCCATCGATCAAAACTTTATTCAACGAAGATACCCGGATGATTCGGTAGGAAACCTATACAAATGTTTATGGCAGCAATATGGGCCAGCTTCCTTGCAAACCCTTCGACAAAACGCTTCAATTGGGATAAAAAACGCGTCTTCCAATTATCGCCCTTCTTACGATATAAAAACCAACAAATCCAGTAATCGCGGCAACGACTTAAAAGAATTCATTCAGAAGATCAACACATTAAAGGGTGATGCCCTTGATCAGTATTTAAATGATCACGTGGATCTCGATTCCCTTATTCGACTCTTGGCCATTGGCGTCCTTTTAGGAAATCCCGATGATTACCGCGCCATGGGAAACAATTACTACCTGTATCATCATCCTTTACTGCAGGTTTGGATTATGATTCCATATGATTACGATCATGGAATGGGTCAAGGTTGGCCAGGGTCACCTGTTTTTGACAACCACACGATTGGTTACGATATCTACGAATGGGGAAACTTGAATAAGGCTTTATTGAATCAATCCAGTCATCCACACCCATTAACCGATCCGATTTTTAAACACCCAGAGCTTCAACAGGTTTATGAAGCCTATTTGCTTGAACTTCTTGAAACGCCCCATCGTTTTTTTCAGTTCGATGTCTTTGAATCGTTGTTCAATCAACAAAAAGCCCTTTACCAAGACGGGCTGGATCTAGCTTTAAACTCGATGCCGTTTGACCTTAGAAATGTGCAGTCCTACATGGAAGCCAAACGCATCGACATTCTCAATCAAATCGATGCCTATCGTCTTCATCCAGATAGACGACCAAAAGCTTAAAAAAATCAAAATATCGGTGGTGATGTTTTCATCGATATGATATAATGTCATGGGTGATTCACATGTTTGAAACCATTTTAGATGCGTTAACCGCTGTTTCATTTTTCGAACTTCTCTTTATCTTTTTAGCCAAAGTCATTGAAGTGTCTATCGGCACCATGCGTGTCATTTTAATTAGCAAAGGCTATCGTAAACCTGGCGCTTTTTTGGCTATTTTTGAAATCTTGCTATGGGTATTTATTGCATCTAAAGTCATTTTAGGGATTACTGAATACCCCATTAAAGGTCTTGTATATAGCGTTGGATTTGCAGCAGGGGTCTATATTGGCTCGTTGCTTGAAAACAAGTTAGCCGTTGGCAAGATTTTAATCAATGCGATTTTAGACTGTCAGATGGGAAAAACCGTGGCTGATGTGCTTAGAAACTCAGGATACGGTGTCACCGTTATGGATGCCCAAGGGAAGGATTCGAATCGGGTGGTGTTGATGGTGTTTGCGAATCGGAAAAATAAGCAAGTCATCATTAAAATCATTGAAGAGTTGGATCCCAAAGCGTTCATCGTAGCCAACGAGGTTTCCATCCTTCATGGCGGGTATTTAAGTCCATGGAGAAGAATTGCTAAATGAATTGATTTTTATTAAAAAATAGGTATAATGGTAATGGTTGGAGTTATAGCTCAGTGGGAGAGCACTTCCTTGACGTGGAAGGGGTCGGGGGTTCAAGTCCCTCTAACTTCACCATTTTTTTATTTTTGAGCCATCCTCTTACAAGATAGCCATTCGTTCCATCTAAAGATGTATATGGGTGGAAAAAAAATCACTTTTTTGTTATAATTAAGATAGTCCAATAAAAAAAAATAAAAAGGAGAAAAACATGAACAAACTTATTAAACTATTGAATCAAGAAGTGGCAAACTTTGGTGTGCTTTATGTTAAGTTACACAGTTTTCACTGGTTTGTCAAAGGACCACAATTTTACCAACTTCACATGTTATTTGAAAACCTTTATGACGAAGTTACCGAACATTTTGATGCAGTTGCTGAACGCATCTTAATGTTAGAAGAGCGTCCCTATGCGACATTGAAAGAGTATTTAGGAGCTGCAACCATCAAAGAAGCAACGAATCAAGAGAATGAGATTGAAATGATTAAATCGTTGGTTGCTGACTTCCAAATGATCGATCAAGAAATCACCGAAGCCATTGGTCTTGCTCAAGAAGCTGGCGATGAAGTGACCGTCGATATGCTCTTAGGCATGTCTTCAAGTTTCCAAAAACACCTTTGGATGCTTCGCACATTGCTCAAATAAAACGTGCATCCTTAAAAGCCTTAAACCCTGTTTAAGGTTTTTTTATTTTTATGGTATAATTTTCTATGTCGAGACCATCTTTTGTTAAAAAGACCACAATCGATCAATCTTTTTGATAGGAAAAACAGATGATTTATACATGCACATTAAATCCATCCCTTGATTACTATGTATGGGTTAAAGATTGGGAAAAAGGAAAAGACCACCGGTTCACCCAATGGCACGTTCAAGCGGGTGGAAAAGGCATCAATGTTTCCCGTTTTTTAAGCATGCTTCACATCAAGACCACCGCATTAGGGTTTTTAGGAGGACCTATTGGTCAAATGCTTCAAGATCTCCTCGATGATTATCCTTATGTGAGGTCTCAGTTTATTCATGTTGATAGCCCCACACGTATCAATATCAAAGTCATGAATCAAAACATCGAAACCGCTTTTAACCATGAAGGCTCTCCTATAAATTCAACAGATATCGCTTCATTGCTTCAACAAATTGAAGGCTTAGGTCCGGATGATCTGTTGGTGTTAAGCGGAAGTGTTCCCCCTCATCAACAAGAAATCTATCAGCAAATCGCTTCCCTCTGTCATAAGCATCAAATCCGATGGATACTAGACGTTGATGGATGCTATTATGCGTCATTATGGCCATATAAACCCTGGATGGTTAAACCGAATGTAGACGAGTTATCCCGTTACGTTGGAAAGAAACTCAATCATGAAAAGGACATCTTAGATGCAGCACGTTCAATCCAAAAACAGGGTGTTTCTCATGTTTTAGTTTCTTTAGGCAGCAAGGGGTCTTACTATCTTTGTAACGACCATATGAGTTATATTGGACCCGAAAAGGTGACGCCTCTATCGACAACAGGTGCAGGTGACAGCATGGTAGCTGGCTTCATTTATGGCATGCTCAACGGAAAAAAAGGCGATGATTTGCATCAATGGATTGCTCAATGTGCGTTAAACATCATCACGGGTCAAGACATCAATTACCCAAGAAACATGGTGCCAATCCGCAGGATTGATTCCAAGGAGGATGTGACATGAAACTGGTTGCTATCACGAGTTGTCCCATGGGAATTGCCCACACCTATATGGCCGCAGAAATGCTTTTAGAGGCAGCAAAAGCTTTAGGGGTGACAATCAAAATAGAGACACACGGTCAGTTAGGGATTGAAAATCGTTTGCTAAAACAGGATATAAACGAAGCCCATGCTGTGATTATCGCCTCCGATCAGTGGATTGACCTTGACCGGTTTAACGGTAAACGATGCCTTCATGCAAGCGTCAGAAAAGCCATTACGCATGCTTCTGATTTAATTCAAGAAGCCATAAAGGAGATCACATGAACCATCGCACGTATCAACACCTGATGCAAGGGGTCACACAAATGGTACCATTTATGATGGTGGCTGCCTTATTGATGGGGATTTCCAAAGGACTTAACCAACTCCATTTAAACCACCCCATCATCGATCGGATGGCTCAATTATCGCCTAGCCTTCTGTTAATGATGATGCCAGTGATTGCTGCATTTATCGCCATGTCCATTGCTGAAAAACCTGGGTTCATGATGGGCTTTGTGGGTGGTCTTTTTGTCCTTTTTGAAAATTCAGGGATGATGATGGCCATCTTAACAGGTTTTATCGCAGGGTATATCACCTTAATGATGAAGCATCTTTTTAGGAAGATGGCCCCCTCTTGGAACAGCTTAAAAAGTATGGTGTTTATCCCCCTTTGTGTCCTCATCGTGATTGTACCCATGTTTTATCTTTTTGTTCCACTCTTTTCACCCTTTATGCTATCAATTGAACGCATGTTGTCGGTTGAAAAAGGGGTAGTCATGACGGTTTTTGCAGGCCTTTCTGCGATGTTTATGGCGTATGACATGGGCGGAAACGTCAATAAGACGATGTATCTATTAGGACTTATATCAATCTCGACAGGGAATGCGACAACCTTAATGGCTGCAGTCATGGTTGGGGGAATGGTGCCACCGCTTGGTCTATATCTTTTTGGACTTTTGGATCAACATCGATTATCAAAAGAAGAGAAAAAAAGAACTAAAAACGGGTTGTTGTTAGGATTATCGTTCGTGACAGAAGGGGCGATTTTCTTCGCACAAAAAAATAAAAAAGCGACCATGCCATCGTTATTGATGGGAAGCCTCGTTGCTGGACTAGTTGTGGCTTATTTTAATGTTAAGGTGGGTTTACCCCATGGGGGAATTCTGGTGACCCTCTTTACCCATGTGTGGTATGGTTTTCTGATCGCTGTCTTATCTGGAACCTTAGTCACAGCCGGTATGCTTCTAATCAGATGGAAAAAAAACATCCAACCGGATCACTAAAGACCATAGAATGTTACTCAAGGTAGAGAAAAAGCCCGATATGGGCTTTTTTTCTTACTTGACTTTTTTCATGAATGAACGAAGCGATTCACTTGAAGGAGCATCCAAGATGCTTGGGGTTCCGTGTTCAACGATTTCTCCTTGATCCATGTAGATGACATAGTCTGCAAAATCTTTCACAAAGCTCATCACGTGGGTCACAAAAATGAAATCTTTACCCAAATCTTTTAAATCTTCGATAGCGGTTAACACTTCGTATGTTAGGATAGGATCTAAAGCGCTGGTTGGTTCATCTAAAAAAATCAAGTCGGGATTTAGACTTAATGCCCGTGCGATTGAAGCCCTTTGGGCTTGCCCACCTGAAACATTTTTAGGTAACTTATGGATTTGATCATCCAATCTTAATAACGTTAATTGCTTTAGTGCAATCTCATGGGCCGTCTTTTCATCCATTCCACGGGTTTTCTCTAAAACTAAGGTGATGTTTCTTAATAAGCTTAAATGAGGGAAAAGATTATGATTTTGAAAAACAAAACCGATTTTTTTCCGGTAGTTGTCACTTCTAACATCGTCACCATTCACTGAAATGGTGCCATTTTTTGGCTTTTCTAATCCGGATAACAAACGAATCAACGTGGATTTCCCAGACCCTGAAACACCAATGATGGCCAATGATTTTTTATCCTTCAGTTCAAAGGAAATGTCTTTAATCACATCCACATCATAAGTATGGCTAACGCCTTTTAATACGAGGTTCATAACGTCCATTTCCTTTCTAAGATTTTGGTTAGATACGATAAAGGAATGGTGATGAGCAAGTAAAGAAGCCACATCAGCATGTACCCTTCTACAAAGGCAAATGTGCGAGACGTGCTAATTCGTATCGCATAAAAGATTTCATTATAACTCAACACATTGAGTAACGCTGATCCTTTGATGATCATCGAAAAATTGTTCATCATAGGGGGCATTAAGATACGAATCACTTGAGGGATGATTAAATACCGATACCGTTGATAGGGGGTAAATCCAAAGAGATCCATGGCTAAATACTGTTCTTCTGAGATGCTTGAAATCGCCGATTTGTAGACGTTTTTCATGTAGGGAGCCATATAAAACGTCAACGCCAAAAACCCCAAGAGATTTCGGTTAAACGAATTAAAAGCAGGACCAATAACAAAGGCTGTAATCACAATTAAAACCAAAAGAGGTGTCCCATAGATAATCTCTGTTAAAAGATCCGCTAAAGCATTTAAGTACTTGATGCGAGAAACCGAAAAAAGATAGAGCACAAACCCTAAAACCAAACTGCCAAACAACGCGATAAATGAAACAAAAAGGGTATTGATAAACCCACGGATAATTAGGTTTTGAAATTCAGCAAAGGGCGCTAATGAGAAGTCTCTGGTTTGTCTTAGAACAACAAAACCGAAAAACGAGGCCACCGTTAAGATGGCCAGTCCATACGCAATTCGCTTATTCATTGATGTAAAAACTTAAACCGAAGCGACCAAGTCGACTCATCAGCAAAGCATCGTATTTTTGTTCCAAAACAGCATACATGCCATCGGCTTGTTGAAACGTTTTTATAAATGCATTGGCTTGATCGAGGAGTTCCTGATTGCCCTTTTTCACGGCCATCCCAATCGGACTGGATCGAAATGAACTCCAAACGACCAACGTGGTGTTTGGATGCGCACGGTTGCCATCAACCACAGGGTTAGCACTCATCAACAAGATATCAGCGGTTCCTTGTGAGACCGATTCAATGGCGGTTGGAAGTTCGGTGTACTCGGTGACCTGTTTGCCATAAGATTCTGGAATGGTTGCAGAAACCTGCGTGGCAATCCCCGCGTAGCGGGTGTTATTCAGCGCCAATATGGCGTCTACCGATGTGTCTTCAGTGATGTTATTGGCGTTGGCATAGGTTCGGTTTACAAGGGCGATGATTTTAAAGTAGAAGTAAGGTTCAGTAAAGTCGACGGATTGCTTGCGTTGCTCTGTGATGCTCATAGAAGCAATCGCAATATCCACCTCACCAGACTGCAAAGCGGGAATAATGGAAGCAAAGTCCGTATTGACAATCTCGACTTTACGCCCCAAAAACGCACCTAAAGCATAGGCGATATCCACCGAGATGCCTTCAGGATTATTGGAAGCATCCACCGTTTCAAAAGGAGGATAACTGAGATCCATCGCGACGCGAAGAACCTCTTGATCCCTGCCACAGGCCGATAACAGAACAATAGAAATGATAAATAGGGTAGAAAGTATGATTTTTTTCATGATGATACTCCTTTCATAGGTTAATAGTAATGGAAAAATTATAGATAAGCAACTTATTTGCATTAAAAAACTGCGTGTTGTCACGCAGCTTCATCGTGTTTTCCGTTGGACCACCGTTCAAGAAACGCGAGTAATTCGTTCCATTTCGGGCTTCTAGCATGTCGCACATAAAACCCAGAAGTTGCCATCCCCATTAAAAGAGAAGAACCTGGGTCCAAATCAAGCAATAAACCTAAAACAAATCCAGAGTTGAAATTGTCGCCTGCCCCAGTGGTCAGTTTTGGGTTTTCACAAAGGGGACCAAGATGCTCAACATAGATGTCGTTCATAAAAACAGAGGAGCGATCAACTGGATGAATGACGATGCCATCCAGATTAAGCGTTTCAGCCAAAGCACGATTGACATTTTCCAAAGAGACGGTCATCGCTTTTAAGTCATCGAAAGCAAAAAGATGATAGAGTGAAGCAATGTCATACGCTTCCTTTTTGTTTAAGCCTAATACAACACGGAAATGAGGTTTAAACGATACAAGCAAATGAAGGGCTTCTTTAATTTCATGGTGTTCCCGTTTTTCAGGGTCCGCTAAATCAACAAAGAACGTGGGTTTGTTCTTGCGGGTAGGGATTTGCGGCAAAATACGGGTGAGAATGTTTTTCCATAAATCCGTCATTTGAGGTAGCATTGACCAGTTAACGGTTGCGAATAAATCCGCTTCTTGAATCAGTTTAACCAACTCGTTTTCTGGTAAAACGTCCAAAAGACGCGTGTAATTGACATCTGAAAGCGACGTCATTTTCCCAAGCATGAGTTTGCCATCTAAAAACTCAAGCGCATCGGTGTGTCCACTGTCGGCCATCGTGATGAGTCGAGCGTGTTCCGTCATTTCATGAAACACATCGTGTATGTGTGGGTACCCTAAGGCACCAATATAGGTAATTTTGGGTTCATGTTGAGCTAAAGCGTTGCACATGATGGGTCCGTTTCCACCGATTTTTCTAACGGTTGATACCAGTTCGATGTTGGTTGATAAACCGCTTGCGTTTTCAATGCGTTTGGCCAGTTGACCAATGGTTTTGATCCGAGTGAAGGTGTGACTATCTTGTCTTTTGTCAACGACCTGAATGATTTCATCAACAAAACCATCAAACCCAATGACCATGTTTAAGTTTTTTGGATTCTTATGTTTCAAGGTTTCGATTAAGGGATTGAATAAGGGGTTCATTTCTCTTGTCCTTTCAGCGTGTTCATGTTTAGTATATCAAAAATGTGTGAAATCAAAAAGAATACCGTTTGATATTTGTCATCGAATATGACAGAAAGCTCTTTTTGTGCTATGATAAAAAAGAAAGAAGATGAAAGAAACATGAAAACAACCCTATACCATGCCAGTGAACTTGATAGCCCCTTGATCAAAGCCCATATTCATGAGGTGATTGCCTCTGGAGGATTGGTTGTTTTTCCTACGGAAACAGTCTATGGCATTGGTGCTAATGCGCTCGATTCAGTTGCTGTCAAACGCATTTATCATGCTAAAGGAAGGCCTTCGGATAACCCGCTCATTCTCCATTTGGATCACGTAGAAAGACTCAAAGAGCATGTCAAAACCATTCCTGAAATCGCCTATCCCTTAATGAAGGCTTTTTGGCCAGGCCCCTTAACCATGATTTTTGAAAAAAAAGACCACATTCCAATGGATGTAACCGGTGGATTAAATACGGTTGCGATTCGGATTCCTAGCCATCCCGTTGCGCTTAAGGTCATCGAAATCGCATCTGTCCCCATCTGTGCTCCTAGTGCTAATTTAAGTGGGAAACCTTCCTCAACCGAGTTTAAACATGTTTTAGAAGATTTTATGGATAAAGTCGATATCATCATTGATGGTGGTCAGACGGATCTTGGACTGGAATCAACGGTCTTGGATTTAACAACGTCTGTCCCCATGATCTTAAGACCAGGCATGGTCACACAAGAGATGATCGAAAAGGTTATTCATATCCCCATTATTGATGCGTCTGAAGTCGCGCTAAAAGAGACACCGAAATCCCCAGGCATGAAATATAAGCATTACGCCCCGATGGGAGAAGTCACGCTTCTAAGAGGAACGGTTGAAGCCATCGAGGGTTATCTCAATCGCATCAAAAAAGAACAAATCGAATCCAGATCTTCGGCTATATTAGCCCCAAAAGAATTTGATAAACGGTTAATCGGTTACTATCAATTTGAATTGGGTTCTGTTTTTTATCCGGATGCCATCGCTAAACAACTTTATAGCATGCTTCGATTGATGGATGAATTATCTATCCAAACCATTTTCATCGTCCTGATCAAAGAGCATCCCTTAAACAAAGCCATCATGAATCGTCTGCTTAAAGCAGCCAACCACCAAATCGTCGACCTTTAGACGATTTTTTTATTCAAAAAAAGCCCGAAGTCCCGGGCTTATCGGATAAAGATTAACACAGTGATTGCCACCATATAGAGGATAAAGAGATAATTGGCGTTTTCAAAACTGATGGAAAGTTCGCGCATCCTCTTAAGCGGTTTAAAATCCTTAACAATCACGTAACGATAAAGCACCAATCCAATCATGACATAAAGGGCATAATCGATCCACTGAGACACATCAAACAGTTGAACCATCTTTAGATCAAACCCGTAGAGCCATTGACCCAAAGGATAATAGAAAACCCCGATGCCCAAACAGAAGAGTCCCAAGATGAGCATGGCGAATTGTTGTTTCCGGTCGGTCACAATGAAGGATTGTGTTTTGGGACCAAATAAAATCTGTGAGAACTTAAGAAATGACGTGACCGTACCGATGTTGATAAGAGTGAACAACACCATTTTGAGTGTGTCATATTTAAAGTCGTATTTCACCAAGTTTTTAGAGACAAAGCCATTAAAAAACGGGGCACCACTAATGGATAGCATCCCAACAACAAGCAATATTCCTGTCAAAGGCATCGTTTTCATGACGCCTCTAATCTCCGAGACTTTTTTGGTGTGGTAGCGCTGAATGACAACACCAGCACCCAAGAATAAGAGGGATTTAAACAAAGCATGATTAAAAATGTGCAGCAATCCTCCCGCATAAGAGGTAATCCCCCCTGCGAATAAGCCCATCATCATGATTCCAACTTGAGAGACTGTGTGATAGGCTAGAATTTGCTTGAGATCTTTTTGAACAAGCGCAAACCCTACCCCAACCAAAGCGGTAACAACCCCGACATAAAACAACACGTTTTCCACACCATAATTCGCGTTTTGATACATTTGGATGATGATTCTGACAAATAGGTACAAAGCGCCTTTGACAATCAACCCCGATAATAGGGCAGAGATGGAGGATTGAGCCACACCGTGAGCCCGAGGTAACCATGTAAAAAGCGGAAAAATGGCAGCTTTAATGGAAAGGCCCGATAACATCATGATAAAAGCGAGCTTAACGATGTTACGATCTGAAAACTGATGAATGTTTTCCATAACCATTTGAATGTTGATGGTTCCATAAACATAATAGATAAAAATGATCCCGAGCAAGAAAAACATCGAACCCACTGTGGTGACCAGTAAATAAAAGATGCCCGCTCGAAACGATTGGCCTGACTTTTTATACACAATCAAGATCGTGATTAAGACCGCCATTAACTCCATGAAAACAAACAAGTTAAACAAGTCATTGGTTTGTAGGAGTCCCATGAAGATGCCTTGTAGAAACATAAAGAAAAACAAGAATTTGTTTTCCTTTTGGTTGGTTTTAAACGTGTAAATCAGCATGACCGTCCACATTAAAATGGTCAATCCAATGAAGGATAACGATAAGGTGTCATTATAAAAACCAATCGCAAACTGACGATCCCAGCCTCCGAAGACGATCACGTTTTGATCGGGATGCTGATTTAAGAAAAGCACATAGCCTACAAAAACCAAGGCCATAAGCAGTTGAACGACAAAAAGCGATTTGGCGACAAAAGGCTTATTAAACAAAAAGACAATAATACTCGCGAATAAAGGGACAAAGACAAAAAACAAAGGAGCATTCACCATTATTTGTCACCCCTTAAAATGACTTTCCACTCGATGCTACCGTAATGATGGAAAATCTTAATGCAGAGCATTAACGCTAACGATGTGATCGTGGATCCAATGACAATGGTTGTAATCATCAAGGCTTGTGGAAGGGGGTCAACGACAGCGATACCGATTTCTTGTAAAATCGGAACAATACCCCCTTCATAAATGCCTAAATTCAAGAAAAGCAAAATCACAGCGGATTCAATGATGGTCACACAAAACACCGATTTAATAATGTTTTTACTGGTCGCAAGACCGTAGACGCCAACCAAAATGACGATAAAACTTAAGATGGGGTTCATTAGCGTCCCTCCTTTAGGAATGCGGTGAAGATGGCAATGAGTCCGAGACTGACTTTAGCGCCAATGATAATGTTCATTAAATAGAGATAAATCGCTTTGGTTTCAACCGAAGTGGTGATGGGAAAGAAATTTGTGAAAAACACACCACGTGTGAAAAAGCTTAGAAATGAGATTCCAAACAAAAGAAGAAACAAAAACTTCTCAATCGTTAAAATCAGATTCACTTCAATCGTTTTTGAAATATCGATATAGTAAAGAATCAAGATGGCGGTGGCGATAATGGCACCTCCTTGGAATCCCCCACCGGGGGATAAATGCCCATTGATGACCACATACATCCCAAAAAGAAGCATGACAGGATAGAGTAACCGGCTAAACGTGATGAACAATTCCGGTGTCTTTTGCTTATCTAACATAAAGTTCGCGTTCTTTTCTTGAATTTTATGCTCACTGACCCACATGACTCCCGAAACAGCAATCAAGAGAATACTGGCTTCAAATAAACTATCAAACAAGCGGTAATCCAAATAAATGCCAGAAACTAAATTGTATGAACCCGTATCGTTAAAACCATTTAAGTAAAAAAACCATTTGCCCGCATCGTCATATAGGTCGCGCAAATCGGATAAGGAAACGACAAAAAAAAGCAAAACAGCTCCTAAAAGAAGAACCAAACTTACGCGCTTAATCATAAAGAACACCGTCCTCAATCGTTAACACCTCGATAAAGGAAGCGTCTGCTGTCAATGATTTTAGATCTTTCATCAGCACGCTGCTAGATTTTCCTTTGAGTTCAAACGTGCTGTTGGCATCGTTATAGGTAATGATTAAATCCACGTTAAGCTCTCGTGTGAGTTCTTTTTCCGTGCCTTTGATGCCGGCGCAGATGTTTAGTTTTAAGTGATGATCATCCGCAAACTGCACCAAACGATCATAAACAATTTGGTTTTCTTGATCGAGTTCATGCATATCGTGATCGACGCGGTCAAGAACAATAAACTCACGTTGACGAGAAATACTAATAACATAGATAAGCGGAATGATGGCCGAACCAATCGCAACCTCTGCTATAGCGACATCTGGCGCTTGATTGATAGCGTAAAGGGTGGCTGCTACCAATCCAAAGGATGCGATAAAAATGATGATGGTAAAGTTTTCCTTGTGAAAAACCACTACGATTGCGATGATAATTAACAAAATCTGCAAAACAACGCCAATGATTTCGATCATAGTTCTCTTCCGTCCTTATGGTCAATTGGAATACCGATTAAATAGGCTGATCGAATATTAACATGCGAACTGATGGGGCTTGTGATCAGTAAAAATAAAATCAGAAGCACGAGACGCACGATCGAATCAAATTGAAACCGGGCAAAAATGAGCGCAAATAAAACGAGCAAAGAGGCGACCGTATCAATCGTAGAGGCGGATAAAATCCGGGTATACAGGTTTTTCAATAGAAAAATGGCCAACATCCCAAAAATGACAAAAATCCATGAAGCGACTAAAATAAAAATGGATATCCAACTCATTTTTGACGCCCTCCCGTCATGATGAATTTTGATAAGAGGGTCATGGTCAAAAACCCGATGATGCCATACGATATGGCGATGTCCAAAAAGACGAGGTTATCAATAAAAATAGCATAGACGGCGATAATCAAAACCACTTTTGCTGAAATGAGGTTTAACATAAGAATGCGATCCCATAGTGTTTTGCCTTTAATCAGTTGGATAAAAGCAGCCATCATGGATAAAACCAATAAGAGGATGGTCACAATTAAAAACCACTGCAGCACGCTCATTTGTGATCCCCCATCTTCTTAAGTAATTTTTCAAATTTATCCCGAATTGGCGCTTCCAACTCACTCTGTGGAGTGCCTGGTTTTGCTAATACCATCACATAGATGGTTCGATTAACGACATCCACTGATATGGTTCCAGGAGTTAAGGTGATCGAATTAGCCACAATCGCGACTTGAACTGGATCATAAAGATCTAAAACCAGTTTAAAAACGGTGGGAACATGATCGCGTGTAATCAAGTTTCGAACAAATGAAAAGGCCGATTTAAATATTTCAACAAACAACAAGGCAATGTAACCGATAATTGAAAAAAGGCCTAATCCCTTGTAGCGAAATCCTTTTTGGGTAAAAAGAACTTCATAGGCCAAGACCGATACAAAAAAAGAAATGATCACTCCAAAGACGATGGTCGTCCAATCTAAGTCAAAATTCAATAAAAACCATAAGGCCAGCATCACTAGGAAAAATTTGATGCGGGAAATCCATAAATGCATGATTATCAACTCCTAAAAACCACTTTGTATTATATCATAAAAAACCCTCAATTTCATTGAATTTATAAGAAATTGACGCATCCCCTGTCGCCATGTGATAAAATATAAGTAATCCGAAGAGGTTTAATGAAACACATGAAAAAGATCCATATCCTGGTGTTAATGGTGGTTTCACTCGTTTTACTTTCTGCATGTGATTGGCTGAACACACCACTTGCTCCCCCTGTTAACACCACCCCACAAGGAAATCCGTTGCTTAATCCCACCTTTTCCCATCAAGGTGGTTTTTATGATACCGCTATTGAACTCGCCATTTTTGCAAAACCTAATACCACCCTTTATGTAACATTTGATGGGTCGATTCCCACCCAAGAGTCCATGATTTATCATGCACCCATTTTATTGGAAGAATCCTATATCGTAGCCGATGGAAGCGAAATTTTGATTCTTCCTGATACCGTTTATGAAGGACCCATCTCCATGATAAGAACCACATCATCGAGATGGCATTCGCCTAAAGACGATCTATTCAAAGCGCATACCATCCGTGTTTTAGCCGTGGACCTTTTTGGTCATGCAAGTCAAATTATTACCCAAACGTACTTTGTTCATCCGAACATTTTTTCGCTTTACACGTTTCCGATTATGTCGCTTTCGACAGATCGGCAAAACCTCTTTGATTTTGAAACCGGCATTAACGTTCCTGGGGTTCATTTTGACACTGGAATTGAAAATGAACGAGACAATCGAACAGGCAACTATTTTATGAGAGGCGATGAATGGGAACGACCCGTATTTGTGGAGTACTTCGATTTATCGGGTCAACGTCAAATGGCGTTGGACGCAGGCATTCGGATTCATGGCGGTCTCTCTCGGAAATACGCCATTAAATCGTATCGTCTTTATGCAAGAGACAGTTATGGATCCATCAGTTCATTTAATTATCCTTTTTTTGATGAACTGGAAGATGACAGTTTTAAACGGTTGATTTTAAGAGGGTTTGGACAAGCGTTTGAATACACCCTATTTGGAGAAGCAGCTGCTCATCAGGTTTTGCAGCCACTGACCTTGGATATTCAACAGTCTTCCCCCATCATTTTATTCATCAATGGGGAGTATTTTGGTATTCGCAACATTCGAGAGCGATTGGATCACCATTATTTGAATCGCCATTATGGGCTTGATCCAAACGATGTTACCCTTTTGGTCGGTCAAGGTTATTTGGATTACGGTCAAGCTATCGGATCGGCTCAGTACATGGCGATGTATCACTTTATCACCACGAAAGATATGAAAAATCAAGCGCTTTACCGACAAGCATCTGAACAGATGGATATGGATAATTTCATTGATTATAATATTGCCCAATTGTATTTTGCCAACATGGATTGGCCTCAAAACAACGTGCTCTATTGGAAAAAGAATGTCCGGTATTCCCCCAATGCCCCCTATGGGCATGATGGAAGATGGCGATGGATGATCTTTGATTTGGATGCCGGATTTGGTGCATCTTGGGGAGGGAATCGCCCTGAATTGAACAGTTTTGAGCGGCTCACAGGCGATTCATGGAAAACAGGTCAATTGTTCATCTCATTATTGGAAAATCCTGAGTTTAAAGCCAAATTTATTTACCGGCTACTCGCGCTATCAAATACCGTTTTTCATCCTAATCGAACAACCCAAATTATTCGAGACATGAAATTAGAGTATTTACCCGAGATAGAAGACCATATTGCACGCTGGGGATTTCCAAGTTCTTACAACACGTGGGATCATTATGTCACCCGAATGTTGACGTTTGCGACCATGCGAAACGAATATTTTATCGAACATATGGAAGCATTCTTTGCGTTAAGCGACCAAGTGATGATGCGTTTTGAATCGAATCCATCCCATGGCACACTTGTCATCAACGGTCAGAAGATAGCCTCTAAGGAAGATTTGGACCTATATAGCACACTTCCAATATGGATTGAAGCAGCTCCCCAAAAAGGATATCATCTTCACCATTTTATCAACCAAGATGGCACGATTCTTTCCAATCAAAGCGCGTTTTTATTGGAACCAAATGAAGGCATGCATGTCATCGCCATTTATGCCTTAGGTGATCCAAAACCCAACTGGTTAGAAGCAACATGGGTTCAAGAAACCGGATTGATTTTAACAGGGGTTCTTATCCTTGCATGCTCGTTTTGGATACAAAAATATCAGAGTGCAAGAAAAATAAAAAAGCATATGTAAGCGGTATCATATCACATAAAATGTGATAAAATAGAAATAAATTTGACACACATCATAAAGGAAACCCGCCATGAGAGTTAAAAAACATCCCATCCTTACCTTTCCAGAGAAGAAAGAAGTTCCCTTTGTTTTTGAAGGAAGACCTGTCATCGGATATGAAGGGGACACGATTGCATCAGCCCTTCATGCCTTAGGCGTTCAAACCCTCAGTTACAGCATCAAAAACCATCGCCCGAGAGGTTTTTACTGCGCCATAGGCAACTGTTCATCGTGCAACATGATCGTCGACGACATCCCCAATGTTCGCACGTGTGTGACCCCACTTAAACCCCATATGAGGGTGGAAAGACAAACCAATAAGGGGGTTCTCAAATGATTAAGAAAGAGTTAATTATAATCGGAGGCGGCCCATCCGGGTTATGCGCAGCCAAAACGGCACTGGATGCTGGTTTGGACGTTCTTTTAATTGAACGAAGTCCAGAGTTGGGTGGACAGTTGGTGAAACAAACCCATAAATTTTTTGGCTCAAAAAGCCAATATGCAAAAACAAGAGGATATGATATTGCCAAAATCTTAATTCAAGATATCCAAAATCATCCCTCTATAGAGATAGCCGTCAATACCACAGTCGTTGGCCTTTACCCTGATTTAGTGGTGACCACGTACGATGGGTATCGGTACCTTAAGTATCAAGCGCAGTCGGTCATCGTTGCTACAGGCGCTTCTGAAAAATTCCTAGCTTTTGAAAACAATGATTTACCAGGCATCTATGGTGCAGGAGCTGTTCAGACCCTAATGAACAATTATGGGGTGCTGCCTGGACAAGACATTATCATGGTGGGCAGTGGAAATATCGGACTCATCGTCAGTTATCAATTGATGCAAGCCGGTGTTCGTGTTCATGCGATTGTGGAAGCTTCAAAAAGCATCGGAGGTTACAAAGTACATGCGAGTAAAGTAAGGCGTCTTGGCATTCCAATTTTAACAGGAACTACCATAAAACGCGCCATGGGTGAAAACGAACTAAAAGCCGTTGAATTGATTCAACTTGATGACAATTGGAACCCAATTGCTGGTACTGAGTCTATCATGGAAGTGGATGCTTTATGCATATCTGTGGGTTTATCCCCCATGCATCAACTGCTTTCTATGATCAATGCAAAAACCAAGTATGTGCCTGAGTTAGGGGGCATCGTTCCCGTGATTGACCATCAACACCAAACATCCATACCAGGTGTTTTCTCATGCGGAGACAGCGTGGGGATTGAAGAAGCCAGTTCCGCGATGATGGAAGGGTATTTAACAGGTCTTTACGTCGCTAAAAGTCTTCATAAAGCCCATCCAAATGAGGAAGAAGTTAAAGCGCTTTATGAGAAGCAATTGCTGATGTTGCGGGATGGACCTTTTGGAATCAAAACCAAAATCGGTTTAGAGAAATTAAGGGAGGGTATGAAACATGTTGACTAAAACAGGTGTGCCAACCGTTGAACAAGTCTTATCCAAGTTTCCGAAACGGACGGTCTTAATGAAACCCAAAGCCATCATTGAATGTTACGAAGATATCCCCTGTAATCCGTGTGAAACTTCGTGTCCATTTAACGCCATTCACATTGGCGAAAACATCAATCAAATTCCTGAAATTGATTTTGATACTTGCACAGGATGCGCACTGTGTGTCCCTAGTTGTCCTGGACTTGCTGTCATGATTGCACAAATCAAAGGGGATCGCGCTTGGTTTAAGATTCCTTATGAGTTTTTACCTAAACCCAAAAAAGGGGAGATCTGGCCGGGCTTAAACCGTCATGGCGTGTCCATTTGTGATGCTCTGATTGAGGGAGTCATGGAGAGCCCGAAAAACGATCACACATCACTCGTTACCGTTTCGGTTCCAGAAAGCGCTTTGTACGATTTTATAACCATCCAGGTGAAAGACCATGAAAAATAAAACCATCATATGCCGTTGCGAAGATGTTTCCTTAGAGCAAATTCACGCTTATTTGGATAAAGGCTACACCTCCATTGAAGACCTCAAACGCTTGCTTAGAGTCGGCATGGGACCGTGTCAGGGAAACACTTGTATCCATCTTATTCAACGGGAAATTAGCCACTATTTAGGAATCCCAGTATCTGAAGTCAAAACCCACAAGATTCGTCCAATGACCACCGGCGTTCCACTTAACAAAATTGCGGAGGAATCCCATGAAACATGATGTATTGATCATTGGTGCTGGCATCAGTGGTGTGAGCATCGCCTATAACCTTGCCAAAAAGGGACAAAAGAATATTCATGTTTTGGATAAAGGGTATTTCACCAACGGTTCTACCGGTCGTTGTGGTGCGGGTGTTCGCACGCAGTGGGCTACGGAGATGAACGCATCGTTGGCGTTAAAATCCATTGAATTTTTTGAAACAGCTAAAGAAGAGTTAGCGTATCCAGGCGACTTGGAGTTCAAACAAGAAGGCTACTTGATCTTAGCCACCACAGAAGGCGAGCACCATCAGTTTACAAAAAATGTCGCTTTGCAAAATGCATTGGGCATCCCGTCAGTTCAATTGACTAAAGAACAAGCATTAGCCATTGTTCCTCATTTGAATAAGCAAGCGTTTTATAGTGCAACCTATTGCAAAAAAGACGGCCATTTAAATCCATTTAAAATGACTGAAGCGTATTATTTGGCTGCTAAACGACTAGGAGTGACCTTTTCATTTTTCGAAGAAGTTCTTTCCATTGACCGATTATCCCCAAAAGGATTTTTAGTGAAAACAAACCAAGAAAACCATCACACACCCATTTTAATAAACGCTGCTGGCCCTTACGCGCATGAAATCGGGCAAATGGTTGGAGTTGATATTCCGGTTTATTCAGAGAATCATGAAATACTCGTGACGGAACCCATTGAACGGATACAAGGCCCGATGGTCATGTCCTTTTCAAAAAACATTTACTGCCAACAAGTCCCACATGGTGCTTTCATCATGGGACGAAGCGATCCACATGTTCCAAGGAATCACTCGACCGAATCCACTTGGCAATTCTTGGATAACATGGCGAAAACTGTGTGTGACATCATGCCTTTAATCGGAGAATTGCGTGTCATCCGACAATGGGGTGGTTCTTACAACATGTCACCCGATCGTCAGCCCATTATTAGCGGAACAGACGCTTTACCGGGTTTTTATATGGCGTGTGGCTTTAGCGGCCATGGGTTTATGTTTGCCCCTATGACCGGGTTGCTCATGAGTGAACTGATTTTAAACCAACCACGCACCATGGACATGGGTCCACTTCATTTAGACCGATTTAAAACCATGACCATCGACAACATTGAAAAGTCCGTTGTCTAGAAAGAAGGAAGAATATGGCGATTTACCCCTATCAAACGGAAACCCTGACCGATTTTCGTCAGGAATCCAATCGAATTTTGTATCAAAAAGCGCTAAACAACATTGAAAAAGAACTTGGGAAAATCTATCCCCTCATTATCGATGGAAAACGAATCCATTCTGAGAAACTTATGGATTCCATCAACCCTGCAGACCATCAACAGGTCATTGGACGTGTTTACCAAGCCAACAAAGAGCACGCTGAACAAGCGATGAAAAGCGCATTAAATGCCTTTGAAACATGGAAACATACCGACCCAGAAACACGCGCATCGGTGCTTTTTCGAGCAGCAGGTCTCATTCGAAAAAGAAAAATGGACTTTTGCGCCTTATTGACCAAAGAAAGTGGGAAACCTTGGGCAGAAGCGGACGCTGATGTCGCAGAAACCATCGATTTTCTTGAGTACTATGGCCGACAAATGCTGGAGTTGGTCCGAATCGATGATGCTATTCTGTCTAGAAAAAACATCGAGAAAAACACGTATCGCTACATCCCGTTGGGTGTAGGCATCGTGATTGCTCCGTGGAATTTCCCATTGGCTATCTTAGCTGGTATGACATCGGCTGCGATTGTGACTGGAAACACCGTTATCTTAAAACCCGCATCGCCTACCATGGTGATTGCGTATCGCTTCGTAGAAATCCTTGAAGAAGCTGGACTGCCTCATGGCATCATCCAATACTTACCGGGTAGCGGAAGAGATATTGGTGACTATTTAGTGACCCACCCTCAAACGCGGTTTGTATCATTTACTGGCAGCAAAGAAGTTGGAATCTCGATTTATGAGCGGGCTTCCAAGGTTCAAAAAGGTCAACTGTGGCTCAAACGAGTTATCGCTGAAATGGGAGGAAAAGACACCATCATCGTTGATGAAAGCGCGGATTTGGATTTAGCAGCGAACGCGATTGTCACCTCAGCATTCGGTTTCTCGGGTCAAAAATGTAGCGCGTGTTCACGTGCTATCATTCACGAAGCGGTCTATGATGTCTTAGTGGACAAAATCTACCAATTAACCAAAGCGATCAACATCGGTGATCCCAGCGACCCAGAAACTTTTATGGGACCTGTCATTGATCACCATGCTTTCAAGTCGATAACATCCTATTTCCAAGTCGGCAAACAAGAAGGAAAACTTTTGATAGGAGGACAGGCTTCCCCAGAAAAAGGGTTTTACATTGAACCCACGATTTATATTGATCTGGAGCCCAACGCCAGGTTGATGCAAGAAGAAATTTTTGGTCCAATTCTTGCTATCGCAAAAGCAGCCAACTTTGATGCGATGTTAAGCATGGCTAATAACACCGAATATGGGCTTACTGGAGCCATTATATCTAAAAACCTTGATCATATAGAGCGTGCAAAAAAAGAGTTCCATGTCGGAAACCTCTACATTAACCGAAAATGCACAGGAGCCATTGTTGGTTATCAGCCTTTTGGTGGATTCAATATGAGTGGAACCGATTCAAAAGCAGGCGGACCGGACTATTTGGTCCTTCATATGCAAGGAAAAACCATCTCTGAAGCCTATTAAGCAAAAACCACATCAATCGGATGTGGTTTTCTTTACCTCAATGAGTAAACGCTCCATGTCAGATGAAGACAACGGTTTATAATAATAATACCCTTGAACCAAACGACAACCCGATTGCTTTAAAAGGTCAATTTGGGAGGCATTTTCTATGCCTTCGGCGATCAATTGATGACCCATATTTTGAATCAGGCTGATGATGGATTGGTAAATCGAAACGTGATGGGTATTTAAGTATTTATCGGCAAGCACTTTATCCAATTTAACGTAGTCAAAATGCATGTTGACCAAATAATTGATTCCAGATACCCCCATGCCAAAGTCATCCAAGGCGATTTTTAATCCCATTTTGGAAAGACGATTGAGTGTTTGATACGCTAAGGATTGATGCGTGATTAACGCGCTTTCGGTGACTTCAATGACAATTAATTGGGGAGCGATATGGTATTCTTTCAATTTGGAGTTGATGTAATGAACAATGTCACGGTCTAAGAACTGAACAGCGGAGAAATTAATGTGACATGGAAGCAGCGTATACCCTTGATCGTTCCATGCATGCATTTGCTTGAGTACCTGATCAATGACCCAACGACCGATGTCTTCAATCCATCCTTTTTCTTCAGCGACTGGAATAAAGACATTAGGCCCGTAGGCGTGGTTTTTCAATCGAATTAACGCTTCCATGCTGACCATTGTTTCGGTTTCAATGGCCATCTGTGGCTGATAAACCAAATAAAACCCGTCATCGTTTAATGCGTCTTTTATCGTTTTTTCGATATCCAAACTTTGAGCCAGTTTTAAATCGTAGATTTTTTCAAAATAAGCGTAACCTTGTTTGCCGTTATCCTTGGAATGATGAAGGGCCATGTTTGCTTTACGGATGATTTCATTCACGGTATTCCCATCTTTTGGAAACAAACTAATGCCGATAGAAATCGAAAAATATCCCTTAAAAATGGTTTTAGACGATTGATTAAACGTTTGACTGAGTGTGGTCACCAGATTTTGCAATCGTTCCATCGATTGATAAGGATGAATGATGAGAAACTCATCTCCCCCATAACGGGCGAAAAATTGGCCATCCATGAGACTTCCCACATGAGATGCGAAAATTTTTAACAACTGATCGCCATGTTCATGCCCCTTTTGATCGTTGAAAACTTTAAAGTTATCGATATCAAGGTACAAAACAGCGAAGGGTTCTTGGTTCTTAATCCGTCTTTCGACTTCATGATTGGCCGCCATCCGATTGGGAATTCCAAGTAGGTAATCGGTGGTTGCCTGCTTAAAGAGCAGATTGGTGTAAGTTTCAATTTCATTAGACAACGTCTCAATGGTTTGATAGGTGGGTTTTAAATAGTTTGGTTTCTTACTGGGTGTTTCAAAATGCTTTGTTTCGATGGAATAAGAAGACAATGATAGATTGAGTTTACCGATCGGAATGACGACACGAAGAATAAGCAAGACTTGCATCGTCATCACAATCAAAAGCGCTAACGTGACAGTTGAAAGGATTAAATAATCACGGGTTTGATTAAATATGGCCATGTCGTAACCGACAGCAAGGACCCCAACAATCGTGTTGTTTTGATCATATAAAGGGGTGGCGTACTCATAAACCCACGTCCCCAATTTCTCATAGAACCAGGTGTAATAAAGGGTTTCACCGGCTAAGGCTCTCATATAATCAGGGTCATCTTGATAACGCAAACCTACATCTTCTTGATCCGAATCTGCCAGTGTTAAAAACTGTTGATCCAGTATCAGTGCATAAAGGATATGCTCATTTTGTTTCACCATGTTATCAATCACCGTTTGGTGTTGATAAGACTGAGTTAACTCGACTAGATAATCAGCGGTTACTCCAACTTGCAAAAAGTGATTGTCTTGGTTTCTAAAATATACAAACTTGACATAAATGTCGCGATTGACACTTTTTCTAACCGGTTCTTCGTAATAATCTAACCCACTCACCCAAAAATCATAAAGGGCTGTGTTTTCGACAATTTGGTAGCCATTAAATAGGCCATTTGCTGCAAAACGTTGAATCCCTTCGTTATCAAACCAGTAGAGCAGTTCCACATCGTATAGCGAAGCGACATACGCTAAATACTCATCGGATAGCTCATCTTGATTGTCCATGACCAGTTGGCCCGCTTGATTGGACTTCCATAACACGTCATCCAGTAAAATGGATTGCATTTGACTATTTTTTTGAATAAGGGTGGCATTTAGTTTGATGTTTTGCATGTTGTTATTGTGATTGAGTTTGACAGAGTAACGCAACGAAAGCGAATAGACACCAAACGAAAAAATCCCAATCACGATTAGCGCAATCAACAGGGGTAAAATCATCGATTTCATGAAAGAGATGTAAATGTGTTTCACGTTAAACCTCCCTAATCAGATGAACTACCATGGAAGCTCACATCCTTTAATATGGGCGTCATAAAAGGCTTCAAAAGACTCTTTAAACGAAACAGGAAAAGGGTTTTTCCATGAGGATAGATGGTCATTTAGTTGTTCCATGGTTCGGATACCCGGTATGATGGTCGTTACTTCTGGATAAGACCAAATAAAACCTAAAGCGTATTTGGCTAAAGCAGGATCGTGTGTCATCTCGATTAACTGAGACACCAGAGTGTGTCGTCTTATTTTTACATCCTCAGTCCACCGGCTTCTAATATCGGAAAACAAATGGATTGACTGATAAGCACCGGTAAGCCATCCAGAATCTAAAGGAACTTTAATAATTAAACGGATGTTTCTTTGATGAAGGATTGAAAACAGATCCCGTGTTGATTGCGCAAACACATTAAACAAGAGTTCAACAACATCAACCTTCACATGATTCAAAAGGGTGAGGAGTTCATCTCGTGTATCGAGACTCACGCCGAAACTCCGAATGACACCACGCGCTTTCAAATGCTCTAATATATGAAAATGATCCGTTTTTCCTTGGAGGATATCAAGAGGTGGATTATGAAGCAAGAGCGTGTCCAAATAGGAAGTTTGGAGTCGTTTCAAACTTCTATTGATTGATGGTTCCATTAACGATGAACGAAAATCCAACCGATCATCATCGTGATGACCAAACTTAGACACAATCACCACACGGTCTCTAACCTCGTTGAGGGCTTTACCGATAATGGTCTCACTTTGACCCAAGGCGTAGTTCGGTGCCGTATCAAAAAGCGTGATTCCAGCGGCAAACGCGGCTTTGACTAAATGAACGCCCTCTGACTCACTCATGATGTGGCTTTGACTGATGTTTCCCAGCGGAAAGCCGCCGAAGCCTAAGGTGCTCACCGATACGGTGTTGGGTAGAAAAGGTTTATAGTTCATTATTTTACTCCCGCAGATAAACTTAAAACACTATGATTATATCATAGCAAAAAGTAAGACTAAACCACACGGTAGCGGAATTAAGAAAAACTTAATAACCTAGATTGATTTAAGAAACGTTTGATTGACGTGGCTTAAGAAAATAGCCGCAATCAACAAATCAGCCGCACCCCCAAATGACAGACCGTTATGGATGCAATATTCAGTCAATTCGCGGGCTTGACTGGGATCACTCACATCGGTTTTCCTAAATATAGCTTTCACGTCCAAATAGCGCTTTAATGATCCTGCACGGTGTAAGAAGACCGTATCTTCGGTCGTTAATACGATGATCTTAAGCAGGTTTCTTAATTGATTGGGGTTCGAATTGACTTCGGTATAAAGCGATCGAATACTCGGTAAACCATGATGTATTTCACCGCGAGCGCCTAAGAAACCATAGGTGCGATACATTCTTAAGCCTGCAGTAGAACCCTCTTGTTCAAGTTCTTTTAACACATCTTTGGCAAGGTGTTTCATCGTTTCAAAAAGAGAAGGATACGTTAAATGTTTGGATAAAACGAATCCGAAAGAAAGAAGAACATAGCCCAAAATGAAAATCAGCCCTTTGTAGCAATTAACGCCCTTTGTTTTTGAAAACATCGCGGACTCAGCTAAAAGGGCTATTGGGCGTGCTTTTTCAACTAACGATTGTGAATCATCAGCGTTAAAACCTAAAAAAAACAGATCAACAAGATAAGGACGAATGACATTGGCAGCGTCTTCCATTAATCGATGATTCATGTCAGGGTGAGATCCTTGCGATGTTTTAGTGACTAAGCCAAATTTGTCTTCCAAAGCCAACTCTTGATCCATGGCGTCTTTAATCCAATCATCAAGGGTTAACCTAAGATACGAAGCAACTCGTTGTTCAATTAACGTTTTGATGAGAAAAGGATCATGAGCAGCGGTCCTTCGACACACACTTGCAGGTTTTGAACAAAGCAAACAGAGGCGCTCTAAGAATCCCAATTGAAGTCGGCTAATGGAAACCTTTGAACCAGAAAACAGATCTAAATCGATTAGTCTGCCCAAAGGATGGGTATCCTCAATTTCCATGAGTTCTTTTTTAAGTGATAAGCCATCTCGACCCGATACACCGATTAAAACCCAACATCCGGCATCATCGCTATGATCGTTTAAATAAGGTGGGTTTAATCGTGTTTCAAGCTGCTTTGAAAAAAGGGAAACCAAAACATAAGCTTCCTTCGTTTTTTTATGGATTCCGGGGATGTTAGCAGAAATAGAAATGACCAGTGGATACGTGCTTAACATGCGCTCGATGGTATCGATTCGAGCTTCTTTGGCGTTTAACTGCGCATTCATGGATGAAACAGGGCTTTCCCCTCTTTGGAAATCAAAAAGTCATACGTGGCTTTTGGAACCAAGGGGTAGAGGGCATCAAATTGTTGATCTTTGGCCAATTGTCGAACAAAAGACGCACTGACGACATCTGTTTGATGCGTCATGCGTTCAACTTGGACAAAACGATCCCCCAATAGCTCACGCATGGTCATGTTGTACGCATGCGTCATGGGATCTTTCGGTTCCGTGCCTGCATAGCGTCTTTGAATGCCAAAGATGGGCATGAAATAGGTTTTGAAAATAGTAAGATCGATTAACATGTAGTGTTTAGAAACCAACGAATCTTCTTTGAGAAAATACGTTGGAAACGTGGCTTGTGAGATGATATAGTGGGTGGAAGGAAGGATGGTGACATTTTTTAAGTGAGCCGTCGATGCTTTAAGCAATTGATGGCGAATCGCATAAGGAAACACGCTTCGATTTTCTTCCACGAGAAAAAGGATGACATGATCTTCCAGTTGAGATGCTGTCTCAATTAAGTAGAGATGGCCATTAGTGACGGGGTTACAGTTCATCACAATCGCTCCAATCGTTCCTTTGAAAAGAGGCAATTGATGTTGGATGGATAAAAGGTGTTGATCGATGGGATCGACCTTATTTTCTAACATACATACCCGATCGGTTTCGACAATCATTGAGAAGTTGAGGTTTAAGAATGTTTGTTTATGACCAAGTGCGGTATAGACAAAATATTTGTTGATGTTTAATGCTTGGAGTCTTGAAATCAAGATGGAAACCAAATAACTCATCAGGTTTTCACCTTGATAATCACGGTCAACCGCAATCATTTTAATGACATTTCCATCCAAAGAGCCTGTTGCTATCATGCGGTCATGGTCCAAAATGCCCAAAGTCAGGGTGGTTTGGTGATCGACAAAAAGACCTTCTTTAACAATTAAATCGAAGGCTTGCTGTTTTTCATCATCCATAAGACAATCAATGACCTTATACATGGTTTACTCCTTGGTTTGATATAAAGTATCGATCAAACGGCCATCGCGATATCTCACATACCCAATCGGGGTTTGACGGTTAAAACGTGTAGCAGGAATCCCTGTCATTTCCATAGCTTTTTGATAAAGGGTTTCAATCGGAATGATGTTGAGTGAGGTGTTTTTGAGTCGTTCCATTAGATCAGTCCGGCTCGGATGGATGGCGATGCCTCTTTCGGTTACCAAACAGTCAATGGATGACCCGGGTGTCGTAATCGTGGTGACCTCTTTTCGGATGATTGATGTTCTAGATTTAATCAGATTGGTGGTAATAATCGTCAGCTTAGCCCCAAATGCTGTGTCTGAGTGTCCGCCACTTCCCCCCATCAGTTTTCCAGAAGAGTCGGTAGTGACATTGACGTTGAAGTCAAGATCGATTTCGGTTGCTCCCAAAATAACAACATCCAGTTCGTTTACAATTGGATGGTCTAAGGGATTTCCGTATTGGGAGGCAGACATAAAACGATGGTTTGGGTTGGTTTTATAGGATTGAACGGCCACTTGATCAAAACATTGCACATCGTAGAGGGTTTCAAAAAGCCCTTCTTTGTGCATATCCACTAAAAACGAGGTGATTCCACCTGAGGCGAATGACCCTTTGACGTTTTTTTCCTTCATGCGTGATTGCACATCCAAAGCAACCGCTAAACTTGTTCCACCGGCGCCGGTTTGAAAACTCATGTGATCACGGATGAATCCTAGCTCATCGATGAGTTGCGCGGTGTTTCGTGCAATTTTGAGTTGAATAGGATCCCGTGTCGGTTTGGTTGTCCCAGATACAATGCCTTTGGGATCACCGATGGAATCCACATGAACAATGGCATGAACATAGCGGCCTAGAAGATCAATTTTAGTTAAATTTGAGGTCAAGCAATCGGTCACTAACACTTTATGTTTCGCATAGAGGAGATCCGCAATCGCATACCCCAAAGATCCGCAAGCTGAAGGCCCATCGACACCGCTGCCATTTCCTTCGCTATCACAAGCAGGGGTTGCAATAAACGCGACATCAATGGTTAACTCACCGGATTCAATCGCGCGAGGTCTTCCACCATGCGTGTCCATAATGATTAGCCCCTTTAAATGACCCGAAGAGACGGCATCTGCGACTGGACCGTTGATATAATTGGTATAAAGATTGGTGATGTTTCCGTTTTTAATCAGTTCAACCATGGGTTCATGAACCGGAAAAATCGCAGAAGGCGCTAGCGTCATGTTCATGAGGTTTCGCTTCTTTATTTCGTTAAGGACCAGATTTAAGACGGCATCTCCATTTCTTAGATGATGGTGAAACGACAAGGTCATTCCGCTTTTGATCGGTAAATCATCAAAAACAGCTGAAATGGAATCCAGCATCACTTTAGTTTCGTATCCCAACACTTCAGGAATTAGTTTTCGTGGTTTTAGTTTAGCCTCTTTATCATAAGGTAAAACTCCTTTGAAAGAACGTGAACTCATGTGATAATGCCCCACTTTTTGGCTTTTTCAAGCGTTTTTATGGCCCGATCTATGATGGGTTTATCCACCATTTTTCCATCCACTGAAAAAACTCCCTTTTGGTTGTTTTGAGCTTCTTGAACGGCTTTCATGATTTTTTGTGCCTGTAAGATATCCTTTTGATTGGGCGAATAGACGCGGTTAATGACATCCACTTGATTGGGATGAATGCACGCTTTCGCATTCATGCCTAATCCCTTCGCTAAAGTAGCGTCATTTTTAAGCCCAACTAAGTCTTGTGCATCCACAAAAGGGGTATCAATCGCATCAATACCATGAGCCTTTGCAGCTAGGACCACTAGCCCTCTAGGAATGAGAATTTCGAGTCCTTCAGCGGTTCGATTTACCTCTAAATTTGTCGCTAAATCTTCGGCACCGAGCAGCAAACCCGTTACCCGCTCCGTTTGAGCGATTTGATTAATCTCCATTAAGGAAAGCGCATTTTCGATGATGGGAATAAGGCCAATTTGCTTTTTCATCCCTTTTTCGGATTCGATTCTTTTAAGGGTGTTCACACACATCAAGGTCCATTGAAGGGTTGCTTTTGGAAGCATGATGGTGTCGATGTCATCTGAGCAAATCACATCTAAATCATGAAGGCCAAGTGGGGTATCTAGTCCGTTAACTCGAACTATTCGTTCAGTATTTTCGAATCGAAACCGTTGGACAAACGTTTGAAGTAAACGTAAAGCCGCATCCTTTTCGGATAAGAATACCGCATCTTCTAAATCAAAAATAACCGCATCAGCATCAAAAACATCTGCGTTTTGGATCATGGCTGGTGAATTGGAAGGAATAAAGAGCAGACTACGTCTCATGAGCAATCTCCAATCGATCAATCGCGGTATTCAATCGTGCGATAATCGCGTAATCTAAAGCGCCTTTATCGTGAATATGGACAAACAACGCATGGATCCCGCGTTCGTTTAATGTTTGTCGAATGACCGCTTCGATTTGATGTCCAAATTGATCAAAAACGATGCTATCAATTTGGATTTCAAGGGTATCATGGTCTTTGACTGTGATCAAACAGTCATTGGATTCCAATGTTCCACATGAAGCCATTTTCATTTTAATCACCTATTTTCTTCGATTTGAAAGTTGAATGGTTCGCTCCATGAAATTATTGACAATCATGTAACCGCTGTCGACATCCATAGCCGGTTTTGCAAGGCAGACATCCGCTTCACAAGCAATTGCAACACTTGTGGTGGCTTCCGCGGTGATGTTGGTTTCATTGCATGTTCCTCCGGAATACGCAAGAATTCCTTTTTGCTTACAATAGAGAATCGCTTCAGCGACGTTATGAATGCTTCCTAAATCCGGTGTTTTAATTTGAAGCATATGACCGGCTTTATTGTCAGCAAAATATTTAATATCTTCTAACGTGTTGCACCATTCATCGGCGACAATTTCAATCCGAATGTTTTCTTCGTCTAAACGACGTGTAATTTCTTTCAAAGCCAACATGGTGTCTTCTCGATTCCCCGCATCCACAGGTCCTTCTAGGCGAAGAAGGAAAGGAGAAGCAGCTTGTTCTAACGCTTTGCAGTATGAAAGGATGGCATCGTAATCGTTTTCAAACGCAATCCCGACGGTGCCATAGGTATCCAAATGCAAGACAGGTGTGTAATTTGGATCCTGCCTTTTTTCTAAAATGCGGTTTTTTAACCACCGGACATAATCCAAGAGAAGTTCGCCTTTTTGCCCCAGTTTTTCTTTGACATTGTTGATTAATCCGTGGGGTAAGCAATCGGCTTGTTTTAAGATCATTTTATCTACGTTGATGTAACGATCATCGCCTGATTGGGTGAAGATGGGCACCCGTTTAAGCAAGGTAAGGGTTGGATTGTACTCGTCACGAATCACTTGGGCCATGGTTTTTCTTTGACTTAAAGCCACAGCAGCCAATAAGGCTTGAGAAAGCCCATATCGAATCGCGGTATGCAATTTTTTGCCATTTACTGAAAAATGATCGTACTTTTCAGCCAGGGGTCGAAAAGAATCGAGGGATTCCCCAATTAATGAGGGAAGAATGTGTGTTTCAATTATGGGGATGTAGTCATCCGCTAAAAAGAGGGGGTCGCGGCCACCTGCACCGGAATACTGAACAGCGGCACAATCGCCAACCGCCACCGATCCATCTGATAAAATCAACTGGATAGAAATGGATTCACCGGGTTGTCTAATGGCTGAAAAACCAGGGGTCATGGGTGTACCAATATACATCAAACCATCGTGGATGGCATCGTTTTTAATCGCTTTTTGATCATCAAAATAAAAGCCTGTGTATCCTTTTGTTAAAATTACATCTTTAATCGTCATCGTCATCACTTGGTGTTGGGTCTTCCAATTAGATTTCCTGTTGATACCGCATAAATATCATCAACTGTCATTTGGAAATTAATCGGACGGCCTTCTGCTTTAGCCCTTTCATTGAGTTTGTTTTGGTGAAATTCTTTGATATCATCGGTCATACCGATGTTGCCGAATTCAAGGATTCGGACACATCCATCGTTGTCGCGTGCAGGAAGCACTTTGTTCATGTTTTGCTTACTAGGAGCAAAAGGAATGTCAATAACGCCCAACTCAAAGGCTTTGATTGTGCCTTGAGCTAAATCCTGGTCTCCGAGTTCGAAAACCCGCTCCATTAAGCAAGTCACTTCTTTACGAATTTGTTCTTTTTCAGCTTGAAGCACGTGCGAATCCGGCATTTTTTGGTCTTTTAAAAGGTTGACAACCATTTTGGATGTCTTAATTCCATAGGCGTTAATCTCTTTGGTGGGTACACCAATGGATTCATAAGGGGTTTTCGTAATCATTTTTGTGGCTCCAGATAAAGCGGCAACCGTAGAAGCCATGGCAATCAAACCGGATGCAGACGCTTCATCGCCAGGGAAGCCTCCCATCCATTGGTGGAAGACGGTGGTCAAAAAGACATCGTAATGGTATTTTTTAAAATAGTGATTTCCCAGTTCTTCAAGCATTTGGATGGCCGCAACGTCTTGGATAATGTTGCCACATTGACCATACCCTAATGTGATGTTTTTAACCCCTTGTTCAGCTGCAAGTAAGCCTTCAATGATGCCAACCGTAATGGCCAAAGAAGGAGGGACCAATGTTCCTGTTAAAGGTCCAAAAGGTTCACGGTTGATGGGTATCCCGTTTTCCTCATAGAAGCCTACCAAACGGTCGCAATACTGCCAATAATAGATTGAATCGGCTAATGATATGTTTTTTGCATAGGGCAAGTTATAAGAAATACCGCCCCCTTCGTTCGATGTCCATCCAGCGGCATGAATGATTTCAGCCAAAAGGCGTCCATCGGGTGTGCCGTGACGGGCTTGAAGCGGTAAATTGACCGCTTCTAAAACGTCCATACACGCTTGTACGCCGTGATTGACAACGGGAAAACCATTGAGCAGTGACCGTCCATGACGGATGCTTTCTTCGATGCCTCTTTCAGCTTCTTCATAACGGTTTTGCCGCGTATAAGAATCCACAGTTGAAGGCAAAAAATCCGCCCCAGCGTCTTGCAGATGTTTAAGTAAATCGATATGTGCGTCCAATGCAGCGACACCGGCACGTGGCTGGATAAAGGTGCGGCCTTGCTTTTTTGCTTCCATCAGTTTGATAGCAAAATTCTTATGGGGAGGAACCTGTTTCAAATGATGGATTGCAACCTCCAAATCTAAAAGGGAATCCCGACCGGTTTTCCACGTTTGGAGGATTTCTTTTCGAACTGTCAAAAACTGGTCAAGCGACCATTTTTGATTCATAACTTTCATGGCGTAAGCTCCTCTAGTTTGAGTATATGTTTTTTCATGATTTTTAACGCGATTTCTGGGTATTCCATGGACAATAGACCCATCGCTGAAAGGATGTAGTCTTTATCAAGCAAAAATTCAGGATGCCTAGGTCTTAACTCCATGGGTCGATTTTCTTGGTGTGTTCCACTCCTTAGGAGTGCGATGGGATCTTTACTGTTAATAACAACACCGCCCGTGCCGATAAAAAAACGGGTCTGTGTCAAATCTTTGCCGACTTGGTAATAATAAATACCAGAAGGTGTATAGGCGGCTTTAAGTGTTCCTACGTGCCTAGATACCGCTATATGGATGGCTTGGGAAGCGAAGATGTCATCTACGGTGTCATCCGCTTCGGTTTTCGCTATAAAATCGATCTTAGAAGCGCGTTTTTGTGCCTCTAAATGAATATCGATGCCTTTTTTGTTCCAGTGAGACAGATCAGATGGTGTCATCGAGTCCAAGACCCCTAAAGCGGAATAGCGCATGCCTAAATCCCCTTCGACGGTTCGTTTAGCAAACGGTTCTTCGAGACCCGATAGCAAAGCGTTCATTTGGGTGGGTAATCCTAAAGACATGGAGTATACATCGGTTGTGGCTCCTCCGACATCCACTAACATCAAATCGCCTAATCCTTCGATGTCATCAAACCCTTTGGAAAGAAGTTCAGCTGCCATCAAAACAGCATTCGGCGTCGGCAAGACCACTTGGTCAATCAATTTTTCTACTTTTTTGATGCCTTTTGCTTCAATGATGTTTTTAACGAAAATCTCTTTAATCGTGTTTTTAGCATCCTCGATGTTTAACACATTTAAGCGAGGCATGACGTTCTCACAAAGATGAAAAGATTTTCCACCTTGTTCCAATAAATGACGCACCTCATCGGTGGCATCCTTATTTCCAGCAAAAACAATCGGAGCACTGATGGACGATTCAGCAATTTTTTTGGCGTTATGAATCACGCACTCTGAATTGCCTCCATTAGCTCCGCCTGCAAGGAGAATGATATCAATTTTCTTATCTAAAATGCGATTGATTTCGTCGTTGTTGATGTGATGGGATAAAACGAGTTCGACTTTTGCACCAGCACCCAAACACACGCGTTTGGCGGCTTCAACTGTCAATTCTTCGACCAATCCAATGGCCACCATTTTAAGACCGCCAGCGGCTGATGAACACGCAATCACTCGGTCAAAGACAAGAACCTCACCTAGTGTAACATAAAGTTCGCTAAGGGCTTTTTCGTATCCATCGATGATGTTGGTATCCACAGTGGTGATGGATTTGGCTGTTCCAAGAATGATTTCTTTTTCCAAATCAACCGCGGTTAATTTGGTGAAGGTCGACCCAAAATCCACTAAAAGATAATATCTCATCCTATTCTCCCAAATCGGCTTTGATGATGCCTAGCACATCTTCGATGTTGGTTCCAGGTGGAAAGACACGATTGAATCCCATCAGTTTAAACCGTTTTTCGACTTCAACGAAGTCTTGTTTGCCGACTACGATATTTCCACCGACATAAAGCAATATGTCGCTCAAACCTGCTTCATTGCACTTTTCACGCATGCCCTTGCAATCCAGTTCTCCGTGACCATACAGGGATGAGACCATTATTAAAGGAGCAGATGTTTCGATTGCTGCGTTAATAAAATCCTCCTGTGTGGATAACACGCCGACGTTGACCACGTTGTAGCCTTCACGCATGAGCGTGTACTCGATGATTCTATTACCGACAGCATGGACATCAGCTCCGATAACTCCAATAACAATTGATTTCATTGATTCCTCCGGTTATATAAAAAATAGCCATATGAGCGGACTAAATGTAAAACGCTTACATCAATTGTATTTTAATACAAAACGGATAAAATTACAACAGGGATTTGCTTTTTGCGTTTCACTTTTTTTGGTGTTATAATGGGTATGGGTGAAAATGATGAAAACATTAGAAAAAGAGCATCTGATTGCAGCGGTTAGACAACTGGCTATGGAAGCCAATTGGAACATAGGAAAATCGTTTATCGACACACTTCGTGAAGCATTAAAGTTGGAAAAATCGACCATTGGTAAAAATGTGCTTGAGCAGATCATTGAAAACGATGAAATTGCTTTTTTGAACAAAGAACCGATGTGCCAGGATACTGGATTGGTCGTCGTTTTTTTGGATATAGGCTATGATTTGCGTGTGACTTTTGACATCTATGAAGCGGTGAATCAGGGCGTGCGTGAAGCGTATAAAGAAGCACTACTGCGAAACAGTGTGGCGAAACATCCGATATCAAGAGGAAACACAGGGGATAACACCCCAGCCATTATTCATACACGCTTAGTTCCTGGTGATCAAATCCATATTAAATTAGCCCCAAAGGGTGGCGGCTCAGAAAACATGAGTTTGGTGAAAATGCTGGTGCCCTCAGATGGCGTTGAAGGCATCAAAAAACTGGTGTTGCATACGATTTTTCATGCAGGTGGAAAACCCTGTCCACCGTTGGTGGTCGGGATTGGTTTAGGTGGCAACTTAGAAAAAGCAGCCCTTTTAGCGAAAGAAGCGTTGTTTCGAGAGTTAGAAGACCAAAGCAACGATCCTCTTTTAGCCCAATTAGAACGTGAACTTCTAGAAGAAATCAACCAACTCGGTGTGGGACCCATGGGCTTTGGCGGTTCAACCACAGCCTTAGCGGTTAAAATCAACGCCTATCCTTGCCATATCGCATCCTTACCGGTGGCTATCAATATTCAGTGTCATGCTTCACGGCACAAAGAAATGACGTTATAGGAGCCTAAAATGAAACTAAACACGCCCATTGATTCAATAACGATTCGGCAACTAAGAGCAGGCGACATCGTCTATTTATCCGGAACACTTTACACGGGAAGAGACCAAGCCCATAAACGTTTGGTTGAGGCACTCGAAAAAGAGGGTAAGCTCCCCATTGATTTTCAAGGACAAGCCATTTATTATGTGGGACCAACCCCAGCCAAACCAGGCCGCCCCATTGGTTCTTGCGGACCAACATCGAGTTATCGGATGGATAAGTATTCATCAGTACTCATGAAAGAAGGCCTCAAAGTGATGATTGGAAAAGGCGATCGCAGTGATGCGTTTATATCTGACCTTATTCGTGAAGAAGGGGTTTATCTTCAAGCAGTCGGAGGCGCTGGCGCCTTGTTATCTAGAAAAGTCGTCAAAAGTGACGTGGTCCTCTATGAAGATTTAGGTTCTGAAGCCATTTTCAAACTTGAGGTTATTGATTTTCCAGCCATTGTGACCTATGACATGCATGGTGGAAATTTAATACGAGACGAGATGGCTAAATATCAAACCACCACTCGAAAGATGACGGATACCCTATGAAAGAAAAGACACTCAAAAGTCGTGAAATTTATCGTGGATCCTTTTTGGATTTTTACGAAGACATCATCGAGAAAGAGGATGGTCAAACAGCCAAAAGAGTGGTCATAAGACACCCAGGTGCTGCAGCGATTTTAGCCTTGGATGATCGAGGAAACATCCTATTAACCCAACAGTTTCGTTACCCTATCGACGCGTACACACTCGAAATTCCAGCTGGAAAAATCGATCAAGATGAATCAAGTCTCATGTGCGCTATCCGTGAACTGGAAGAAGAAACGGGGTATCATCCTGAAACCATCGAGCATGTGATGTTTTTTCACCCATGCTTAGGATACAGCGATGAAGGCATTGATCTTTATCTGGCCAAAAACTGTAAAAAGGTGGATTACCCTAGACACATGGATGACGATGAAAGCATCGACGTGGTTCTATTAAATCCTCATGACATTGCTCAAATGCTTGAAAGTGGGACAATCACCGACGGTAAAACATGGATTGCCTTACTCTATTATTTGAACCACCAGGAGAAAGACACATGAAACGTACGCGACTAGACCGACAACAGGATTTCCTAATGGGGCTTTTAAGACCTTTCGTTCATCTTTGGATGGCACTGGATGTAAAACGAAAAGTAACAACCGATGGACGGGTTGATTTTAAACGAAAAGAGCCTTATATCATGTTGGCTAATCACACCTTTATGTTTGATGTGATTCATGTTCCTCTGCCCTTTAAGCATGTGCCTTTTATAGTGGCTAATCATACATTGTTTAAGAAAAAGTCAACCAAGTTTTTAGTCTCACAAGTGGCGCATGTCATTTCAAAGTCTAAAGGAGAAAGCGACTCAACGACCGTAAGAGCACTGATTGGAGCCGTCAAAAAAGGGTATCCCATTTTGATTTTCCCCGAAGGGGATACCACCTTCTTTGGCGAAACCAATGCGTTAGAGCCCTCAACAATGAAATTAATCAAAAAATTGGAGTTAGATGTCGTGACCTGCCATGTCAAAGGAGGCTATCTCTCCAAACCTCGATGGGCAACCGCTAAGCGGAAAAACCGAAGGGTTGAGTTTCATTACCAAATCACCCTTTCTAAGAATGAGGTTGCAGCGCTATCGGTTGAAGCGATTGCCCAAAAAGTCAAGGAGGCCTTGTATTTTAATGCCTATCTTGACCAACGTCAGCAAATGATTAAACGCCCTGCGAAAGCCCCTGCTGAAGGACTATCTGATGTTCTTTATGTCTGCCCATCGTGTCAATCCCTTCATACCTTAGAATCGAAGGGAAATAAGATTTGGTGCGAAGCCTGTCATGCTGAAGGCACGATCGATGACTACGGGTTTATCCATGGATTTGCTTATGATAATCTTTACGATTGGAACGAATACCAGCGAACATTTGACTCAAAACTTAAAGAAGTTGTGCTGACCACCTCAGGTGAACTTTTTACCATAAACAGTGACACCTTGGGGTTGGATCCTTTAGGAAAAGTTGATGTGGTTTATCGGGATCATGCTTTAACTTTTTCAAAGGGTTTTGAGAAGATCATGGCGATTCAAAAAATAGAAAATCCAGTGGTCACCTTTCGACGCGAACTCACGTTTTCCTATGAGGAAACGCAATACTTGATTAAAGTCGATCGTCGGGTGATGGGCCTTCTAAGAACGCTTCGCGACAAATATTAAAAAAGTCTTTGAATTTCGGTTGTATAAATCATTGCTTTTCGTATAATAGAAGTGTACATAGCGTGAAAATATAGGGAGAAAAATATGAAAATGAGAGCGTATGTAAAGGAGTCCCGGGGTCCTGGTTTTTCCAAAGTGATGAAACCGATTCCTGGCCATCTTGAAAAAGATGAAGCCTTGGTCAAAATTTTGGCGACGTCCATCTGTGGCACGGATGTTCACATCTACAAATGGGACCAATGGAGTCAAAATAGAATCAAACCTCCACTTACTGTGGGGCATGAGTTTTGTGGACAGGTCATCGAGATTGGTTCTGATGTAACAGAGGTCAAAGTGGGTGACATGGTTGCTGCAGAGACCCATGTGGTCTGCAAAACATGTGAATGGTGTCAACGAGGCGAGTACCATATTTGTGAAAACACGAAAATTATCGGTGTGGACATGGATGGTTGCTTTGCCGAGTATGTGAAAATGCCAGCGTATAACCTGATTCCAAACGATTCAGAAATCGATCCAAAATACTTATCCATTCAAGAACCACTGGGCAATGCGGTGCATACCATGCTCCATTTTGACATTGTTGATAAAACAGTGGCCGTGGTGGGATGTGGTCCAATAGGCCTAATGGCGGTTAATGTCGCTAAAGCGGTTGGAGCAAAGAAAATTATTGCGGTTGAAATCAATCAATATCGGATTGATTTGGCGAAAGAGTTAGGGGCTCATGTCGTGATTAACCCACTTAAAGAAGATGTAATTAAACGGATGTTCGAAGAGACAAACGGTAAAGGCATCGATGTGGTCGCTGAGTTTTCTGGAAACAAACAAGCGATAGAAGATGCGTTTAAATACGTGAAAGCAGGCGGAAAAATGTCCATGCTTGGCATTGTTCCATCCACGGTTGAAATTGATTTATCAAAAGACATTGTCTTTAAAGGAATTAGCCTATACGGTGTCGTAGGTCGACTGATGTTTGACACCTGGCATCAAGTGGCTGATTTAATTAAGAGCGGCAAACTGGATTTGGAAAAAATAGTGACCCATACCTTCTCATTGGATCAATTGGAAGAAGGAATGGCCGTCATGATGTCTGGAAACAGTGGCAAAGTTGTTTTGATTCCATAAGGAGGAACCATGTCCTATTTAGATAAAAAAGTCGAAGAATTAAAAACCGCAGGCGTGTACCGCAAGCTTCCCATTAACGAAGGGCCTTGCGATGCCATCATTACGTTAAACGGGAAAAAAACAATCAACCTTTCATCCAATAATTACCTTGGCTTTGCCAATCACCCACGCATCGTCAAAGCGGCACATGAGGCCCTAGATCGCTACGGGGTTGGTGCTGGAGCAGTGCGTACGATTGTAGGCAATATGGACATACATGAACAACTGGATCAAACCATCGCGCGGTTCAAACACGAAGAAGCAGCGCTCGTTTTCCAGTCCGGATTTGCGTGTAACGCAGGTGTCATCCAAGCCATCACCGATGAAAATGATCTCATCATTTCGGATGAATGGAACCACGCTTCTATCATTGATGGTGTTCGCCTTTCCAAAGCAGCAAGAGCGGTCTATAAACACGCAGATATGGCTTCATTAGAGGAAATACTAAAGACTAAACGAGACCAATATGAAAATGTTTTAATCATCACAGATGGGGTTTTTTCAATGGACGGCGATATTGCTCCATTGCCCGAAATCGTTCGCTTGGCTAAAGCGTATAACGCGATGACCTATGTGGATGATGCCCATGGTTCAGGCGTTTTGGGTCGTTCAGGAAGAGGAACGGTTGATCATTTCCATTTGCATGGACAAGTCGATTTTATCATCGGAACCTTATCGAAAGCCATCGGCGTAGTCGGGGGCTATGTGTGCGGATCAAAGGCCGCTAAAGAGTGGTTGTTGCACCGAGGAAGACCGTTACTGTTTTCAACAGCGATGTTACCATCCGCTGCTGCCGCGATTATCGAAGCGTTTAATATGTTAGAAGAAACCACAGAATACACCGATCGTTTATGGGAAAATGCTCAATACTTTAAATCTAAACTGCAAGCATTAGGTTTTGATATTGGACAAAGTCAGACGCCGATTACACCCATTATGATTGGGGATGAACGGTTAACTATGGCGTTTTCCAAAGCCTTGCTCGAGCGAGGGGTCTATGTGTCTGGAATCGTTTTTCCAACCGTCCAAAAAGGAAAGGGGCGTATTCGGTGCATGGTTTCAGCAACGCATACCAAAGAGATGCTTAACGATGCACTTGAAATTCTTTATCACACAGCCAAAGAATTAAGCATTCTTTAAGGGTTACTTAACAGAAAGGGCACACGCCCTTTTTTGTTTATGATATACTGAAATGGAGGTGATTTCATGCAAATCAAATGCCATCGCTTAGTCCAAATGACCGAGTGTTATTATGACAAAAACAAAAAAGTCAATTATCTGTTGCCTGGTGAGGTTGCTCATTTAGACTCACCTAAAAAAGAGTGGATTAACGAAACAGACGTTTTAGACAAGTCACCGCATCGAATTCGGATTAAATGCCCTAAATTTTACCAATGCGGGGGATGCGATTTTTTGCATGTTTCGCTCGATTATCAGAGTCAACTAAAGACCGATTATCTTAAGCAACTTTTCAAGGAACACCATTTAGAAGGGGGGATTTATCCCATTATTCCATGTGAACGTCCTTTAGGGTATCGCCATAAAACTGTTTTGTCAGCCTTAACGGTCCACGGGAAGCTTAAACTCGGTCTATTTCAAAAAAACAGTAAAGTGCTATTTCCATTTTTGTCATGCTATCTTCATCATCCAGAAGCTAACCAGGTTTTCAAGACCGTTGAAGATACGCTCAACCTATTTAAAATTAAAGCGTACGATTATGAGAAAAACCAAGGCATGTTAAAACATGTCATGATTCGAACATCGTATAAGACACAAGAGATGATTCTTATTTTGGTGACCCAGGGCGACGTTTTACCGAAAGCTAAAGAAATCGCTAAAACCATCATGGAGAAGCATCCAAAGGTTAAAACCGTCGTGCACAACATTCATCATAAAAAAACATCCCTCATTCTTCAAGATAAGGAAAAGATCATTGCAGGTTTAGGGTACATTGAAGATGAAATATTTAACGTTCGCTTTCGATTATCTAGCCAATCGTTTTATCAAGCGAACCCGATTCAAATGATGAAACTTTATGCTTATGCTTTAGATCAAGCGGTGATTTCACCCGATGATTGTGTATTAGATGCCTATTCTGGGATTGGCACACTGTCCCTTTTAGCGTCCAAGAAAGCAAAGAAAGTGTATGCCATTGAATCCAATAAAAAAGCGCATCAAGATGGGTTGTTTAATAAAAAACTGAACCAAATGGATCATGTTGAGTTTATTTTGGGAGATGTTTCTAAGATTATTCATGAGTTTCATGTGCGTCCTGATGTTGTTATCATGGATCCACCACGTGAAGGATCAACACCTTCATTTCTCAACGCTTTGTTGCATTTGAAACCCAAGCGAATTATCTATATATCGTGTGAACCTCAAGCACTAGTTCGAGACTTAGCGGTTTTAAAATCCCAGTATTCAATATCCACTGTTCAAGCTTTTGATATGTTTCCTCAAACCAAACACGTTGAGTCTATCACATTGCTTTCATTAAAAACCACTTAACAAAGCCATTCATATATTAGTAGTAGAAGCATCTAACCCCCTAAAAATAGGGTTAAATGCTTCTTTTTTTACTTTTTGTGTAATGTGGAAACATATAAAAACTGTTGTGGAAACATAAATATATGCTTTAAGCATATAATTTCTCGTGTGTGGAAACATCAATTTTCTAAAAAATTATATCACTACAACCCGATATTTCATCTTAGTTAAGCCACCCTTTGTGTGATATGTTCCCACAACGATTGGGGCGGTTTTTAAGAACTCTAAACGACGTTCTTTGAACTCTTTATCGGAATAATTCTTAGTTCCTGCGATACAATATACGATTTCATTTGGACTCGCAGAGATCATTTTGAATATGAATGACCGTAAAATATCTGAGTCTAATTCTTCAATCACAAGATGCTTTTGTCCGAGTATTTCATTGATCTTATCCATGCGTTTTTTGGTGTCATAGTTTTTTACATGCTCAAGCTCTAACTTGTTGATTTCTGTTGTAAGGTCTTTGAGTCTGTTTGAGTTTGAAAACTAAAAATAAAGCCAATTTTCTCTATTGATTTCGATTATATTATAATGTATAATATATACCTAGGCAGGCTAGGTAAATTTTAATTGGAGGTAAACTATGCAAAACAGAATTAGAATGTACGTAGAAAATGAAGTAAAAAAGTATAAATTTAAAAGTAGAAGTGACGTAATTGATGAAATCTCATCTAATTTAATAGAACGTTATAACGAACTTGTTTCTTCTGGAATGAATAATGAAGACGCTTACAATGAAACAGTAGCTCTTACAGGTAGTTTTGCTTCATTAATGATGAACGATTTATCATTTAATCCAATAAATTGGTATAAAAAGAGACTTATGATTCTATTATTAACAGCATTAACAGGAATCGTTTTTATGTTCTTTTTTAGTCCAATCGGATATTTTTTCTTTGCAAGTGCTTTTATATATTTTACAGTTGAACTTTCAAATTTAGAATTGAATGGTAGAAATAAGGATAACATTGAATCTGAAGTTTCAAAACATAATCGAAACAAATCAATTGTTAAATTTCTATACTATTCAAATGCACTATTAGTTGTTTCATTTTCATTGGCAAATTGGGATCTATTCTTTAGGTTGCTTTTAGATTCTTCTAGTATTAGTGTTTTCGATTGGTTAACTAAAATAACTCCATTGTGGTTTGTAATTATAGTTTTTATTGGTTCATTATTATTAGGTATAACTATCATTGGGTATCCTCTTTTACTTGCTATAGTCAATAGCAAATCTAAAAATGATGTTGTTAATGACAAAACAAAAATCAGTGTTGCTAATAAAAAAACGAAAATAAAGCTTTTTAGTAAAAGTAGTTTTTCATTCATTAGGACCTTTATATTGTTCATAATTATGATAATGATTTTAATAATGATTTTGATAAGTAATGTGCAGGTATATGATTTGATTCCAAGCCTAGATTTTCAAGGTGAATTAATACTTGTTGATTCGATTCATTTATGGGTATACTTGTTTGAAGGCGGATATGACCATGCAATTTTACCAATATACATCGTATTGATTTGCTCATTTGTTATAGGAATATATTTACTGTTTACTAAGAATTCTTCTCTTAAATTATGGGTTTCATTGTATTTAATCCTGATTACAGGATTCATAATCTCGCAATTCTTGCTTTTATTTGTGTCAGAATACAGAATTAGTTTACATATTCCTATCTTTGTTAATGGTATTGGTGTTTTTTACTTAACTATGCACTCTCGATTAATGAGAGTAGTTGAAAGAATAATCTATGAGCGATAATAAGAATGTCATATTCGGTGACACATTACGCGGATACACTGAGAAGATTATTCTTTCAGTCCTTTCAGTTGATGATTTATATGGTTATAAGATAAACAAGATAATTGAATCAAAAACTAAACAAAGTTTATTTTTAAATGAGGCAACACTTTATACAACATTTCAGAGATTAGAAAAATTTGGTTATATCACATCTTATTGGGTGAAAAACGATAATATGCCAAAGAAAAAGTATTACTCCATTACAAAGGAAGGAGTGGATTTCTTAATCAAGTGCAAAGGTGAATGGAGAAGAACTAGAGAGTTAATTGATTTATTTTTGTAAAAACATATTTGAAACTATTTTGATGTTTCTTTGATATACACAATGTTGATTTTGTTAGTAATCCGATTGTTTGAACGTATGTTGAGAGTGTTGCATTGCTTTAATTAAGAACAGCTAAAATTAGGCATTCATACAATAGAACAAGAAGTATCTAACCCGTTAAAATTGGGTTAAATGATCTTTTTTCGCAGTTGCCCAAAAAAGAAACAACTCAACGTTTACAAATTTCTTTACGGATTAATATGCTTAAAACAGATTGCGACTAAAATTTTAATTATACTTTTTTCGAATTCTTGGTGTGACTAATTAAAAGTGGCGGATTGTTCACACCAAACCAATAAATAAGTAAAAATCTTCAAAATCGTTGAATAAAGATGCAATTTCTTGCGAAAAAATTCAATAGGATGTTTAGATAAGTGGAAATGGCTATTGATATAAATGAGTTTTTATGTTAATATTGTATTGAATAAAAACGCAAGAACATGCAAAAAAATTCAATAGAGGCTATAAAATGAGAATTAATAGAGACAAATATCTTAATGAGCTAATTAGTAAAATGCATAACAAAATGATCAAAATAATCACGGGTATAAGAAGATGTGGAAAATCTTATTTGTTAAATGAGATATTTTTCGACTATCTTATCTCATCGGGTGTCAATGAAGATCATATTATAAGAATTTCCTTAGAAGATTTAGAAAATGAATATCTAACAGACGCTCATGTATTAAATGATCACGTTAAATCATTGATTAAAGACGATCAAATGTATTATTTGATTGTAGATGAAATTCAACAAGTTGGCCGATTTGTACCACTTTTAAATGGGTGGTTGAAAATCAAGAATTTAGACGTTTATGTAAGTGGCTCAAATTCTAGATTTTTATCGAGAGATGTGATTACAGAGTTTAGAGGAAGAGGCGATGAAATTTATGTGTCTCCGCTAACTTTTAAAGAATATTATGATGCTCGAGGTAAAGACTTTGATGCTGCATGGAATGAATATATCATTTATGGTGGGATGCCCTTTGTATTAGCGAGAAGAACAAATGAACAAAAGTCTAAGTACTTAAAAGATTTGTTTAATGAAATATACATTAAAGATATCAAAGAAAGATACGGGATTAGAAATGACTCGCAGTTAGAGACGCTTCTTAATATCGTTTCTTCATCTATTGGTTCTCTGACCAATCCATCAAAGATAGAACATACGTTCAAAAGTGTGAAACAAGAAACACTTTCAAGAAATACGATAGAAAGTTATTTGGATATACTAGAGGATACATTTTTAATCAAGAAAACTAACCGATATGATATTAAAGGAAGGAAGTATATTAATACACCGTCAAAATACTATTTTGTAGACATGGGACTTAGAAATGCCCGTTTAAACTTCAGGCAATTAGAAGACACGCACATGATGGAAAATATCATTTTTAATGAACTTATTCATAGAGGTTATAATGTAGATATTGGAGTTGTTGAAGTCAGTGAGAAAAATGAAAATGGCAACTATGTAAGAAAATCTCTAGAAATTGATTTTGTTGCAAATATTACGAATGATAAAATCTATGTTCAATCGGCATATCATTTACCAAGTACCGAAAAGGTGAAACAAGAGATTAGACCTTTTCTAAATGTCGATGACTCATTTAGGAAATTCATTATTGTAAGAGATAACATTGATGTTAGAAAAGATGATTATGGCATTACTACTATCGGTTTGAAACACTTTCTTTTAAATGATGATCCATTCAGGCTATAAGGATTAACGGGTTCATTTGATCCATAAAATATGTTACTTTGGTATTATAGAAGGTTTTCAACCATGTAAAGGTAAACATATTTTGACTGATTTTAATGTTTCTTTGATACACACAAGGTACATTTTGCAAGCAATATAGTTGTTTCAACACACGTTGAGAGTGTTAGTTTATTACACAAGAAATGAGATTTTAGTCTATAAAATAAGTGAAATAGATAAAATCATCGAGTATATTTATCATATTCGATATATTATTCTAAATGTTATAGACGTACGCAATAACGTATGTTATAATAAATGTGGAGGCGATATTATGTCATATACAACAAACATTACTAACGCAAGAAAAGACTTATATAAGTTAGCAGAGATGGCAATTGAAAATGGTGTTGAAATAAACATCAACACAAAAAATGGTAATGTCATCATGATTTCTGAAGATGAATATAGAAGTCTTCTTGAAACACTATATTTAAGTTCAAATGAATCATATAAGAAGACAATTACGGAGGGTCTTAAAACTACTTACGACCAAACGATTGCCGAAGACAAAGTTAAGTGGTAGTTTTTTATGTATGAAATCAGATATACAAAACATACGATTAAAGATATAAAAAAGCTTAAGCAAGCAAATCTTGATCAAAAAGTTAAAAACTTGATTGAAGTGATCAGGAAAAATCCTTTTGAAACACCTCCACCATATGAAAAGCTGGTTGGCGATTTAACAGGTGCATATTCAAGAAGGCTCAATAGACAGCATAGATTAATTTATAAAATAGACGTAGAACATCATGCTATTATCATTATTAGAATGTGGACTCATTACGAATGAAAATAAAGGGATTTGAGAATATTAATATGAATTAGTAAATTATTAAAGACTCAAGATCAAGTGTTAAAAGATTGATCGTATCTCTTTTATAAGTGACCTTAATCAAACTTTTCGTGCATAAGAGTTCACAAGATGAAAGTGTCACATTGCTTTCTTTAAAAACGGCTTAACAAAGCCATTCACAAAATAGAACAAGAAGCATCTTACCCCTTCAAATAGGGTTAAATGCTTCTTTTTTTTGCTTCTTGCCCAATATGGAAACATATCGAAATCAATGTGTTAATCATATTGATAAAATGTACATAAATCACCTTTAAAGAATGAACACCATACCTCATGATCAGATATAATCAATAAAAAGAGGATATAATCGACAAATAATACTGAACATAATTAACGAAAACAACCTAATGATATTGACTAAAATCACTTAATGGCCTATAATATCAAATAAAGGGAGTGATTCAAAGTGTCATTAAGAAAACAGGGATACAGAGAAAGAATTATTGATGATATCGTTAAGTCCAAATTAGCGTCTTTTGGTGCAGTTTGCATCGAAGGTCCTAAATGGTGTGGAAAAACATGGACTGCATTGAATCACTCAAATAGTGTTGTATATATTGGCGATCCTCATAACAATTTTCAAAATCGATTGCTTGCTGAAGTTGATCCTTCGATTGTTTTAGATGGACTAAATCCTAGATTGATCGATGAATGGCAAGAAGTACCTTCCTTATGGGATGCTGTAAGGTTTGAAGTGGATAAAACTAAACATAAAGGGCAGTTTATCTTAACCGGTTCATCTACACCTAAATCGTTTGGAGTTTTACATAGTGGAACAGGACGTATCGACCGTATTATGATGAGACCAATGTCATTATATGAATCAGGTGATTCAGATGGTTCTGTCTCATTGAGAATGCTATTTGCTAACACACTAAAAACAACCAAAACCGATTCGATGTCATTATCTAAACTCGCGTGCTTAGCAACTCGTGGAGGATGGCCAGGCTCACTTGGAATGAATGAAAAACAAGCTTCAGATATTGCAAAATCCTATCTAAAATCAATCTTGGCGGATGATATTACCAAAATTGATGGCGTAAAGCGAGATTCAAAGAAAGTAAAAGCTTTAATTAAGTCACTTGCAAGAAATGTAGCTACATCAGTCAGTAATGCTACACTCATAAAAGACATAAAAGAATTTGAAGGTGATTTGATTGATCCAAATACAGTAGCATCATATTTAGATATTTTAACTCGATTATTTATCATCGATAATCAGCAGGCATATGATATGAACTATCGTTCAAGCACTCGTGTAGCAAAATCTCCGAAAAGACATTTCATTGACCCTTCATTGGCAGTTGCTGCACTTGAGATGAGTCCATCCATGTTATTAAAAGATTTAAACCTCTTCGGTTTCATTTTCGAGTCTTTGGTCATAAGAGATTTGAAAATATACGCTGAAGCAAATAGAGGATCAGTATACCATTTTAGACATCATGACACGGGTGATGAAATAGATGCTGTTATTGAGCTAGATGATGGCACATGGGGAGCATTTGAAATCAAATTAGGACATAATCAGGTTGATAAAGCTTCAGAAAATCTACTAAAAATTAAAATGAACCTCGATCAAATGAATCATAAGAAATCACCCACTGTGCTATGTGTGATTTGCGGATTAGGTGAGTATGCATATAAACGACCAGATGGCGTTTTTGTTGTACCGATTGGATGTTTAAGAGAGTGAAAATATTAAATTATAGCATAAAAATATGTGAAAGGTAAACATATTTTAGCTGATTTTGATGTTACTTCAATGCACACAAGGTTGATAGTGAAAGCAATATGGTTTTTTCAACGCATATTGAGTCTATCCCATTGCTTTCATTACTCTAAAAGGAAAGGACGCTATTTTAGTACTTATCGAAAGATATTGACTGACTAGGCATCGTATAACATGACTAATTTAGAATGGCTTTTGTCTGGAGATCCTGTGATTGAACGTCTAACAAGAAAACGATTGTTAGAAGAAAACGTGTTGTTTCACCAACAAGGGTTTATTGAAAACTACCTGTCCCGTTATGATACGAAAACAAAGACATGGGGCAATGGTTTTTATGGACCTAAATGGGTATCCACCAACTACACGCTTTTAGATTTAAAGGATATGGAAATTGACCCTAAGCATCCCGTTTATCAGGAAAGTTTAATCCATTATCTCAATCATTACTTTGTAAAATACATCGAAAAGCACGGCATGACCACGATGGATTTGTGCATCAGTGGCATGTTTATCGGGCTTCTTTCCTACGGAGGTATCCGTGATCATCGATTAAACCAACTGATTGACTACGTTTTATCCTATCGAATGCCTGATGGTGCATGGAACTGTTTATGGAACCACCCATCTAAACCTAAGATTGGATCGGTTCATACAACCATCAACGTTTTAGAAGGGCTATTGGCATACGATTTAGGCGGTTATCCCTACCGCAACGAGGATGTTAAAAGCGCCATTGAACACGCCATCTCTGCTCTATTAAATCGTCAACTTGTTTTCAAAATGAATCAAGAAGAAGCGATTCATCCAGATCTTTTAAAACACCATTATCCACCCCGATGGAAATACGATTACTTGAGGGTCTTGGTATTTCTTGCTCGCAAAAAGCATCCTTATCACCCCAAAATGGAACCAGCCCTTCAACTGCTCATCCATCATCTCAAAAAGGGAAGATTATCGAAAGGGACGACGCTTTCAGGAAGAATTCATTTTCCGCTTGAATCCTCATATGAAGGACGTTTTAACACATTAAGAGCGTATGAGGTTCTTAAAGTGTATCGACCTGAACGTTATCAAGCGTGCTTGAATCAATCGGGTGATGATAGTCCAAACCTAAGCAATAAATGAAGCAAAAAAGGAAGGAAAATCAAAACATGACGTTTAAGGATATCGAGCATAAATATTTAGGGAACTACTCATCGTTTGAAGCCTATTTAGAGGCGCATCGCACCTACGGTTTCAGCATGGTTTTGATCGATCAGTTCCAGATAACTGAAACCATCTCCAAAGGGATCAAAGAACCTATCACACCTAATACCATGTTTCAAGCGGCTTCCATAAGCAAATCCATCTTCGCAGTTACCCTCATGAAAATGCATGAAATGAACATGATAAACCTTAATCAAAACCTAATCGAACCGATTCAGGCTTTGCTGGATGTTCCAAACACCATTTTACGCATGACCTTTTATGACCTGCTTAGTCATACTGCTGGCCTAAATCTTCATGGATTTGCGGGGTATCTCCATGATCAAAGCCTTCCAAGTGTTTTGCAAATCATCAAAGGAGAACGTCCAGCAAATTCTCTAGGGCTTCAGTTTGTTCACCACACAAAAGCCTTTTCTTATTCAGGAGGAGGATACATGCTCGCTCAGCATCTGATCGAAAGCATGACACAAAAAACGATGGATACATGGATTGAATCCTTGATCTTTTCTTCCCTTAAGATGACGCGTAGCCAGTTTTCTCTTCATGCCTTACCCAAAGAAGACTATGCTTCAGCATGGAATGCCGATGACCGACCGATTGAAGGGGGCTATCTCATTCATCCAGAGTTAGCTGCAGCTGGGCTTTGGTCAACACCCACTGACCTTGCGCGCTTTGGGATTGAAATGATGAAAGCCATCCATGGGAAAAGCGATTGGCTCAGTCAAAAAAACGCACAACTCATGGTGACACCCGTTCTTAACGATGGGTCTCATTATGGATTGGGGTTTCAACTTGGTGATTCTCATCCAACCTTTTGGTTTGGGCATGGCGGCGATAACACAGGATACCATGCGAACATGCGGTTTGATCCAACCAACGGCCGAGGAGTCATCATCATGGTTAATTCAGAAATTGGTGAAGAAATCCCACACAAGTGGGTTGATTGGATCACTCAAGAGTGGTCAAAAACAAAGAAAGAAAGCGCATCATGAGACAGAAACTTTCCCCTTTAATTAAACTTTATGATTACCCCAAACAAGTGCCGTTACTTGATGTTTCATCATCAGAGAATTTCATAACTTCATGGAAAAAAACGCTCACTGATGCTGAACTAAGCGACGCATGCTTAACGGATAGTCAGTCTTATGATTTTGAAAAGATGTGTTTTCCTGTTATAACGAGTGCCCTAAACCAACCGTCTAAACTCGAAACAGTACGCGCACGTTTTCATCGTGTTTTTGAGCGCATCGAACCGCTTTTTCAACATCACTTTGGTCCCATCGAGATGAAGATGCATTTGCTTATCGGTTTATGCAACGGAGCGGGATGGGTCTTAAGGATGGATCCAATGCCAACCCTTCTATTTGGTTTAGAAAAAATCATTGAACTTGGATGGACCGAAGACGAACACTTGGAATCCTTGATGCTCCATGAATGGGGTCATGTGGTCCATTTTCATCATCGTAAGGGTGATATTGAACCCAGTACCGATGTCACTAAAGAATCGGTAATGCAACTTTATATGGAAGGGTTTGCTGAATATGTTGAAGAACTTATAAGGACATCGTCTCATCGTCAAAAACAAGAATGGCTCAACTTTTGCAGCACAAACATTTATCTGATTAAGCAAACCTACCTTGATTTTATGCGAATGAAAAAATCCACCCAACCTTTTTTTGGGGACTGGGTTCGTGTCCTTGGACAACCTGATCTTGGGTATTATCTGGGTCTTCAATGGATCAAGTTCATGGCAAAAGACAACGATCTAATGACCATTGCAAAGCTGGATTATCCCGATTTAGAAAAGAATCTGATTGATTTCCTGACCCAAGCGATATGAATCCAAAAATGCTTGAAACGCTGAACGCGATCGCTTACCTTCTTTTTGAATCAACACAAACTAAGCCCATTGTCTATGCATCTTTTGCGCTTGAACTCTTAACCCAAGAATCCTTTTTAGCCCAAGATATTGATCTATTGATGCCTGAAAAGGATTGGAATACCATCATTAAAGCATTAAAAGAAAACGGCTACATCGTGCATCTCGATGACATGATTCGAGTGACTACACCCCACTGTCAAGTTGAAATCACATCCAAGGAGAAGTGGGAAAAAAACTGTGGTTTTGACTTCTCCAATGCCATCGATTTTTCATACTATAGCGTCTTGTCTTTGAACGATCTTGACAAGTTGTATCGCTATTTAATCGAAGATCCCAATCGCGACCCACATAAAAAGAAGAACGACCATCTTAAAAGGATGGCCATCTATAATACACTACGGGGTATAGAATAATCACGTTCTTTAACGTATAATGAAACAAAAAAGGAGATTGATCAAATGGACGAAATTAAAACTTATAAAATGCCCCTTATTGGTGAAAAAGCACCTGCATTTGAGGCGGTAACTACCCAAGGAGTGCTTCATTTTCCTGAGGATTATCTTGGAAAATGGGTCATTTTGTTTTCCCATCCAGCGGATTTTACCCCAGTTTGCACCACAGAATTCATGACCTTTGCGAGCATGATGGGCGAGTTTAAGGCGCTGAACACAGAATTGATTGGATTATCCGTGGATTCTCTTTATGCCCATATTGCTTGGCTTAGAAAGATCCATGAACTCAAATGGAATGGCTTAGAAAACATTGAAGTGACGTTTCCGTTAATAGAAGACATTAAAATGGATGTCGCTAACAAATTTGGAATGATACAACCCGGACAATCCAACACGCAAGCGGTCCGTGCAGTCTTCGTCATCGACCCAGAAGCAACGATTCGTACCATCCTATATTACCCATTGTCCATGGGGCGAAATTTTGCAGAAATCAAACGCATCATCCTCGCGCTTCAAAAAGCGGATCGTGATAAAGTAGCAACACCCGCTGACTGGCAACCCGGTGATGATGTGATTGTTCCAACCGCTGGATCCTGTGGCACAGCCAAAGAACGAATGGATCAACAAGGCGATGATTTCTATTGTTTAGATTGGTTCATGTGCTTTAAAAAGGATAAATCCGCAAAGTAAACAGATGAAATCCATCTGTTTTCTTTTAGGAAGATGAATCCTTTGATATAATGAAAACAAAGGATTATCTATGAGGAGGCTATATGAAGATTCACATTAAAAACACAGTCAATTGGTTGGACTACGATGGATTAATCATCGGATTAGATGAACGATTAGAAGCACCAGAATGGGACGTTCAACTCAAACATTTGAAAGAAAAGGAACTATTTTCTGGGAAAATAGGAGAACAAATCGATTGGCCTTGGTTAGTCGATCATCGCTTAATATGGGTTCAACTCATTGGACTTGGCACCACGGAAACCTTTGATCGCCAAAAATACAAAAAGGCGTTAGCAAACGCTTTTAGAAGCATCTCAAAAAACAAAATCTCTCAGATTGCGGTGGATATGAACCGTTCACACCATGTCATTTCCTGCAAACAAGCCCTGTCAAGAATGACCGCTGAAGCCCTAATTTTAGCCGATTACCGATTTGATTTATATAAATCCGATCGGAAAGAGTCCACATTAGAAAAAATGGACATCGCTTTTGAAGGCATTCATGAAATGGCATTTGAAGAAGGACGTATTATCGGTGAGGAAACCTTAGAAAGTAGACGGATGACCGATTTACCAGCGAACGTATTGACGCCTTCTTATTTGGCAGAAATCGCGATAGAAAAGGGGAAAAAAGCGGGATTTGAGGTGGAAGTCAAAGGACAAAAAGACATTGAAGCCTTAGGAATGAACGCTTTTTTAGCGGTTTCACAAGGGTCAAGTCAAGAGCCTAAACTGATTGTCATGCGCTATCACGGATGCAAAGAAAGCGAAGAACGTCTGGGTCTAGTTGGAAAAGGATTAACGTATGATTCAGGTGGACTTTCAATCAAACCCACCAACAGCATGGTGAACATGAAAACAGATATGGCCGGTGCAGGTGCTGTCATTAGTGCCATGTCAGCCATTGCTCGAGGGAAACTAAATGTCAACGTTACGGCTGTTGTTGCCGCCTGTGAAAACATGATTTCAGGTGCTTGCTACAAACCTGGAGATATCATTGGATCCATGGGTAAAAAAAGCATCTTTATTGGCAATACCGATGCGGAAGGAAGACTGACCTTAATCGATGCTGTGACGTACATTCAAGAAAAAGAAAACGTCACCTCTGTTGTGGACATTGCCACATTGACAGGTGCAGCAATACACTGTTTAGGAACCGATGCAACCCCCATGCTCTATACCGATGAAACGCATGGAAAGGCCATGGAAAAGGCGTTTGAAAAAGCCGATCAACTGACATGGAGAATGCCGATGTTTGAACCCTATCGGGAACTCTTAAAGCATGATTCTGCTGATTTAACCAACACAGCAGGATCGCCTGGTACCATCACGGCAGGCATGTTTATTGGGGTCTTTATTCAAAACGATCGTCCATGGATTCATTTGGATATTGCTGGAACATCTGCAACAGAAAAAGCCGGTGGCATCTATTCTAAAGGCGGAACGGGTGTTGGTGTCGCACCGTTTTACTATTACGCTCAATCGTTTTCTAAATAATGATGTTGAATGAAAAATCCGTTCCACGAGGTACGGATTTTTTTTAGTCTTTATAAAGGGGTTCGAATGCGTGTTTTAACTCACGGTAAAGGGTCATCATCTGCTCAAAAGTGTGTTCCATTTCTTCAATCGTGGAAATTTTCATGGCGCGTTCGATTTGTGTATAGATGATTTTTGGATAATCTCGATACGCATAACGGAGACCAAAATCCACTTTATCGATGCGATACTTAAGATTAAGCATCACCGCAAGATGTCTGGATAAAAACTGATAATAGAAGGGAAAGGCTTCGGTGAATCGATTGCGTTTGATGTTTTTTCGCACTTCAATTTCAATCAAGAAATCCGATTGGCTGACCGATTGAAACAAGCGTTTAGCTCGGGTTGATATCGTTTGTTGATCTTCTTGGTAGGGATTTGCAATCCGGGCTTTATCAAACCAAACATGCCCTAATCCGTGGCGGTTTTTGGCTAAAAACTTATCGGGGATGCTTTCTTTGATGATGGCTAAGTCGATGTAAAAATAAGCGCTGACTTGATCGATTTGATAAAAACACTGGGAAAAACCATGCCATGCTGGTTCAGCCACACGATACCGTCTTTTGATCCCGTATTCTAATTCGAGGAATTTTTCAACGGCATCAAAGGTCTCTTCAACTTGAGTATCGTTGACCACCACTACCAAATCCAAATCCGAATAGTCATCATCAAAACCCGTCGCCTTAGAGCCCCCCTCCCAAGCAGACAAGACGTCATCACAATCGATTAAAAGATGAAAGAGTGCTTTTTTTAAGTCTTCGATTTTCTTCATAAAACCACCTCTGTTGCTTTCATTATAAAAGAAAAGCGACTTAATTTAAAGTCACTTTTCATCCGTGTTCACAGAATGATAGAACGCAATCATCCCGTGTTGCTTCTTTTTAGCGTTTTTGTAGGCATAACATGCGCTGCATGATCCAAGTTCTCTTTTCTTAAAAAGATTCACACCCATCAGAATAAGCAATATTAAGACGATGAAGACGATGATGGCATCCATCACACTAAAGGTCATGTTCATAAGAGTTGAATGAGTTGGCTGATTTGAAACACGAGGGCTGCCAAAAGCCAAGCAAGTCCCGTTTGGAACAACACGGCTTTAACCATACGTCGTGTCGATCCCAACTCTTTTTTCATGGCGCCAATGGCTCCAAAACACGGCGCAGAAAAGAGATTAAACACCATGAAAGCATAAGCGCTTGCGGGTGTAAAAAAGCCAAATAAACCGGAACCAGCAAGCAAGATAGACGGATCCGCGGTCTCCGATAACTCAGCCACTTGATTAATGACCGCTAAACTGCTGACTACCGCTTCTTTAGCGACTAACCCTTGAATCGCTGAAACCGTAGCGCCCCAGCTCAGTTCCCCAATAATGGGATAAAAGACCCACGAGAAGAGATTACCGATAGAAGCCAAGATGCTTTGTTCGACGGAAATGCCGTATTCAAACGACCAAGAAAACGAGAGCAGCACCCAAACGAGAATCGAGAGTGCGAAAATGATGGTCCCAGCTCGTTTAATGAATTCCCCTGTTTTTTCATACACATCCCGTGTGACATAACGCATGTTGGGGGCTCTAAATTCAGGAAGTTCTGAAATGTAGCAGGAGATGGATCCTTTGAATATCCATGTCTTAAGGATGTATGCTGCAACAATGATGACAATCACCGCGAAAAAGTATAAAGAAGCTGCGACCAATCCACGATACGAAGGAAACAAAGCCCCTACAAACAGCGTGATGATGGGCAGTTTGGCGCTGCATGGCACAAATGGGGTTAAAATGACAGACATGGTCCGTTCATTCTGATCCTCAATGGTTCTACTGGCCATAACAGCAGGAACAGAACAGCCTGTTCCAATGATGAAAGGAATCAAGGTTTTACCACTTAATCCTAAGCGTCTAAATAAACGATCAAGTAAAAAAGAAATGCGTGACATGTACCCTGAAACTTCCAACAAAGCGATGCATAAAAACAAGATAATCAATTGAGGGACAAATCCTAATACCGCACCAATCCCAGCTAATGCACCATCCACAAGCAAACTGATGGACCATTCGGAAGCCCCAGCGTTTTCCAAAACACCCGCTAGGCTTTCACCAAAGAAATCAATGGATTCAGCAACAAAATCAACAGTGAATGAACCCACGACTCCGACAGACAAAAAGTAAATCATGAACATCATCATGACAAAGATAGGAATGCCAAACCATTTGTTTAAAATGATGCGATCGATTTTATCGGTTAATGTATGTTCGACTAGACGTTCCTTTTTGACAATCGCTAAAAGGGACTCGATGAAACGATAACGCTGATTAACCAAATGCTCTTCGATATCGGGGTTTAGTTCATCTAAAACACCCGACAGGGTAGCCAGTTTGTCAGCGGTTAAGCAAGATTCAATCAAACGGTCTTGTTCCAACAGTTTCACTGAAATGAACTCAGCATGTCTTAGATCAAGATGGGATTGGATGAACTCCATCTTTTGCTGAATCGCATCATCAAAAAAAGGCGGATGGCTTCGTTTTATCAAATGGCTAGGTTCTGTGATCCATTGAATCAGTTCAATAATGCCTTTATTTTTTAAAGCGGAAATGACGACAACGTCTAAGCCAAGGTGTTGACTCAGTTTTTGAGTCTCGATCTCAATGCCTTTTTTTCCTAAGACATCCATCATGTTCAACGCCAATACCATCGGGATATCCAATTCCATCAATTGGGTGGTTAGATATAAACTTCTTTCTAAACTGGTCGCATCCACTATGTTAATGATTAAGTCAGGGTTCTCTTCGAGAATAAAAGTTCTCGAAATCGTCTCTTCGCTTGAATAAGGACTAAGCGAATAGATCCCTGGCAGGTCGATCAGTTCGTGCTTAGTCCCTTTGATAATTCCTGTTTTTTTTTCAATGGTGACTCCCGGCCAGTTCCCAATTTTTTGGTTTTGACCAGTAAGTAGATTAAACAGGGTGGTTTTACCGCTGTTTTGATTGCCAATTAATGCGATTCTCATTTGACAATCTCGATTTCGATCTGTTTAAGATCATCTCGTCTTAAGCATACTTCGTAACCGCGGACTTTGATATCAACGGGGTCCTTTAGGGGCGATATCTTTTTAACTTCTACAATGACTCCCTTGGTAATGCCCATGTCCAAAATACGTCTTCTTAATTCTTTGTTCTGATTGTGTACCGACGTCACACATCCTTTGCCACCGATTGGCAAATCGTTTAATGTCATGAAATTTTCCTCCTGGAATGTGTCTTCATCATCATTCTAACACGGTACGAAGAACGTGTAAATATAAATAATAAAAATTATAATTAAGAAGCCTTTCTACTATAAATAATTTCTTACAGATTGACTGATTCATAATATATTGGAAAGAAGGGGTTTGAAAGAAGAAACTTGTGATAAACTTGAAGAGAGATAAAACACTTGACTGCCATCATACGAAGAGGACTTTAAGATGAATTTAAATACGATTATCCAGCATGAAATTGACTATATTTCCCTGTTTTGTGAAACGAAAAAAGTTCCATCAGGACAGATCTACTTTGATATCAACCAACGGGACAAGTACTACCATAATTACATGCATGTATTGGACCCACACGCGATTCATATCGAAGACCTTAAGACCTATCACCGTGATTTCAAGGGTTATGGACACATCAACTATAGGCTTGAGTTCGAACCAGATGCGTCTGTTTTTGATTGGTTTCTTCCCTATAAACTTGATCAGTACGGGTATTACCATGCACGACTCGAAGAACTCGTCATAAAACCGAATCCGGATTATCAAGTTAGGGTAATCGATACGACCATGAAAGAATTGTTCATCGAACACTCCTATCAGGAAAACAAGATTTATGGAGAAAGTTTTGCTAAAAACAATGCGATACGTCAATGGGATGTCTTAATGAAAAACCCAAATTACCGGTATTTTTTGGTTTTTGACCAAGATAAGGTGGTTGGATCTGTGAATGCCTTTTGGCAAAACAACGGTGTCAAAATCGATGATTTTTCGATCTTAGACACGCATCAACGACGAGGCATTGGATCTTCTTTAATGCATCAAACTCTTGATTATTTAAAACGTCTTGGTGTCTCCGAGGTATTTTTAGTCACTGAAATGAGCGATACCCCAAAAGAAATGTATCAAAAGTGGGGGTTTAAGTACGTTGGTTGTTTTTATCATGCGTTAGCGGTTTATCCCTCGCAAAAGGAGGGTGAGTCATGAAAAAAGTGATCCTTATTGGTGGCGATTTGGCCAGTTTGAAATCAACAATCGCTCAAAGATTATCGACCGATCTTTCGTGCATCTTTCTGTCGAAAGATCGAATCAAAGAAGTGTTGGGTGATGCCATTGAAACGCACACAAGAGAAGACAATTTAAGACTGTCTAAAGCCACCCATAAACTGATGATTCAGCTTGCGATTGAACACGTTAAGGTACTAGATCGTCTAATTTTAGAAAGCAATTTTAAAGATCATGAAATGGATGAATTAAATCTAGTTTTCAAAGAAAATGACATTCAAACGCTATCCGTTTTCTTAACAGGTGATATGCGCATCCTCTATGATCGCTTCATTGCTCGACAAGAACAAAGGCATGTTGTTCATCAATCCACTGGGTTCATGAGTTATGAGACCTTTTTGAGTTCCAAACGAAACTTTTCTCTCAAACGGTACGGATTGGATGCTATTTTATGGGATACGACGCATTTTAACGATGATGATTATCACAATTTGCTCACTTTAATCACAAACAAGTTGAGTTAATCACCATTCAGTGTTAGAATACCTATATATCACCCCATTTGGAGGCACTATGTCAAAGTCATTTCGATTGAGAACCATCACAGCCAATGATGAACTTCGATACATGGACTATATTCAAAAATGGGGAGAAGAATCGTCAATTATCCCGTACACAGCAAGGCTTAGAGGGAGAACCTTTGAGGCCTTTTTGTCTGATTTGGAGTTATCAAGAAAAGGCCTTTTGGATCCTTGGAATCTTGTTCCTGATGAAACCTTTATTATGGTGGATGATACAGAAACCATTTACGGTGTTCTGAATTTAAGGTTCTATTTAAGCGATATTCTTTTTCGTTTTTATGGGCATATTGGGTATGGTATTTTACCGGATTTTCAAAACAAAGGATACGGGACTTTCATGCTTCAATTGGGATTAACTGAAGCGTCAAAAAGAGGGCTAGATTCGGTGTTGATTACCACCAGTATCGAAAACATTGGATCACAAAAAGTGATTGAAAAATGTGGCGGAGTTTTTGAAAACACCGTTGAAAACGAAGAAGAACTGATTAACCGTTATTGGGTGAAAACAAGTGGCAGCTTGTTAAGCAAATAAATATTTTACGGGAGAAGAATATGATTGCGTTTAAAGATCTGCACCCTTGGATTGAGGAAATGAAAACCATGCTTAATCCTGCAAAAATTCATTGGTGCGACGGATCAGAAGAAGAGTATCAAGGGTTACTTGATGAGATGGTGAAGGAGCATAAAGCGATTCCACTTAATCCCCAAAAACGACCCGGGTGTTACGCTTTTTTTAGCGACCCATCCGATGTGGCACGTGTTGAAGATCGCACGTTTATTAGCACCCTCGATAAGGAAAATGCAGGACCCACCAACCATTGGGTGCATCCATTTGAACTAAAAGAAACGATGAAATCATTGTACAAAGACGCCATGAAAGGAAGAACCATGTATGTTATTCCCTTTATGATGGGACCCTATGGGTCTCCTTTGTCCATGGTGGGTATTCAAATTACGGATAGCCCTTATGTGGTGGTCAACATGCGCATCATGACCCGAATGGGTACACGGGCGCTTCATGCGGTCGCTACACGAGGTTTTTTTGTTCCGTGTCTTCATTCAGTGGGTTATCCACTTGAAGAAGGCATGCAGGACCGTTTATGGCCTTCCGCTCCCATCGAGCAAAAATACATCTCGCACTTTGTCGATGAGAAACACATTTGGTCTTATGGTTCGGGCTATGGCGGAAACGCCTTACTTGGAAAAAAATGCTTAGCTTTACGGATTGCATCCGTAATAGCCAAAGAAGAAGGTTGGATGGCCGAACACATGCTGATCCTTAAAGTTACCAATCCTGAAGGACGCTTTAAGTATGTATTAGGAGCCTTTCCTAGCGCATGCGGTAAAACCAATCTTGCGACCATGAAATCACAATTGCCTGGATGGACGATTGAAACCATCGGGGATGACATCGCCTGGATTTGGATTAAAGAAGATGGTCACATGTACGCCATTAATCCTGAAAAAGGATTTTTCGGAGTCGCGCAACGCACAAACGAACTGACCAATCCAAACATGATGGAAACCATCCGAAAAAATACGTTGTTTACCAATGTAGCCCTAACAGAAGATCAAGACGTCTGGTGGATTGGAAAAGATCCTCTTGCCCCCAATCACCTCATCGATTGGAAGAACGAACCATGGGACCCCTCAAAACAAACCCCACCTAATCATCCTAATTCACGTTTTACGACCCCCATTGAGCAATGCCCATCCGCAGGACTGGATTGGGATAACCCTGAGGGTGTTAAAATCTCTGCGATCCTTTTTGGAGGAAGAAGAGCCAATACGGTCCCTTTAATTTATGAAGCCAGAGATTGGAATCACGGCGTTTTCATGGGATCCATATGCGGTTCTGAAATCACTGCAGCCATGATTAGCGATAAAATAGGCCAAGTCCGACGTGATCCGTTTGCGATGCTCCCATTTATGGGGTATCATATTGGGGATTATTTTAAACATTGGATTGAGATGGGAAAAAAGACGGATGCTAAGAAACTTCCGAATATTTATTTTATTAACTGGTTTAGAAAAGATGAAGATGGAGAATTTTTATGGCCAGGATTTGGAGAAAATGCACGTGTATTAAAATGGATATTTGAACGGTGCGATGGCCAAGCAGCGTATGAAAAGACTCCCATTGGAAACATCCCTACCTCAGACGCTTTAGATATTAAGGGCCTTGATATCACCCTGCACCAAATAAACGAAGCGTTATCTGTGAAGAAGGATGAGTGGGTTTTGGAAACCCAGTCCATCGAGGCGTTTTATGAAACCATTGGTTCAAAACTTCCAAATGAGCTGATTGGCGAACTTCACGACTTGATAGATCGACTAAAATAGAAAATTGCTGACTCAGTCAGCTTTTTTTTATGGGATGCGGTATAATGAAAGAAAAGAGGTAACCGAGGTGATGGCATGATCAATTTCTATGTCAGACAAAAAGTGTTCTCCATCTTAGACCAATACAAAATATATGACCGTAATCAAAACCCGCTTTATCAATGTAAAGCAAAGCCTTTTTCGTTATCAAGAAAGCTTAAGATTTACCGGATCGCCGATCAGTCCCATTTGTTTACCATACGCAAGAAAATGCTATCTTTTTGGCCGAAATTTCAAATATTGAATCCTAATGATGCCGTTTTAGCTGAAGTCAAACGCGTTTGGTCGATGTTCAAAAGTCATCTCATGTTAACAACACCCAATGGCCATTTGGATGTCAAAGGCAACTTCATGCATCATCAGTTTACGATTATGCGAGAGAGCATGATTTTAGCCTCCGTCCAAAAACAATGGATTTCTTGGGGAGATACCTATGAGATTTCGATAGAAGATCAAGAAGATTTTGAGTTTTTACTGTGCTTGGTTATTGTGATTGACTCCATATTCCACCGTAAAAAATCCAATGTGAAAAGCGTGAACTATCGATGACAGGAAATTACTTTAGCCCATTGGGGAATATCGTTTTTCATGTAGAAGATGGACATCTTACTTCCTTATTCTTTGGACCACCCATAGCAGAAGATAACTCACCTCTTATTCAATCCGTTCAAGAAAGTTTAAGGATGTATTTTAATAAAGAAATCACCTCTTTTCATCTTCCTATATCCCTAAAAGGAACAGCCTTTCAAAAACGCGTTTGGACCCTTCTTTTAGAAATTCCTTATGGAACGACTCAATCTTATCAGGAGATTGCGATAGGATTAGGCATGCCAAAAGCAGCACAAGCGGTGGGTCAGGCGTGTAAAAAAAACCCGATTGGAATTCTCATACCATGCCATCGAGTCATTGGTAAAAACGGGGATATGGTGGGGTATTCAGGTAAAGAATTTATTGATTTAAAACGGCAATTGCTTAAGCATGAAAAAAATGAAGTTTCCAATTGAATGAAACTTCATTTTTCTTTAAGCCAGACGGATATGGCTTGATAAAGCGATAGTTGGTCGATCGGTTTTTGAATATAATCGTTCATTCCAGCGTGAAGACAAGCCTGACGATCTTCGGAAAATGCATGGGCAGTTAAAGCCAAAATGGGGACATGGATTTGATGGGTCCTCACATCACGGGCGATGTCAATACCATTTTTGTTGGGCAGCTTTAACCCCAAAATCATCAAGTCAAATGGTTGACTCAAAGCCAGTTTTAAGGCTTCATTCCCATCTTGGACTAGCGTTACTTCCATCCCCATGTTCGTTAAGATCCGTTCAATCAAGCGTAGCGAAATGTTGTTTTCATCCGCCACTAAGATTTTCGCACCCACTTTAATGGTATCGTTCATTAGGTTGATGTCGTTTTGACGAAGAGTTGCACTTTCTTGGCTCACCTCTAAGGGTACAACAAACTTGAATTCACTTCCTTCGTTCCAAAGTGAAGAAACGTGAATGTCGCCATGCATCAGATTAGCCAACTGCTTGCTGATGGATAGTCCTAACCCGCTTCCACCGAAGCGACGATAAGAAGAGGAACTGCCTTGGTTAAAGGAATCAAAAATATGATCCATGTGTTCGTCCGACATCCCGATTCCGGTGTCTTTAATCGAAAATTCTATTTCCACATGGCCCGATTCAAGGGTTCTTAAACCTTTGGATAATAGGGTCACCCCACCGGACTCAGTAAATTTGATGGCATTTGAAACCAAATTCATCATGATCTGTCGGATACGGCTTTGATCACCTAAGACCACGGAAGGCAGGTCATGGTGTTGGAAATCCAGATAAAGACCTTTTTGGTGAGCGGCATCGATAAACATGGCTTTGATGTCGTCCATGAGTTTAGTAATACGAAACGGTTTAATTTCCAGTTGGATTTTTCCAGTTTGTATGCGAGTGAAATCAATCACATCATTAATCAGTTCTAGAAGGTGATCGGATGCTATATTGATTTTATCCACATAATCTTGTTGTGTTGCATCAAGGGGTGTCTTTTTAAGGAGTTTGGAAAAGCCAATAACCGCATTCATCGGCGTTCTTAGTTCATGCGACAAGTTGGAGAAAACTTCCAAATGATCACCCGATGATGACGATTTCAAAGAATTCACAAAGACTAAAACAAGATTTTCTCCCCATTGATAAATAGGGATGCCTTTTAAACGCATCGGAAAAGAGGGGACAAGCATATGCTCGACTTGTGGGTCTTTCATCGCTTCATGATTCATAAATATGAGTTTTTCTTGCTTAAAAATCAAGACAGGGACAGTGAGGCTCTCAATCGATTCGAACCATTGTACCCATTTTGTTTGATGGAAGGGGCTTCCTTCGATTCTTTGAACCCAGTCGTCTTTCATCATGATCATCGCTCCTTGACATCATTATAGCATCAAACCCATTGTTTTTAGATTTTTCCAAACCACCCTTTTTCTTAAAATGTGTGAAAATTTCTTTTGCATAGCAAACAAGCACGCCCAGGCGATTAAAAGTGACTTCTTGTTGAATTTATCTAAACAATCTACTAAAATGATAGTGAAAGAAGTGGAAACCATGAAGAATTACACCTTTAAACTGGCCATCTCATTTGTCATAATCTACGTGTTGCTCATGGCAATCGTCATTTTTTCGTTTGTTTCCATCTCGACGAACTTTATCAATCGCCAAGCCCAAAAAAACATTGAATCCTATACCGTAGTTTATGCCAATCAGCTCAGCCTTAAATTGAACCAACAATTGGAAATGTATCAAATCACAATGCGAACCATCATTTCCTCTTCTGACCATTCGGATCATGTTTTAGAACAAGCACGATTGGTGTTTGATGCGGCCTTTATCGGATTTGGAAAGATTGAACTAAATGGGTTAGTGACCGATGAGCGCTATTTCAATTATAGCGATGATTTTGAACCCGTTGACTACCAACAACCCATCAGCCTCTATTCCTTTATGGATGCGTTTTTGGACCCAAACGATACGCCCTATCTTTTCTTTTACGAACAAGGCTATTTGGGATGGATGGACGCCAAAACGTTTATCGACCAGGCGTTAATTGAGTCAAATCAACATGAACATTTTTTGGTCATGTATGAAGATAATTTAATCGGTTACAAGTCCTTTGATCATTCCCTTCGATTTTTCTATGACTATATTGATTCAACACGAGGAGATTTAATTGAAACCATCAAAGAACAGATTCTCAGATCAGAGACCGGTTCGCTTCGTCGTTCGTTCCTTGGATTGGATTCAATCATCGTCTTTAGTCCCTTAAGCAACACGTTATCGTCGAAACAACTTTATCTGGTCATGACGTTTGATGCCAACCAAGTCATTTCATCGATGCAATATTTAACCAACATGCTTTGGGGATTGTTCTTAGCCATCTTCATCTTATTTTCTATCGGATTACTCTTACTCTTTAAAGTCCTTGAAACGAAAATCAACGATATAGAAATGTCACGCTTAACGCATTACTATGTCAAACCCTACATCATGATGATTCGACCCAATGGAAAAATTATCAGTTATAATCGATCCCTTAAGGATTTATTGGGAGATTATGATGTCTATGATCATGTAAAGGATTTAAAGATCATCTCAGAGGACAATTTGCAAATCTTAGAAGAGATTATTAAGCGCCAAAAAGCGTTCACGGCACTTTTCAATATTGGATTAACGAAACCCATCTATCTCCGTTTTATTCCGATAAAAGTGTTTAGAGGCTACTATTTAATTGGCGATGATGTGAGCATGATTGAAGGTCGCTTCGATGAGTTTCGTGATCTTGCGTTATTTAGTGGTGTGACTAAACTGCCCAATCGAAACAGCTTGTTTTATGATTTAGAGGCTTTTTTCAAAGATAAAGAGCGGCTACTTAAGGTTAACAGCTGTTTGGTTATCGATATTACATCCTTTGAAAAGATTAGGCTCTTATTGGGTGAACTCACCAGTGAGCGATTCTTAAACGTTGTTGCTGATATCATCCATCGTTCATTGGATACGTTTGATGCACGCTTTTACCACATCAGCACCGATCAGTTTGCCGTTTTCTTTAACCAATTGAATCATTATAAACAAGTCAATGAATGGACGGAGCACATATTAGAAACATTCAACGCGCCATTATTTTTCGAGCGGAACTTGCTGAATATCGATTTAAAAATTGGGATTTTCCACATCGATACCAAACGGTATGAAATCTTAAATCCAGATACTGTTTATAACAACATGTTGTTGGCGCTTAATCACGCCAAAGGATCCGCTTTGTTTAAAGAGTTTGAGTACGATGTTAGTTTAAGTGTCATTGCTTCTCGGGAACAAAAAATGGAGTTGGATTTGGCTGAGGCCGTACTCGTTAACGAGTTTTACATGGTGTTGCAGCCCCAATACAGCAACAAAGACGAAAAGATCATTGGCTTTGAAGCCTTGATTCGTTGGAAAAACCCTAAATATGTGAACGAATCCCCCTTAAAATTCATTCAAATGGCGGAAAAAAACAACCTGATTTTGGACATTGGTCGAATAGCACTTCACGAAACCTTCAGTATTGCCAAACGATTAGAACCCTATAACATCAAAATCTCAGTCAACATTTCACCGGTTCAATTGCTTCAAGCTGGATTTGTTACTGAAATCATCGCGATTTTTGAACAATACGAACTCAAAAAGCACAGCATTACCTTAGAAATCACGGAAACCTTCTTAATCACATCCTTTGAACTGGTCATCAATAAACTGAAATTGCTTCAAGCCTACGGATTTGATATTCACTTAGACGATTTTGGAACGGGGTATTCCTCCTTGCAGTACCTAAGAGATTTACCCATTGATGCCATAAAGATTGACCGAGCATTCATTATTAACTTAGAAAGTGATTCCTACTCACGTGCCATTGTGACCATGATTACTAACTTGGCTAGAAACATTGGCATTGAGGTCATTTCAGAAGGGGTCGAAGATTTAAGACAAAACGCGATTTTGACTCGGATTGGATGTCAAGTCATTCAAGGGTATCTGATTAGTCCTGCGGTTACAGAAGACTTAGCCGTTAAAATATTAGAAGACTATAATGTCCAAAAAATTAAAAAACTTGAACAACCCAAACCCAAAAAAGGCAAGGAGGGTAAAACATGAACCGTTGGATTTTGAATACCGAAATGGGAACACAGACCACCATGGTACTCGCGTTTATCGCGTTGATTGTTACCTTAGCATTTCTCTATTTTATTGCTAAATCGTTTTTCAAAGAGAAAGCCAGAATTAAAGAAGAGAAAGCCTTAGCCATTGAAGGGGTTTTGTCCAAGTCAGAAGTATCCTCGATTATTACATCCTATATTACACGGATTGGTAAGGACGGACAGTTTTCCTTGATTTATATTGATTTGGATAAGTTTTCTGACTTTGTGAATGCTTTTGGTCAAGTCGAATCCGAGAAAATCTTGGAAAAAGTCGTCAAAAACATCGAATTTACTTTGCCCAAAAGTGTTAAAATTGCACGGATGCAAAACGATGAGTTCATGGTCTTCCTCTCGATGGAATATGATCGGACTGAGGTCGTGGATCTTGCCAATAAAATAAAAACAGCGATTGCACGGCCCATCAAACTGTTCGGGGATACCCAAATTAATGCAACAGCAAGCATCGCAATCGTCTTTTTCCCGCATCATGGAACCAACGTTAAATTGTTAATGGATTCCTTGAAATTGGCCACCTATGTCATTAAGAAGAACGGTGGGGATGCTATTCGTGTCTATTCCGATGAGATGTCCAATCAAGCGGGCGAGCACGTCGAGTATTATTATCAAATTAAACACGCGATTCAACATCGCGAGTTCCAGCTTTACTATCACCCCATTATCGATGTCAATCAAAACACCCTTTATGGAGCAGAAGCTTTAATTCGTTGGAACCATCCTGAGCACGGGGTGTTGTCACCGTTTAAGTTCCTTGGCATTATGGAACAGTCCGGAGATATCCACTGGATCGGATTATGGGGATTAGAAACGCTCATTAAGACGTATCAAGAGTTGAAACAAGAGTTTTCCAACATGGACATTAAATTTTCCATGAACTTATCACCTAAACAGCTCATGAGCGAATCACTGCCTCTGGATTTTCAAAAGATCCTTAAGAAATACCGGATGAATGCATCCAATATCATCTTAGAAATCATTGAGTTTGCTGTTTTTGAACGGCACAACATGATCTTTAAAAACATCAATAAACTCAAAGAACTTGGGTTTCATATTGCCATTGATGGATTTGGACTTGATTATAACACACTCAACAAAATCGAAAAACTCAACATCGATATCATCAAACTGGATAATGAGTTTCTAAAGGAAGAAGAATCCTACATGAAGGCCAAGTTTGCATCGCTTCTAGTCGAGTTCGCTGAAAAACACAATTATACCGTCATTTGTGAAATGATTGAGGATAAAGCGATGATGGATGAAGCAAAAAATTATCATGTTTCGAAAATGCAAGGGTATTATTTTTCCAAACCGCTTTCAGCGGAAAGTTTCAAATCCTATATCAAAACCGAGCAGTGGAAGCACATCGAATAAAAAATGATTCAAAAGTATTGACAAGGAAATGATTTGGATATATAATCAAGGCGTAACTGAATCATCTATAAATGTTAAAGGCAAACCTAGGGAAACTTAGGGACGCAAAGCTATAGGGCCTATAAATGGTAGCCAGTTGTCATTCGTATGACGCTGGCTTTTTAATTATTTAAGAAACTCTTAATAAACAAGCTGGAAAGGGAGTGTTAAAATGAAGTTGTCGGATGTTCTAAGTGTTAAAAGAAGAATATTCATCAACCGATTCCTATCACTTGGTGTCATCATTACCGCCATTCTTTCCATCATCTTCGCGCTCATCACCTTTTATGGACAAAATGCAGGAAACTTCGTGATGTCCATCGATGCTGCAGCGAAACTAAGAGGAATCGTCATGTCTGAGACCGAAGACTTTGAGATTAAAACCACACGACTCTTAAGCGATCCAGTCATTGATGCAAGAGATGTCACCTATGCTTGGCTTAAGATCGATGAAGTGAAAAACACCTCAGGAAATTATTATGACCGTGATCATGATTATGTCGCCTACACCTTTTATTTAAAGAATGATGGGTTAGAAACCGTGGACTTGGTCTATTACCTGAGAATCACCTCAATCTACAACAACCTAGATAAATCCATTCGTGTGTTGATTATCGAGGATGATGAAGAAACAGTTTACAAAAGACCCGATGAAATCAGTCACAATCAGTACCCGGATGATTATCCAAGAACCACCCACTTTCTAACAGACCGTATGGTTGCACGAAAGAACATCACCAACTTCAGACCGAACCAAATCAAGAAGTTCTCGGTTCTCATCTGGATTGAAATCTATGATCCTGACACCACAGATGATATCTTAGGGGGCATGATCCGGATGGAAATGGTGTTCTCGGTCTTTGGAACAAGCGATTAGGTGATGATGATGAGTCGAAAGATTTACTTATCACTCCTATCACTGGTCATGGCAACGTTACTCTTTGTTACCGTGAGCTATGCTTGGGCTTCTCTCTCTTTGATTAACAACGTGACAGGGTTAAACCTCTCAGCAACAGTCGGAGATGAACTTCAGCTATCGGTTGATGGTGTGAACTACTTCACTAAGCTTCCAGCTAGCGAGATTGAAAACATCTTTAACGAAGTCAGACTCAAAGATATTACAACCGTTAATGGCATTGATTTTTCAACTAATCCTTACAAAGGTGCTAGTGAACCCATTGCAAATAAGGATTACATCTCATTCGAACTTTGGATTCGCTCATCACGGCCTGAAAAGCACGTCTTCTTGTACAACAACATCAATGATCAAGTGAGTTATGAAAAGACAGACCAATTGGGCACCTTCGCCGTTTCAAAAGGAACCCTATGGGTTGCTAAACATTCCTTCTTCAACGGACCTACAACCAACGATTTGGTTAAAATGGGAACCCTAGGGAAGTATCATGCTAGTGAAGCGATTCGCATTTCAATCATCGAGCTCAACAATGATATGAATCCGATGGATGACAGGGAAGAAAGCGCATTAAGTCGCTTCATCTACGATCCTTCAGAAAATAAAGAGCGAGGTTTTGGAAAACTCTTTGGTTCCTATTCCTATTACTTCCAAATGGCAGGTTATTACATGCCCGTTCCGACCGAATTTCCCAAAACATCCTATCGTCTTTCTGAGATGGATCCAAGAAATCCTTATCAGGCAGCGGATAACGAATCCTTAATCGCAACCCTACAAGAAACAGAAGAGGTGGACGATAAAGGAAGACCCTATTATGTCAGTAAAATTCGGATCAACATCTGGTTAGAAGGATGGGATCCAGATGCATTTGATGCCATCACTGGCGATCGAATCAAAATCCAGTTGCAGTTCAAATCCGCCCACAAGGCACCAAAAATGGATTAACTTAACGAAGGTTAATTAAAATAGAAAAGGTTATTAATAAAAAGGAGATAAAAAAATGAATAAATTGGCTAGAAAATTAGTATTATCAGTTTTAACGGTTGTTCTAACAGTTATCGCGTTAGGAACAACAACATTCGCATGGTTTACCTTGACCAACCAAGCTGTTGTGCAACCCTTTAATGCCCAAGTTGTTGGAGATTCAGGGATTGAGTTCGCGTTAGATAACCCTCAAATAGCAAACCCACAAAACTTAACATGGGTTACCACTTTGTCACCAGCTGCAGTAACGAATTATATTGCTGACAAATACGCTAACACATTTAGATTTAATCATGTTACCACAGCAGATGGGCTAAATTTCTTTAACATCACCGAATCCGGCATGGTAGCAGTTCCTCAGTATTTTGCTGGAGATGGTACAGATCCAGCGGTTTATCCTGGTTACTTGGATATTAATCTTCATGTTAGATCCAATACCGTTAGCACCATCAAGTGGACTCAAGTCGTTATGAACTCTGACTTGATTACAGACTGGAATTCCGATGTTGCGTTTACCCACACAACAGGTGCAGTTGCTGCTAATGATGCTGTCTCAGTTAGAGCGGTTGATGCCATGAGAATAGCAGTTATTGGTAAAGTTGGAACTGAAGAAAACAATGTTGAAGTGTATGAAAATCCAGCTGATGGAACCAACACAGTACTGACTCTAAACAACGCAGATATGACCACTGGAACCAATTTTGCAGGCGCTGTCAGTTACTACTTTGCTAAGACAACCGCGTATCCAGGTAATGCGACTGCACAAAATGCAGATCCTTTGATTCCTGCACGTAGCGTAACTACAATTGCCACATTCACAGAGTTGGTTGAAGTTGCCCTAGACGCTTTGACTGTATTAGAATTGGATCCAGACACCTCTGCAGGAACAGTTTATTATGGAACCATGACCATTCGTGTGTGGTTAGAAGGTTGGGATGCTGAAGCATTCAACATTATCTTGGACCAATGGATCACTGTCGGATTAACCTTTGAAGGTATCGAATAATCGTTTAATTAGATTCTAGTCAGGCAGGTGTGCTGACAACAGTACACCTGCTATTCTCTGGAATACAATAGGGGTAATCATGAAAAAAAACAGACCCAAAAGAGTCATAGGCATTGCTGCTAATGTTTTATTCTATTCTGTTATTTTCACGCTCATTTTGTTTTCTATAGCGAACATGAGTTTGAAAAAAGACGATGATATTGCTAACCTGTTTGGAAGAGGGTTTGTTTCTGTTTTAACAGATTCAATGGCCGGATCCAAAAAAGATTCATTCACAAGCAAGGATTTGATTTTTGTAAAACTTCTTGACGATGAAAGTCGAATGAACCTCAAAGAAGGCGATATTGTCACCTATTATAGGCTAAACATTAGTACGATTCCTGGATCACCATCTGGATTCATTACACATAGAGTCATTCGTGTATTTGATTTAGGCAGTGAAAAATATGTTCAAACTCAAGGGGATGCACCAGGTGCGTTACCCGATAATCCCATTCATATTTCTGAAGTTATATCGATTTACACTGGACAACTTAAAGGCGTTGGAAATGCCATGAAGTATTTGCAAACACCCAATGGTTTTGCTTTATTTGTGATCATTCCTGTGGCTATTCTTTTGATTGTGCAAATTGTTCTTCTTACCCGCAATGTCTTTAGCATCAGCAACCAGAAGAATCAAGAAAAGCTTGAACTTGAAAAACAGGAAGCATTGAAAGCTTTAGAAGTTGAAAAAGAGAAAATCAGACAACAACTTCTAGAAGAAATCAAAAGCCAGAACAACTCGTAAATTATTCGTTTCATAAGGAGAGCATATGGTAGAGTTTGCTCGTTACTATATCACGCTCATTAGAGATTTCTTTATCAACATCGGTGAATTTTTCAAAACCATCTTTGAGGCTTTTGCCGGTTTATTTTTTAATGGGACCGTTGAATTTTTTGTCAACTTTATTGCTGCAAGTGCCAAATTCACTCTTTTAGATTGGGTCATGGCCTTTTTAGTTTTATCCATCAATTTTGCCTTCTTTGCTTTCTTATTTTTAAGAATTTACCAATTCTTAAGACGGTACATCAAGTTTGCAACCACCGAAATCGAAAAAGAAGAGCTTTTGGAAGAGATATCTTTCTTAAACCAAAAGACCGTTGAGTTAATTGATGAAAAGAACAAGATCTTAGCACTTAAAGTTTCCAATCTCGGTATCTCACCTAAAGGTGAGGATATGGGTGATTTCGACAAAACTGACGACGAAGAAGACAAAACACCCTCTCGTTTTGTCAAGTTAATTCAAGTTGATAAGGAATATCGCAACATCGTGACGGCTGTTCACATGAAACCTGAAGACATGATCAATTTAAACGACATGGTGAAACGGTTCATCAATTTTTCGGCATCAAAATTAGGCTTATTTTACGATAGAAAAATCATTTCTGCATTCTTTGCTGGAATGGCCTCTTCGAAAACCATGATTTTAGAAGGGATTTCAGGAACCGGTAAAACATCGCTTCCTTACGCCATGGGCAAGTTTTTTGGTAAAGATGCAGACATTGTCGCGGTTCAACCTTCATGGCGTGACCGTGCTGAAATGCTGGGGTACTTAAATGAATTTACCAAGCGGTTCAATGAAACCGACTTTCTTAAAGCCATTTATGAGACCACTTATCGCGATGACATTTGCTTAATCGTTTTAGATGAAATGAACTTAGCGCGTGTGGAATACTATTTTGCAGAGTTCTTATCCCTCCTAGAAATGCCAGATCACAACTCTTGGTTAGTGGATATCGTTCCTGATACCCAACCGAGCGATCCTAAAAATTTCAAAAACGGAAAAATCCTCTTGCCACAAAACGTTTGGTTTATTGGAACAGCGAATAAAGACGATTCCACGTTTACCATTACCGACAAAGTGTATGACCGGGCAACCCCCATCGAGATTAACGCCAAAGCTGCTTTCATTGACGCACCACAAACAAATGGAGTTACTGTGAGTTATGATTACATGCTTGACTTGTTCAACAAGGCCTTTCTTGATCACCCTCTTTCCTTACGGGCTCAAGAAAATTTAGAAAAACTGGATGTGTTCATCTCCCGGTACTTTAAAGTCACCTTTGGTAACCGGATCATGAAGCAAATCCGCATGTTTGTTCCTGTTTATGTGGCCTGCGGTGGAACAGAATATGAAGCATTGGACTACATGGTGGCACGTAAGATCTTTAGAAAATTCGAAACACTAAACCTTCCCTTTTTGAAAAATGAAATCGAAGAGTTATCCACCATGCTTGACCGACTATTCGGTAAAAACGTGTTCACAGAATGCCAAGGGTATTTAAACAATATTAAGAAGATGTTTTAGAGGATAAACGATGAGCCAAAATAACGACCTGATAACGCTTCATAAAAGTCTATCCAAAATGATGGCCGATCTTGAAAAGAAACATCCTTTTCCCGATCAGTTTTATCATCTTTTGTTATCTGGTCAGCTGCAGCTTCTCCAAAAATCCATCATCGAGATTAAAGAATTCCATGAAGACTGGATCGGCACGATTGAGTCTTATTTTCCTTCTTTAAACAAGATTACGAAAGATCCTAAATCGGGGCTTAAATACCTTCAAGAAGTTGAAGCGATTGAAAAAGCCAAGAAAGTCAATAGCGATTCGATTCGCCATCTTTCTGCAAACACCCATCTGATTAAAGAAGTGAAAGATAACAACGTTGTTCCAAAACGGATTTTGACCACCCAAGCGGAAATCAATTACGCGATCTATGAGAACCGTTTTATCAAAACATTAGTCGATCGTCTTTATCACTTCGTTGATAGTCGCTATCAACTGGTGAAAACCAACATCGAGTCGTTTCATAATCGCATTTTTGAGTTAGAATCCTTGTTTAAAATCGATCACATTGAAGTCGACATGAACATCCAACTTAAACTTAAAGAAACGCTTCATGATCAGGTTCAAGCGGTAGAAAACAAAAAACTTTTAGACCGAATTGAGTTTTTAATGAAGCAAATTGGTGGCATTTTAGCCTCTCCTTTTATGCAAGATTTAAAAGAAGCAAAACCCGTCACCCCACCCATCATGCAAACCTCTATTTTACTTAAGAATATTGACTATAAAAATTGTTACACGTTATGGCTCTATTTGGATAAATACAATGTCTTAAACTTTGATGTTGATGTGACTGAAAAGAACTTGACCCTAGACCAAATGTTTCTCAAAAACATTTATCAAAGTACACTCTTTCTTTTCACCAATATCGTGGGAAACCAAGAGGATCTAAAGAAGCATTATGCTTACTTAAATCAAAAAGAGTTCAAAAAGAAAAGTCCTGAAATCATCACACGGACGATGGACGAATTGTTGACCTCACGCTCACCCATTGAACTTGAAGACACTCAAATCAATCAATACTTTTTGGATAAAAACAAAGAAGTATTTCAAGAGCGATTAGAACTGGCTCAAGCTTCAGGCAAAAGCTACGACCAATCCCTTAAACAAGTCTTAAAAGATATGCTCGCTATCTCCAATGCGCTTTATCAAAACTATTTTGAGCTCGAGTCCATGGACGAAGATCGAATTTTTGAGCGTTTAATCGCTGAAAACATTGAGCAGCAAATCGAAAAAACAAAAGAAAAGATTAAAATTTCAAGAATCATTCGTGAAGTCAAAGAAATCGATTATAATCAGTCGATTCGAATGGAAAAGCGGTTTATCAAAGATCTTGAGCAACTTGAGAGACACTACGTCAAAGTGTTAAAGAAACGGGCCGTCGATCAAGCAGAAAAAGAACGACTAGAAGAACAAATCCGTATTGAGCGAAAACATTTTGAAGCGAATCAAAAAGAGTTGAACGAGCATCTTGAGAAAGTGAAGAACGAAAAAGATCAGTTGGCGGCTGAAACACGGGCCATTCAAGAACAGCTCAAAGCGGATGTTGAACGCATGCGTGCTGAAGAAAAAGCGTTAATTGAAAGCGAAAAAGAAAAAGCCCTTCTCATTTATCAAAAACAACAAGAAAAAATAAAAAAACAACAAGAAGTAGAAAAGAAGAAGTTGCAGCAACAGCTTAAAAAAGAACGTCAAAAACAACAAGAAAAACAGAGAGCCGAAAAGAAAAAGCAACAGCAAACGTCACGTCTGCGGATTGAAAAAGAAAGAGCCAAAATCAAGGCATCACTAGAAAAACGGTTAGAAAAACTAAAGGGGGATTAACATGAAGCGTCTGAGAAAGGCACTATCTTATAGCATCGCGGGCATTTCATTGTTTATTTTCATTGTTTCAATCCTCATTATGATTGTTGGCATTCGAGCGATCAAACAAAACGAACTCCTTTATCTCTTTAATTACTCATTTTCAGTGGTTGCAGATACCAAATCCATGGAAGGAAACCTAAAAGATTCTTTAGATGGCTATGATGTTGCGATTATCCGCAAAGCATCGTATGATGAAATCAAAATCGGAGATATTATTGTTTTTAACAACCGTTCGGATGGCCGATTAGTCATTCACCGTGTCGTTGGGGAACATCCCTTAGGAGGGTTTGAAACCAAAGGAGATGCCAATCAAAACGTTGACCCCCATCCCGTGACCAAGGAAAACTTCCAAGGAATCTATCATGCAAAGATCACGTTTCTAAAGCCGATTGCTAGACTGGCAACCGAATCGAGATCCGCCATCTTTGGCCTTATCGCTTTGGTCTTGCTCATTCTCTTAATCAGTGAAATGATTAACATTTTTAAAGAAATCCATAAGCAAAAACTGGCACAAATGAAGCTTGAGCATGACCAGGAAATAGAACGAATCAGACAACTGGAAATCGATTTGATTCAAGAAGACGTATCAATAAAAAAAAGTTCGAGCAATCCCAGCGATTCCATTGACTAATGCTTGAAACTGAGGTATAATAAAGGTACAATTATATATGTAATATATAACTGTTGGCAAAACTAGAGAAATCTAGTGACGCAAAGCTATAGGGCCTGACTAAGGTAGCCAGTTGCATCTCCAAGGAGATCGACTGGCTTTTTATGTTTTAGAAAGGAGGCTGAACGATGAAGACACTTCCATCAACACTGCTCATGTTCATCGCATCTTTGATGCTGTTTTTTGCTGTTGTTTATGCGTGGTTTACCATAACCGATGTCAACGTCATTCAACCCCTTTCACAAGGAATAATTGAACGCGATGTTCAAATGGATATTCTCTATGGAATGAACGGTGGAGGGTATGAATCCTTTGATGAACCCGCCCAAATTAACGCTTTTTTAAATGGCATGATGCCTGGCGATCGTTTAGATATCCAAGTGATCATCCAAAACAATAACCCAATTGGAACACCAGACATCCTTCTTTTCATCAAAATGATGAACATTCGTGCCAGTTTTTCAGAATCGGAATACGATTTGACGGATTTCTTTTTCCTCTTGGAAAGAGAAATCACACTCACGTGGTATGATAGTGATGAGGACTATCAAGAAAACCTGCCTAGTCTGATTCAAGTTTTGACATTAAATGCTTTGGATGATTCCGAAATTGTGGTTTTAGGAAAACCGCTTTATGAATCACGTTTAAGCAATTTGTTCCATCAAAATACTCAAGATGTCATTGAAAACGACATTCATATTTTAAACACCCAACTTGCAACGGGTAAGATTTTGGTGATTACGTTTTCAATTGGACTTGATCCTTATACACCAGGAACCGTATGGGGGTTGCAGCATGGCAGCCTCTTCATAGACGGTTTATACGCCAGTTTTGCTGAATGATGCAAAGTGAGGTGCGTCATTGATGTTAACCAGAAAGTACCGCTTGATGGTCATGGCAACTTTAATGGTTCTGACACTCTCGATTGCTGCTGTTAGTTATGCGTGGTTTGTCTTAATCAATCGGACAGATTCGTTTACCGCCACCGCAGCCAAGATTGATGTCAGTTATGAGATTTACTTAGACGGACAGTCCATTAAGCCGTCTTTTTATGTTATTCAATCCGAACAATCAACCATTAAATCCGGCGTTTATTCGATTAATGTATCGGATTTGACAGCCGATAATTACATTGAACGGTTACGCATTGATATCCTTGTCAAAAGCACCGTAGATACATACCTTCGGGTCGCTATTGTGGACTCCTTGACGTTAGCAACCTTAGACTTCCAAGGAAATAGAGGGGAAGTAGCGATTGTCGACCAACCGATTAATTATGCGACATCACGTTCTTGGCTCGTTAATGGGGTCTTTTTCAGTAGCATTTTAGAAGCGGAGGCGGCACTCGGAGAACTGACTTCCGAAGACGAAGTCATTATGGTGCCCCATTGGTTTGATTACTCAAAAACCGATGGATACTACTATTACCCAGAAAAAATTGTTCGAACGCCTCAGATGACGACACTCACCATTCCCTTTATTGAAGCCTATGATGGGATGGTCTTTCGAGCCAAACCTTTGGGATATCAGTTGCAATTCGCTATTTTAGTTGAAGGCATTCAAGCGAACCACTACGCGCCAATTTATAACTGGAGAATGGCACAGCCCCCTTGGAGCATGACGCCTTATTGGCCAATGGAGGTGAACTGGTAATGAGAAACATGATTAAAAAGATTTGGGTTTTGATGCTCATTTCCTTGTTTGCATTTGGCTTTGTTTCAACCGGAAACCGTCACGCGTTAATTGGGCAACCGTTGGATTATTTCAATCACTTCGATGATCACCGGTTTCAAGAAATGCCAGATCTTGTGATTCCTAACGAAACCTATATGAGTTATACCACATTTAGAACCAGCGTCGGAAACACATCAACCAACATTTTAGCGATTAATCCTGACACGTGGGGGAAAATCATCCGTATCGATACCGCGGAAGAACTCTACCGTTTTTCGGTTGATGTCAGCTTCAATTTAAAATACACGCCATTTGAAACAAAACTTTCCAGTCAAGCCATTTCAAGGCTTTTGAGTTTGCATTATGTTTTGGGAAATGACATTGATTATTCGATCATGAAATCAAAGCAGTTTAACCCCATTGGTTATGACTTTGTCATGAATGGCGTCCATCATGTGAACTATTTCACTGGGATTTTTGATGGACAAGGGTTTGAGATAACCAACCTCTATTTTTCAGGATTTGAACAATTAATTGAAATACTTTATGAAGGCACCGATATCGAGACTGAAATAGCCTACACCGCTTATTACACCATGTTTGCTTATAATAACGGTGTCATTCGCAATTTTGGATTAATTAATCCGACTTATGAGTTTTATTATGAAAGTACAGAGTTAAACAAAGCCGCTTATTTAGTGGGTAAAAACGATACCGATGGTCATGTTCACCATGTGTATGCGATTGATACAAGAACCGCTTTAGTCGGTGGAATTCGGATGCTAGTCACCACCGGTCAAGCATCAGGTGTCATGTTTGAAAACCATGGGACGTTTCATGATGCCTATTTCGCAGGACGTGTGGTCATTAACGGTTCGTTTGGATCCCGTTTTCAAGCCCAACCCGTTCTCTTTAGCAATCACGCAAGCGGCACTATTGAAGGACTAGCGTTCGATGATACGCTGTATCAAGAAGTGGTGACGGTTGGAGGAAGTTCCTATACGATTCAGACGCCTAACACGTTAGCAACCAGCATGACCACTCAAGCGCTTCGATCTTCGAACACCGTATTGGGAAGTGGTTGGTATTTTTATCCTGCACAAAATCAGCCCATCGCTAAATACCCAACGGTAATGGGGCTTCAACTTTCAACAACCCCCATCAGTATTTCTTTATCGTCTGATCCGACCGATCAAGTCACTTTAACCAGTCATATGGTCATTGAAAACGCTTTGGATCTCATTGCGTTTTCCAAAATCTTAAACTATAACCGACAAGTTGGAGCGACCCCTTTTCGCGAGTTAAATTATGTGATCCATCAATCCATTGACATGAGCATGGTTGCACCCAATGCCTATGTCACTCCGTCTGTTGAGTTTTCTGGCGTGTTTGCGGGTGTTCATTCATCCATTTACATTAAGGGACTCAATATTAAAAATGGAGACGGTCAATTAACCTATAATGCGGGCCTTATTAACACGTTGACAGGCTCTGTTTTGAACTTGATTTTCTATGAAGCCACCCTTTTGATGACCGAAACCGATCTTTATGCAGGAGTTCCCAATTATGTTGGACTGATTGCGGGTCAAATGCGTTCCGGTACGATACGAAACGTGCTAGCAGATGTTCAGATCAACTTGGGATCAAAAACGTTAGGCGAGTTTTATGTGGGAGGTTTAGTCGGAGAAGCAACCGGATGGATTGAATCCGTCTATGTCGAAGGTCTCTTAGAGAGCAATCAAAATCATGTGTATAATACAGGAATATTAATCAAAGCTGAATACCATATAGGGGGATTGGTGGGTGCATCAGGCACTGAAGCCCCACTGACCTTAATTGATGGCTTTAACCAAATGGACCTCCGGGGTCCTGGAACAACCTCGACCCAAATGACGGTTTCCTCGGGTCCAGTTGTTTACATGGGAGGCATTATTGGCAAGGTAACCAATCAAGCCAATGCGGTCCATACCTTAGGACTCCTAACCAATCATGGGCAATTAGACGTGCATTTCTTAAGATCCCAGCATGCAACCACGTGGTATGCAGGGGGCATCGTTGGATTAAGCGGTGGGATTGCGTATCAAATCAACCAGTACTCAGGGAAACTGAGAAACTTTGGTGTCATCGATGTCATGAACCGTGGAACCAATCAGGTGGTGGCATCGGGGATCTTGGTTTCTAATCATACCCAACCGACAGAATTTGTCCACCTTTACAATCAATCCTCAGGAACACTTCGTTATTTTACACCTTCTCCACAAACGGGAACATTTCAAAACATCAGTTACACCACGCTCGTTTATAACCTTGGTCAAGGATTGACGTTATCACAATCCAAAAATGAGGCTGATTTCGAATTAATCGAATCGTTTAACTTTTCTGGACTCTACCATAGCACGCAAAATGCCTTGTCCTTGTTGCGGTTTGTTGAAAATAGGGGGAGCATTCTTTTAAGAAATCGCACATTGACTCAAACCGTTAATCTAGCAGGGATCACGTTATCCACCAACGTGGATTATTTAAATGTGACCTATCAAGGACAGATTGAAGCCATCAATCTTGTCATGGAAACCAATACCACCACCAACAAAGAACTGTTTGTTGCTGGTATCACACACACATTGACCCAGTCAAGATCCATTCAAAACAGCATCGTGAATGGCTCCATCACCGTAGGTGGCATCAGCACGAACTTAGTTAATCGAACGCCACGAAACAACATCTATATTGGCGGCTTTGTCATTTATAACAACTCAGGAAACATGGATCCAAACGGAACTACTTTGATGCCTAAAGCCACAATGGGGATTTTGAATTCCATTAACAATGCCGATATTACATCAACCTATAGTCCCAGTGTATTTGGAATTTTAGGGCATGCCAATGTTTATGCCGGTGGGATTGCAGCGTTTAATGATGGCGATATTCAAGATTCTGTTAACTTCGGTGATCTCCGTTTTGAAAACAGAAGCAACGTCGATACGACCAATGTGACTTTTAACCTAGCAGCAACAGCCGGTGGTTCCAGTACAAAATACCGATACGGTGTGGTTTTAGGAGGCATCGCAAGTAGCGTACTTTCTCAAAAATCTCGAATTTATGACTCGGCTAATAATGGAACCATCATTGCGTTATCGAGAAACTTCGCTCGAGCTGGTGGTATTTTAGGCATTGCCATTTTCTTAGAGTTGCAAACGGGAAATGCGCCTACTATTTACACCTCTGCAACCAACGCCAATATTCAAGCATCCATTCTTTCAAACTGCATCAATTATGGGAATGTATCTGCTTTGACGGTCTCTATTTCAGAATACAGCAGTGGAAACACGAATCAAAGTTTGTACCATGGGACTTATAACCATATTTTCCGTTTTGATATTACCCAACCGGTCATCGTTTCAGGGTATCAAAACAGTTTCTATTCAACCGTGAGCAATAACGCACCGACCATTTCAACACGAACATCCACTCAGGAAAGACCGGGCATTCACGCATCAGCTGGAGGTGTCATTGGTTACGGACTATCGGTAATGCGCCGGATGATGAATCACGGCGAAATCAGCTCTACCGATGTCGCTGGAGGCGTCGTTGGAGCCACAGTGGTATTCTTAACTGAGTATGTCAAGATTGATACGGCCGTTAATTATGGTCGGGTTCGAGCCTTTAATCGAGGAACCAACAACGCTCAATTTTCAGCTGTTGACATCATGGATTATGAAACCATTCGCGATTATTTTTATCCTGTTGACTCAACCTTCATTTTCCCAAATACACGTTCAGACATTCGTTTGTTTCCTGAAGATAAACGTGGATTTGGTGGAATTTTTGGTCGTCTTCAACGGGCCGCTAATCAAATCATGTATGGAAATAACGATAACAATTCAACGTTTAATTTTATTGTTAATATGGATCCAAACGTTGATTTGATTGGTCGACTAGATCAGGTTTATAATTATTTCAGTTCTCTTCACTTCTTTGATTTTAGAAATGCCACCTATTACAGTGCTCGTAAAAATGATACCACCCAAGCGGTGTTCACTGGAATCTCTTATTTTTATGACAACTCGAGTACTGTTGGAAACAGTCTTTTCGCGACAAGAACCAATGCTAATATTCAAATCACCTCACAAAAATACGAGTACCAATACGATAGTCAATCGGGCCAATGGATGCGGACTACCTATCAACGGACCATGAGCCGAACTGAAATCGTTCTTTACGGTAGACGCTATACTAAAGTCGGCCGTGAGACCGCTCCTTTTGTCAATTACCAAAGCGAAGTGATCTCTAGGAGTACTGGACCAGCTCATAATTCTACGGGGTGGACCGCCTTAGCAGGCTCAACTGTTCCTGCTGGAACTTTAAACGAGTACAAGTACTTGCATCAACTTCCTTACTATAATCAAGTTTGGGATTTGGAAGAAACCAAAGTAACCATCAGTTCGACAACGACTCAGGTTCCTAATGGCTATTATCTATGGGCCACCACACTTCCGGTCCCCGTCATTACCGAAGACCCAATGGATGCGTTTGGTGAGTTTACGTACGGCCCCACGTTCCCCATGATTACCGATCCTACCCTTCAAGATTTCATCTATTATGCTGAAAACGGAAACTTATCCAACACCTTTATTAACGCTAGACCTTATGGGATGTATGTGTTATCGACGTCCTCTGGAAGTACATTTGGTGCAAACCTTCCCAGAAACTTAGTCTTTGATCGTTTGTTGCCGCTGGCACCTTCGGAATCAGGGGGTCTTCCGAGTCATTCGGTTGATTACGTGAATGCGCCTCGGATGAGCGTAAACGATAATCCGGATTATCAAGATTTGCTCGCCAACTATGCGAAGATGTTTCAGACCCAATTTTCCGATAAATCACAACTCTTAGACAGTCAACCAACCATCGCACTCCATGAAATCGAGGGGTCAAAGACGAAACTCTTAAATCCAACCCTCCTTCAACCGACTGGATCAAGCAACTTAGGCACTTTGACCTTTAACCTTCATTTAGGAAATGTCGATTTGTCCTCTGGGGGTATCATCACCTTGGATTACGAAATGATACAAGCGATGCTTCCAGATAATGCCATTTTAGCGAAAACGATTGAGGCGTTTTACGGATTGCCTTATGGCAGCGATGTTTCAGCGTATGTGGCTTCTTACCGAGCGCTTCTGGCTCAATATGCAGACCCAACGATACCCGATGATCAAAAACCCGATTTAAAGCCTGAACTGACCTTGCAGGTGAACGCCAGCAATCCACAATCCGGAATATTTAACATTGGTTATGTTACCTCGTATAGTCAACTCAGCTACAACATCACCGCATTCTTAACCGATGATTACACGACCGATTATTTGATTCGAATCAATGTCACCTATGACCCTAACTTTACCAAACCCTTTCTTTATCGCTACCGGGTGGATGGAGGAAGCCTTCTTACCCCACCTTCAGGGACCCATATTAGTCAGACAGTTACCAATACGCTTGAGTTTAATTTCAGAAATCCACAACAAGTGCTGCCTCATGGAACAGATTTCTTGAGTTTAGGATCAGATGTTGCTGATAATGTAGAGCTTCATTATTTTGATCCCATCACCAATGACTATGTCATGGTCGATTATAGCGATTATCAAATCACCGCAACACCGGTTCAAAACGCAACGAACTTCCCCTTTACCTTTACCTTAATTCTTAATCCGCAATTAAGAGGCGGTCTTTACCGGGTGGGTTACCGCATGTTACCCTATGAGGCCATCAAAGAGGGGTACACGTTTAATAAAGCAGCATCGACGTTAAGAGCCGTAACCGAACTTGAACATTACTCATCGGGTAAAATCAATCCGGTTTCTACCTCCATTCAATCATGGGTCAACTTTGGTTATGATTTTGATTTTTCGAGTACTCTGCCTATGACAACCGAAATTCCCAATCAAAAGCCTTATTTGGATGCTGTTATTAGTTATCATTTGCCCTTCTTAAACTATCTGAAGATATCGTCTTTTGCTACGATTACCAATGTGGCGATAAACAACACAACCTTCACGGCCCAAGGGTATCGCATCTATAACATCTCCTATAGCGTTCGTTCTGAATCGGGTTTAACGACCGTATACACCCACCAAATCACAGAACGACCCATTGCTATTACCGACGTATTTAGAAACAACAATAAGGTAGTGATGAACGCATCCAATCCCGTTTTGATTTCGAGAGAAGCCCTTTCAACCACGGTTTCTATCAACTATGCAGTAGACCGTAACTATTCAAGCGAGATCTATAATTTGATTGATGACAATCCCAATCGCTATTTTGCGATTACTCCCTTTGTCGAAGGTGTTCTTTTTTCAGTGACCGATAATTCACTTGTTTTTACCATTGATTATGAAGTGGATGCTGGCGATTATGAGTTTAACGTGTATTATGTTCGACCCGGTGATCCTCAGATTGACCTCGGAAAAGTATACATTCGAAAGCTGCAAGGAACTAATGCGTATCTATTTGACATCTCATTTGCCGAATTGGCCACTGAAACCAATTACCCATTGATGTATGTTTCCAATGCCAGCGGTGTACCCATTTCAAGCAGTTTTCAACCGACCGTTTATTATGCTGGAATCGATTACGATGGAGCAAACTTAAATGGCATCACCCAGTTTAGAATTGATGGGCAAGTTTCAAACATCCCTCTCAATAATTATTTACCGCTCTTTTTGAATCATTTACCAGCAGGAGCCACGATTGCTCGAAAAATCGATAGTTCAACATGGACTCAAGAAATCAGTGGACCCGATGACCCTAACCTCGGGGTTTTAGCGGCTGATTTTAGTGCGGGGTTTGATGAAAACGAAGATGTCATTGTGACCTATCGTGTGACATCAGAAAACGGTTTAAGTCAAGTCTATTACCATATTACCGTCACCGATATCACCTATAACGTTTCCTTAATCTTTGATGTCATCTATGAAGGCAATGCCTTAATGCCGAATTTGGATGGGCTTGTGGTGGTCATCAATGTGAGAAACATGAAAACCAATCTTCCTGTGGGTGACGTACCGGTCGAAACATTCCCCGCGTTTAACCGAATCGATGAATACCGAAACTCAACCAATTTAATGTATGTTCTTAATCACGACAATTATCAATTCCGTTTTGGACGTAATTTAAGTGGGTTCTTCAGTTTCAACATTAAAGTGCTCGATCCAAACAACTATAAATACGATTTCAAAATTGAACTGGATGGCACGTTTGAACTTCCCAATGTGAGTGACTACGATGATTCAACCAACGATTCAGGCAAATATTACTACATCAACAGCAGCACCAGAAACCGAACCAGAAGTTTTGTATTAACCATCTTTAATGCACAAACACCTGAAAGAGAGTATGGCTTTACGGACAAGGACGCTTCTTGGGGACCCACCGATTACCATTTCGGGTTCATGAATCTTAATCAAATTTTTGTCGAAGGTGGTAGTGCTGTTGGTCCCCAATTTACCCAATCAGATGGGGCGATATCATCAGCAGGAGGAACACTCTATGTTCCAAACTTACGCACGTATTACACCATCGAGACACGTGCGCAAATCGTAACCCCAGGGACTGGCGGTGGGTTTGGTATATTCTTTGATTCAGCTGTGACTAACTTAAATGCCGTTTCGGATACTGGTTTTGTTCTTCAATTTGACCGAGCGTATGCAACAGGTGAAATCACCATCAGACCACGTTCAAATGGGTCTGAACTTTCTCCCGTATTCCGGTTTCCTGTTGGATTTGATAGTTCAGGAAACTTTGTGACAAGCGGTGGAACCAAAGACAACACCAATCCTTGGTGGACAGAAGTGCATGATATCAGGATTGTAATCGCTAGACATACCCATGTAACCAACAATAAATCGATTTCGGTTTATGTGGATGGCGTATTCCTTTTCACTTATTATTATCAAAGCAGCAACATGGGATCTCAAACAAACTCAAGTTACACCGGGTTTAGAACATGGGGTGGCGTTCGCACTGAGTTTTATTACTTACGCATCACCTAACAACGAATGGGGTTATTCCATCGACTCAGTCGATTGAACAAGTATCAAATACGCGTACGATAGAGTTGTTTAAAGACTTTTTCATCCCCGAATATTATTCCTTTAGAATGAGATTCCTCTCTTGGATCTTGAAATACATAGTCAATCAAATGTAATAAAAAAGATGCGAGTAGTTTTTGACTACTAACATCTTTTTCGATTATCATAGCTTATGGGCTAGATCTTAAATCAACCAGCCAACAACAAGAAAAACTAAGGCCATGATCAGAAGCAGGATATTAAAGGCCTTTTTCCCCATTTTCTTAATCAAGAGTCTTGATTTAGGGTTGTTGTAGAGAAAGGGAAATGAAAAAAGCATACCAATGAGCAAGAATGCTCCATAGACCATTAAAAAGACTTTCAAATAAATCATCAATAGACCCTCCTTTAGGTGATGATGCGTTTCATGTAAAGTTTGAAAAGCAAACCGAAAATGACAACATGGGTGATAAGACCAACGAGAAAGTAGACCCAGTCGTATCCAAGGAAATAATCGAGTGGAAGAAGTTCCATGGAAATGATTCGAGCTGACCAAAAACCAGGAATCCATCCCAAGCCGAGTTCAGTCCAATTGGTTAAAAATAACGACGCAATTGGAATCATGAGCAAAAGCCCTGACAGTTTCATGTAGACAAACCCTTCAACCTTATTGGTTGCAAAACAATTGATCAAAACGGCAATTAAAGGCCCTTGCATAGGGGCTAAAATCAAAATCATAAGAAACCGAGTTAGGCTGATACTGGGCAAAACATTCGTGGAAACAATAAGTAAAAAAGTAAAGAGAATGCTCATTAAGTAACATATAAGGAGTTTGATTAATACATAGTGTCTAACGGAGATTGGGGTAATCCTCAAACTGAGAAGCACGTTATCATCTTGATCATCTAACAACGTAAACCCTGTGATAGCGCCATACATAAACCCCATGAGCAAGATAAACACTAAAATAACAATCTGACTCGCTAAATCTTGGTTGAGCGAACGAAGATAAGGAATCAATAAGAGACTAATCCCAATCATCATAAACGGATAAAAGACTAAAAACAAGTACATCCGATCTCTAGGAATGCTTTTAAGTTCTCGAATCAATACACGTTTAAACATGGTTACACCCCACTTTGCTTGACGGCATAGTCTTTAAATTTAGGGTAGACATAAAACCGATATCCAAAAAATAGAAGACTAATCATCATAAGAATCGCGACCGCTGAGTAAAGGGTAAAACTTTGATTGAAACCGAGTTTGATGATTTCTAACGAAGACTGTGTCGGTGATAGAAGCAAAATATACTGCCAAAAGTCTTTAGTAAACGCCACATTCAGTTCCCTTAAGACAGGCGGAATGGAAAACAAAAACATGTAAAGCATCGCATGAACAAGCATGGACGTAAAGTCCTTAGAATGAAAGGAAAAGACAAACCCTAACATGGAATGAAAAAAGATAATCAGACAAAGGGCAAAAACCATAAAGGGCCAATGAACAGATACGTCTTTCATGACAAAGAAAATTAAGACAATTAAAAGCGATGAAAACGCATTTTGAAGGGTGTTCGCAGTGACTTTGGATAAGATCATGTCACGGGTCTTAACAGGCGTAACTAAAAGGGTGGATAAGGTTGATTCTGTTTTCTCAAAAAACATCACGGCTCCAATGAACACGATGGATAGCATGGTCGCATCCACAATGAGCACCATCGGTATTAATTGGGTTAATAAAGCCATATCTTGGATAAAATAAAGCAATAAAAACCAGATAACAGCCACCACAAAACTCATTGTCGTGACGTGATATTTATTCAAGCGATTGAGTTCGCCTTTGGTTAAAAGAAGGAACTTATTCATGATGAAGACCTACGCCAGTGACATGGATGAAAATGTCTTCAAGAGTGGTTTCGCCGCTATGGATGGTCTCAATGGACTTGGTTTTTAATAGATTCAAGAAGGCCGCATTTTCGCCAATTTTATCCATAGGAAATTCTTCAATTACTGTGTGATGATTTTCTTGATATTCGACTTTAAGGGTTCGCTTTCCGTACTTAAGCTTTAAGTTTCTAGGGGTGTCCATTTCAATGATTTTTCCATCAACAATGAAAGCCACTCGGTCACACAGCTGATCGATGTCACTCATAATGTGTGAGGTAATGAACACCGTTCCACCTTGACTTTTGTACTCTTTAATCATCTCTTTTAAAATGGATGCGTTTTTAGGATCCAAACCATTGGTGGGCTCATCTAAGAAGAGCATATCCGGTTGATTGAGCATGGCTCTGACGAAATTTAGACGAATCTTCATGCCTTTGGAGTACTCTGAGACCATTTTATCTTTATCGTCCCAAAGGCCCACCCGTTTCATGAGGGCTTCAATGTCTGCTTTTTTCTTATAAAGCCGCATGAAAAAATCCATGTTCTCCATCGCAGTGAGTTTAGAAAAGTGAATGGGCATTTCGAAACTCACTCCAATCGACTCAAAAAATGATTCATTCATGGTGCCAATGTCTTGACCTTGATACGTTATGTGTCCTTGATACTGGCTCAACAGTTTAATCAAAATCTTCTGGGTTGTGCTTTTTCCTGCACCAGAAGGTCCCAAAAAACCGAAGATTTCACCTCTGGCAATTTCAAATGACAACCCATTGATGGTGGCTTCTTTGTTTTTGGGGTACGTAAAATGCAAATTCTCAACTTTAAACATGGGGTTCAATTCCTTTCTTTAAGATGTCAACCATTTGTCTAACGGCTTTTTCTAAGTTATTAAATAGATCATTGTTTTGATCAACATAATCTATCGAAAGCCGGGTTAATGTTTCAAAGAGCATTTTTGCTAAGAGTGTCGGATCAATTTCTGGACGTATGGTTCCTTTCTTTTGATCAGATTCAATCATGGATTGAAATAGACTAATCGCCATTTCATTACCCTTTCGGATGTAGTCATTGGTTTTATAATAGTCAGAAACCACCATTTTTTGACCAACGGCCATTAATCTAGGGTGATCCTTCGCAAACTGAATCCCAAGCATGTACAGTTCTAAAAAACGATCGAGAAAAGGGGAATCCTCGTTTCTTGATAAGAGAGGTTCCATATAAGCCATTTTAAGTTTAGCGATATAGTGATACATGAACTCAAACAAATCGGCCGTTCCACTGAAATATTGATAAAAGCTCCCTCTTGGAATGTTCGCTTGTCTAACGATATTTGAGATGGTGATGTGCTCATAGGAATGCAGAGCCATCTCATCAATAATGGCATCAATGATTCGCATTTGCTTGTCTTTTTTTAATCGATAAAACGTGTCAAAAGGCATTTTTCCTCCATATGACAAGGTTGTCATAATTTGATTATACGCTGATTTCGGTCATGTGTCAATAAAAAAAGAGAAGCTAGGCTCCTCTTGTAGGTGATGGGGGTTTTCTTTGATCTTACTTTTGATCTTTGCAGCACCCGTCATGGTGGGGCTGATGGTCATGATGATGGTCGCCTTGGCAGCATTCGTGTTGTTCAGAATCATGCCCATGGCAACATTCGTGGGTGTCTTGATCCATAAGGCGCCGTGTTACATGGACCTTATAGAGGTGTTCTTCAATTTTGAAAATTTCGACATTTTCAACGCTTGTGAGTTGATTGACAAACGCAATCATCTCGTTCTTGTCGGTAAACAACTTAATCTCGTGGGTAAACTTGCGGTGCGGTCTACGGTGTTGATGTTCTTTCATGTTATTCTCCATCTCTTCTTTATTTTTTTTGGATGAGGACGGTGACTCATCCAGCTCTCTCACTCACCTACACCATCACTATAGAAGAAATCCGTTAGTTTGTCAATCTTTATTGAGATTAACTTTGCATTTACCATGTTGAATTTCACGCATGACCCATAGGAGACCCGCGAGAATCAAAACAAACGATAAAAGTTTATAAGGAAGCCCTGCCAGTGGCAAAGCAATCACCGAAAAGGTGATGCCGATTATCGAAAGAAACGCAATCACACAGGATGTGCATCCATAGGTGAAAATGCCAAACAAAACAGAAAAGAAACCTAGACTGCTACCAACGCCTTCTTTGCCTTTTAAGTTCACCATTGCTGTGGATAAGTTCATCATGAGTGCGGATAGCACAGACATGATCACATTTAAAAAGATATTGACGATAACCAAAAAAAGTCCAAACTGTTCTTGCATCATGGGATAGGACATGTTTAATCGATCAAGCATAAAAAAGATGATCAGAAAGAGCGCCAAAAAGATAAGGCCTTGGATCATGTATTTTTTGGTTAACTGAAGAGAAAATGCGCTTTGTAACATGAGGGTTCACTCCTTTTCTACTAACACTATACCATAAATGGGGGTTAAAAGAAGACGGATGTGCTTGTTAAAAAGCCTTGTCTTATTTTCTTAGAAAATAGAAATCAATTTTGAAAGGTTGACATTTAGTTCAAAATCTATATAATATATGTGTTATAGTTTATTATTGTTGAACTTTGGGTTTAATCACATTAAACACATTGGGCCATTTGCCCCATTGAAAGACACTTTGAGTAAACAAAGGAGACTGTCATGGCAGCGTTGATTGAGTTAAAGGACATTACCAAAGAATTTAGAGGACAAGTTGTGTTACGGGGAATCGATTTAACGATTGATCGAAATGAATTTGTTACTTTGCTAGGACCCTCTGGATGCGGAAAAACCACCACCCTAAAGATTATCGGGGGTTTTATTGATCCCTCCGCAGGAGAAGTGCTTTTTGATGGCAAAGACATTCTCAATACTCCGGCGCACAAAAGACCGACCAACACCGTGTTTCAACGCTACGCACTTTTTCCTCATTTGGATGTCTTTGAAAATGTTGCTTTCGGGCTTCGTGTGAAAAACGATTCGCTTTCCAATCTAACAAAAATCCGGATGCTTCAAGATGATTATCAAGAAAAAATCAAGCAGGCTAACGATAAATCGGAAGTTTCACAGCTCAAAAAAGCACTCAAAGAAGAAATCCGTATCATTCGAGATCCCAATATCTTAAAAAGACAAGAAATCCGCAAACTAAAACAACAACTCAAACAACCGAATCAACATCACGAGGCCATATTAGAGGCCATCGAGTCCATCAAAGCGAGTTTTGAGACCGCTAAAACACGCGAAATTGAGATTGAGCAAAAAGTCAAGAAATATCTAAAAATGGTCGGTCTAGAAGGATTTGAAAACAGGTCGGTTCATAAACTATCGGGTGGTCAACAACAACGGGTAGCGATCGCAAGAGCATTAATCAATGAACCGATGGTGTTGTTGTTAGATGAACCGCTTGCCGCACTGGATTTAAAACTGAGACAAGAAATGCAATATGAGTTAAAGGAAATTCAGCGTAATTCAGGAATTACCTTTATCTTTGTGACCCATGACCAAGAAGAAGCCTTGACCATGAGCGATAAAATCGTGGTCATGAACCATGGGGAAATCTATCAAATCGGAACACCTGAAGACATTTATAATGAGCCGGCTAACCGATTTGTCGCCAAGTTCATTGGAGAATCCAATATTATTGATGGCGTCATGAAAGACGACTATCTCGTCTCTTTTGACGGAAAAGACTATGTTTGTGTGGATAAAGGGTTTGCTCGAAACGAAAAAGTGGATATCGTAATCCGCCCAGAAGACATCGATATTGTTCCAAAAGGAACAGGTCTATTAACCGGTCAGGTCGATTCGGTTGCGTTTAAAGGTGTGCATTATGAGATCGATGTGAAAACCGAACATCGAACCTACACGATTCACACGACGGATTACTCTAAATTTGGGGATACGGTTGACATCGCATTCAACCCCGAAGACATTCACGTGATGGAGGTCTGGTAATGCAAAAGTCTCAGATCTATCTTTCCAAAACCAAGAAACCTGGGAAGAAGTGGTCAACCGTTCATATCCTAGGAATCCCGTATTATGTCATGATTTTGCTTTTGATTATTATTCCGATTATCATGATGCTTCTTTACTCCTTTCAAACAGATCAACCACAAGGCATCTTTGTGATCAGTTTCACCATGAAGCATTATCATCGTTTCCTTTCAGAGCCCTTGTTTATTAAAACCATGGGCCAAGCCCTCTATTTAGCGGGAATTTCAACAGGCGTTGCGTTGCTAATTGGCTACCCACTGGCCTACATAATTTCTAGAAGCAAACCGCGTGTTCAAGTGCTTTTGGTCTTATTGGTATCGGCCCCCATGTGGATCAACATGCTTCTTCGAACCAGAGCGCTTCAACAAGTGATTGAAATGATCAATCCGAACCTTTTAGGAACCCATTTTGTCATAATTTTTGGGATGACGTATCTCTATTTGCCGTTTATGGTCCTCCCGATTTATACCGTGTTATCCAAGATGGATGAAAACCTGTTCCAATCGGCCGCTGATTTAGGAGCTAGCAAGTTTCAAACCATCATTAAAGTGGTGATTCCGCTGTCGTTGTCGGGCATCTTATCGGGTATTATGATGGTCTTTCTTCCCGCTGCTACGACACTGGTTGTTCCTAAATATTTAGGAAACAACCTCATTTTAATCGGGAATTTGATTGAAAAAGCGTTTTTAGGCGGACAATATGGTTATGGCGCTGCCATTTCGGTGCTGTTAGCCATCATTATTATGGGTTTTGTTTGGCTCATCAAAAAAGTCGATCGGTACCAAGGAGCAATTCAAGATGAAGACTAAATGGAAACCGAACTATCTTTTTGTGATTGCCGTCTTAATATTGACCTATTTGCCAATCCTCTCTTTGGTTATCTTTTCCTTCAACAGGGAACGTACGCTTATTCGTTGGACTGGATTTAGTTTTAAATGGTATTTGAATCTATTCAACAGTCCCGATATTATCGAAGTCGTCATCGTCACGCTAGTGATTGCTGTCATTTCCACGTTTATCTCAACGTGCATTGGGACATTTGCAGCCATCTCATTAACCAAAACCAAACGTGCCCTTCGTGAGATTGCCTTGCAATCAAACAATATTCCGATTGTCAATCCTGAAATCGTAACCGCCATCAGTTTCTTTCTTCTTTTTGGGGCACTGGCCATGGAACTTGGGTTATTGACGATGCTGATTGCACACATTGGGTTTTCCGTCCCTTATGTGGTGATTACCGTTTATCCCAAGGTGAAGGGGCTAGACCCCAATTTGGCCGATGCAGCCCACGATTTAGGGGCCACCCCCATTCAGGCCTTGTTTAAAGTGATATTGCCGCAAATCAAAGTGGCCATTATCGCGGGTGCCGCCATCGCATTTACCATGTCGTTTGATGATTTTATCATTTCTTACTTTGCATTAGGGTCCAGTGGATGGCAAAACATTTCGGTTTACCTTTATGATTTAAAACGGGTAGATCCAACCATTAATGCTTTATCCACCCTCATTATTCTGTTTATCGGTACGAAAATCGTACTTGATTATATCAAAAGCAATCAAAATCATAAGGAGGAAGATGAATGAAAAAACAAGTTCTCTTCGCATTGTTATTTGTGTTTGTGGTGTTGGTCTCAGCGTGCAGTCCAAGACCGGTTCTAAAGGTATACATGCCAGGCGATTACATTAATCGTGATTTGGTGAAAGCCTTTGAAAAGGAGTATCAGGTTCGCGTGAGAGTTATTACGTTTGAATCGAATGAAATCGCAGTGACTCAAATTCAAACCAACAGTTATGACCTTGTCATACCAAGCGATTACGCGATTGAAGAGTTGGTTTCTAAAGATCTTTTGCTGCCGATGGATTATACCCGTTTTACATCGTTTAAAACCGAAGACTTTGATTTAGGAATGCTCGGTTTGCTAGACGAACTTAAAGACGAGGGTTTCGATCTTTTGAAATACGCGGTTCCTTATTTTTGGGGCAATGTCGGTCTTCTATATGACACCGCACGAGTCAGCCTTTCTTATCTGGAAAACCAAGGATGGAACGCACTTAAAGATCATAGCCGAGACATCCTTATTTACGACTCATCAAGGGATTCCTTCATGATTGCACTTAATGCGCTTTTTGGGGATACCGTTTCAGTCAACCAACCCACCGATCAGGAGTTAGCCCAAGCGGAAACCTGGTTGATGGAAGCTAAAGGTCCTAAGACGCGCTTTTTGACCGATGAAATATTTGATGATATGCTTCATCCAGCAAAACATGAAATTGCGGTTGCTTATTCAGGCGATGCCAATTATTTGATGTCGTTAAACGATCAACTGGGTTACTTCGTTCCTGAGTCAGGCACCAATGTGTTTGTGGATGCGTTTGCTATCCCTAAAAGTGTGGTTGAAATCGATTTGGCGTATCAGTTTATCGATTATTTCTTAAGCTATGACGTTGCTTTGGAAAACGCCATTGAAATCGGGTACACCTCTCCGCTAATCGCGGTCATAAATGCCATCATTGAAGACGAGGAATACGATCCAAGCAGTTACCTCATTTTGGTTCGTCCAAGCGATGAAATGTTCCGCTATAACACCGCTCTAAAGCGAAAGATAGAGGAAGCGTGGCTTAGAGTTCGAGCGTCCTAATGAATAAGGCGTCCAATCTGGATGCCTTTTTTTTAGTCATGCGTTCCATGGGTTCAAATGCATAGCATTTATGATACAATATGTGTGAGGTAGTGTTATGAGCAAAGAACCATTAAGACATTTACGAACTGAAATCATGATTGCGCTTTACCAATACGACTTATTATTATCCGAAAAACTGCCCTTTATTCCCAGTTTCGAACAGGAAGATGCTCTTTTAGTTTTTCAAGCGATAGTCGCCATGTTGGATCCCATTGATCAAACCATCGAATCCCATCTTTTTGATTACCGATTAAACCGTTTATCGTATGTAGACCGCGCCATCATTCGATTGGCCGTCTACGAAATGATGGCCACCGATGTGCCATTAAACATCATCATCAATGAAGCGATTGAATTGACAAAAACCTATTCCAATTTGGATGATGAGAAGCAACATCGTTTTACGAATAAAGTGCTAGATCAGATTTCAAAAACCATACGAGGGTGATGTTATTTGCAAACCTATTTGACGGTTTCAGCGCTAACCAAATACATTAAAGCCAAATTAGAAGGTGATAAACACCTTTTTTCGATATGGATCAAAGGCGAAATTTCGAATTTTAAACGCCATTCAAGGGGACATCTCTATTTTACGCTGAAGGATGAGTTTGCTCAAATCTCAGCGATTATGTTTGCGAGGGATGCTCAATCGCTCGTCTTTCCCCCTAAAGATGGCGATCATGTGTTAATCCAAGCCAGAATCAGCGTTTATGAACCCAATGGAACCTATAGTCTAAACGTTTCATCCATGGAACCCGATGGAATTGGGGAGCTTTACCTGCGGTTTGAAGCGTTAAAGAAAGACTATCAGGATAAGGGCTATTTTGATTTGTCACGAAAAAAAACCATTCCGCCTTATTCAAAAAGAATCGGTGTTGTGACGTCTCCCACAGGAGCGGTCATTGAAGACATTAAAAACACCGTTGAAAGACGGTTTAAACTGGCAGAAGTTCATCTTTATCCTGCCTTGGTTCAAGGTCCGGGAAGTGCTGAAAGCATTAAAAAAATGATTGAACTGGCCAATATGAAAAACGATGTGGATGTTTTGATTGTTGGACGTGGAGGAGGCTCTATGGAAGATTTATGGGCCTTTAATGAACCGTTGGTCGTCGAAGCGATTTTCCACTCAAAAATCCCGATTGTTGCCGCTATCGGTCATGAGACCGATACGACCTTATCCGATTATGTTGCTGATTTAAGAGCCCCAACTCCCACAGCTGCTGCTGAACTCGTTACCCCAAACAAAGACGATTTGGTTTTAAAAATCAACGATTCAATCGAACGAATCTATACGCTTTTGGATCAACGATTTCATCAGTTTAAAACGCAACTCATTCATTTGGATCAACGTCTTTTTGATCGAACACCTAAAAATCAACTGATTCGAATGGAACAAAAGGTGGACCGCCTGCACGGAAAGGTGGTTGATCAATATCGAATTGTTTTGTTAGAAAAAGAGAGTTCTTTAAGAAAACTCGAAGCGCAACTCGTCAGTCCAAAGGAACGAATTGAACGCTTATTAAACAAAGAACTCCATTTAAGGTCACGCCTTCATGAAGCCTTTAAAAACATTCAGATTCATAAACGTTACCAACATCAACACGGGATGAATCAACTGGTTTACCGGTATAACGACATTTATGCCCAAAAAAGCCATCGATTTGACACCCTAAGGGTTCGCCTTGAGGGTCTCAATCCCCTATCCATCATGGATCGAGGATTTGTTGTGGTTCAAAAAGATGATCGAGTGATGACATCCATAGACGATTTAGAGATAGATGATACCATCACCTTGAGAATGAAAGACGGGAGAGTTGCTGCTCGCGTCATGAAAAAGGAGAAGAACTAAATGGAAACAAAATCATTTGAAACGTTGTTAAAAGAATTGGAACACGTAGTGAAAGACTTAGAAAACAAGGAGATACCGCTTGACGAAGCCGTTAAGAAGTATCAATTGGGTCTTGAACTATCCAAAGCATGTTATCAAATGCTTGAAGAAGCTGAAAAACTGATTGTCAAGGAAATCAAAGAATAGCATGAACCTTTTTGACATTAAAGACCCGACCTTTCTAAAAACCTTATCCATCAAAGAACTGGAGTCTTTAGCCAAAGACATTCGGGCTTTTTTAATTGAATCCATAACCCGAACGGGGGGTCATCTAAGTTCTAACCTAGGTACAGTTGAACTGATTATTGCCCTCCATTATGTGTTTGATAGTCCCAAGGATGTCTTTGTTTTTGATGTGGGACATCAAGCGTATACCCATAAGATTTTGACAGGCCGGATTCATCAGTTTGATCAATTGCGTCAAACCGATGGGTTATCAGGGTATATCCATTATCAGGAATCTGTCCATGATCAATGGGAATCGGGACATGCAGGTACTGCGCTATCGGCTTTGTCAGGCATCTTGCACGCGAAACGAATGAAACAAGAAGAGGGGCTCGGGATTGCGATTATTGGGGATGCTTCCATCACCAATGGCATGGCTTTTGAAGGGCTTAATCTCCTGGGAAGTGATTCTCAAGTGCAAGGCATTATTGTGTTAAACGATAATGAAATGGGCATTTCTAAATCTGTTGGGTCTTTTTCAAAATTATTACTTCGTTTTCGAAGCACAACGTTCTATTATAAGATGATGAAATGGATGATTAGACTCATTCCAAAATTTCTTTATGGCTTTTTTTCACGAATCAAACGGGGTATCCGAGGGTTCTTACAACGGAAAAACATTTTTGAAGATTTGGGATACGTTTATGTTGGACCCACAGATGGTCACGATCTAAAGAGTTTGATTTATCATTTGACACGAGCGAAATCGTTGAAGCGAAGTGTTGTGTTTCATATTTTGACCGATAAAGGCAAGGGTCACCAAGATGCAGAAAAAGATCGGATCGGTTTTTTCCATGGCATCTCAAAACCCTCTTCAAAAGAGCGAAAAGGGCTATCGTGGAGTGCTTTGATTAGTCGTATCCTTGATGATTTACAGAAGGACTTAAAAACGTTTGTCATCATGCCAGCGATGGAAGTGGGGTCTCAATTTGTCGAGTTTGCTAAAAAATACCCCGACCGCTACTTGGATGTCGGTATCGCTGAAGAACATGCAGCAACCATGGCTGCTGCCATGGCGCATCGGGGGATTCCTGTCTTTTTGCCACTTTATTCCACGTTTTCACAGCGCGCATTTGATCAAATCTTAAACGATATTGCACGAAGCAATCACCACGTGGTCATTGGCATTGACCGAGCGGGTATTGTCGGAGAAGACGGATCCACCCATCAAGGGTTGTTCGATGTTTCTATGTTTTACATGATGCCAAATACCGTCATTGCCATGCCGTATCATGCGAAAGAAGCACTTGATTTAATTCATTACGCATTCAAGCATCAAAACCATCCCTTTATCATTCGTTATCCAAGGGGATGGGTCGATGTGGACTTAGAAGACTCTACTTTCAAACCGCAATCCATCGAACCCACCTGGAACGTGCTTTTAGAAGGCGATGAAGCGGTCGTCATTGGCTATGGACCGAGTCTCAATCTTGTTTTGGATGCTCAAAAACAAAGCAAAAAGCGCATCAAGGTCGTGAATGCACGGTTTATCAAACCGATGGATGAGGCCATGCTTCATGGCATCATGCAGTCACAACTCCCTATTTTAGTCTATGAGGAACAAGTCAATACCGGTTCGCTTTATCCACAGATTTTAGCGTTTATGGCGCAGCACCGATACACGAATAAAATCCAATCTATGGCGCTATCAGAAACCATCGTGACCCACGGTAAATACAAAGAAGTGTTGAAAAAATACCACATGGATCAAGAGGCGATTGTCAAGACAATCCATGAACTGACGGTATGAGACTGGATCATTATTTGGTTTTAAAAAATCAGGCAAGCACTCGCTCTAAAGCAACAGACCTGATTAAACGAGGTCTTGTTTTGGTCAATGGAAAACCGGCTTCAAAGCCAGGCCAAGATGTCCAAAAGGACGATCACGTTGAGGTATTGCTGAAAAGCCCTTATGTGTCTCGTGCTGGTGAAAAACTGGATCAAGCGTTTAAACGATTTAATCTATCGGTGATGGATAAAACCGTTTTAGATATCGGATCATCGACCGGTGGTTTTACCGATTGTTGTCTGCAACAGGGAGCCAAACACGTCATGGCTGTGGATGTTGGAAAAGATCAGATGGATCAACGATTGGCCAATGATCCACGGGTTATTTTGCGTGAAGGAACCAATATTTTAAATCTTGAAATTCCTATAGTGGATGTTATTTTGGTGGATGTTTCGTTTACCTCCATCAAGCCTATTCTTCATCATCTCAAAGGATTTAAGGGCCAAATGGTTCTTTTATTGAAACCCCAATTTGAAGCGGGGAACATTCGTTTTAAAAAAGGGGTCTTAAAAGACAAGAAGATACACTTGTTGATAGCTATGGACATCATCGATACCCTTGAAGCGTTGGGTTTTACTATAGCCGGTTTTATGGCATCACCCCTTAAAGGAAAAGAAGGCAATCAGGAATATCTGATCTATATCGATCCAAACAAACCCATCAACGACATCCGAAAACAGTTGGGAGAACACATATGTTAAAAGCGCTACATGTTAAAAATTTCGCTTTAATTGATGATATCGAGATTACGTTTCATTCCGGCCTTTTAGCTTTGACCGGAGAAACAGGTGCTGGGAAATCCATTATCTTAGAATCGCTTCATATGCTCTTTGGAAAACGTTCTGATCAAACCATGATCCGTCACCATGAACAAAAGGCGTCGATTAAAGGCTCTTTTCTTCTTAAAGAACAGGTTCAAAGGCGTTTTGGTCTGCCACAAGAGGTCACCATTGAACGAGAAATTGATCGAAATGGTAGACATGCGATTCGCATCAACGATGAACCGGTCACACAAGCAAGTCTCAAAGAATTGACGACCATGATTGGTCTCATCCACGCCCAAAACGATACCATGGCGCTTTCTGATTCATCGCTTTATCTTGAGTTTATCGACCAAATGGACATAGACGCTGTGTCTCAAAAGCATCACGAATACTTAATGGCGCGCGCAGCCTATTTGGATCAAAAGGCCAAATTAGATGCGTTTCAAAAGAAAAAGGAACAAGCAATTGAACGTCAGTCCTTTTTGGAATTCCAATTGGCGGAACTGAAAAACCATCACCTTAAACCGGATGAAAAGATTCATTTAGATGAGCAAATCGAAAAAATGCGGCATCATGATAAAATCATGGGAGCCCTTCAGCAAAGTTATCAAGAACTCTTTAGTGAAAACAAGGCGATTGATTCCATTTATCATGCCGGAAAGCTTTTGGAAAAAATAGGGGGAATTGACCCTGAATATCAAAAAAATGCAGACCGATTCCTTTCTGCGTTTTATGAGTTAGACGATCTTCGCACCTGGTTATCCACTTCGATTGAAACGCTTGATTTTGATCCGTCTTTGTTTGATCACATGCAAGAACGCCAATTTTTACTGGATAAACTTGAGAAAAAGTACCAAAAATCGATAAATGACTTAATCATTATGATTCAAGAACTTGAAGAAGAACTCCTCATGATAACCGATTATGATCAGTTCATCTTAAACCAAAAAGAACTGTTGGATCAACGGTATCGTATGGCCTTGGATATGGGTCATAAACTTTCTAAAGAGCGACAAAAAAACGCTACGAAACTGAGTCAGCTGATCATAGACGAACTCAAAGAGTTGGATTTAGAAAAGGCCACGTTTGAGATCGTTTTCGAACCCATCTTAGAGACCCCTCATCTGTTAGAATCCGGGTTAGATCATGTGGAGTTTATGATTTCCTTAAATGAAGGGGAACCCATTAAGCCCCTTGCTAAAGTGGCATCTGGAGGCGAACGAGCCCGCTTTATGTTTGCGATAAGAAGCGTTTATGCCACCCAACAAGGGCTATCGTTATTAATCTTAGATGAGATTGATATTGGGGTCAGTGGAAAGACAGCCGCTAAAGTGGCATTAAAAATGGTTCAACTCTCCAAAAAGATGCAAGTGATTGTGATTACCCATTTGCCGCAAGTAGCTGCCAAGGCTGATTTCCATTATGGCATCATCAAGATAAAAGAAAAAGATCGCATGGTGACACGGATCTTTGAGTTGGATCATAACAAACGGATTGAAATGATCGCCATGATGTTATCGGATGAGAAATTGACGCATTTTGCAATTGAACAGGCGAAAATGCTGCTTGGAAAATAAAAAAAGCTTTCGCTTTTCTTATCCTTGCCCTGTGACAATCGCCAGCACGAGTGTCAAGACCAACAAACCAACCATTCCGAAAAAGATGATCCATACGATGGCTTTACCCCACCATGTTTCGGTTGGATTTTGGTAATGTTTCTTCTCAGGAACTTTGTTTGTTTTCTTTACGTTGTTCGCCAAAATATCACTCCGTTCAATTAATCGTAACCATTATACTATAAAATCCCAGTGAAAGGAAGCATTTTGATGAAAAACGAAGTGAAAATCATTTTTCACATCGATTTGAATGCCTTTTTCTGCAGTTGTGCAGAAATGAAAGATCCTTATCTAAAAGATAAGGTGTTTGTGGTTGGTGGGAGTTCAACCAGCCGCAAAGGCGTGATTTCTACATCGTCTTATGCTGCCCGTAAACTTGGAATTAGAAGTGCCATGAGCATCCATGAAGCGCTTCATATTTATCCTAAACTCATCATTGTCCCTTTGGATTTCTCTCTTTATCAAAAACAGGCCAAAGTTTTTTTTGATTTCCTTAGGAAGTATTCCAAACTCGTTTTGGAAGCGTCGATTGATGAAGCGTATCTTGATATGACCGAAGCGTCTAAGAAAAGGCATCCTCTTGAACTGGCAGAAGAAATTCAAACCGTTCTTTTTAATGACCATCGGCTGCCCTGTTCGATTGGAATTGCACCCACCTTGTTTTTGGCTAAAATGGCATCCGATATGCAAAAACCGCTTGGCATTACGGTTTTAAGGCGTAAAGATGTTGTTAAAAAATTGTTTCCACTTCCCATCAAAGACATGTACGGCATTGGAAAAAAGACCTACCCCAAACTGGAAGCTTTGGGCATTCACACCATTGGTGATTTCACCAAACAGGAAAACCAGCCAAAGATTTTATCGGTCATGAGCGAATCTTCTTACCATAGTTACTTAGAACACATCATGGGCAAAAGCACGGATGTTATCGATTTAAGAAAATATGCAGTTCCTAAATCCATCAGCAACGAAACAACCTTGCATTATGTGATGGATGAGCCTGAAGCCATTTTTAAGGTCATTTTGGAACAACTTGAAATTAGTCATCGGCGTTTATTAGATGAAGATATGCTTGTTAAAACAGTCGGTTTAAAATTTAAGACCGATCAGTTTGAATCCATCAGCCGCGGTTCGTCCTTTCAGGATTATACCGATGATATCGCCCTCATTCAATCGGCACTCGAGGGACTGTTTGAACAAACGTATGACCGAAAACCGCTTCGGTTAGTCGGCGTCTTTTTCTCATCCCTAATTCAAAGAAGAGACATGAAACTGGACATCAATCTGTTTAATTACCAAGAAATGTCAAAACGAATCGAAGCCATGTACCATAAAAAAACCTCATAGAATATCCAATGAGGTGAGTTTGGTTTGATGATCCCAAGTTTTGGGATCTTTTTTGTCGAATTGGTTTAAGAAACGGATGACTTCCTCGGTGACACGGGTGGGTGTAGAAGCCCCAGAGGTCACGGATACAGATTCTATGGTCATCAACCACTCTAAGTTGATATCTTCAACCCCTTTAATTAAGTAAGAAGGAATCCGTCTAGCTTTTAAGGAGACATCCTTTAGTTTGTTTGAGTTTGAACTTAAAAAATCGCCTACAACCAGTAATAGATCGGTATCGGGTTGCTTGATGACGGCTTCTTGACGGAGTGTGGTTGCTTTGCATATTTCGTTATCAAAAACGAGATCGGGATAGGTTTCTTTAAGGGCCTCAACGATGGGCATAACATCAAAAAGGGATAAGGTCGTCTGATTCGTCACAAAAATGGGTTTATCGATGGTTTTAGAGAGGGTTTTTGCGCTTTGAATCGAATCAACCAGGATAATGGAAGGATCAATGGATAAAATGGCCTCGGGTTCCGGGTGATTTGAATGTCCAATATAAAAAACATGATAGTCTTCATTGAGTTTTTGCTTGATGGCCTCATGAACTTTGGTGACATCCTTACAGGTCGCGTTTAATGTAACGAGTCCTTTTTGAACCGCTTTATCCATGACATCTTGAGAGACCCCATGCGCTGAAAAAATGACAGTTCCTGTTTCAATTTGATCCAAAAGATCGATGCGTTTTTTGGAAGGGTCGTGCAAACTGATGACGCCAAGATCGTGAAATGCTTGACTAATCTTTTGATTGTGAACAATAAGACCCAACACATAAATCGGTCGAGGATAACTCGGATCCAAGATCGCTTTTTTTACCATTTGGAGAGCCCTAACAACCCCATGGCAGTATCCACGTGGGGTTAAATCGTAAACCTTCATGCCATCACCCACCTTATTATACCGTATTTGTCATCAAAGAACCAATCCATACACAATTTGGATGCTTTGTGATATAATCGAAAAGGGTGAAGTCAATGTATATCAAAGAAAAAATGAAGCAATTAGGGTTTGAAAAACCATCACCAATTCAACAAGGGGTTTTTGACCAATTTTCTTCACGTAATCATCTCGTTGGCTTAGCGCCTACTGGAACTGGAAAAACCCACGCTTATTTGTTGCCGATTTTAGAAAAATTAAACACCAATCAAAAAGAAGTGCAAGCTGTTTTTGTTGTTCCGACCAATGAGTTGGTCTACCAATTGGAGCGCATGCTTAAAGAGTGTGATGCTTCGTTTATCGTCCGCGCGTATGTAGGCGGGTCTGATAAAAAAAGGGAATCCGAATGGCTCATGAAGCATCAACCTCACGTAGTGATTGCCACCCCTGAGCGTTTGCTGGATTTTGTGGTTGAACGAAACATTCTCAAAATTCATACCGCGAAATACTTGGTCTTAGATGAGGCTGACATGATGTTTGATGAAGCCTTTTTATCGATGATTGATCCTTGGTTATCCGCTTTGAAGGACGCCAAGTTTATGCTTTTCTCTGCCTCTATCACCCCTTCAATGGAGCCCTTTATCCAAAAGTATTTTGGTCACTATGATTTGATTGATACCACGAAGAATCATCAGCTTTCGATTGGGTATCCGCTCATACAGATTCAATACCGGAATCGGTTAGATGCGTTGATTGAGATCATGAGAAGCCTTAATCCGTATTTATGTTTTGTCTTTGTGAGCAAAAAAGACGATCAACAATTGGTTTATGATCGTGTGATCGAAGAAGGATTTAACGCCGTCAACCTTAACGCGGGAATTGGTGTTAAAAAACGTGCGAAAATCATTGAAGACATCTTGGCCATGCGGTATGTTTATGTCATCACATCGGATCTTTCTGCACGAGGACTGGATTTTAAAATCTCGCATGTGATTCATTACGATTTGCCATATCATCTGGAATTCTTTAAACACCGCAGCGGACGAACAGGCCGGATGTATGATGATGGGTTAGCCATCACGTTAATGAGTCCCAGTGATCAATCCAAAATTGACCGTCTAAGAAGACAAGGGATTCCTTTTGTCATTCATCAACTCGGTCCCAACGGACTCGTTCCGATAGCGATTAAGAAAAAGGAACGGTCACAAGATGAGCTTGATGTGATTAAAAAAATCAAAAAACCGACACGTGTCAAGCCCAACTACAAGAAAAAGTACAAACAAGAAGTGGATAAAGCCATGAAAAGCGCAAGGAGGAAACGTTATGCTAATCCTAGGTAGCCATGTAGGCATGTCTGGACCAACCATGTATGAAGGGTCGGTTCAAGAGGCCTTATCGTATGGGGCGAATGCCTTAATGATCTATACTGGAGCGCCACAAAACACGTTAAGAAAGCGGTTAGAAGAACTTAAAATAAAGGAAGCGTTTCGCTTAATGAACGCGCATCATCTATCCCTTGATCATGTGGTGGTTCATGCACCATACATTGTTAATCTCGCTAATCCCAGTCAAGAAAAACGCGATTTCGCTGTGTCCTTTTTAACCGAAGAAGTCAAGCGAACCCATGCACTAGGTGCGAAACAAATGGTTATTCACCCAGGCAGTGCTGTAGGCAAAGACCGAGATGAAGCCATCGTGTTTATTGCTGAAGGAGTCAATCAAATCATCCAAAACACCCAAGGAATGGATGTTAAAATTGCATTAGAAACCATGGCGGGAAAAGGCAATGAAATCGGTCGAACGTTTGAAGAACTGAAAGCGATTATCGATCGCATCCATGACCCATCTCGGATTTCGGTCTGTTTTGATACCTGTCATACACACGATGCGGGGTATGATGTCAAAAACAACTTTGATGGTGTGATTGAAGAATTTGATTCTATCATCGGCAAATCCATGATTTCCGTTTTCCATGTTAATGACTCGAAGAACCCAAGAGGGGCTTCCAAAGACAGGCATGAGAATTTCGGGTTTGGAATGATTGGGTATGACGCCTTAATCCACGTGATTTATCATCCGGATTTCATGATGATTCCAAAGATTTTGGAAACGCCATATGTGGAAGATTATCCGCCTTATCGGCATGAAATCCACATGATAAAAAACCGTGTTTTTGAACCCAAGCTTAAAGAAATCATCGTTTCAGATTTTAAGTAGTTGCTGATGAATGAAAGGCAGTTTTGGCTGCCTTTTTTTGTTATCTAAAGAAATCTTAAAAGGAGCCTTTCATTTCATGACATTCGATTGACTAAATGTGGCTGATGTGATAAAATTTTTGTGGTTGCAAAACCCATTTTTATTTTAAGGTGATCCAATGGACTATGATGTAATTGTTGTGGGTGCCGGACCTGCCGGTTTGTTCTTCGCGTATGAAATGATGAAAAAATCATCAAATGCCAAGGTTCTAATGATTGATCGGGGACTTGATATTTACCATCGCAGATGCCCCATTTTGGAGGGCAAATTAGACAAATGTCCCACGGATCCCAAAGGGGTATCGGGGTGCTATCCTGCATGCTCCATTACATCTGGATTCGGAGGCGCAGGGGCTTATTCCGATGGGAAATTCAACATCACTGCCGAATTTGGCGGTTGGATGACCGAGTACTTATCAAACGATGAAGTCTATGAACTTATCCGATACGTTGATCAAATCAACATTCATCACGGGGCACCCGATCACTTAACCGATCCAACCACCAAAGCCGTGAAAGACATAGAAAAAAAGGGATTAGCGGTTGGACTCAAACTGCTTCGGGCTGAGGTAAGGCATCTTGGAACCGAAGTCAATTTAAACATCATGAAATCCATTTATGATACGTTAAAAGGGAACATTGAGATGATGTTTAAAACGGAAGTGGTCGATTTAATAACGGAGCACGACCGCATTCAAGGGGTTATTTTAAAAGACGGAAACGTCGTAAAAGCGCCCTATGTGTTTGTCGCTGCAGGTAGACAAGGCTCCAAATGGCTTGAAGCAGTGTTAAAAAAACACGACATCCCCTTATACAACAACCATGTAGATATTGGGGTTCGCGTGGAGACCAACAACGTGATTATGGAAGAAATCAATGAACACCTTTATGAAGGCAAGTTCATTTATAATACCTCTGTATCGACACAGGTGAGAACTTTTTGTTCCAATCCCAGTGGCCATGTGGTCATTGAAAACCATAACGGCACGATGCTGGCCAACGGCCATTCGTTTTTTGATCCTCACTTAGGAACCGAAAACACCAACTTTGCTCTTTTGGTTTCGCATCGTTTTGAGACCCCCTTTAACCAACCCAATCATTATGCATATCAAATCGGCGGATTGGCCAACGTGCTATCAAATGGCGCTATTATCGTGCAAAAGTATGGTGACTTAATTCGTGGCAGAAGAACAACACCAAAACGCCTTAAAGAAGGCTTCGTTAAGCCATCTTTAACCGAAGCGATTCCCGGTGATTTGGGGCTTGTTTTGCCGTATAAAACCATGAAGTCCATCATTGAAATGATTGAAGCCCTCGATCATGTGACCCCCGGTATTGCAAATGAACACACCTTGCTATATGGGGTTGAGACGAAGTTTTATTCCGCAAGACCTGAAGTTGATCGCTACTTTGAAACCATAATAAAAGGGCTTTATGTCGGCGGAGATGGAGCAGGGATTACCCGTGGTTTGGCCCAAGCAGGAGCGAATGGTGTTTGGGTGGCCAGACGCATTATGCACCTTTTGGAGGCAAAATCATGAGACGTTTTGTCATTGTAGGCACCCAATGGGGTGATGAAGGAAAAGGAAAGATTACCGATTATTTGGCACAAAAAGCCCACTATGTGGTTCGCTATCAAGGGGGCAATAACGCTGGGCATACCGTGGTGATTGATGGGCATAAATCCAGTCTTCATTTGCTTCCCAGTGGCATCTTAAACCCTAATACGATCAATGTCATGGCCAATGGCATGGTCATTGATCCAAAAGCCTTATTAGACGAACTTAAACCCATGACGGATTACACCTTATGGATTAGTGATCGGGCGCATGTTGTATTTCCTTACCATTTAGCCATGGATCGAGCGTATGAAGGATCCAAAGGGGATTTAAAAATTGGAACAACGCATAAAGGGATTGGTCCTGCTTATACAGATAAATCGGCACGGATTGGTTTAAGGATGGCTACCTTTGTTCATCCCGTTGAAATGCCTCTTGCTTTAAGATCCCTTGTTCACCATAAAAATCAAGAGTTAAGCACGTTTCACGTGAACCCACTGGATGCTGAATCCCTTATTTTAGAATATCAGGCTTATGCTCAAGCCATTGCTCCTTATGTGACCGACACATCACGCGTTCTTAATCAAGCCATTGAAGACGATCGTATCATGTTGTTTGAAGGCGCACAAGGGGTTTTGTTGTGTCTCGATCATGGCACCTATCCTTATGTTACTTCAAGTTCACCCACAGCCGCCTCGGTTCCTTTAAACGCGGGGATCGCTCCTTGGTTGATTGATGGTGCAATCGGGGTAACCAAGGCGTACACCACGCGGGTAGGCAGTGGACCCATGCCCAGTGAAATCACCGGTGACTTAGCCCATTATATTCGCGAAACGGGGAAAGAATATGGAACCACTACAGGACGACCCAGACGAATTGGTTGGCTTGATACCGTCGTTTTAAGGCATAGCAAGCGGGTTTCAGGTCTTTCCTATTTGGCCGTCACTTTGTTGGATGTCTTAACCGGCATTGACCCCATTAGAATCGTAACCCATTACCGATTGAATGGGGCTATCGTGGATTATATCCCCGCCTTAATCTCTGATTTTCAAAGGTGTGAGCCCGTGACCATTGAAACACCGGGTTGGCATGAGGATATTACGCACGTCCAATCGTTTGATGAACTTCCTCAAGCGGCTCAGACGTATTTAAATTTGATTGAAACGTGGACAAAAACTCCGATTGGCCTTTTCAGCGTCGGTCCAGATCGAAAGCAAACCATTGAAGTCATACCGATGATTAAGGAGAAAGCCCATGATTGAACGTTATCAAAGACCCATTATGAAACACTTATGGAGCGATGCCCATAAGTATCAGTCGTTTATTTTAGTCGAGTTAGCCAACAATTACGGATGGATGAAGCAGGGTCTTTATGACCTAACCACGTTTGAAAAGTTGTCTGAGGTCACGGTGGATATAAAACGCATTGAAACGATTGAAAAAGACACGCGACACGATGTGGTTGCTTTTGTTAAGGCGTGCTCCGAATCGCTAGGAGAAGAACGCAAATGGTTTCATTATGGACTGACATCAACCGATATCGTGGATACCGCTTATGCACTTATCTTAAAGGATGTCAATAAGGTTCTTTTAGAAGGGATCGATCAGTTCATGAGCGTCCTAAAAGATCAAGCACTTCGTTATCAAAAGACTCCAATCATGGGACGAACCCATGGCATGCATGCAGAAGTGACGAGTTTTGGACTTAAGTTTGCGTTATGGTACGAGGATTTTAAACGTCTTAGAGCCAAGTTTTTAATAGCCGCGGATGAAATGGAAGTCATCAAATTATCCGGTGCTGTGGGGCACTTTAGCACAAGCCATCCCGACATCCAAAAAGAAGCTGCTCGGTATCTTGGGCTCAAAGAATCGGTCCTTACGACCCAAACATTGCAACGCGATCGTCACGCTTTTTATGTGTCCGTATTAGCCTTGTTTGGGGCTGAACTTGAAAAGATTGCAACAGAGATTAGGCATTTATCACGCAGTGAAGTCCAAGAAGTTTCAGAACCTTTTCATACCGAACAAAAAGGATCATCCGCTATGCCTCATAAGCGGAATCCGATTGCTTCTGAAAACCTATGTGGCCTTTCTCGCATGTTACGGGGTTACCTCATCCCTACGTTTGAAAACATTGCTTTGTGGCATGAACGAGACATTTCGCATTCATCCGTTGAGCGAATTGTTTTACAAGATTCCACCTCGTTACTCGATTACATGCTTGCTCGCTATAAGGAAACCTTAAGCCATCTTGTTGTGAATGAAGGAAACATGATAGCCAACATTGAACGCTCACAAGGACGCTATGTCACTCAACACCTTTTAAACACGTTGGTTGATTTCGGTTTTGACCGACTAACCATGCACGATCATGTTCAACGGTTAAGTGCGCTTTCTGAAAAAGAAGGGAAGCATTTTAAAGACATCATTCAAGCGGATCCATTGATTCAGTCTGTGTTGGATGAGAAAACCATCTTAAATCTTTTTTTGTTTGATCGATTCTTCACGCATGTGCCTTATTTGATTCAAAAAGTCTTCGAATAACCACATTTTCACAATATTGCTGCTCGCTTAAGAAATCCAACATTTATCATTGATAAAGCCCTGGATTTATGCTATAATCGTTACAGTCATTCTAGGAGGTCTCTCATGGCAAGAAATAAAAAACAAAAGAAAGTCAAAATCGATAAGTATTCCAAAGTCGAACCCCAAATTAGTAAAGGTGTCATTATTGGCATCGTTAGCTTTGTGGTGGTTATGCTGGCCTTGTTGATTTTATCGACTCCCAATAACCAACAAAAAGTGTATAACGCGTACAAACCGTATGTTACATCCACCTATTTCACTAAAGATCATCCATTTTACATGCTTTCAACAAAAGAACTCAACCGAAAGATTGATAAAGACGACGTGGTTATTCTCTATATTGGTAATGAGCAATGCCCAGCATGTGTGCAATCCATCGGAGCCTTTCAACGGTATTTCAATAGTGAAGGCATGAATGAACACGTGACGTACGTTTACTATATAAATCCAGTGTTGGATATTGATGGTTTTAATGCACTCATGGCCAAACATGCTCAAATTCAAGATGTCACACCACAGCTTCTGATGTTTATCAACGGAGAAATCGTATTAACTTATCAAGCACCAGCTGAAACGACTGAGCAAAGCATCAATCAAGCCGCACGACGTTTCTTTGTAGATGCTATCAAATTGATTCCATAAGAAAAGCACCCGGTGCTTTTTTTCAATAAGGACGTGATGTTATGCTAGAGCATATCAAAAATGAGATCAAGTGGGTTCTTCAAAAGACGTTTAGCCTTGATGATGTCGTGGTTGAAGAACCAAAAAAAGGAAATGCCGATTTGGCGATTCCACTTTTTGCTTATGCGAAACATTATAAGCTTTCGCCTATGGCGATTTATCAACGGTTTTTAGAGGTCATCAAAACGATAGAAGGCATTGAATCCATCGAGTTTATCAACGGATTCATGAACCTTTCCTTAAAAAGAGAACCGTTTGCTAAAGAGGTTCTCTCGCAAATTTTTGAGCAAAAAGAGGCTTACGGGTCTTCATCCATAGGGCAAGGCAAAACGGTGGTAATGGATTATTCATCGCCTAACATCGCTAAGAGTTTTGGGGTGGGTCATCTCAGATCGACCATGATTGGAAACGCGCTTTACCACATCTATACCAAATGTGGGTACCAAGCCATCGGTGTGAATCACTTAGGCGATTGGGGCACCCAATTTGGTAAAATGATTGTCGCTTATCGCTTATGGGGCCGTAAGGAAGACATTCAAAAAAACCCGATTACGGAAATGCAAAAACTGTATCTAAGATTCCATGAAGAAGCCGAAAACAACCCGCTACTTGAACAAGAAGCGAGAGACGTCTTTTTACAATTAGAAAGTCACGATCCAGAGATTACTGCGTTATGGCAATGGTTCAAAGATGAATCCATGAAAGAATTCATGATGATGTATGAACTTTTAAACGTTCATTTCGATTCGTTTCATGGTGAATCGTTTTATAACGATAAGATGGAAAGCGTCGTCCTTGAACTTCACGAAAAAGGGTTATTAAAAGTCGATGAAGGAGCCACCATTGTTGATTTAGGGGACGAGTTACCCCCTGCTTTAATCAAAAAAAGCGATGGAGCCACCCTGTATATTACCCGAGACATCGCTGCTGCTCTTTACCGATACAGAACCTATCATGCCGATAAACTGCTTTACATCGTTGGCAATGAGCAAATCTTGCATTTTAAACAACTGAAAGCAGTGACCGATTTAATGGGGTATGATTTGGATATCGAACACGTGAATTTCGGACTTGTGTTAATCGATGGAAAAAAGATGTCCACCCGTAGTGGCAAATTTAAGCGCTTAGAAGACGTGATTGAAAACGCGATTGAAGTGGCGAAAGAAGCCATTGGAATCAAGAATCCCCATTTAGAAAACAAAGACCATGTAGCTAAAGCGGTCGGTGTTGGCGCGATTATTTTTAACGACTTAAAAAATGAAAAACATTTGGATGTGGATTTTAATCTAGAAAACATGCTACGTTTCGAAGGACAAACCGGTCCTTACCTTCAGTATAGCAGCGTACGAATTGAATCTCTATTGAAAGACCAATCCATTCGACTCAACGATTTAGACACCCGCTATTACCAAGAGGATCATTACTTTGATATCATTAAGCAGTTATCGATGTTTCCTACCGTTATCCAAAGAGCTCAAGAAAACAACGCGCCAAGTGTAATTGCACGTTACATCTTAAAATTGGCTCAAGATTTCAACAGCTTTTATGGAAAACAACGCATTCAAGTGGAGCATGAAGGCCATAAACAAGCGAACCTTTTGCTGGTTTGGGCGATCCAATGTGTCCTCAATGAAGGGCTTAGAATGTTGGGCATTGAAGCGTTAAAAGAAATGTAAGAAGAAGACTTGATAATTTGTCTAAAACATGCTATTATCATAGTGCTTGAAAAAAATCATCCACACCCTAACGTGGATGGATCTCCCCGCGTGATGAAATTGGTAGACGTGCCAGACTCAAAATCTGGTGGATGAATAATCCGTGCTGGTTCGAGCCCGGCCGCGGGGACCATAAAACCAATAAAGACCATGACCCATGGTTTTTTTTATTCGATTTCATCACAAAGTTTGTGAATTAAGGTATAATAATCTCGATTGTTTGGATGGAAAAAATGCTACCCCTGGAGGAGAAGAACATGAAAGAAAAACACATCAAATCATTTTTAATGACCACCATGAATGGAATGGTCTATGGGCTGTTTGCAACCCTCATTATTGGGGTTATTATTAGGCAATTTGGGACCTTGCTTAATATCCCTCTTTTGGTCAATCAAATATGGCCTGCCCTGTCGGGTATGCTTGGAGTGGGGATTGGGCTTGGCATCGGATTATCGCTAAAAGCTTCTGGCTTAAGGTTGGTGGTCATCAGCGTAATGGGAGGAATAGCGTCTAGCTTTACCCTTTTGCTTGATGGAACGCTTGCAACCGGTGCGATAGCCAATGAGCCTTTGAAGATTTACTTAGTGACCATCGGTGGCATCTTGCTCATTAACCGGATCTTGGTCAAGAAGACACCATTTGATATTTTATTGATTCCTTTAACGGGTGTCGTTTTAGCGATTCTATTAACCCTTGTTATTGGGGGCCCTGTTCGTTTCATGATCGATCAAATTCAACTGGGCATTGCGTGGGCGATGGATGTCGCTGCCATTCCGATGACCATTATCATCGCGGTTGTCATGGGCATGCTATTGACCGCTCCAATCTCAAGTGCGGCGATTGCGATTGCCATCAATTTGGGTGGGTTAGCAGGAGGAGCAGCGTTCATTGGTTGCAGCGTTCAAATGATTGGCTTTGCCATTCATTCGAGAAAAGACAACACCATGGGTGTCGTCTTATCGATTGCGTTTGGGACCTCGATGCTCCAATTTAAAAACATCATGCGTAAACCGATTATCTGGTTGCCAACCATCATCGCATCCGCTATTTTAGCGCCTATCTCTTATCTCTTTTTCAAAAATGAGACCTCAGCTGCAGGCGCTGGGATGGGAACCAGTGGGTTGGTCGGTCCGCTTCAAACCCTTGAAGCCATGCGTTATAGCGCAACAGCCTGGATGGTGGTTGCTTACACCGTTTTAGGCGCGATCGTTTTGGTTTATGCACTTGATAGGCTTTTTAGAAAACTCGCTTGGATTGAAAAAGGCGATTTTATGGTCAGTAGAGATATTACATAATTCTAAACTAAAAGTTGAGATTTTCCCGAAAAAATGTGTTAAACTATAAAAAAAAGAGTTCATAAAGAAAGTGGTGAATGACGTGAAAAATCACGTGTATAACAAAACCTTTGGTAAGATTGTCCGTACATTGGGCTTCTTGTTGATTTTAGCAGCTTCCCTTTTTATCGTTACACAACTCATTTTAGAAAACGAAGAATTGCCGTTGATTGGCGTTTTAACACCGTTTGCCATTCAGATTGATCAAATTATTCAGTCTCAACCGATGATCAACGATTATGTCGGGCTTGGATTGATTTTAGGTTTCTTGCTGATCACTTGGGCGATTGCTAAGAGCATGTTCTTGAAGGTCTTGGTTACCGTTGTTCTCTTGTTCTTTTATGTAGAAGGGATTCTATCAGGGACTTCTCCTATTGCTCCCATTATTTTAGCAACACCCGATTGGTTTAGAAACATTGTGATTTCTTTGGAACCGTTTGTGATTCAACTTTCAGAAACCTCTCCTTATGTGGTGCCTGGTGTGGCACTTTCAGCGCCCATGTTACTGTGGTTTGTGTTTAACAAAAAACCAAGCCGTTTGTCGCTTTATCTCGCAAGAATAGCCACAACAACCTTGTTCTTAGCGATTTTGCTCCAATTTTTTGGATCATTAATTCCCATCATCTCGGCAATGGGAATTGCTGAGGTCATTCGAGTCGCCCTTTATATCATTGTATATTTGGCTTTTGTTGCCAGTGGTGCATTGGGTGTTTTAGGGTTTGGACGCAAATAAAATCTCATCCTTCACAAAGACGTTTTGGGAAACCAAAGCGTTTTTTTCTTTAAAAAAGAAAATGGTTTATAATCCCTTGAAAATGGAAGAACTCATGTTAAAATGAGAGTGTTCGATAAGGAGGGTTTCAGATGGAAAAACGGAAATTATCGCTTCTCATGGACTTTTATGAGTTGACGATGGCAAACGGCTATTTTATCGATAACAGGCATTTAGAAGAAGCGGTGTTCGATTGCTTTTTTCGTTCGGTTCCTGATCAGGGCGGTTACGCCATTTTTGCCGGATTGGAACAAGTTATTGATTACATAAAGTCTTTTCATTTTAATGCGGATGAAATTACTTTTCTAAGAAACAAAGACATTTTTTCAGACGGGTTTATTCGCTATTTAGAAACCTTCACTTTCACATCGGATCTTTACGCAATGGAAGAAGGAACCCCCATTTTTCCACATGAACCCATTTTGGTTGTCAAAGGTCCAATCATCGAATGCCAAATGATTGAAACCATGATTCTCTTAACCCTCAATCATCAAAGTTTGATCGCAACCAAAGCGAGACGGATTGTCCATGCTGCAGATGGAAGAGCGATTTTAGAATTTGGTGCCCGCAGGGCTCATGGTTATGATGCGGCCATCTATGGTGCACGTGCAGCCTACATCAGTGGATGCATCGGTTCTTCGAATACGTATGTCGATTATCTATTTAATATACCCGCGATTGGGACCATGGCGCACAGTTATGTCCAAAGCTATGAAACAGAGTATGAAGCGTTTTGGAAATATGCCACAACCTATCCAAAGCAATGTGTCTTGTTGGTGGATACCTATAACACATTGAAACAAGGCATACCGAATGCCATTCGCATTCACCATGAGGTGTTAGTTCCCCTGGGATACCGGTTAAAGGGAATTCGTTTGGACAGCGGCGATTTGACGTACTTAACCAAAGAGGCACGCAAAATGTTGGATGAGCATGACATGAGCGATGTCAAAATCACGGTTTCCAATGCGTTAGATGAGTATTTAATTAAAGAGTTGTTGCATCAAGGGGCTAAGATTGATACGTTTGGGGTGGGTGAACGGTTAGTGACCGCCCGATCAGAAGCGGTTTTTGGTGGAGTTTTTAAACTGGCGGCAATGAGCTATCAGGGAAAACTTGTTCCTAAAATCAAGATATCCGATAACGTTCAAAAGACAACCACACCAGGCTTTAAACAGGTTTATCGGTTTTATGGACCCTCTAAGATGGCCATTGCAGATGTGATTACCCTCCATGATGAAGTGATTGATTCTTCTAAACCGTATTTGCTTTTTGATCCCTTGTTTCCTTGGAAACAACAAGAGGTCACCGGATTTCATGCGGTTCCACTCTTAAAACCCATCTTTAAAAAAGGCGTTTGTGTCTATCCCAAAAAGACGCTTAAAGCGATTAGAGAATACGCCGATGAGGCTTTCCAAACGTTATGGCCCGAGGTCAAGCGATTGGAAAACCCGCATGCGTATTACGTTGATTTATCCAAAGAACTTTGGGACTTAAAACAGGATTTACTGACCAAACATAACAAATAGAAGGTTTTAACGTGCCAAAAATTATTAAACAACACAACATCGATCGGATTTTACATCATCCATCCATTTTCAAAGGCATTCTCATCATGGCTATGCCTGTCTTTTTGAATAACATCTTAAAATCCCTTCATGATTTAGTGGATGCGATTTTCATTTCCAGAATGGATGCGCCAAATCAGGCCACACTGGATGCTGGACTAGCAGCGTTAAACATCCACTGGCCTGTTTTTTCCCTTTTTATGGCATTAGCAACAGGACTCAGTGTTGCCACTGTGGCGATGTTATCCCAATACGTTGGCTTAGGCAGAAGGGATTTGGCTCAGTCTTACGCATCCAAACTCTTAGGGCTTGGCATTTTGTTTGCTCTAGCCGTCACCTTCATCTTTTTTATCACCTCAGATCGCGTATGGGGCTATAACTTAATTGCGTATCTTATGGGAGCACGAGATGAGGCGCTCATCTTTGCTGGTAGGTACTTTCGAATTCGAAGTTATGAGTTCGTGTTGGTGTTTATCTTTATTCTTTATCAGGCTATCCGTCAGGCGACTGGAGAAACGCTTTTTCCAGTCATCTTAAACGTTGCCGGTTTAGTCATTAACATGGTTTTAACATGGTATTTTATCTTTATCCTCAAGATGGGAATTGAAGGGGCTGCGATTGCAACATTGATTGCGCATGCTGCACCGATGCCATTTATCGTGTTTGATTTACTCAGAAGCAAGAAGCATCTCACGATTAAACCCGCGTTGATGCCTTTCACTCTAGAGACATTGGATGAGATGAAACGATTTGCGGTGCCTGCTGCGATTGGGCAAGCGGTCTCATCGCTTGGGTTTATGGTGGTTCAAAGCGTGATTATTCGTTATGGAAATCATGTGTCAGCCGGTTTTTCTGTAGGCAACCGGATCTCCTCGCTTTTGCTCAACCCGGTGGTTGCCATCTCAACGGTGACTGCAGCATTTATTGGGTTAAACATTGGGCATGGGCAACCCTTTCGGGCGAAAAAAAGTTACGAAGTTGCGAAATACATGTCTTTAGCGATAAGCATCGTTGGGGCGATGATCATCATTCCTTTCCGGTTTGGCATCATTGAACTCATTTTGGGAACACAAACATCGGATGCGTACCGGATTGCTGGAATTTACACCGTTTGGGTCTTATCCACTCAACCGTTTATGGCTTGGTTCCAAAGTTATATCACGTTGTTTAATGGAAGCGGTCATTCGCACTATACCTTAAAGATGGCGATGCTTAGACTTTGGGGAATCCGTGTGCCTTTGGTCTTACTTGCGGTATTCTTATTGCCGAAAGACGATTATCGAGGTGTTTTTTGGGCCATGATGATCAGCAACATTGTCATCATTTTTTATGGACACCATTTGAAAAAGAACATCAATTATGAAGTGCAGGTGAAATTATGAATCTCCATATAGTCCTTTATGAACCAGAAATCCCACAAAATACCGGCAACATCATGCGCACATGTGTTGCCATCGGTGCGAAACTCCATTTGATTGAGCCCATGGGGTTTAAAATCGATGAAGCGAAACTTAGACGCAGCGCCTTGGATTATTATGATCATTTAGTGTATCAAACTTATCCCAATTATGAGGCCTTTTGTCAGGCGAATCCAGGGCGTTATTTCTTTTTGTCGCGTTATGGCAAACACACGCATTCCGATATTGCTTTTCAAGCGGTTCAAGATCCCATCTATCTCATCTTTGGTAAAGAATCAACGGGGATCGACCGAAAGCTTTTAGCCAAACACCTTGATCATACGTACCGTATTCCAACCACTGACAAGGTGCGCTCTTTAAACCTATCCAATGCGGTAGCGATTGTCGCTTTTGAAGTGTTAAGGCAATTGGATTATCCTAATCTTGAAAAGCACGAACCAGACGTGCATAAAGGCAAACATTTCTTAGAACAATTCTTAGACGAGGATCCCTCATGAAAAAACACGAGACACAAACGTTAGGCGAAGAAATCGCAAACGCCGTCTCTCACGGTGTCATGGCTATTTTTGGTTTGGTGGCATGGGTGATGCTGCTTTTAAGAAGTGAGACACCTAGGGAGTACATTGCTGCTATTTTGTTTGGGTTTGGCATCACCAACCTGTATTTAATGAGCACCCTTTATCATGCGCTTTTTCATCAAACAGCCAAATCCGTTTTTCAACGGTTTGATCATCTATCCATTTATATTTTAATCGGGGGAACCTTTGCTCCTGCGCTTTTATTATTGCCGGGATTGCAAACCCCGCTTTGGGGACTTGAAAAGTTCAGTCTTGGGCTTATGCTTTTTTCTGTGCAGTGGCTCTTGATTATTTTAGGTGTCGTTTTTAAATCCATTTGGATCAGGAAATTTGCGAAGGTTCATCTATTTATCTACCTTTCCATGGGATGGAGTGCTTTGATTTTTATTCAGCAATTATTGGCGTATGCACCTGGTGCGTTTTGGTTGGTGTTATCCGGTGGAATTGCCTATTCGATTGGCGTTTTCTTCTATGTTTTTCCTAAGATTAAATATTTCCATTTTGTTTGGCATCTGTTTACCGGAATTGGAACCATTCTTCAATTTATCGCGATTTATATATACTTATATTAATATGAATAAACATTCATGTTAAATTAACTTGAATAAATATTCAAAATAGGGTATTATAAGAGTGAAAAGAAAACAAGGAGATTTACTTATGAAAATTTTAGCAGTAAATGCAGGGAGCTCATCGTTGAAATTCCAGCTTTTGGATATGCCCAGTGAACACGAAATCGTTTCTGGGATTGTTGAACGCATTGGATACGATAACGCGATTTTGTCTTTCAAGATCAACGGTGAAAAAATCAAGACAACCCAAGAGATTTTAAACCATGGAGTGGCGGTTGATTTAGTCATGAAAGGGTTGCTTTCTCACCGGGTCATTGAATCGTTTGACGAAATTAAAGGCGTAGGCCATCGTGTGGTTCAAGGCGGAGAGTACTTTAAATCATCGGCCATCATCGATGAGGATGTCATCGAACGAATTACGCAATTGTCCGATTTAGCCCCTTTGCATAATCCAGCCAACATCACGGGTATCAATGCGTTTCGAAAAGCGCTTCCTCATGTGATCCAAGTGGCTGTCTTTGACACCACGTTCCACCAAACCATGAAAGACGATGCGTATCTTTATGCAGCCCCTTATGAGTGGTATGAAAAATACGGCGTACGCAAGTATGGATTTCATGGGACATCCCATCAATACGTGAGCGAACGTGCAGCTGAAATTTTAGGAAAGAAAGACGCGAAAATCATTGTATGCCATTTAGGAAACGGCGCTTCATTATGTGCAGTCGATGGCGGAAAATCGGTGGATACATCCATGGGATTAACCCCACTTGAAGGCATTCCCATGGGAACCCGTTCTGGCAACGTTGATCCTGCTGTTTTAATGCTTGTGATGAAGAAAGAAAACAAGACGTTTGACCAAGTCTTGGATGATTTAAATAAACGTTCAGGTTACTTAGGGGTTTCTGGTTTTTCAAACGATTCAAGGGACATTATTGAAGGCATGAACGCAGGCAATTACCGTGCGGGCTTAGCCCATCAAATCCAAGTGAAACGGATCTGTGATTACATCGGTTCTTACTACCTTTACATGGGAGGATTGGATGCCATTTGCTTCACCGCAGGGATTGGCGAAAATGCCCCTGAAACAAGAAGAGATGTCATCAAAGGGTGTAAGGTTTTAGGCATTGAGGTGGATGAAGTGGAAAACAATAAACGTGGCGAACGGATGATTTCAACCAAGGACTCCAAAGTCAAAGCGTTTATCATCCCAACCAACGAAGAAGTGATGATCGCCCGTGAAGTCATGCGATTAAATAACTAGCTGGTCACCGACCAGCTTTTTTTTGCTATAATGAAAGAGGAGGGATTCTTATGAAACATCAATTTCAAATCGGTGATATCATTCATGTAGAAATTAAACGGATGGGCATTAACGGAGAAGGCATTGGGTATCATCAACGCTTAGCTGTCTTCGTTGACCAAGCTTTACCGGGAGAAACCGTTGAAGCGACCATCACCGAGATTTATGAACAGCGCGTGGTGGCTAAAATCAATCAGATCATCATCCAAAGTCCCTTTCGGGTGACGCCTTTTTGTCCCTATTACCAAGCGTGTGGCGGATGCCAAACTCAACATATTAACGACCATCAAATGGCTGTTGAAAAGAAGAACATGATTGAACTTGCGTTTCATCGATATTATAAAAAGCCGTTTGATTCATCATGGCTTTTTGACACAATCCCTTCAATGAAAACCACCCATTATCGAAACAAAGCCAGTCTTCCCATTCAAAAGAGACACGGTAAAAATACCTTTGGACTTTATCAACCCAACAGCAACATCTTTGTTCCAATTGAAAATTGCCCCATTCATCATCCTAAAATCAATGAGATTGCTTCAACCATCATTCATTTACTCGATCACTACCGGATGGATGGATATGACCCAGAAACAAAAAAGGGATATGTCAGAGGGTTAGTTATCCGGGTAGCCGAAGGCACTCTGGAAATTCAAGTCTCTTTGGTTATGCTTAAGAAATCTGATCGAATGAAAAGTCTAGTTAAGGACTTAGTATCTCAGTATCCAGAGATTGTTTCTGTTTTTGAAGTGATGCATCCGGACATGAAAAAATTGGGATATTTTACCGAAACCATGACCTTGCTCTATGGAAAAGAGATGATGCGTGACCGTCTAGGTGACTACCATTTCTATTTAAGACCGGATGCCTTTTTCCAATTAAACAGTTCTCAAGCGCATCCCCTTTATGAAACCATGAGAGAACTCGCTCTTTTAAAGAAGCACGAAGTGGCGATCGATGCCTACTCTGGAATTGCGCCGATTGCGCATTACATCAGCAAAGATCTTAGACAAGTCTACGCCATTGAGGCCGATCATGCGTCGTGTGAAAGCGCAAAGAAAAGTCTTAAAGAAAACGGCATCAGCAATGTGATTGTATTAGAAAGCGATTTTAAACGGGCGTTATCTGGGATGCGGAAAAAGAGAATCGATGTTATGTTTTTTGATCCACCACGGACAGGACTCGGGAAGGAAACCATCGACTTGATTTTGGAGATGAAACCCAAACGATTGGTTTATACCTCATGCAATCCATCAACACTTGCTAAAGATGTTGACGATTTAAGCGTGCTTTATTCCATTCAAAGAATCGTTCCTTTCGATATGTTTCCTCAAACATCACACGTGGAAAGTATCACATTGCTTTCTCTAAAAACCGCTTAACAAAGCCATTCATATAATAGTAGTAGAAGCATCTAACCCCCTAAAATAGGGTTAAATGCTTCTTTTTTTACTTTTTGTGTAATGTGGAAACATACAAAAATCGTTGTGGAAACATAAATATATGCTCTAAGCATATAATTTCTCGTGTATGGAAACATCATTTTTCTAAAAAATTATATCACTACAACCCGATATTTCATCTTAGTTAAGCCATCGGGTGTGTGATATGTTCCCACAACGATTGGGGTGGTTTTTAAGAACTCTAAACGACGTTCTTTGAACTCTTTATCGGAATAATTCTTAGTTCCTGCGATGCAATATACGATCTCATTTGGACTCACAGTGCTTTTATGTCAATAAAGTGGACACGATAAGTGAGAATTTCTTACTTTGAGTAATACACTTGATAAGGTGTTCGATAATCAATGGAACTATGGATTCTTTTACGATTATAAAACCCTTCAATATATTCAAAGATGACCATTTTGGCTTCTTCGAATGTTTTTAAAACCATACGACTTAAACGTTCTCTCTTGATGATAGAATGAAATGTTTCGATCGGTGCGTTATCATAAGGCGTACCTTTTCTCGAATATGAGTGAATCATTTCATAATTATCGATGAACTGTTCGACATCATAACTTAAATACTGACTACCTAAATCCGATTGAACAATAATCCCTTTTGTTTGTTTTGTCTTATAAACAGCCTGGCGTAAAGACTCAAGGACGATTTCCTGTTTCATGTGACGTTGATAACTATAGCCAATGATCATCTTTGAATGAAGATCCATGACGGATGCTAGATATGTCCAACCATCATAGACGGTCCAGATATAGGTGATATCCATCACCCATTTCTGATTCGGATAAAGGGTTTTAAAATCTTGATTCATGATATTTTCTTTATCATCAGGCGCTTTAGAAGTTGACCCAGGTTTATATTTTTTAGTAATGATAGATCTAAGCTCTAATCGCCTCATATAGACGCTGACGCGCTTAAGTGAAGCGTAGTAGCCCTGTTTAATTAGCTCCCTACGAATCTTTGGTGCACCGTAGATGCTATCAAACTCATTATAGATATCAATAATCTTGGATTCGAGTTCTAATCCTCTGATGTCTCTATCAGACATTTGATGCTTAAATATCTTATAGACAGTGCTACGGTTTAAATGAAGCACTTTACACATCATCTTAATTGGGTAGATATGCTTGAATAACTTGATAAAGTCGACTTTTTCTTTTAGGGTAATCGTTTAGAATATGGCGGTCGCTTTTTTTAGGATTTCATTTTCCATTTCAAGTTCCCTAATTCGCTTTTCTAATGCTTTTACTTCTTTAGGTGTAACAGTCTTACCATCCTCAGTGATCACAGGTGTAAGTTCTTTTGTCCATTTATAGATTGTCCCGGTGGGTATGCCATACTCACGGGACAACTTAGATACTGATTGCCCGCTTTGAAATAATTCGACGATTTGTTGTTTAAATTCGTTTGAATAACGATTGCCTGTTGAAGACATTGAGATCAACTCCTTCCTTAATATTCTATCATAAGAAGGATTCTTACTCTTTGTGTCTACTGTTCTATATTAACAGCACAGTGTTATATGAAACTGCAGTTAGCAAAGATAATAAAATTAAAGTAATAGTATAAAATTGAGAGACAAATAACAGTTTTAATATAGATAGCCTTGATTCGAGGTTTTATTTTTATAAGGAGATGTAGACAAACAAAATTTTAGGTGCATATTGTTAGTATACAATGAAGGATTTAAGTATAGAAAATATATCCTGTTGACAATATAAACTATAATGTGATAACATTGATATAAAGGGTACTAAGTCAACCTGGGGGACACATTTTATCGGGAACCGATAGTATTTATAGGTTATTTTCGAATTCAACAGGAGTTTTATATCCTAAACTCTGATGGATTCTTTCTGTGTTGTAAAACTTAATGTAACTTCCAATAATGTCGACACCATCTTTATAAGTGTAAATCTTTCGAATCGATAACCATTCCTTTTTGAGTGATGCATGCCATGATTCTTGTGCTGCATTTTCATCACAGGAATGATTGACTGATGTATAACTTGGGATAATACCATACCTGGATAACTCTTTTTTATAGGAGAACGATCTAAATTGTCCCCCTTTGTCTGAGTGAATAATCAGTCCAGGATCTAGCTTTCTTTGATGTATTGCCATCTTCAATGCTTCAATAATGGTTTCAGTTTTCATATCCCTACCTAACTTCCATCCAACAACTTTCTTAGAATACAGATCAATGAATGTGATTAAATAGAATGTGCCTTCTGTTTCTGTCTTTATATAAGTGATATCGGTTGTCCATATTTGATTGATACCACTTAAAGGAAATTCTTTAATGAGATTAATCATAAGTTTCTTTTCTGACTCAGATAGTATTGTCTGTTTCTTAGGAAAATAGGCTTTAGAGACGCTTTTTATGCCTACCTCATATACTTAGAAACTGTTCTAATGGCGATTTTATAGCCTCTATCAATGAGTTTCTCTCTGATTTTTGGTGCACCATAAATCCCATGTGAGTCACGGTAGATTTCAAGGATATCCATAAGTTTCTTTATCAAGATAGAGTCTTTATCATCCTTTTGATTGAACCATTCATAGTAAGCTGATTTACCTACATCTAATGCTCTGCAGATTGCTCTTACTGGATATTCACGTGATAGATGAAGAATGGATTCGTATACTGTTACTCTTTCTTTGCTAAGTAGGATATCGTTTTTTTTAAAATAGCTATCGTCTGATCTTTTTCTTTAAGTTCTCGTTTAAGCTTTGCTATCTTTTGTTCAGGACTTAAATAGTCAGGATCAAAAACATGATTATCTTTGTTATATGCTGTGATCCATTTTTCTAGTGTTTTAATCGGAACATTAAATTCTTCAGCTGTTCTTAATGTTGATTGATGCTGCTTTAAAATCAATTCACAAATCATGTTCTTAAATGAATTTTCATAAATCTTAGGCATAAGGCTTCACCCCTTTCTTTAAGTGTACCTTAAATACTAGGGAAACCCTCTATGCTTTATGTCCTGTATTTATTCTAATTCTCAAATAATTCTTATGAAAAGGGGGGGGAGACCATGCTGAGTATTTTGCTGAGCAAGGATGTTACTGTTGTTATTAGAACGATGGGTCATTGTGGTACAAAAAGAACATCACAAGCTAACACAGGATGCAATTCTTTTGACGAACCGTAATAGTTTGTAAAGGTAAACAACGCGGAAGAATACACTTTCGCGTTGTTTATACATTTTAAATTCAGGTGATAAAAATGTCCAAAGTACACATATTTGGAGACTACTATATTATAGAGTCAAATCAGAACACAGCTGTATATCTTACCGAAGTTCAATTCAATATCCTATGCTATCACGCCGATGGCTTTTCTAGTGAAAAGATATTTCGAACATTAATAGGTAACGAGATATATACAGAAGAACAACTTCATCTAGCTTCATCTAATATTGATTCTTTAATAAATCAATTAATAAATATTGGGGTTAAAATATCGAGACCGATTCAGTATTCAGGGGAATACGGAAAGTTTTATCCTATGATACTTAATATCGAATTGACTAATCAGTGCAATTTCAAATGCTCACATTGCTATAAAGAAGCTGATTCTCACAAATATGATTTTTTAGATATGCAAACTATAGAAGATCTGATTCAAATGTATTCAGGGAAAATAAAGACTATACACTTGACAGGTGGTGAACCCTTAATTTATCCCAACTTTAATGATTTAATTATTAGATTGACTGATCATTTCAATGTCAATATCACAACTAACGGCTCTCTTCTATACCGAATAGACGACTCAACCATAAGAAAGATTAACAATTTTCAGATATCTATTTATGGATTTGATGAAAACAGTTATAATTTAATTGCTAACAATAAACAAGGATTTAATCAAGTTATTCAATCGTTAACTAGATTGAATGATCTAAATATAACTTACGATATATCTGTCACGGCCAATCAAATCTTTATTCGTCAATTTGAGAATTATTTTACATATCTTAAATCCAAGAATGTCAAAAGAGTGCTAGTAGGACTGCCGTTTCTTGAAGGTAGAGCAAAGACTTATCAAAAGTTGTGGACATTATCTGATCAGGACATGGAAACCCTACAATTTATTGAGGAAACTCTAGGATTAGGTCAAAGCATTGATGTCTTAAAAGATAGTTTTCTAATCGAATCTATCGGGAAAACCCCGTTTGATATGTGCGGAGCAGGAAGTATCATGTATACTATAAATGAAAAAGGCACTTTATTGTACTGCACCTCGCTAAGTAGAGTTATTCAACCACTAGGATCGATTAAAGACATTGAAATAAGATCACAAGCACAACCATTTAATCTTAGAAAAATCATAGACCAAATCAAATCAAAACACTCATTTCAATCCCCGATGTGCCCGCTGTTAGGAGATGACAATAAATGAACCACTATATCTTTAAAAAACCTAAACAGATAGTTTTGATCATTCTTTTCACACTATTATCAAGTGCATCTATTGCGGGTATTCCTTTACTAATGAAATATGCAATTGGAGGCATCCAAACCTCTAATGACACCATACTTCTACTCGCTATGATTTTTTTCCCAGGGGTTGTAATTAGTATCCTTCTTTTTGAATACTTAAATAAAATCACTCATGCAGCTTTATATCAACAAGTGATGATAGAACTCAGAAATGATATCATCAAGAAGACATATGAGTTATCCTATACACAGTTTTATCAACATTCATCTGATTACTATTTAAACCTACTGACAGAAGATACAAAACTACTCTATAAGGACTATTATGATAATTTTATTGGATTCCTCATTAGTTTACTTTCCCTTATTGTCTATGGAATCTATATGTTCTTCCTGAACTGGATACTAGCTATTGTGATCTTTGTAGCAGGACTCATCTCCTGGGCAGTACCAAAAATATCAGGTAGAAAACTAGCCCTATATCGTAAGAATCAATCACAATCACATTCAAGTTATTTGAAAAAAATAAAAGACTTAATGAATGGATTTACACTCAATACAGAACGAACTCAAAAAGCACTTACAGCTGAGCATCAATTGGCTAATGTAGATCTTGAGTCCAATGTGTATACGTACCAAAAATACAGAGCATTTGTAGAAATTTTTGGAGCTCTATCATTATATATTGTTAACATCACTGCATTTGTTGCAGGTATATTGCTGATTCGTAATGATTTGCTCAATTTAGGAGCATTCATTGCTCTGATGGTATTTGTTGATATAATAGCCATTCCAATCCGAGATATTATTTTTCAATTCATCGGAATTCGATCAGCTCGTGAAATCAAAAGCAAAATGGCATCATATTTTGAAATTCGAACAGACAAATATCCTGTCATAAAGGAATTTAATAAAAAAATCGAGTTGAAAAACATAGAATTTGAGAGAGATGGATTTAAACTATTTTTTGATAGTATCATCTTTGAAAAGGGAAAGAAATATGCCATTATTGGTGCTAGCGGAAGCGGAAAGACAACGTTACTTCAAATCTTACTTAGAAGATTGATGAATCATCAAGGTTCAGTATGGGTTGATGGTAAAGATGCAACTTCATCTGATGTGTCATTTATCATGTCTGACATTTCACAACACCCCTTTATTTTCAATGCTAGTGCTATGGATAACATAACACTTTTTTCAAGTTATGTTCACCCCAATTTGCCAGACTTCATCAATAAGATTCAAGCTGAATACATCATGAAATCTGACCTAGGTGAATATGGTTCAAAAATATCAGGGGGAGAAAAGAAGAAGATTGAAATTCTTAGAGCACTATCAAGAGGTGCAGAGGTATTAATCGCTGATGAAATCTATTCAGGACTTGATGAGAAGAGTCAAAAAGATATAAGAGATTTCCTCATTCAAGAGAAAACTTTAACATTAATTGTAGTGACACATGATTTAAGTCCCAAGCATCTTTGTGAATATGACCAGGTCATTGACATTTCAGATTTATCAAGCAAACAATAAGGTTAGTCACAAAGCCTATCAACAAACCGATACACTTTTCTTTTTAATTAAGATAAAAGCAGTAACAATTGTAAGCGTCAAACCTAGGGTGTCTTGACAAAAAACTAACTACTACCAAAAATTTGTTCTTAGTGTAAACTAAGATATCAGGTCTTACTGGTATCTTATCTAACTGTCAACATTATTGTATCATGTCCCTTAGAATCATCTGGCCAAAGCATAATTATAGAACTAAAATTTATTATAAAAGGTATTTAGCATAACAAAGTACTAAGTACCTTTTTTCTAGATAGTGGAATTTAATCAATTCATAACTCATGTTTCATTTCCTCCTTTGTTAAGCTATTATACTTTGATGCTAAAATTTTATTCGATTTTAAGCGAGGGTGCTAAAAGCGTATTAGAGTCGTTTGCTTTAGACATTCGAGTAAGGAGAGAACTTTAACTTTAATAATCACTCTTGTGATGAAGAATCAAAGATGGTACTTCGATCTGATGATTTAGAAGTAAAAACCAGTAAATATATTACTTTGGTATTTTAGCCCCCTATCTAACCTTGTAAGTGGAAACATATTTTAGCCGTTTTTGATGTTACTTCAATACACACAAGGTTCATTTTGCAAGCAATATGGTTGTTTCAACGCACGTGGAGTCTATCACATTGCTTTCATTAAAAATCGCTTAACAAAGCCATTCATTCAAAAGAACAAGAAGCGTTTAATCCCTCCAAATAGGGTTAATGCTTCTTTTTTTGCTCAATTTTCAATCCTATCAAATCGTCATTGAATCATACATAAGTTTATAATGATAGGAAAATTATAATCACAATGAGTGTAGTTCAAGCTTCTTTTCAATCAAATCAAACACTATGTGACTAAAAATCTTTCAATTCTATCCTCGAAGACTTGACGTGACTAATGTTGTGTGATAAGATAGCTGCGAGGATAAAAAATAGAATATATTTGTCACGAGGTGATATTGTGAATAGACTTCCTTTTCATATGAATTTAAATGAAGTAGAAATATTAAAAGAACTAAATACTGCAAATCATCATATAGGCGAGTTAAAGGGGATACTTAAAATACTTCCAAATCCTGGAATCGTTTTGAGTTTAATCAATCTAAGTGAGTCAAAAGACTCATCAGCTATAGAAAATATTATTACGACCTATGATGAAATATTCAAGGAGATTGTCTCAAAAAAACCTATTGGAGGAAAACCTAAAGAAGTTATCAGTTACAAGCATGCAATGGATCACGGACTTTTAGTCATGAGACAAAAGGGATTTATCAACACAAATATGCTAGTAGAAATTCAAAATGTCATCGAACCGAATAAAGGTGGAATAAGAAAACTTCCTGGAACAGTGATTATTAACGATAGAACCAATGAAGTTTTACATACACCTCCGCAAAATGAAGCAGAGATACGTGAACTCATGCACAATCTTGAATTATTCATTAATCAAAACGATGAAAACGATCCACTCATTCAAATGGCTCTCATACACTTTCAATTTGAAAGTATCCATCCATTTTATGATGGTAATGGTAGAACGGCTAGAATATTGAATATCCTATACTTGGTACTGAAGGAAAAGTTATCTGAACCTATCCTATACTTAAGTAAGTACATCATGGAAAACAAGGAACAATATTATACTCTCCTAAAAAAATGTAATGAGGATATAGCAAATGTTAAAGATTTTGTTATGTATATTTTAAAAGGCATTTCTGAAACTTCTAAAAATACGATTAATCTCATATTAAGAATTAACCAATCAATAGAGTTAACAAAAGACATGATGAAAAACAGATTACCAGATATTTATCGATATGAAATCGTTGAACATTTGTTTTCTTACATGTATACCAAAAATGAGTTTTTCAGAGAAAATTTGGATATATCTAGAGCAACCGCTACGAAGTGCTTAAAACTTCTTGAAAAAGAAGGTTTCATAGTTTCTGAACAATTTGGTAAAGAAGTTATCTATAAAAACGTGCAGTTGCTAAATCTGATTAAGGAATGAGATGTATTTAAGTCAGTGAAGTGGGCACCTTAAGCGAGAGTTTTCATGTGAGCCATCAAAATAAGCACATATGAAAAAATCGATTACCATAAAAAAAATGATCGTTATCATTATCCAAAGGGGAGATAAAGTATGTCAATCTTTTCGGTTTTAACCCCATTTATCGTGGGCATATACTGGATGAACTGGATTTTATTTGGCGTCTTGTTGATGCGCAAATTGGATCATGTAAAAACGTATCACTTTTGGTATGGGATGATGCTTCTCGTTTTAGTCAATATCACGATTTTGACCTATCCATCCTTAGGTTCAAATCTATGGTCTGTGATCATCTTTCCCTATGCAGCATCTTACTTATCGGGTCTTATCTATTTTGTTATAAAAGGGACCTACTAAAGCCAAGGAGACTAAAAAATGAATGAATTATGGCTTACCATGTTTTTATCCAATCTTTTGATTCCCGTTCTCATGATCGGACTAGGACTCATTTATCGGTCTAAAAAGGCCACTAAGATGTCTTCTTATAGCGGTTATCGAACGAAACGATCGACCAAAAACCTGGATACATGGAACTTCGCACATCAATTTTATGGAAGACTTTTATTAAAATATGGCATCTTGATGTTCTTTTTAACCGTGATGGTCATGGTTTTAATCGATGCCTCCGATTCTAAAGCGATGATAATCTACGGATCCATTTTGATGGTCGTCTTGCTCATTGCGTTTCTTTATCTAAAAGTTTCAGAAAACTCCCTCTTCAAAGGATTAGGTGGGAGATGAATGGAACTCCGATTTTAACATTAAAAATAATATAAATAACTATCTTTTCTTAGATTCACATATGATATAATATTTGTATAGGTCGTCG